>Ga0335069_10002028_pt1 | contig 31664 bp, 30 predicted proteins | sample Lox_Sample_11_FD_206714 | JGI IMG/M metagenome (GOLD analysis project Ga0335069, IMG submission 206714) | Soil microbial communities from Loxahatchee National Wildlife Refuge, Florida, United States - Lox_Sample_1.1 | ecosystem: Environmental > Terrestrial > Soil > Wetlands | place: USA...
CTCGGTGCGGAGGCGAGTGCATCCACTGGTCATGAATCGCTGCGGCATTCGGGCCGATCGCCACATTCTCCTCGATCAAGTCGAAATGCGCGCCTGCCTTGCCCGCTCGTGTGGAAAGATCGTCCTCGCCCCCGTAGCGATGAGCAATTGGCCCTTCCGCCGCCATGCGCAGGCAGTGGTCGCGCGCTGCGGCGGCCAATCCCTCATCCCATTGCAGCTTGCCCAAACCCTGCTCGGCCCGCGACTGGTTCGCCAGCGCCATCAACTGCTCGGCCGCGCCCTGCACCACGTGCCCAATGGGTTGTTGACCGCGAGCCGAGGCCGACAAAAATCCCAGACACAAAACCCCAAGCCACCCAACAAAATGTCTACGCGTCAAGCCTGCCATACTTACCCACGATAAGACCGTTCCACAGCGCTGCGACGAGAAACAGCGACGCTGAGCTGCGTCCTTTTCCGAAAGACAAACAGCACTTGAACTCCAGAACTGTTTTAGGATGCGTCCTGTGTGCTTTCGAGCTGGTTCTTGCCCAGATCGTCACGCGGGCCGACCCAGAAGAACAGAAGCAGGGCCGGCAATCCGACAACGCTGGTCAGCAGAAAGAACCACGCCCAGCCGATCTTCTCCGACAGTACTCCGCCCGAGGATGCCACCACGTTGCGGGCCAGCAACGCAAGCGAGGAAAGTAGCGCGTACTGCGTCGCCGTAAAGGCCGGCGAGCATAGGCTGGAGATATAGGTCACCAGCGCGGTTCCGGCCATTCCTCCTGTGATGTTTTCCGCAGTGACGCACAGAGCAAGATAGCCGATCCGATGCCCGCCGACCGCCTGCAGCACAAAGAATAGGTTCCCCACCGACTGCAGGATTCCGCAAAGAATGAGAGACCGGCGAATTCCAAACCGAACCGTAACCACACCGCCTAACAGCGCCCCTGCCACAATCGAGAAGAACCCGAAAAACTTCGAAGCCGCGGCGATCTCAGGAAGCGAAAACCCCAACGATATGTAGAGCGGCGTCGACATCACTCCGGCCATCGCCTCGCCCAGCTTGTATCCGAATACGGCAATGAGGATGACGGGCCAAAGCGGCCGATGCATGAAATCGCGAAATGGACCGATCACAGCAATCGCAAACGCGTGTCGAACGGCATGCCATCCAGATCCCGCATCCGAGGGATCCTCCGCCGAGACTGCCGGTTCGGGAGCCAGCGAGAATACCAGTATTCCCACGCCGAGCAGCGCAGCCATCGTGGCATAGGCCGCAAACCATCCCGCGTAGGCTGCGATCAACAGCCCGCCCGCTCCAGAAACCAGCATGGCAATCCGATAGCCCGACTGAATCACTGCTGCCCCGGGCGCTTGCTGATCGCGCTTCAGGCTTTCCACGCGCCAGGCATCGATCACGATATCCTGACTCGCCGAGAGAAATGCGACAACGACCGCCAGGGCAGCCATCAGCAACAGGTTGTGTTTTGGATTGCACAACCCTAGGCCGAGAATCGCGCCGATCAGGAGAATCTGGATGGTGATCCCCCAGCCGCGCCGTCGTCCCAACGGCAGTGGTGGAGGCACACGATCCATCAGCGGCGCCCACAGAAACTTGAATGCGTAGGGTGTACCAACCAGGGCGAACGTGCCGATTGCTGCACGCCGCACACCCGATGTCGCAAGCCACGCGGAAAGGGTTGAGTAAGTGAGCAGCAGCGGCAAGCCGCTGGCAAACCCGAGCGCCAGCACCTGCAGCACCCGCGGTTCCGTGTAGGCTGCAAGCGCGTGGCGCCAGTTTGTTGCAGGACGCCCTTCGGTGATGGGGGACAATTCCGTATCGCGACTTTCGGGCACCCTGTCTCAGCCTCTTGCCCTGCTTCGGCTTTTTCGAATGAAGGATCGCTGGAAGCAATCTCCGGCCAGCGCCAGCCAAACACTCAACACAGGTTACCAAAACGCGAAGGCTTCGTCCTCGGCATTCCTGCTCCAGTGCACTCTGAAGATTCAACTCACTCCGTGACGCTGCGCGCTCGTCCCAACCTCTCGTGCACGCCCCGAAATCGGGCTATGATGAAGGCATGTTTGCCTTGCACAAAGGCGACTGCGAGCACTGTCTCCGAACCTTCCGCTACACACTGCTGCATGCGGCCTTCGGAGATTTCTCGTATGCCTACTGCGATACCTGCGGAACGCTCGCGACCTTCAGTTACTCCAATAGCCAACTGGTAAAACTGCCGCCGCCCTCTTCTCCCCACCAGGTCATTGACCCCTCATGGGAGCCCTTCCTCGACGAATGCGCGTGTGGCGGCCACTTTCTTTCCAGTGCATCGCCGCGCTGTGTCTACTGCAAATCCGCTTTGTCCGCCGACCACGCGGCAGCGCACATCGAGCGCAACGCCATCGGCGCAGGACGCGGCTGGCACTGGCAGCGCAATTGGACCGATCTCTACTGTATCGCTCTGGAGGACCCGCGCGACCCCGGCAATCTTCGCCAGGTCGAAGATCCTTTCCTCGAACAGAGACGGCGCTCCGGCAAACCCCATAAAGGGTTCTGGTCCCGCATCCTCAGTTTCGGCTGATGCGCATCGGCGTTCTCAGCGATACGCACGGTCTCCTTCGCCCTGAAGTCCTTCCGGCCCTCGAGGGCGTCGAGCATCTCCTCCACCTTGGCGACGTGGGCGATGCATCCATCCTCAAGAAGCTCGAAAGAATCGCCCCCGTGCACGCCGTTCGGGGCAACATCGACCGCACCGGTCCATGCGCCCGCCTCCCCGAAACCGACGTCCTGCTCTTCGAGGGCCACTACCTTTACTTGCTGCACGATCTAGGCACGCTGCATCTCGACCCGGCCGCTGCGAAATTCTCCGCCGTGCTCTACGGCCACTCGCACCGGCCCGCGATCGTCCACAAGAAGAGCGTCCTCTACTTCAATCCCGGTTCGTGCGGGCCTCGCCGTTTCGACCTGCCCGTCACCGTCGGCATTCTCGATCTCACGGCCGGAACGCCACCGGTGGCCGAACTCCTCGACCTCCACTGCGGGTGAGCTTCCCAGCCCGATCTCGCAGCTCGCCTTTCAACCTGTACGCCGGTGCGCTCGTTCTACAGCAAAAGGTCACCCGGATCACAAACACGAGGGGCGCAATCCCTGCTCCTGTCAGAGAGAGATTGCGCCCTGAAATGAACTTGAAAATGCCGTTAGTTGCCGCGCGAGACGCCCGTGTTGAACAGGCGGCTGTACTCGCTCACATCCTTCGTCGAACTTACCGGCTCTCTCCGCGCAAATGGATCGCTGACCGGCTGCTGCACCGGATACGGAATCGGGCTCGGCGCGGCTGACTGAACCGGCTCGGGCGCAGGACGAACCGGCACCTCGACGGGCATCTGCTGCCGCTCCGGAATCACGGTCCGCTCGGGAGCATTGGCAGCCTCCATCGCCAGGACCAGCGGCTTCAAAGCATCCACCACTTTCTCGATGCGGTCCTTTCTCAGGCGCAACTGCTCATACTTCCCCAAAATCTCGCTCAACTCCGCGCTCGCTTCGTCGTAGGCTACGCGATAGACTTCTTGTCTCATGCTCGCTCCAGGAGTCCTGTTCAAAGTTGAAATCCAAGGCACTCTGTTCTAAGAACACTGTGCCGAATCAACGCTTTCATTTTCATCCCCCGCAGCGTTCAAATCTCCAGAAAATGGTCACAAGCAGGGCGTAACGATGGGTGCGCAGAGTAACCATGCGTCTCGCTCGACTGCGAAAAATATCCACAGGGCGAGGCCCATCTATAACACTGTCAACGCTGCAACGACGTCAAGGCTTCTTGGGCGGAGGTTGCCTGGGATAGGCACGCTCCACCGCAATGCGAAGATCCCGCAGTAAAGGAACGTCGGGCGCATCAAGACCGTCCGGCATCAGACGATTCCAAATGGGACCGACCAGTCTGCCCTCGTGCGTCGGGATGAACACCTGCAACATGTCTTCATTGGGCCCAACCTCAACTCCCACACCTACGCCAGGGCCGCCGTCATCTCCGATCTGCCCAGGCTGGCGCCCCTGCTGCCCCGGTTGCCCCGTCTGCCGCGGCGGGCCCATGGGACCTCCGGCACGGATCTGTGCGCCGGCGCTACGCGCTGGGCGCACGACAAAAACGAGATCTGCTGTACCACCCTCCGTCACGATCGCATACCGGTTCCAATCCCTCAGCCCGTCCAGAACAGCCCCAATCGCCTCCCGGTCCTCCGGGTAGAGACCCGGCTTCAGCACGTCGCCTGCCTCGGCGCGCACATAGACATACCGTGCCTGTGCAAATGCAGCAGACACCTCGCTCTGCTTCTTTGATTTGCTCTGTGCTGCTCCGACAACCGGAGTCAGCAGCATCAGGAACGCCGCGGCGCAAAGCAACTTCATCGAGCCCACCTCCAGCCGCCTCCGGAGCGGAAACAGCGGAACTCCATAACCCTACACCTCCGGCTGCTTTCGATGCACCCGCAGCTTCACTGTGGCTCGTGGACGCTACCGTGCAGACCCCCATTGTCTGGAAGCCGGCACGGGCCCAGTCAGACGCACGATGCGGTGGTACGCCGTTGGCTGCCGGCAGGTCAGGTTTTTGGGATTCAAGGGGCCAATGCGAAAAGCCCGGCCTTGAAACGGCCGGGCATATTTGGACCGTCGAGTGGCGGTTCAGCGTGTGAAGGACGCAGCCGTTGCGCAATCGAACGGCGCGGCAAGAAGAATCAGGATCGAACGGCTAGTACGAGTAGGAAGGCGATTCCGCGTTGTTCCGCTCACCTTGCGGGTCACCCGCAGCCAGAGGCTTCAGGGCCTCGACAACCTTCTCGACACGCTCTTTTCGCATGCGAAGCTGCTCGAATTCACCCACAATGGCAGCCAACTCAGCGTTTGCCTCATCGAATGCGAAACGGTATACCTCTTTATTCATTCTTCCTCCACAACTGCCTTCGATCCGCCTGGTGCGAAGACTCGCAGGGCCCGGATTGCGCCCACCTTCCATCCAGAATCGCGATCGACCTGTAAACCGCCCTGACTACGCGCGAGAGAGCAAACCACTCAACCCGCGGGGCATAACCTTCGAGTCCCTGGTTCCGAGCCCGTGCCGCAGCGCCATATCGATCCGCCGTTGAAATGGATCCGAGGACTCTGCATAGGCTGGCTCAGCTTCAGGTGACGGCTCCGCCGCCGCTTCCGGCTGCTGCGCCGGCGAGAGTTCCACGGACTGATGCACGAGAAAAGGAGCATGCTCCGGCATCGCAGCAGAGGATACCGCCAAGCCCTCTCCTGACATCACCACCTTCAGGGCCGCCACAACCTGCTCCATCTGCTCCTTACGGGATTGCAACAGCTCGAACTGCGACAGAATCTCGCGAAGTTCTGCATGTGCCTCTTCATAAGCAAAACGGTAGGTCTCTTGTGTCATGTGGTTACTCCAGGGGCGTAGACTAGCACGAAAGAAGTCTAGATTTCCGCAAAAAGTAACGGACAGAAAAGTACAAAGGTAATGAAAAATCAGCTGTTTACCGAATCTCTGTCCCATCGCACATCAAAGCGTGGGATCCTGCCCGAGAAAGTAGCTCTCTGAAATCTTCGCTAGTATATCGCCCCATCAACCCACGGATTTACACAGCCGGCTGAAGTCCCTTGTGCTCATGCCCGTTGTTATTGCTGCTGAACTTGAGAGCATTCCTCACGCGTTGCTGGAAGGGATCTGCGACCGAGTCGTCATGGTCTGAGTGAGAACTGGAAGCCTCATCAAACGAATAGCTTGCGGGCTCGGTGTTTCCTTGTGGAGCAGCAGAGACCTGCTCGCTGACACTGTGCTGCGCCTGCGTCGCGGTCTGCATCCCGAGGACCGGGCCCAGCGCCGCCACAACCGTCTCCAGGGACTCTTTGCGGCGACGAAGCTCGTCGTACCGATTTGAGATTTCGACAAGTTCCGAGTTCGCCTCGTCTAATGCAACCTTATACACATCCTGTCTCATGCCACGCGGTCTCCACTTTTTTGCTCTAGGGGCGTAGCTTAGCATGGTCCTTGTTGGCGCAATCTCAAGTAATCCATGGATTTGCGCACAAAGGTAACGCTGGTCACCAGCCCGCGTTGCACCTCCTGGCTTGTCCCTGCTTTCCGCGAGTCGTCTTCAACGCGCTGTCGGCGCAGCCTGCGAGAAACTCTCCAACGGCTCAACGCGCACCTTGCTGATCCTACGGCCTTCCATCTCGACAACGGTCAGCCGACGCCCGCCAAACTCCACCGTTTCGCCGCCGCGCGGTATCTTTCCCAGCTGCGTCAGAAGGAAACCCGCAAGCGTCTCTTCCCCGCCTTCGCGCGGAAGACTCCACTGCATCTGGGTCTCGAGGTCCCGCAAGTTCGCGCTGCCGTCCAGGAGCAATGCCCCGCTGGCCGTCGTCAAGACCGGGCGCGCCGGGTCATCGAACTCGTCTTCCAGCTCGCCGGTCAGCTGCTCGATGGCATCCTCAGCCGTAACCAGGCCTACCGTCGAGCCGTATTCGTCCACCACAATCGCCATCTGCCGCCGGCGCTGCTGAAAATCCCGGATCAGGTCCAGCACCGTCTTTGTCTCGGGCACCACAAGCACGTCGTGCATCACTTGCCGTAAGCGCAACTCCACAAACGGCGGACCTGGACGGTCCGGAACAGCAGGCTTTCCCCCCGCCTTGGGCCCGGACGGCCTGAAGTAAATCAACCGTGACAGGTCCTTCGAGTACACAATGCCGACGATATGCTCCGGACCCAGCGTCTCGTCGTATACCGGCACCCGTGAGTGCATGTGCTCGATCACCTGGGCACTCGCTTCCTCAACCAACATCCCGGCAGGCAACGAAAAGATCTTCTGCCGCGGCGTCATGATCTCGCGAATCGGCACATCGTTCAGTTCTAGCGCACGATGAATGATCGTCTCCTGGAACTTGGGCAACACTCCCAGGCGGCGGGCTGCCGTCGCAATCAGCTTGAGTTCCTCCGGCGAATGCACCGCCGACCGCTCCGTCAATGGCACATCGAAGCTGCGCAGCACCAGCGCCGCCGAATTCCGCAGAAATCGCACCGCCGGCCGCGCCACAGCCATGAACAGAAGCATCGTTGGCGCCACCGCCACCGCCAACGCCTCAGCCCGGCGTAGCGCAAGAGATTTGGGGACCAGCTCCCCCACCAGCACCTGAAAATAGGTGATCGCCGCGAAACTAAGCGCTACAGCGCCAAGATGCGCATACACCAGCGCGTACACAGGAATGGTCGGCAGCAACTGCAGCCAACCCAGAAAGATGCTTGCGGCAAGCGGTTCACCGATCCACCCCAGCGCTAGCGAGCACAGGGTCACTCCCAGCTGCACCGCGGGCAGGAAATCGTCGAGATCGCGCTGCAACCGGCGCACGGCTCGGGCGCCGGGAACACCTGCGATGACCATCTGCTCGATCCGCGTGTCGCGGACGCTCACCATGGCGAATTCCGCAGCCACGAAGAAAGCATTCGCCAGGATCAGCATGGCCACAGCGACGAATTGCAGCAGCGGCAGACCGTGCATCTCGCCTGTGAGAATAGCATCGCGCCCGCATCGACCAACCTCCCTGCTCGCGGGTGGAACCATCCCCCAAGCCGGTGCGTATGGGTCAGTAGCGGTTCATCCAGCCTGTTCCACTTTGAGGGGTCTCCCCGGGTGACAGCGGAGTGCCGCCAGCGTCTGACCTATGGCTCTCATCCTCCGTAGGCCGGCTTCATTCTTCATTCATCACTCGCCAGCGATGGGAGGCTCTTGTGGCTGCTTCAAAGAAGGGCAAAAAGGTCTGGATTTGGATCGGGTCCGCCGTGTTGCTGGTGGTCGTGGTGCTCGGCGTCATGGCGGCTCGTCTCGTCAAAGGCACATCCATCGATCCCAATCGCCTCGCCAAAGTCCAACGCGGCGATGTCGCCAAGTCGGTCGTCGCTACCGGCAAGATTCAGCCCATCACCAAGGTCGAAGTTAAATCCAAGGCCTCCGGCATCGTCGAGAAACTCTTCGTCGACATCAACAATCATGTCCACAAGGGCCAGCAACTGGCGCAGCTCGACCAGATGGAGATCCAGGCCCAGGTGGATGCGCAGCGCGCCCAGCTCGCCGCCGCCGAAGCCAACGTCGGCACCTATGAGGCCAACATCGAGCAGGACCGCGTCAACGCCGCTGCCCCCGACCTGCCCATGTACAAAGCCACCCTCGACCGCAATCTTCAGATGCAGAAAGAGGGCGTGGTCAGCCGCCAGGCTCTTGACGACGCTAACCGCGACTACCTGGCCGCACTCAACAAGCGCGATGCCGCTAAGGCACAAATCGGCGTCGATATGGCCAAGCTGAAACAGGCCCGCGCCCAGGTTCTGCAAAGTCAGGCGAGTCTCAAACAGCTTGAAGAGCAGCTCAGCTACACCACCATCGTCGCGCCGATGGATGGCGTCATTCTCTCCCGCGATGTCGAGATCGGAGACGCCGTCAGCTCGATCCTCGTGCTCGGCTCAACGGCGACCCTCATCATGACCGAGGGCGACACCACGCAGGTCTACGTGCAGGGCAAGGTCGACGAGGCGGACATCGCTCATGTCTACATGGGCCAGGCTGCGCGCATCAAGGTCGAGAGCTTTCGCGATCGCATCTTCAACGGCAAAGTCACCAAGATCGCTCCCCTTGGCGTCGAGAAGGACAATGTCACGACCTTCGAGGTGCGCGTCAGCATCGACAACCCCGGCGGCGAACTCAAAGCCAACATGACTGCCAACGCCGAGATCCTTCTCGACGAACACAAGAACGTCCTGATGGTGCCTGAGAACGCCATCACCTACGACAACCAGAAGAACTCATTCGTCAACGTACCCGACCGCAACCAGAAAGATGGATTCCGTAAGGTGCCCGTGAAGATCGGCCTGTCGAACGGATCGGTCACCGAACTGGTCAGCGGCCTCAAAGAAGGCGACCAGGTCGTGCTCCAGCAGTAGCGCGTAGGAGAACCGTTCACCCACGCACAGAACTGTCCGCAAACGAACACTATTCCTTTGTTGCCTGCGCTGGACACGCGCTCTAAAGATTGCATTGATTGCCTCTTAGCTGATCCTGCTTTGGCATCTGGAATGCTCTGTCACTGTGCGTAACATTGGATGCTGACCGGCTACCGGCAACGGTTCACTGATAACTGACAACCGTCTTTTCGAGGAACACCATGAAACATCTCTTTGCAGCAGCAAGCGCAGTCCTCCTGGCAGCCGCAATTCCAGCGTTTGCCGCCGACGCCACATTCGAGCGCAACCTCTCCGTCAGCGGACAGGTCGAGCTCTCTGTGAACACCGGTTCAGGGAATATTCACATCACGCGCGGCTCCGACAGCCAGATCCACATCTTCGGCAAAGTCCACTCCAGCAACTGGAATGGGGATAACGAAGAGCGCGTACGCGAGGTCGCCGCCAACCCTCCCATCGAGCAAACGGGCAACATTGTCCGCATCGGCAACCGCCACGAGAGCTGGCATAACATCAGCATTGATTACGAGATTCAGGCGCCGGCAGCGACGCTCCTCACCGCAGGCTCTGGCTCTGGCGATGTCAATGTCGAGGGCGTCGGTGACAACGCCAAACTCTCCACCGGTTCCGGCAACATTCATGCCACCGGACTCCACGGTGGCTTCACAGTCAGCACCGGTTCCGGCGACATCGTTGCCGAGCAGACCGGCGAAGGCGAAGTCAAGGCGGAAACCGGCTCCGGCAACATCGAGCTGCGCGACATCCATGGCGGTCTGCACGCACACACCGGTTCCGGCGACATCAAGTTCCACGGCATTCCGACCATGGACTCGAAGCTCGAAACCGGCTCCGGCAACGTGGAACTCTGGCCGGGTGACGGCGGCTTCACCCTCGACGCCTCGACTGGCTCGGGATCCGTTCATTCCGATGCCGAGATGGTCGTCCAGGGATCCTTCGATCACCATCACATGACCGGGAAGATTCACGGTGGCGGCCCGACCGTCCGCATTTCGACCGGCTCGGGCGATATCAGCGTCCACTAATCGTCGGGGACGCCAACTGCGCTCTCAACAGGTTTGTTGCTCAGGCGGGACCTTTAGGTCTTCTGGGAGGGTCTCGCCTGTCTTTTTCATTCAGCCTGCCCGCACGGATGTTTGAGGCCCTGCCAGGAAAACCCGGTACGTCGGCTAATGCAGCGGGCGCGCTCGGGTTCGATTGATCGTTTCCAGGACCGTGTCTTCATCTGGAGCTTGTCCCTCTTCGAAACGGGTCCAATCCCCAGCAACGTGCACCACGCCTGTCTCCGTCCCGCATTGCACTAATACTCGATCCCGATCGTCCCCGCGCGCATGCAGGATGCACTCCGGCGGTTGGGCAGGTGTGCTGAGAAAATTCCCTTCTTCCGGACGAAGCCGGCTCTTGCCGGATATCACTGAAACAATCGACGCCATGAAATCCCGCTGTTGGAAGTTCTGCGGAATCACATGCGGCAGTTTGAAAGCCCGCGTCACCACAACAGCAGGAATACGCGCCACGGCCGAAGGTCCGAACTTCTTGAATTCAGCACTCTGGAAAGGTAGCGGCGCGCGATGATCGCCCACGATCAACAGAAGGCCGTTGTCAAAGAAGTGCTCATCGAGCAGCCTCCGGTAAAAGTTCCCTATCTGTTTGTCTGTCTCGCGAAAGACCGTTTCTTCTCCGTGTACATGCTTCCCTTCCTCATCGAGAAACGGCGTATGGCTCCAAAAGGTCTGCACGACGACGAAGTACGGTTTCTCCTCCGCCGACTTCCGATGCAGTTCGTCGATCGCTGCGTCGTACAGCACCCGATCCGGCACTGAATCGAAAGGACCGCGTACCTTTTGTGCGTCAAAGCGCGGATCCTTCCCGCCCACCAGCTTCTCGAATCCGATTTCTTTGAGCCAGACATCCTGCCCAGTAAAGTCCAGATCGCCGGCGCCAATGAACTCCGTACTGTAGCCCTCTTTCTCCAGCACTCTGGGAAGAGATGGAGTCAAGCCGGCAAAGTCAGGCAGCCGTGGAGAACCCCATTCGTTGAAAGCCGTGCGCTCAGGAACAAGAGGAAATGTGCCGGTCAGCAACGAGACCAGCCCGCCGATCGTCGTCCAGCCGTTCGCGTAGAAGTTAGGAAGAGCCGTTTCATGCCGGGCAATATCGTCGAGCTGTGGTGTCCAATCGTTAACCCCGGAAAAATAGTTCGATTGATACGAAGAGAGGCTTTCCACCAGCAGCAAGACAACGTTGATGCGATGGCTCGGCACCGTGCTGCAGGCCACGGGCTCCGGCACGGAAAGCACATGCGCCCGGAAGCCATCGCTGAAATTGCTGTGGACAAAGTAGTCCTCATTCCGCTCCAGCAAATTCTCATACAACGGCTTGTCGTTGAATGCGTAGAACCGGTTCGGTGCCGGCATCCACCAGACCGCCGAGCAGAAAAATACGCAACCAGCCCCGACCAGGCTCCTTATCCGCGGGCGTTCGACGTCCCGGACAAGCAAAACGAAAGTGCCGCGCACCAGCAATAGCAGGAAGCACAGTAAGGCAAGGGACTTCTTTCGCTGATGATGCAGCATGGTGTCGAGCCCGGATCGGCCCAGCGTCACTCCTGCGTGCACCTCCTTTGAAAACGTAACGAGGTCGCTTGCATAAAGACGGGTCGCGAAGAAACGGTAGGCCAGCACATCGGCAAGATAGAGGAGAACCAGCAAAAGACAGAGCCCAAAGCAGATTTCAGCGGCAATCGACGCCGTGATGCTCTTCCACCGTCCGCTGCCCCTCCACCCCTGCAAAGCAAATGCGGCCGAATAGAGCAGAGCCATGATCGAAAAGATTTCGGCATCGTGCTGTCCCACCGCGAATCCGATGGGGCCCGTGGCTGCCGGCTGCATGAGATGGATTTTCAGAATGAGCGCTGCCAGGACCGATGCAGCGATCGCAAGTTCAGGGATAAGGGCAATCCGTGCGACCCAACTTAGAAGACTGAGGCCCGCTTTCCCGCGCGCAACGTAAGGTAGCTGTTGAACTCCGGCAGCCACACTCTGCGCCTGGCTGCCTTGAACCCCTGGACCCGCCAAAATGGCCCTCCCGGATCCTCGCCGGAGGTACAGAACTGCACTTCCTCCCGCAGAGGATCGCGTCATTCCCAATCGGAATGCCCGAGCCCGTGTCTTTTGGTTGATGAGCAGTCAATAGGTAGACGAAACCAGCTTCAGAGACGGCCTTGCTCGGCGAAGCCCACCCGATCGGTTTCTTTCTATCGACTTAGCTCGTCCGGCACGTGATCACCGGATTCACCAGACTAGATTTTCATTGGAGCCCCTTGCATCACATCTGGCCCTTCTATTTACGCGGCGTGCAATAGACGTTGAGTAAGGCTTCCCTCGCGGTACTATCCTCCCGCCGTAAAGACGCTACATCCCCCTGACATCGCAAGCAAGACGCTTTAGTTGTAGGTTCCAACAAAGGTCATATAGCCAAGGAATAAACATGCAAACTGTTTGGATATACCGTCTGTGACACCGCTCACGCCAGCCTTAGAGCATAGGCTGGGCCCTTGGGTCGCGGCTCTGTTACGATGGCGGGCGTTGCAAAGAGTAGGACTCTGCATGAAGCACTCGCCTCTGCTCATCACCCCTCATTTCGTATTAGTCGCCTTGGCTCTCACCTTTTCCCGCATTCCGCTTGAACAGACCGCCCCGCTGCCCGTTCCACTAAGCAAGTTACCCGCGCTCGGTTCGGTCGACGAGCGCTTCCAGTCCTATAACGTCGAAATGATCGAGGTCACCGGCGGACGATTCTGGGCACCCTACAAGCAATCCTCAAGCGCACCGGCCGACACTGCGCAGCCCACCCCCGGGGGCATGCCGGCATCGCTCTACCGCTATCGCCCGCCCATCGATCTCGCCAATTCTCGGTTGCGTAAACTCGCCTCGGCGCTCGGGCCGGCCTACATGCGCGTCAGCGGCACCTGGGCCAACTCCACTTTCTTCCAGGATTCCAACGATCCTGCCCCCGAAAAGGCCCTCGTCGGATTCAATGGCGTTCTTACGCGCACCCAATGGCACGGAGTCGTTGATTTCGCCCGCGCCGTCAACGCAGACATCGTGACTTCATTCGCCATCAGCCCCGGCGTACGCGACGCCAACGGCATCTGGACGCCGGCTGAAGCAGAAAAGATTCTCCACTACACCCGCAGTATCGGCGGCAGCATCGCGGCAGCCGAGATGTTCAACGAACCCACGTTTGCCTCCATGGGCGGTGCCCCCAAGGGCTACGACGCCGCTGCGTATGGCCGCGACTTTCGCGCCTTCCACGCCTACATCAAGAAGTCCGCACCCAACATGGTCATCCTTGGCCCAGGCTCCATCGGCGAAACATCCTTCGGTCAGATCCCGGGCATACAGATGCTCCACTCCGAAGACATGCTTCAGCAGCAGGGTCCCGGCCTGCTCGATGGGTTCTCTTATCACTTCTACGGCGGAGTCTCGCAGCGGTGCGCGCGCATGGGACCTATGGGCACCACCCCTGAAGCAGCTCTCTCCCACGACTGGCTTACGCGCACCGACCGCGACGAGGCCTTTTATGCTGCCCTGCGCGACCGCTTTGCCCCGGGCAAACCGCTGTGGCTGACAGAAACTGGAGAGACCGCCTGCGGCGGCGACCCCTGGGCCTCCACCTTCCTCGACACCTTCCGCTATCTCTACCAGCTCGGCTCACTCGTCAAACGCGGCGTCCAGGTCGACATCCACAACACGCTCGACGCCAGCGACTACGCCCTCATCGACGAGACGACGCTCCAGCCGCGCCCGGATTATTGGGGAGCGCTCTTGTGGCGGCGCCTGATGGGAACCAAGGTCCTCGACCCAGGCCCATCTGCCTCGCAGGACCTCTACGTCTTCGCGCACTGCCTCCGAGGCAAGCCCGGCGGCGTCGCTCTGCTCGCCATCAACGCCGATAAGGCGAATTCGCACGAACTTTTTCTTCCGGCAAAATCGATGCGCTATTCGCTGGCGTCTGGCGATCTGCAGTCGAGCACCGTCGATCTGAATGGCGTAGAGCTCGCCCTCACCTCCGACGGCGATCTGCCCGCCATCGACGGCGTGTCCCAGGCCAAAGGGAGTGTGTCTCTGGCTCCGGCAAGCATCACGTTCCTCGCAGTTCCTTCGGCGAACAACGCCGCCTGCCGATGACTCCAGACGCGAGCGATCCGCACTCTCTCACTTGAGGAAGTAGTACGGATCGGGATACTTCACCGAGTACTCGGCTTCCGGAGCCCCGCGCAGATCGCTCCACTGGTCTCCGACATTGAGCACAATCCGATAGCCCTCGGCAACAATGTCCTTCCGTCTCGCCGACTTGAATTCAAGCGCACTCAGCTTCTCCTGTCCTGGCTCACGCAAAATCAGTTTCCGCCATCCATCGAACCCTGCGGCACGCAGATTCCGCTCCGTCGCCGCGCGCTGGGCCTCGGCTCGACCGGTGAGGAAGAACACACTCACGCCGAGTCGCTTCGCTTCATTGAAAAGTCGCAGCGTTCCCGGAATCGCCGGCGCCTGCGCCGAATCCACCCACGCATTGAACGCCTTCGCATCGTAGGCGAATCCGGCCTTCTCCATCTCCTCGTAGTTCGAAAGCGTCGTCTCGTCGATGTCCAGAACCAGTGCCAGTTTTTCTCCTGCTTTTGTGCCCGACGCCCTCGCCCGCAGAAACGTCATCGCCCGCCCAGCCTGCAGATCCAGATCCTTCGCATAGCAGCCGCACCTGCATGTGCAGTCGTGATACCGCTTCAACTCGTCTTTCAGCTTGTCCAGATTCGGAATGTTCTCCGACGGTGCAACTGGGGCAAACCGCGGGGCAGGCTCGTGCGGAACCTGCTGCGCCGCTGCCAGCTCCGGCGAAAGTGCTCCACCCAGCAAGACTCCAGCCATCAAACACTTCAGTCGAAACAATTCGAATCTCCTTGAATGCTCGGGAATGGCCGCGAACATTCCCTCTCTCTGCGGTGTCTAACAAACTAAGCCTATCGCCCGCCAAAGGCGCAAAGAGAGTGCGCAGACCGATGTCCGACCGGAATCCGCAATTCGCCGCCAGCTCCCCCGATGCCGAACTCGCCCGCTATCTGCAGCGGTTCTGGCCGCACCGTGCCCACGAGGCCGGAACTCTGCGCAATCTCTGCTGCCTGCTCGGGTTTCATCTCTGGGCCCAGCCGGACTACTCGGCGCTCGCCGCGCGCCGAAGCATTCGCTTCTGCCGCTGGTGTGACACAGTCGAAATCGACGGCATCCGCTACTCTTGAGCCCCTCAAGAAGGCTCATCGTTCCATCGGCCGCCATAACCCCCGACTTCTGACACCTGAACTCTGATACCTGTTACCCGCTTTTCGTACACTGAACCTATGGTTCGTGTCTTCCGTCCTATCCCCGTCGAATCCATCAAACTGCTCGTCTTCGACCTCGACGGCACACTCATCGACTCCGCTCAGGACCTGTGCAACAGCGTCAACGCCGCCCTGGAACACATGGACCGTCCCCGCCTTCCCGACAACGTCATCGCCAGCTTCGTCGGCAACGGCGCTCCGTTGCTGGTCCGGAGGGCACTGGCAGCAGAAGACGGCACACAGCCCGACCAGGTTCCGGAAGACGAATTCAAAACCGCCTACAACTACTTCATCCAGCACTACCGCGAGCACAACCTCGACTTCACGCTCCCCTATCCCGGCACCGTAGAAGCACTGGCATCGCTCAGCCAGGAGATGGCCGGCCCACAGCGCTCTTTCGCTGTTTTGACAAACAAGCCCGTGCGCCCAGCCCGCGCCATCTGCGAGGGCCTCGGCATCGCACCCTATTTCCTGCATATCTACGGCGGCGACAGCTTCCCCGTAAAAAAGCCGGACCCGACCGGCCTGTTCTCCCTGATGGCCGAAACGGGAGCAAAGCCCGAAGAAACAGTGATGATCGGCGACAGCCAGGTCGACGTCCAGACTGCCCGCAATGCCGGTGCCTGGGCCATCGGCTGCACCTTCGGCCTCGCGCCAGGCAGCCTCGATGCGATTCCTCCCGACGTTCTTGTCGACTCCCCCGCGGAGTGGACCGTCGCCCTGCAGCCCAGCCAGACCATCGCCGAGCCCCACTAACCCCGGAATGCGCGCGGCAGCCTTACCAGCGAGCCGATCCTGCACTCGCGCACCGCCCCGGCCGATCGGGCGTACACTGGCAGGCGAAGCCGGATTCGCCTCCTGAGCCCTTTCCGGAACTTTTCCCCAGCGTTTCTCGTAACTTGCCAGGAGAGATGCCATGAACCTGCGATCGATCCTCCCTTGCGCCTCCCTGCTCGCCGCCTTCGCCCTCGCGGCTACCCCTGCCCACGCCGACCGGGACGCCGTGCAGTTCGGCAGCCAAATCGTGGTGGGACCCAACGAGTCTGTCCACGACGCAGTCTGCTTCTTCTGCAGTGTCGAGGCCCAAGGCCCCATCAATCACGACGTCGTCGTGTTCTTCGGCAACGTGCACATCGCCAAGCACTCCGACCACGATGTGGTGGTCTTCTTCGGCAATCTCCGGCTCGATCCCGACGCCACCGTCACCCACGATGTCGTCGACTTCTTCGGCAACATCCATCTGGGCGAAAATGCCTCGGTCGGTAACGATGTCGTTGCGATGTTCGGCAGCGTGCGCACAGCCGACTCAGCCTCTATCGGCGGCAATCGCGTCGTCCAGCCCGGCTGGATTCTCTGGATCCCCCTGATGATCCTGGGCGGCATCGTCACCCTCATCGTCAGCGTGATTCGAAATCACCGGCGCCAGCAGTACTACGCGGCCGGCTACTATCCGCCTCCACCGCCGCCTCCTATGCCGCCGCAGGCCTGAAGAGCTCACGCCGACCCAACTCGCGACTCGCACATCCACATCCTTTTTCCGCCCCTGCAGCATCAGTCCACTCATCTTTTGAACGCGCTCAAATTTGTCTTGACTCCAGTCCGGGATTGGCCTGCTCTATTTTTTGAACATGTTCAATTCCCTATCAGGAGGTCAACCCCATGTATGTCGCCGCTTGCTATCTCACCTATCTGGCCATCAGCGTCGCGCTCACCATCTGGGTCGCACAAACCCTCCATCGCAGTGGACGGATATTTCTCCTCGATGCCTTTCACGGAAACGCCTCGCTCGCTGACTCCGTCAACCAACTCCTGGTCGTCGGCTTCTACCTCATCAACGTCGGCTACATCGCCCTTGCCCTCAAAACCACCGATCCATTGGCCAACCTGCGTCAGGTCATCGAGCTCGAAAGCGGAAAGATCGGCGTCGTACTTCTAATCCTCGGAGCCATGCACTTCTTCAACATGTTCGTTCTCGCAAAAATGCGCCGTCGCTCGGTGCAATCTCCAGCCGCTTAGGAGCTGCCCAGGTCCGCCATGCCCCGTCAGCAGATTGCCAAATCCGATGCCACCCGCGCCCGTATCCTGACCGCCGCTCTTCAGGTCTTTCGCGAGCGCGGGTTCGCCGAATCCACCATGCGCCAAATCGCCGCCGCCGCCGAAGTCGCCGTCGGTGCAGCCTACTATTACTTCGATTCGAAAGACGCCCTGGTCATGGCCTTCTACGAGCAGTCGCAAGCCGAAATGGCTCCCGCTCTCGAGCGCATCCTCAACGAAAGCCGCACACTCGAACAGCGCCTGCGTGGCCTCATCGAGGCCAAGTTCGAAGCCTTCGGCCCCAATCGCGCTCTCATGGGTGCTCTCTCGGCCCACATTGACCCGGCTCATCCCCTTTCACCCTTCGGCAGGCACACGGCCACCATCCGCGAGCGCGACATCGCTTACTTCAGTCGCGCGATTGTCGACTCCGGCGTTCGCTTGCCGCCCTCCATCCTGTCGTATCTGCCTCGCCTCTTGTGGCTTTATCAAATGGGCCTCATGCTCTTCTGGGTCTATGACCGTTCGCCCCGCCAGACCCGCACTCTCTTGCTCTTCGATAAAACTCTCCACATGATGCTCCTCGTGCTCAAACTCGCCGGACTCCCTCTGCTTCGTCCGCTCTATCGCCCGGCAGGCGAACTGCTCCGCACCCTCTATGGCGACGGCCCGCAATGACACCGCGCCTCCGCATCGTCATTCCCGGCGGCAGCGGCCAGCTCGGCCAGACCCTCGCATCTCATTTTCAGAGCCAGGGTCACCACGTCACCGTGCTCACCCGCGGCCCCTACACCGCCCCATGGCAGACGGTCCATTGGGACGGCGCAACCATCGGCGCATGGACCGAGCATCTCGAAGGCGCCGACGTGTGCATCAATCTCGCCGGACGCAGCGTCAACTGCCGTTATCACCGCGCCAATCGCGAGGCCATCTACAACTCGCGCATCGACACCACACGCCTGCTCAACCGCGTGATCCTCAACTTGGCCGAGCCACCTGGGCTCTGGTTGAATGCGTCAACCGCGACGATCTATCGCCACGCGCTCGATCGCGCCATGGACGAAGCAACCGGCCAACTCGGCGGCAACGAGCCCGGCGCTCCCGCCAAATGGAACTTCTCCACCCGCGTCGCCAAAGACTGGGAAGCCGCTTTCTTCGAAACGCCAACACCGCGCACCCGCAAGATCGCCATGCGCTCCGCAATTGTCCTGGCGCCCATCGCCGGCAATCCCTTCGTCATCTATTCGAATCTGGTCCGTCTTGGTCTGGGAGGCACACAAGGCAACGGCCGTCAGTTCCTCTCCTGGATTCACGACCAGGACTTTGCCCGCGCTGTCGAGTTCCTGATCCACCGCGACGATCTCTCCGGCATCGTCAACCTCGCCGCGCCCAATCCTCTGCCCAATCGCGAGTTCATGGCCACTCTACGCGAGGCCTGGGACATGCCCAACGGCTTGCCGGCGCCCGCGCCGCTGCTCGAAGTGGCCGCCTTCTTCCACCGCACTGAAACGGAGCTTCTCCTCAAGAGCAGGCGCGTCGTCCCCACGCGCCTGCTCGAATCCGGCTTCAGCTTCCTCTATCCCGATTGGCCTTCCGCCGCCGATGACCTCGTCCACCGCTGGCGCCACCGCTTCGACTGAGGAACTCGACGCTGTGAACCACGAACTGTGAACTGCGCGCGTCAGCGCGCCGGCGTTATCTCCGTCACCGGAAGATCCCAGTGCGCGGCAAGAATCTCAAACCGTCGCTGCTCTTCCCTCTTGTACTTCTCCTGATCCGGCCACAGCTCTTTCACAAGCGCCTCTTCGTCCGGGTTCGCCGTCGTCGCTACCGTCGAGTTCTTGTAACGGATGGTCACGCGATAATCCCAGCGGCCATCCTCCGTCGTGTGATAGGCAGGCGAATCGATCTTCAGGCCAACAATCCGCCCCGTCGCCTCGATCCGTTTGAGTAGTGGATAGTGATTCTTCAGGAAGAGATCGAGAAACTCCTGCTGATGGCCCCACTGCACCTTGTAGTAGTACTCCACGGTGTAGGGCTGATCGGCCCCGCCCTGCGGCGGAGCGCCTTGCGCCAGCAGCGGCGCACTCAGAGAAAGCGAGATCACCAGGGCGACAGCAGACACGACGGCTCGAAACATGGATGCCTCCACAGAAGATTGCCTGCCATTCTACCGTGAAGCCGAAGCGCAACCACAGCCCCGGAAAAAATGAAAACCACGGCGGCTGGTTCTCCGCCGTGGCGTTATGAGGAGGACTTACTCGTGCTTTCGATCAATAGAAATATAGAAACAATGAGTATGTAAGGTATGACTCGGGCCCTCTTTCAGCATCCCGCATAGCTGGCCAACGCGGCCTTGCTCGGGATCGTGAGTGTGGAACCATGGAACGACACCAGCCGCCGGCTCTTGAAGGTACTCAAGGTCCTCGTCACTGTCTCGCGCGACGCTCCAATGAACTCTCCAATCTCTTCGTGCGTCATCGAGAAGCGGAACTTCACGCCCTGCTCCACCGTCTGCCCGCTCTCGCTCCAGTCCAGCAGCAGGCGCGCCAACTTCTCCGGCGCTCCCGACGACAACCCCACCGTGCGCAGCTGCTCGCAGGCCATCGTGAACTCACGCGTCAGCTCTTCGCTGAACATCTGGTAGGCCTCCGGATGGCGCATCACAAAGCCAAGAAACTCGCGGCGGCCAATCGGGATCAGCTTGGCCGGGAACACCGTCTCCGCCGTCATTTCGTATGGTTGACCCGACAGCGCCGAAGTCAGCCCAAGAATCTCACCCTTGCGCGCAATGCGCAGACTCAGCCGTCGTCCGTCGTTCGAGTTGATCGACAGCTTCACCTCACCCTCAAGCACGATGTAGATGCCGCGCGCTTCGTCTTTCTCTGAAAACAGAACATAGTTCGCCGGATAGGTGGACGGCGCCGACAGCGATGCCAGATCCTTTAGCGCCACTGGTGAAAACTTCTTGAAGAACTCGCCAGGAAACCACATCTGGCCCACACTCTCAAACCCATCGCGAATCGCTTGCATGTCCAACCTCCTTGGCCTTGCAACTTAGTTCTGTACGATCTCCTGCACCAGATCCTGAATTCCCAATGAACTGGCAACGAGCTTGGCGCCTGACTGGGAAAGAATGCTTCTCAGGACACGCTTGCCGGCTGCATCTGCGTACATCACGTTGTTCAGATCGATCGACAGATTCTTCGATTCGATCCGCGGAGCCGCTTCCACCCAGACTCGGTCTAACTCCTCGACCCACGGCCCCGCGATGCGCCCTTCCAGCACCATCCTCACTTCGCTTCCGGATTCCTGAAAGGTGATACGCAGCATGCCCTCTATAAGGCAACTGCCGTGCCAAACTCACGCAGCGATTTCGTCACTTTGCTTTGAGATTGAAAACAGGAGAGTTAAGAGGGAAGACCGGAGAACTGCTCCGTGAGCAACGAACACTGAGTGACGAAGTGACGACGACGATATTTCGTCACCGAGACTAGATGTAGTCACTCCGCTCGATGCCGAGCTTCTTCAACTTCGAATTTAAGGTGGTGCGTTTCAGGCCGAGCCGCGCAGCCGCGCCATCGTCGCCGCCGATCTGCCCTTTGGTCTCGCGAAGCACGCGAAGAATGTGTTCCCGCTCGGCCTCATGCAGGGTCGACGACTCCACCAACTCCGCTGCCTGCTGCTCGGCCACCTGCAGCTCCGCCAGCGGCACGAACAGAACGGCCCCGCGCGTCAAAATCACCGCGCGCTCCAGCAAGTTCTCCAGCTCCCGAATATTTCCGGGCCAGCTCCACCTTGTGAGAGCCCGCATCGCCTCTTCCGGGATCGCGTCGATCGCTTTGCCCATACGGCGGCTGTGCGCAGCCACAAAGTGCCGCACCAGCACCGGAATGTCGCCGGCACGCTCCCGCAGCGGAGGCGCAAAGATCGGAAACACCCTCAATCGATAGAAGAGGTCGCTGCGAAACTGCTTCTCCGCCACCATCTGCGCCAGATCCCGATTCGTCGCTGCAATCAGCCGCACATTCACCGGGATCGGCCGGGTGCCTCCGATCCGCTCGATCTCGCGCTCCTGCAGTGCTCGCAGCAGTTTGGGCTGCAGATCCAGCGGAAGTTCCCCGACCTCGTCGAGAAACAGCGTCCCTTCGTTGGCCAGCTCCAGGCGTCCCACCTTGCGCGCGATGGCCCCGGTAAACGCGCCCTTCTCGTGCCCGAACAGTTCGCTCTCCAGCAAGCCCGCCGGAATCGCCGCGCAGTTCAGCTTGATAAACGTGCGCTCGCTGCGATGGCTGAGTCGGTGAAGCGCACGCGCCAGCAGCTCTTTCCCGGTCCCCGTCTCTCCCTGGATCAGCACCGTCGCATCGGTCGGTGCAACCGTCTCGATCTGCTTCAGCACCTGCTTCAGTCCGGCGCTCTCGCCAATAATGTCTTCGAAGCGGTTCTCGAGATTGATCTCTTCTTCGAGGTATTGCTTCTCCTGGGTCAGCTTGTCCCGCAGCTCCGCAATCTGCTTGTAGGCCATGGCCGAGCTGACAGCCATTGCCATGTGGTTGCTCACATCGGCCAGCATCTGCGCCTCCGCCGGACCAAAGGCCTCCTCTTTCCGGCTTGCGACCATCAGCGCCCCAATGGCTACGCCTCGATTCAGCATCGGAACCCAGCATCCCGAATGCATTCCGAGCTGCGTCAAATGTCGCACAGACTCTTTCGCAAAGGACGAATGCTGCAAATTCCCGATCATGACCGGCTGCCCTGTACGAAACGCCTTGCCTGCCGGCGAGCCGTCCACCGGCAGCCGCAGATCGCCTCGCCGCGTCTCCCCTTCATCCGCGCCCAGAAACTGCACCGTCAACGAATCGGTGTTGGCCTCGTGCAACCCCAACGTCGCTGCATCATGCGGAATCACATCCTTCAGACTCGCCGAAAACGCCTCCAGCATCTTCCGCACATCCATGTTGGCCAGCAGCGCGCCGCTCAGTTGCAGCATCACTGCTTCTTCGGCACGCTTGCGGTCGGTGAAGTCGCGCGTCACCTTGGCATAGCCGATTAGCTCGCCCGTCGTGTCCCGAATCGCCGTCAGCACTATATCGGCCCAGAAGCGCGATCCGTCTTTGCGCAGCCGCCAGCCCTCCTGCTCCACACGTCCGCGCTCCACCGCCAGCCGCATCAACTCCGCCGGCTTGCCTCGCTCCACATCATCCTGCGTAAAGAAACGGGAAAAGTGGCTTCCAAGAACCTCATCCGCGACGTATCCCTTGATGTTCTCCGCGCCCGGATTCCAGGTGGCAATATGCCCGTCCTTGTCCAACAGGTAGATGGCGTAATCGGTCACGCTGTCCAACAACGACCGAAGCTGCAGATCCGCTCGCCGCAAAGCCTGCTGCGCCAACTGCTGCTCGGTCGTGTCGCGCACAAAGCTCAACACAACCGGGCCAGAGGTCGTCTCCATCGGCTTCAGCATGATATCGACCGGAAACTCGGTTCCGTCCTTGCGTTGCGCAAACAGATTCAGTGCCGCGCCCATCTGCCGCGCGCGGGGATGCGCATGGTAGTTCTCGCGATGGTGCGGATGACGCCCCCGAAACCGCTCCGGCACCAGCTTTTCGATGGGCAGGCCGTATAGTTCCGCGCGCGTGTAACCAAACAGCTCCGCCGCGCGCGGATTCGCGCCCCGGATGACGCCTGCGGCATCCGTGACAAAAATCGCGTCGGGAGAAACCTCGAACAGGTTTTCCAACGCGGATTGAGCAAAATCGGCCTTTTGAACCTCGGCCGCCTTCGCTACATCCTCTTCTGGGGAATCGGAAGAGTGCATCTGAGCTCGACCTAGCTCGAACAATACGACCTGACGTTGTCCGGCGGCAAATTCCTTTTAGGTTCGGTCACCTCTGTGGTAATTGTCACATTTTCCTGCAGCCTTCGGCGCCCCTCCTGAATCCATTTGCGAGACAGGAGAAACTGCTCAATGCCTCAGAAAGTCGCTTTCATTACCGGCGGAAACCGCGGCCTCGGCTATCAGACCGCACTCGACCTCAAATCCCCTGACACAAAGGTCGTCATTGGTTCCCGTGATCTCAAACAGGGCGAAGAAGCTGTCGCCCGGTTGCGTGCCGCCGGCGTCGATGCCGATGTGCTCAAGTTCGATATCACCAACACGGCCGACCACAAAGCCGCCTACGACTACTTTGACTCGAAATACGGTCGCATCGATATTCTGGTCAACAACGCTGGAATCGCCGGAGGCAAGTTTCCCGGAACCGGTCCGGAGCATCGCGCCGCCGACGTCCCCCTCGACCTCCTCCACAAGGTCTTCGACACGAATTTCTTCGCACAGGTCGCCCTCACCACAACGCTGCTCCCTCTCATCAAGAAGAGTCCCGCGGGCCGCATCGTCAACCTGTCCAGCATCCTCGGCTCTCTGAACCTTCACGCCGATCCCAAATCGCCCATCTATCACGCCAAGTCGTTCGCCTACGACGCTTCGAAGACAGCGCTCAACGCCTTCACCGTGCACCTGGCCTACGAACTGCGCGATACCAACATCAAGGTCAACTCCGCCCATCCCGGCTGGGTCAAGACCGACATGGGCGGCGATCAGGCCCCCATGGAACTCAGCGAAGGCGGCAAGACCAGCGCGGCACTCGCCACATTGCCCGCCGACGGCCCCACGGGCGGCTACTTCCACCTCGGCAAGCCGCTGCCCTGGTAATCCCCCATCATTCCCCTCCTTGCAAGCTTTCTCCCAAGGAGGGGCCTTTCTAATCCCTAATCCCTAATCTCTATTCCCTGATCCCTGGCATCCGATCCCTCTTCCCGCGGTACAATGCGAGCGGTCTTTCACTTTCGCCGGAGGCTCGCATGCGCAAGCACTGGGTCAAGATCGTTCTCGGTATCATCGCCCTCTTTGTTCTCGCTCTGGTCGCGGTTCCCTTCCTCGTCAACGCCGACGACTTCCGCCCCACCCTCGAGACCCAGCTCTCCCGTGCCCTCGGACGCCAGATCACCCTCGGGCATCTCACTTTATCGCTCCTGAAAGGCAGCCTCGTCGCCGATAACATCGCCATCGCCGACGATCCAGCCTTCAGTACAACGCCTTTCCTTCAGGCCAAATCGCTCGAAATCGGCGTCGAAGTCATGCCCCTCATCCAGCACCGTCAGGTGCATATCACCAAGCTCACCATCGACACACCTTCCATCAACCTGCTGCACGGCGAAAACGGCCGCTGGAACTTCTCCAGCATCGGCGGTGCTGCCGCATCGGCCAGCCAATCCCCGCAACAGGTCAGCGCTCTGCCCGATCTCACGGTCGCCGAGCTGGACATTAAGGATGGCAGCGCATCGGTCTCTTCGATTCCCGCAGTGCGCAAGCCCTTCGTCTACTCCGCGATCAACCTCTCCGTCACCCAGTTCTCGTTCCTCAAAAGCTTCCCTTTCCAGCTCTCGGCCATTCTGCCCGCCTCAGGCACCCTGAGCCTGACCGGCAACGCCGGCCCGCTCTCGCAGAAGAACGCTGCCGACACGCCCTTCCAGGCCAAGCTGCAGCTCAAAGCCTTTGACCCCGTCGCCGCAGGAGTCCTGGAACCCTCGGCCGGCATCTCCGCAAAGATCGATATCAACTCCGACCTCGTCTCCGACGGAACCTCTCTAATCAGCCGCGGCAAAATCGAAGCCGATCGCCTCAAGCTCTCCCGCACCGGTGCACCGGCTCCCCATCCGGTCAACATCGACTACGAGATCTCCGATCAGCTCGACGCCGAGACCGGCAAGATCACCAACATCTCCATCCACGCTGGCGCCGTAGCCGGACGCGTCACAGGCACCTACCGCCTCACACCGAAAACCGTCCTGCTTGACCTGCGCCTCTCCGCGCCCAGCCTCCCCATCGACCAGGTTGAAGAGTTGCTGCCCACATTCGGCGTCAAGCTCCCCACCGGCTCCAAGCTCAGCGGAGGCACACTCACCGCCAACCTCACCGCCAGTGGCCCCGTCGAAGCCCTCACTGTCGCCGGTCCCATCGAGGTCGACAATACGACCCTTCAGGGATTCGACCTCGGCTCGAAGATTCAGGGCCTCAATCTCTTCAAGAGCGGTGGGGGCACCCAGATCCAGACGCTCCGCACCAAGGTCGACTCCACTCCGCAGACGACAGAGTTCAGCGACATCTACGGCAACCTGCCGCAGCTCGGCTCAGCCACCGGCAGTGGCTCGGTTTCATCCACTGAGGCGCTCGACTTCAAGATGGTCGCCACCCTCAGCTCGAACAATGCCGTCGGACAAGTCGCCAACCAGGCGATGAACACCGTGAGCAACCTGGTCGGCGGTTTTCTCCACCCCAACGCCAAGCCGGCAGCCGCCAATACAAACCGCGGAATCCCCATCACCATCACCGGCACTGCCGCGAGCCCATCCATTCACGCCAACGTGCTCTCCGCGCTGAAGTGAGAGACGGCGCCGATCTGCCATTTTTATCGATGACAGGTCGGCCGACTGCAAAACACACAAGAAAACGCGGACATCCCCAAAGAGATGTCCGCGTCGTTGTTGCAAGGCAGAGCAGCTGCTAGAAGTTCAGGTCCACATCCGGCAGAACGCCTGTGCCCTCGATCCGCACGCCGTCGAGCGCTCTCGGATCGAGCCCCAAAGACTTCAGAATCGTCGGAGCCACCTGGTTCGTTCCCACGCTGGTAAACACCGTGTGCGGCCGCAATGCCGGGTTCGACAGCAGCAGCATCACGTTCGTGTCGTCATGCGCAAACCCGCCGTGCTCCATCAGCTTTGATGAGCTGCCGGTATAGGTCACACCCACGTTCGGCGTCACGATGATATCCGGCGTGCGCGGATCAAGCCCGGCGCCAAGCCCCGGCCAATCGTAGTTCAGCGCCAGGGACGGTCCATAGTAGATCTGGCCGATACCTGCCGCTGCCCGGTTCGCCGGTTCCTCAAGCAGCTTCACCGCGGCCGGCATGTCTGAGGTGTTCTTGAGCCAGATCAACGAAACGTCGTCTTCCGTCGAGCCGATCCCGTTCGCGTTGTTCGGGTCTTCCGACATCGGAATCGTCCCCAGATTCGTGGAGATGATCGTCGTCGGCGATGAGCCGTTGCTCGTCTTCCCCGGCACCGCCGAATAGAGATTCGGATCGATCGGCGACTGCCCATGCTTCGCCGTGATGATGATCAGCGTCGATTCATACTGACCGCGATCCTTGATCTTGTTCACCATCTCGCCGATTGCGTCATCCACAAACTCGATCTCGCTCAGCAGCGTACTCGTCGGCGTGCCCGCACCATCCAGATACCCGCCCTTGGTGCCTGATTCGATCAACTTCTCTCCGACACTGACCGCCTGGAAGTTCATGCCATAGATCGTCGGCGTTTTGGTCTTGGCCGTTCCCAGGTGATTCCAGCCTTCGATCTCGCGCAGAATGGCATTCACCTTCAGCGTGTCATAGCACTTGATGTTCTTGAAGCTGTTGGTCCACGCCGTCAGATCCGCGCCCGAATCGGGAACCGTCTCACAGCTCTGGCCGTCCGCTGTGGTCACCTTCGGCAGAGCAACGACATTCGAGTTGATCTCCGGCGAATAGAAGTCGTCCAGCACGCCCGAGCCGTCACGTCCGGCAACTGAGGCGTACGCCGGGTGCTTGTCCGACCACGCTGTGTAGCCGCCTGCCTTGTGAATCACACCGAAGATGCTGTTCGTCCGCACGAACTGCCACGGATACACCGGGGCGCATCCATTCGCCGGATCGCGATCCATCTTCGTCGGGTCCAGCGATGCGATGCCTCCATCCGTAAGACTCGCGCCCTTCGCCCCGCCATTGAGCAGTTGCTGGTTCCTATCGATGCCTTCTTCGTACTCCGTCGTGAACCCAGTGGGCGGATGACCTGCCGCGCAGGTTCCTGGACCGTTGTTGTTTCCTGTCTCCACGGCCGGCCCATCCAGCGAACGGTCGTAGGCAACGTCGTAGTAAACGCCCATCAGGCGCGGCGTCGCTCCCGTCACAATCGCCATCAATCCAGGGAATGAGTCTGACGGCTTCGAAGTGCTTGCGCCCACATAGTTCACACCCGTCGTCGCCAGCGCGGCCAGGTTCGGGCAGTACGGATCGCCGCTGTTCACGCCGGCGATGCCTTTGGAGCAGTTCAAAAAGTCCACCGCATGCATGCCGTCGATGCTGATCAGCAAGACATGCTTCACTTCGCTGTGGTGCCAGTCGTTATCGAAGTCCTGGGCTGCAGCGGTAAGTCCTAGACAAACCGCAAACGATGCAACAAGGGGAGAGATTCTCCGCATAGTGTCCACAAACCTCCACGGAGGAACCTAGCAGTCACCATCGAGCCCAAAATTGAATATCGAGTGAATTACAAAATGACCGCGATGTAATAAGGGAATCGTAGTGTTCTCGTTCTTCCACGCAACCAAGGTAAGATCGAATCCATCTAAGTGCGCTCGACGCAAACCGCCATGGAATTCAATCTCTACAGCTCCGTTGCACTTCTCTCGCGCACCCCTTCCGCTCTCGATGCCCTTCTCCGCGACTTGCCGGAAGCGTGGCTCTCCGCCAACGAAGGCGAGAAGACCTGGACCCCCATCGACATCGTTACGCACTATCTCTACACCGAGCAGGTCAACTGGATGCCACGCGCGCGCCACATCCTCGAACATGGCGAGACCGAACCGTTTCCGCCCTTCAAGCGCTTCGGCCATCTCACCGGGCCCGGCACAAAATCCCTGCCTCAGTTGCTCGATGCATTTGCTTCCGCACGGGCGGCTTCGCTCTCGGAGTTGCGCTCGTGGAGCCTAAGCCCGTCCGATCTCGCCAGGCGCGGACAACATCCCGCCCTGGGCTCAACCACTCTGGCCGAATTGCTCTCCGCGTGGACCGTCCACGACCTGACGCACCTGCATCAACTCACGCGCGTCCTCGCAGTGCAATATACCGAGGCCGTCGGTCCCTTTCGCAAGTTCCTCGGCGTCCTTCACTGCGCCGGCCACAGCGCCCCGGCATGAGTTTCCCGCAGTTGTCCTTCCGTAGTTCCGCTCAGGAATACTTTGGCTGCCGCGTCTTGTCTGCCGTCATGCGCCAGGCAATCCGCATGCCCACCAGCAGAATCACCAGGCCCACCGCGCCCCAAAGCCCAGCACGCAGCTCCAAAAACGGAGATGCAATGCCCCAGGCAACCAGTTTGCCCGCGACCTTCGTCCACTCGATACGCGTCGTCGTTCCATAGTCGGCCGCATCCTGGAAAACCTTCGCAAGAACAATCGGCACCGAGGCCAGAGAGATTGCAGCGTACGTCAATGCCACCGCCGCAATCTGGTAGCGCGTGCCGCCCTCGCCCCTTGAGCCGATCATCATGGCCTTGGCCACCAGCCAGCCGACCAAAAACGCGACATAGCCGAGATAGAAGTGCGTCATGATCGTAAACGTCGCGTAGAACGCCAGGCCCACCAGCGCCGCGCCGATGCCAAACAGGAGCCCATGCACAAACGGGGCCTGGCTCGCTGGATGCGCCGCCGCCGAACACCGCTCGCACACCAGCTTCGAATCCAAAATATACGAACGTATCCCGATCTTCCGTCCGCACGCCTCACACAACTGCGCAGGAGTCGCTTTGCGATACTCCTTTTTCAGGAACTCCGGCTCGATCGGAAGATCATCCACCAGACCTGTAATCGATTTGTAGTGTTCCGCCATGGTGCGAACGTAGCACCCGGCAAAATCTCTCCGCGACCCCACTTGGATACCGAATCGCCCTCTTTTAAGTAATGCCGCAGTAATCCCGCCGCCCGTCCAGCCTCTGGGAGCGTAGCTCGTGGTCAACTTCCTTCGTCTCTCCCATCCGGCATTCACTCGGATGAAAATAGAAAAACCCTTCGAATGCTCTTCTGTTCCCTGTTCCCTGTTCCCTGTTCCCTGTTCCCTATTCCCCGCCTCTTTCGTCTTTTCTTCGCTTCTCTGCTAGAATCCCAACGTGGACTTCCAGCTCGTCACCTCCTACAAACCCCGTGGCGACCAGCCCCGTGCCATCGAAGAACTCGTCAGCGGCCTCGCCGCCGGTGAAAAGCACCAGGTCCTGCTCGGCGTCACCGGCTCCGGCAAGACCTTCACCATGGCCAAGGTCATCGAAGAGTCCAACCGTCCGGCCCTCATCCTCGCCCACAACAAAACCCTCGCCGCCCAGCTCTTTCACGAGTTCAAGCAGTTCTTCCCCTCCAACGCGGTCGAATACTTCGTCAGCTACTACGACTACTACCAGCCCGAAGCCTACAATCCCGCCGCCGACCTCTACATCGAGAAGGAAGCCACCATCAACGAGGAGCTCGACAAGCTCCGCCTCTCCGCCACGCGCTCCCTCTTCGAACGCCGCGACGCCATCATCGTCAGCTCCGTCTCCTGCATCTACGGCCTCGGATCGCCCGAGGCGTACTACGGCATGTTGCTTCTGCTCGAAAAAGGTCAGAAGATCGCGCGCAAAGACATCACTCGCCGCCTGGTCGAAATCCTCTACGAGCGCAACGACTCTGACTTCCGCCGCGGCACCTTTCGTGTCCGGGGCGACGTCATCGAAGTCTTCCCCACCTACGACGAATCGGCCTATCGCATCGAGCTCTTCGGCGACGAGATCGAATCACTTTCTCAGATTGACCCGCTCTTCGGGACCGTCAAGCAGAAGTACGCGCGTCTGCCTATCTATCCCAAGTCGCATTACGTCGTTCAGCCCGAACGCAAGGCGCACGCCATCGATTCCATCCTCGAAGAGCTCAACGAGTGGGTGCCCCGGCTCGAAGCCGAAGGCCGCATGGTCGAAGCCCAGCGCGTGCATCAACGCACCCGATTCGATCTCGAGATGATCAAGTCCATGGGCTACTGCCATGGCATCGAAAACTACTCGCGCCATTTCTCCGGCCGCCTTCCCGGCGAGCCGCCGCCGACTCTCCTCGACTACTTCCCGCGCGACTTCCTGCTCTTTGTCGACGAGAGCCACGTCACCATTCCCCAGGTCCACGGCATGTGGTACGGCGACCGCAGCCGCAAGCAGAATCTCGTCGACTACGGCTTCCGCCTCCCTTCCGCGATGGACAATCGTCCCCTCAAATTCGAGGAGTTCGAGAACCGCATCTACCAGACCATCTATGTTTCAGCCACCCCCGGTCCCTTCGAGCTCACCCGCTCCGCAGGAGTCGTCGTCGAGCAGGTCATCCGCCCTACAGGTCTCGTCGACCCCCAGGTCGAAGTCCGCCCCATCAAAGGTCAGATCGACGATCTGCTCGCCGAAATCCGCGACCGCGCCAAGAGAAACGAGCGCGTGCTCGTCACCACCCTCACCAAGCGCATGGCCGAGGACCTCGCCGGCTACTACACCGAGGTCGGCGTGCGCTGCCGCTACATGCACTCCGAGATCGAAACCCTCGAGCGCGTCAAGCTGCTGCACGGCCTGCGCAAGGGCGAGTACGACGTGTTGATCGGCATCAATCTTCTGCGCGAAGGCCTCGACCTGCCCGAAGTGTCCCTGGTCGCGATTCTCGACGCCGACAAGGAAGGCTTTCTTCGCTCTGCCGGATCCCTGATCCAGACCATCGGCCGCGCCGCCCGCCACATCGAAGGCCGTGCCATCCTCTACGCCGATCGCATCACCGACTCCATGCGCCAGGCCATGGACGAAACCGATCGCCGCCGCACCGTCCAGACCGCCTACAACGAGGAGCACGGCATCATCCCACAATCAGTCATCAGCGCCGCCGACATGGGCCTCGCCCAGATCCTCAAGTCCGAGTACGGCGAGATCATCGAAGAAGAGGCAGCCACCCTGCCCGACTTCGCCTCGCAGCAGGAAGTCGATCAGTACATCACCAAGCTGGAGGCCGAGATGCGCGAGGCCGCCAAGAAATTCGAGTTCGAAAAGGCCGCGCGCCTCCGCGACTCCATCAAAGAACTACGGTCGAAGGAGTTTCTGTTCGGCTAGCATTCGGTGGTTAGTTAACTCTGCGGGTCTTAGCTAATAACTAGGCCCCATGCGCTAGTGCCTTCGGCTACTTAGTCAGGCACTGACACACTTGGTAAATAGATTACTTAGGCGCATAATGCTTACATGGGTCAGTATCTCGTTGCGCGTTCGCGCCTGAATAGAGCAAAAGCTCATGGTGAGAGGGTCGCTAAGCTGTGGAACGATATACCCTCTGATGTCCTTTGCACTCCAAAAGCGGAGTTAGTCGACGGCGACGGTAATGGGGTCTT
>Ga0335069_10002029_pt1 | contig 31662 bp, 24 predicted proteins | sample Lox_Sample_11_FD_206714 | JGI IMG/M metagenome (GOLD analysis project Ga0335069, IMG submission 206714) | Soil microbial communities from Loxahatchee National Wildlife Refuge, Florida, United States - Lox_Sample_1.1 | ecosystem: Environmental > Terrestrial > Soil > Wetlands | place: USA...
CGCGAGAGGTAGCCTGAATTGTGGTGGAGACCTTTTTGGTCCTCGCGCTGCAAATCAACGACTTACCTTTCTCGCATGGCCCCAACCGTGAAATTTCGGCTAATGCCGCTGGCGAGCCTTGCCGCTGGGTTCGAGGCGACCATCAGCCACAGCGAGACAACCCCTTGTGTCCTGCAACCCGCGTTTGCGGCCATGACCTTAAGGTTCAGCCTGCGCACTAGCGCCTGCTTTATACAAGGCGCTGGGAGTGACGCCGCGCGAGGGGAAGGCGAGCCTCCTCGCGGGCCCTGGTTTTCTGGGTTCCGGAAGGAAGGTGGGCTCGCGAGGACGCTCTCCCTCGCCAAGAGTTGTGAGACGCGGCAAAGTTGCTTGCGGCCGGAACGAGCGCGACCAGCATTTCCTGGTTGCAGCCTTTGCACAGTCGGGTGGCCATGCCTTTCTTGTCCAGGAGTCTTTGCAGCTTGCGAAAGTCGTAACGCTCGCGCGGATGGGTCTTGCCCTGGTCCCGGTGCTCGCGGGCAAGGATCTGGAAGCCGCGTGGGCTGAAGTCAGCCAGGACAATCTTGCCGCCGGGCTTGACGACCCGCAGCATTTCCTCCAGCACGCGCTCGAAATGCGGGATGTGGTGCATGGCGTTCATGGTGACGGCAGCATCAAATGCGGCCGCGCGCCAGGGCAGGCGGGCCGCATCCCGTCGAACGAACCGAATCTTGTCCTCCACGCCGGCGTAGCGCGCACTCAGGCGGGCGCAGTGCTGCTCCTCGGCGGAGACGTCCACTGTCGTTACGGATGTCGCTTGCGGAGCCAGCCTAACCAGGAATCGCCCCTTGCCGGTACCGATCTCGAGCACGGAGCCGCCCAGGGGAGAGGCCTGCTCCAGGACGAACTGAATGGCTGCCGGCGAGTCATAGCCAAATTGGCGCAGCCGGGCCATGCGCCGCTGGATTTGCCGATGATTGGCCAGCGTTTCAGGATCATGCACAGGTCGTTTCATAGCTTTGCTTGGCCTGGGTCTGTTTCATGCCCAGGGCGGCACGGCTTAAAGCGTGCCAGAATCAGGCTTTCCTGGCCAGCCGATAAGCTTTCAGTTTGCGGAAGAGCGTGCTCGGGTTGATGCCCAGCTCTTTGGCCGCCTTCTGGTGATTGCCACTATGACGGCGCAGCGCATCGGCAACGAGCAGTTTTTCCATGGACTCCAGCGTCATGGCCTTGCCCAGGCGCAGCGCTTCACCTAACGCGCCGCCGCGCAGGGCCGGCGGAAGATGCTTCAGCTCGATGACTCCGCCGCGGCACAGGACGAACGCGTGCTCGATGATGTTCTCCAACTCCCGCACGTTGCCGGGGAAGTCGTGTTCCATGAGCCGCGCCAGCACGGCATCGGATGCGCCGGCAATGTCCTTGCCCTTGAGCCGATTGAAGCGCGCGATGAAGTGATCAATGAACAAGGGGATGTCTTCCCGCCGATCCCGCAGGCGCGGCAGTTCGAGGCGAATGACGTGGACGCGGTAGAACAGGTCCTCGCGGAACCGGCCTTGCTCCACCAGCTTGCTCAGGTTCTTGTTGGTGGCGGTGACGACGCGCACGTCGGCTTTGACCGGCTCCACGGCGCCCAGTGGCTCATAAACGCGCTCCTGCAACACCCGGAGCAGCCGCGCCTGCATGGCGGGGGAGATGTCGCCGATTTCATCGAGGAAGATCGTGCCTCCCTGGGCCAGCGCGAACCGGCCCGGCTTGTCGCGCCGCGCGTCGGTGAAGGCGCCCGCCTTGTAGCCGAACAGCTCCGACTCCAGCAGGTTGTCCGGCAGCGCCCCGCAGTTGATCGGCACAAACCTCCTGGCCCGCCTCCGGGACAGGCTATGCAGGGCGCGGGCAAACAACTCTTTGCCCGTCCCGCTGGCGCCCTCGATGAGCACCGCGCTCTCGCTTTCGGCGATTTCGGGCAGCAGCTCGAATATCTGCCGCATGGCCGCGCTGCGCCCAATGATGTCGGAGAAGGAGTTTTGCTGCTCCATCTCCTGGTGCAGCGCCTCAACGATGCGCAGGTCGCGAAAGCTCTCCACGCCGCCTACGATCCGGCCCCGTTCATCCCTCAGTGCCGCCGTGGAGATGCTGATGGGGATTTTCTGGCCGCGGGCGTCCACGATATAGACCACCTTGTTCACCACGGGCCGATTGGTGGAAAGGGTTTGCTTCAAGGCGCAGGCGTTCTCGCAGATGCTGGCCCGGAATACGTCGCAGCAGCGCCGGCCCACCGCCTCGGCGCGCTTGATCCCGGTGATTTGCTCCGCCGCGCGATTGAAGAACGTTACCCGCCACTCCGCGTCCACGGTGAAAACGCCGTCAGGGATGTAATCCAGCAGGTTGCTCAGCATCAGGCGCAGCTTAGGCTCGGTCTTCGCCGCTGGCCAGCCACATCCCGGCGTGCGGCGCAGTGTGGCAAAATGCCACGCTGCCCCGACCCCACCTCGTGCAACCTGCCTCCCGAAGCATAACGGCAGCCGTGATTTCACCACTGGCACCTCCTTTGCTCCCTCCCATCCGCAAACCGTCAATGCACAAGCCGATCATGACCGCATTATCCCAGTCCAGTCGGGCCAGGCTCACAGCCATCCGCAGCCAGGCCCACCCCTTCTGTGTCGTCTGCAGCCCGTCCAACCCCCTCGGCCTCGGATTGGATTTCGCCGTTCACCAGGACGGGAGTGTGAGCGCCTCCCTTCACGGCCACCCCGCCCTCGAGGGCTTCCAGGGATTCCTGCACGGTGGAATGATTGCCTCCCTGCTGGACGGGGCCATGGCCAATTGCCTGTTCGCGCAAGGATGCGTCGCCCTGACCGCCGAGTTGAAGGTGCGCTACCGCAAGCCGGTGATCATCGGGCAGGAGATGCGCGTGCGCGCCTGGATCACGCGCTCCCAGGCGCCGCTTCATCTGCTCGCAGCCGAACTGCAGCAAGAAGGTTGCATCAAGGCCAGAGCTTCGGCGAAATTCCTGGAGCGTAATGATAGAACCGATCACAAACGAGCGGGGTAAATCTGGAAAGTGGTTCCCCTTGATCTGGGCTGGCCTGGCCGCGGTCATCCTTGGCGCAGACTATTTCGCAGGCCCTTTCATTCACCTGGCGATTCTGTTCGTGATTCCTGTAGCTCTGGCCGCGGCATGCAGCCGGCCTTGGTGGGGAATCGCGTTCGCGACGCTCATGCCTGCGGCACACCTCCTGTTCAGTTTCACGGAACCGGCGCGGGGGCCTCTCGCCGACTCTCTCGCCAACGCCGGAATACGAATGGTGGTGCTTGTGACTTTCTCGGTGCTCATCGCCCGCGTGACTCGTCAAGCTCGTGAAATCCGGGTGCTCCACGGCTTGCTTCCCGTCTGCGGCTTCTGTAAGCGGATCAGGAACGAGGAACAAAACTGGCAGCCCATCGAGTCCTTTATTTCTCAACGTTCGGAGGCCAGCTTCACCCACACCGTATGCCCGGACTGTGCCAAGCAGCATTACGGGGAGTACTACGATAAAATCATCGCCCGCCAGAACACTGATGCAGAGAGCCCCCCGGGCCAAAGTCAGCCGGGATGAGCGACGCCATCGCAGTCGCCACCCTGGTCGAAAATAACGTCCATACCCGCGGACTGCGGGCCGAGCACGGCCTCTGCCTCCACCTGCCCAGCGGTGGACCGCCTTTTCTGCGCGCTGCTTCCCCTGCGCCGTGGGCACCAGGGTTTCCTTGCCGCGATAGGCCGGGCCGACCGGCAGGGTGGGTTGGTGCAGGCTTTCCGGCGCTTTGGCGCGCTCGCCCGATCATTAACAGGAGATTAACGCAAAATTAAAAGCCAGAACCCGGCAGCATTCGCGGCGTCTAACTTTGCGATGAGATACGTATGAAAGCCGTAATTGAAGCCGCCACTAATCAGCTCTACTCGGCTCATAATTCACTGCATCCCACTAACTTCTATTGCTCTGCTCCCGCCGCTAAATCGGTCGCCTTGGCTGGGGATTTCAACCGCTGGCACCCCATGCCCATGAGCCACCGAGTGGACGGCTGGTGGTATATCCAGGTGGAACTCCCCCACGGCCATCACCAATATCACTTCCTGGTGGACGGCCGGCCCACGCTTGACCCGCAGGCTTCCGGCACCGCCCGCGACGGCGATAACCAACTGGTTTCGCTCGTCGCCGTGAGCTGACCCAATGCCGCGCGAGATTTATGAATGAGACCTCACACGGCCCGCAGGATCGCCTCTTGACCCAACTGGCGGCGATTCCCGCCTGCCAGGCGCACGTGGACGGCGCGGATTGGTTTCCCCCCGTGGATATCGTCGAGGACGCTGAAGAGTACCTTTTCAGAATTGACCTGCCTGATGTCAGACCCGACGACCTCCAAGTCGCCGTCGAGGAGGACCAACTGGTGATCTGCGGAGAACGCGCCAACCCCTGGCAAAGCGAGCGCAAGCTGCTGCGCGTCGAACGTCCCCACGGGTATTTTGTGCGCCGCTTCGCGCTGCCGGACGACGCCAACCCGCGGGAGATCAACACGCTCTTTGCCGAGAGCGTACTCGAAATCCGCTTGCGCAAGGCGGGATCCGGAATGCATGTCCCGGCCCCAACCAACGCCCCCCCAAGGCTGAAACTCCGCGCCAACTCATGAACGCTCTCGCCTATCGCAGTCAAGCCAGCCGGCCCACCACGAGGGCAGGCACGACCCACGCCGCCCGCGCGCAGACCGATCATGGCCCTGCGGCACCCGGCGCCAACGGCCGGCCCCTTCGCGCCGTGATCGTGGACGACTCCCCGTCGCTCCTGAGAGTGCTTTCATCGCTCCTGGGACAAGAAAGCAATGTCCAGCTCGTCGGCTGCGCCACAGACGGGTACGCCGCGGTCCGGCGAGTGACGGAGCTGAAGCCGGACCTGGTGCTGATGGACCTGCACCTGCCTGGAATCAATGGACTGGAGGCCACCCGCCAGATCAAAGCGCGCTTTCCGGCGCCTACGGTAATCCTCGTGACGGCTGACGACACCCCGGGATGCCGCAAGGCTGCCCTCGCCGCCGGCACCAATGCTTTTGTGGACAAGCAGCGGCTCTCCACCCGGTTGCGCCCGGCCTTTCGCAAGCTCTTCCCCAAACCAGACCGTTAAACCCTTTCTCCCCGGCAGCATCCCTCTTGTGAAATGCCTTGCTCCAAAACCCTCTCAGCCAAATGGCCCCCGCCACCCCAGTGCTCCCATTAGCACAGTGATCGCAGATGGCAGCGAACTATATCGGGAGATGCTGAGAATGGCCGTCGAGGCCCTCCCACGTCTGGAGGTGCTGGCCACGACCGGCGACGGCTGCCAAACTATCAAACTCGTGGCGAGCCGACACCCGGATCTCGTCCTCCTGGACCTCCACTTGTCATGGATCAACGGCCTCCAAAGCCTGGCTCTTATCCGTGAATACTCTCCCGGGACCCGGGTGATCATCATTGCCGGCGAGGAGTCGGAAGAAGTGAGAGCGACTTGCCTGGCCCAGGGCGCTGAGGGGTTCATTTGCAAGCACCGGCTCCACCCGGAATTGCGCCAGCAGATTGCTGCGGCATTCTCGGATCGAGCCCTTGAAAGCCTTCAGGAAATGGACGAGTGTGATTTCCTTAGCACGTGTTATGAAGACGAGACAACCATTGGCTAGCCCATTCTCATATAGGTATCCGGCTCACCCGCATTGCGGTCCCGGCGGACATGGCCGGTGGCGCTAGGAGGTACAGACATGGCCCATATTGTCACTAGTAAATGCCAGGGGTGCAAGTTCACCGACTGTGTCGAGGTGTGCCCCGTGGCTTGCTTTTACGAGCTGGAGAATCAGTTGGTCATTCATCCGGACGAGTGCATAGATTGCACTGCCTGCGTTTCCGAGTGCCCGGTGCAAGCCATCTATGCGGAAGCCGATGTCCCAGCTCAATACCAGGCGGACATTGAATTCAACGCTGCGCAAAGCAAACAAGTGAAGGAAGCCGGGCAGGAGGCCCTCGTGCAGCAGAAGCCGCCCCTGGAAACGGCCGCCGAGAGGAAAGCGGCGCTGGGATACTGACTCAGCGCCTCGCTTTCCCGGCGCTGGGATTTCGCATGAACCGGCAGGTAGTGGACCACCAGCCAGGGACCGCTCGCGGTCGCGCGGTGGCGTGGGCTGCCGCGCCCACTCCTGCTCACAGCCGACTCCGCCGTCACCACACCGTATCCTCCCCGTCACCACACCGTAGTACCTCTAATAGGCTATTAGAGGTACTACGGTGTGGTAACGGGGAGGTCACGGTGAGGTCACGGTGAGGTAACAACGGGGCACCGGTGAGGCCACAGTAACCTGCCAACGACGCAGCGGCGGGGCAGCCGGTCGCCACCGGCGACGCAGGTTATCGGGGCAGAGGATCTCAACAAGCTGATATGGACAACCCTGCCGTGTGGTTCCGGCTGGGGTCTGGCGGACTCTGCCCCGCGAAGGCTGTGAATGAGCAGGCACTCTGGTCATTCAGGCAAGCACCTAATCCTCAGCGATTTACGAGCGACGCATGCGCCATTCGCAGCACTTCGGGGAATCACACCCAAGCTGGTCATTCGCAACCCCACCGATGCTTCCCGCCAGGTGCAGGCCCGGATATTGCCTGATCTCCCGCATCCTGGCGCTCGCAGGGATACGCGGGCGTTCCCTGCTTTCAGTGGCTGACTTCCTGCTTCACCGGAACTCAGCGAATGTTACGTTTGGGTTGGGCTACTCCAGTGCCAGGCCAAGATGAGCCGCTGGATCGGGCTTAGACCAGCGCTTCACTGCAGAAGGTCCGCTTCGCGGAGAGGTTCGAGCACGCCGTTGTTGAGCTTGCTCTTATCGAACCCATCCGGCTTCTCGGCTTTGATCGTGAGCGTCACCTGGCCGGCCATTTCAGCGAGATTGGCAATGGCGTTCCAGGCCGTGAAAACCTTGTCCTTGTCGGCGGTGACGCTGAATTCCACCGTTGTCTGAGGCTGGCCGGGCGCTGGCGGCGTCGGGCCAGGTGGCGTCGGACCGGGGGGAACCGGGCCGGGCGGCGTTGGGCCCGAGGGCACGGGGCCGGGAGGGGTTGGACCGGGCGGGGCCGCTGCAGAGCTGGGCGCGTCCTGCGGAATGGCTTGGGGAACGATGAGGAAACCCGCTTCGAGGTCTATCTCGTCTTCGATGACGGTCGCATCGAAGCTGACCTTAGACCGAGCGAGCGCGAATTTGCCATCCAGACCGAGGGCTGGCGTGGGAGCAGTAGTATAGCCAAAGGCGCACTCTTTGATGCCGCGCACGATCGCTTTGCGGATGGGGGCTTCCGACACCAACCGGGTGAAGCCGAGGAACGAGAAGAAGCCATCCACGATGTCCGCGGTCGGGATGCCCAGGCGTGGCGGCGTGCCTTCGCCCAGCTTGAACAGGGAGACTATCTTCGGCGGGGTAATAGAATCAAAGAGACGGGGCTGAACGCGCATGATCAGCTCCATGCCGCGCTCGAAGACCATCGCCTCGTGGTCCTCGTTTAGGGTGGTTTGCAGTGGCCGGCCGCCGACCGCGATTTTCTCCAAAGCTATGGCTCCAGAGTCGAGTTTGGGCAGCCAGATTTCGGTATAGAGCTTGAGCAGTGCGGACTCAGCGGCGCTGGCGTGAGTGGCTTCCCGCTCGCGCAATTCCTCACCCTGCTCCTTCGTCAGGTTCAGCTTCTTGGCATTCTTGCGCACCCGCTCTATGGCGAGGAGGTAGCGGACCTCGCGCCGGAGCCCTTCCACCTGGTCGGCAGACGGGACGGCGAGCCCAATGCCGTTGCGGTAGCTGCGGGGACCGGCGCCGCACTTTTCCAGGAGGTCCCTGGCTGTTGAGTCCTGGGTCTTTTCGGATTCAGCAGCGAAGTCCAGGGGGAGCAGGGCCAACTGGAAGCGTGGCTGTTTGTCCGGGATGGCGCCCGATTCCGTGGGCCAGATCACCGCGCCGTGGTGACCGCTGGTGCGCTGCTCCAGCATCTCTTTGATGGCGTTGGTGACAGCATCTTCGTCGCGGGCGACGGCGTCGGCTTCCTGCTCGATCAGGAGGGTGACGTTCGGGTCCTGCTTGAAGCAGTAGCGGACGCCGTCGAAGTGGAGATAGAGGCACTGCTGCCGCAGTTCCGATAGGCAGGCTTTCGCAGTCAGGCTGTCCAGGTCAGGCCCGACACAGGCGGCCAGCAAGTCCGGTTCGGTGACACCCGGTGGAAGGACTTCAGTGGTGCCGGCCGTTTCGCGGCGCAGGCCGCCGAACGAGAAGAGGAATATGGCATTCGCCAGGCGTTGGGCGACGTTCTTGCCGACTTCGGCGGCGTTCTCTTTGGCCCGGCGCTGATCAATTCGCCGGGCGCGGGCGCGGGCGCCAACCAGGTCGGCCTCGAATGCCGCGTCGAACCGGTTCATCAGGCTGAGTTCTTTGATGAGGGCGCGCCGGACGTTGTGGTCGGCCAGCGCCACATCGCCCGGGCTGAGAACGATACCGCTCTTTTCGGCTTTCCGCTGGGAGCGGAGGCAGACGGCCAGGAAACGGAGCGCCCCGCGGGTGCGCTGGTATTCCGGCAGGGCGGCCCACCGCTGTCGCATCAGGTCCAGGAGGGCTGGATGGAAGGGATAGGCGTCGCGAATGCGCTTATGGAGGGCGATGCCTTCCTCGTCGGCCTGCTGCTCGTCAGCGGTGCTGGTGGCGTAGGCTTTGCGCATGTTGGCGACGATGCCCTGGAACTCGGCGCCGACGCCGTCGGCCACCGCCGGGTCGGGCAGCTTTTCCAGAAGGCGGCGCTGGATGACTTTCAGGACTTCATCCTGCTCAACAGGCTCCCGCAAGGCGTCCTTGCGCCCGGCAAAGTGGTCGAGGGTGGAAAGCAGTTGTGCGTGCTGCAGCGTTTCACGGGGTTGGCTGGACGGCAGAGCCATGACCACTACAGTGCGGGGCGAATTGGAGGCCGCGACCGTCAGTTCTTTGATGAAGTTGAGCGTCTGCTCGCGCAGATCGGTTTTGAGGACCTTCACCCCGCCGGCGTTGATAAGGTATTCGAGGACTTCATCCAGCAAGATGAGGTTTGGGCCGTCGCCGAATAGCTTCATCAAATCGTCTGCGCCAGGGGTGCCTCGCTCCTCGTCGTTCTTCCGAAAGTCCTCATAGGCTTTCTTGCCGCCCAGCTTGAGGGCAATCCAGCCCCAGAGGGTTTGGGTCTGAATGCCATCGGATGCTTTGCCCTTCTGCGCGTTGAAGAACTGGCCGTCCACGACGGCGATGCGGACCTTCCCGGGATCCGCCAAGCCCTTGCCTTCCGGGATGACGTTCAGGGCCCCGCGATTGCCGGCGCCATGGTACAAAGCAGCCATCGCGTGGGATTTGCCGCCCCCGAATGGCGTAAGAAGCTTGAGCACGGGCGGGCCGCCTTTGCCAGCCAGGCGCTTCAGCACGTCCTCCAGCAACGATTTCAGTCCGGCGGTGAGGTAGGAGGCCCGGAAGAACGCTTCCGGGTCGCGATAGACGGGCGCGACAGTGCCGGAGTTATCGGCCAAAGGGCCGAGGTCCAGTGCGAAGATGTCGGAGCCGGCGTCTTCTTTGAGGACGTCAGGGTGGAGGTTGACGCATTCAATCCAGGGTTTGAGCGGCATAGGGTGGACCTTTCAGTTAGAGAAATCGCTGTTGGCCTTTTTGGCGGTCGGCGACTGCGGCTTTGCCTTCAACGACGCTTTGCCAGTTGGCAAGAAGCTTGCCGAGAGTGGATTGCTCGGCGCTGGGGGAGATGTCCGCCAGTTCGCCGCCTTTCAACGCCGGGCCGGCGAGTGCCTGGGCGACCAGGCGCAATTGTTCAATGCTCGCACCGGCATCCGCAAGGAACTCGGGGATGCGCGGGGGCTTGTGCTCCAACAGCCACGCCAGGCGGTGGAGGCTGTCTATGATCGGCGGAGCCTTGCCGTCGCTGTCGGGCAGGCCAAGATCATCGTCGTTGCCGCGCTCAGTGAAGTCGCGGAGACGGTACTTCCCTTTCTTCTTTTCCAGCACGGCGCGCGCGCCAGCAGAGAGGCCGCTCTGGCCATCAAGTTCAACGTGGGTGCCGTTGGCGAAAACGATGGCCTCACCGGCCTCAAGCTCGGCGGCCCCGTATGTATAACGCCAAAGAATGTAGAAGCGTGTCGCGGGATCAAGGCTGGCAAGTGAGGTCTGGCCGTTCTTGGCGCCTACGGTCTTGGCGAGCTTGGCGAGGATGGCTTCGAGAACTGCGGCTTCCACTTCGCTGAGAAACCGTTCGGCTGGGACCTCCTGTCCGTTCGCGTACTCCACACGAGAGAAGCGGGTAAAGGCCCTGAGCCCTGCGCCGACGCAGGCAATCACTAAATCTGCCCCTGAAATGCCATTCTCCCACAGCGTCTCTACCCGCTCGCGCACGATCTGCTCCAACTCGTTTCTGACCTGGTCTTCGTAGTTGCCGGTTTCCACGCCACCACGCTTCCGGGCCACAAGAAAGATGCTGGAGGCTAAGGCGGCGGAATTGACCGCTCGCAACCGCGCTCCCATCTCCGTATCTAACGGCCAGGCTTCCGCGACGACGAACCCTGTTTTTCGTAACGCATCAACAAGTGTTGCCCATCCGAGCGTCGTTTTATGAGCATAGACTATTGTCAATTCCCCGCTTGCCTTGAGCGCGCGATGAGCCTCTTGAAAGGTTTGCGCCATCATCTCTTCGTAAGCGCGCATGGCTCTATCCTGTGAACCACCATGTCTCGTCGCGTCGGCTACAGCCTCTTGTTTCTTGGGCGTGCCGTGGCCGGCGAAGTGTTCCACGTAAAGGTCGCCGAGCGTGCGCTTCAGCCACACGAAGAAGAAGTCCGAAATATCAGCGTACGGCACGTTATCGTAGTACGGTGGGTCAGTCACCACCGCGTCCAGCTCAGCGTCACTCCATGGCAAGGAAGTGGCCGATCCTCGCTTCACTACCGCCGGCAGGCCTGAGCAAGCTAGCGCGTCTGCCACACCGACAATCCAATCCAGGGCGCCTTCTGGAGAGCCGGATGCTCCGCCAAAAGGCGCAAGCTCCACGAAGTCCCAGACCATGGGAATGGCTTGGCGGGTGAAAGTGTGACCGATCAACTCACGGGTATTGTGCCAACTGCAAAGCGTGGAGTTGTAATCCGCTTGCCGGTCCACAAGAACCGCGAGATTAGTAGCCAGGGCTCTTGCAGCGTCAGGAGTGATACCCGCTTTCAGCATCTCAGCGTGCGCGCGCTTCACAGCCGCCACGAATGTAAGAAGGCAAAGTGCCTGACGGGTCGTGAACAAATCGCCAAACGTCTTGAGCCCGTACAGGACACAGAAGTTGGCGTTCTTCGCGTCATTGACGATCGGCTCATCCGGCACAGTGAGTCTCGTTTTCTCGCAAAGCCGCGTGAGCCGTTGCTTCATACTCGCTTCATCCAGAGCCAATTCCTCAAGGTCAGTAGCGGCGAGGTACACCTTGCCAGACCTGCCGGTTTGCGTGCAGGCCACGCCTATCATCTGGTGAGCAATGCGCCCCGCACTCCCCTCGGCTTTGACGTAATCACTATCCGCGACCGTCCCGCAGAACGGACAAGTGGCATTACCCGCTTTGGAAAACCCTGTTGGATCGAAGCCCAGCCCGCTCTCCGTACCTGCCTCGACGATCTCAAAGCGCGCTTCCTTCTTGCCGCGCGGAGCGATCACCTTAAGCGCGATGTACCGTTTTTCCCTCTTGCAGAGCCAGGTTTGTCTGAGAAGCGGAACTGTGGCCCGGCACTCGGGGTTCTTACATGTGACGGTGCGTGTCCAGAGATAAGCGACTGGCAGGAGGTAGCCGGGAGGCACTTTCTCGGCGTCGTGCTCCCTGAGCCAATCGGTTTGGAGTTCCTGCCGTCTGCCCTTGAACGCCGGATCGGGGATGAGGGGATAGAGGTCCCCGATTTGGGCTCTGACGCTGTTGAGGACCCACTCGCCCCAGTAGCGAACTTCGCTCGCTAGCCCGCCCCAGGTTGGCTGCCCGTCTTTGTCCTTCGGCCCCGTCATGCCGCGGGCAGTGGGGTCGGGTTTGCCGTATACCTGGGGATAAACGAGGGTGCAAAGCTGGATGATGTGGGCGACCGGGTTGAGGTCGAGCGCGTATGCTACACAGCCAAGCCGGAGGGCTTCCAGGGGGATGGCGCCACCACCAGCGAACATATCGAGCACTTTGGGGCGGGGCGCCTTGCCTGCAAGATTGTCCTCCACAGTAACGGTCTTGCCTTGTTCTTCGGACAGTCTTTTGGCATGCGCTTGGAGGATGTGCGATTGCGCTTCTTTGATGACGGCCGGCGAGCCGGGATACTGGCAAAGCGCCTTCACGAACTTAGCTGCATTGGCGCGCCCAAGGGATTGCTTCTTTTCATCGCTGGCACCGTTCGGGACGAATTGGGAAACAGGCACCAGCGCGCCGTACACCGCAGCCCGGCAGGCGACCAGCGGGCGCCGCGCCCACCAGAGGTGGAGCGTGGAGATATGGCCCTTGCGGACGGACTTCTCACGCGATGCCTCGGCGCTAATAGCTTCGATGGGAAGGTAGTCTTCGATGAGGCGCTTATCGTTGGTCATATATGGATGTCGGCAAGTCAGCTAAGACGTCGCCCACTCCCATTTCCCCTCGTTATCAATGGTCACAAGAATGTTGCCGTCAGTTCTGGTGGAGACGACCTTGCGCTCGGCGCGGTTCCTTCCGAGGCAGTACTCCTCCTGGCAGTAGCGAGAGTCCACAGCGACCCTTGACGGGTCTTCCTCATTGCCGCAACTGCGCTCTGATACGATATTGAAGATGCGAGTCGGGCCTGTGAGGTGGAACCAGTGAGTGGAAAAACCGGATGGATGGCCGTGGTGAGCCGTGAGGAGGAAATCTATTCCCCCGGTCGTCGTCCCATCGGGAGCAGTCGAGCCCGCGATTTGACTGTGGAGGTTAGGTGTTGCAGCGGTGAGAGCTTCCAGCGCTTCGGCCTCCACGTCGCCGAGCAGCGCGAACGTGTAGCCTCGGTATTTCAGAATGGTGACAATGGAACTGTTGTTCGTGTACGAGTTATCGGAGGCACTGACCCGAGCCAAAGCCGCAACGTCGAGCCAGTAGGAGGTCAGCGACATTCCGTCGCCCCAGTCGGGATAGTTGCCGGCTGGTATTGGCTGCGTGTACTGTGGGGGACAATAGTTTGCCCAGTAGTGTTTCATGGCCTGGGATGGTTCTGCGCCGGACAGAACGCGCTTCCAGTCCAAGTCTTGCCGCCGCAGGAGTATAGACGGCCTTAGCAGCTTGGTTATGCTCTCAATGTCGGCGATGTGGTCGTTGTGCGGGTGGCTGATGATCAGCTTTGTGAGAGGAAAGCCATTGCGGCCAGTCCATTTCTTCTTGGCCAACGCAACGACTGGAGAGGAGTCCTCCCCGCGCCCGCAGTCGTAAAGAACCAAATGGCCGTTGGGTGTGGCGATGGCCACACAAAGCCCTCGGCCTACATTGTACACTAGGATTTGAAGGCTCATTTGGGGGATTCTTGGGGTTGCGGTTGGCTTAGTTTTGCCGCGTTCAGGAAGCACGACCAAGCGGACTCGGCATAGCCAAAGGCGATCGATCGGGCGAGCCTTGGCAGAATCGTACATCTGACTACGACAACGACTGCCGCAATGGTTAGTCCGACGATCGCCGGTGCCCCTGGCAAGGGCTTTCCGTCCATCCACCAGCCCACGGCACAGGCCACTGCAGCCGCAAGCGCGAATGCGAAACACACCCAGGCAGATGCGAGAATGTTCCGTATTGCGCCGTACTCCGCGTTGTGAACGCTCCAGATGCCAGTGGGCGACTGCTGGCGGAGATACTGGCGAACCAGCCGGAAGGCTTCTGTCGCTCGCTCCCGCCACACGTTAGGTTCAGCGGCAACTGACGTCAAGTCGATGTTGTACAGCCGGCGCACCTCGTCACGAATCGTTTGCTTGGTTATAGCTGGGAAGGTTTTGTCGGCCTCAGTCAGCACTGTCAGCGACGGTGGCCCTCCCCATGACTGCCACAGGGCTGGTTCCGCCCGCCTGCCCAGGAAGGCGAGGAAAAGCGAAAGAGCGTAAAGGAGTATGAGAAGCACGCCGGTCGCAATTGCGGTGGACGTGAGCGTGGATAGGGCTACTAGTCTGAAGGCGACGATCGGCAAGAGCAACGGTGAGGCGACAAAGGCGGCGGGAATGAGCCGGGCACGGATTTCATAAGGATCGAATAGGGACGTGCTCATCATCCTTCCTTTTGTTTGCCGGCGGCGCGTTCGATGGCGTCGGCCGGTATGTCGAAGTAGCGGGCGGCCACGATCTCTTTTTTGGCGTGGTCGAGGTGTTTGGCCGGGTTCTGGATCATGAGAGGGGTTTTGTCCGGCTTACCCAGCGGGTCCCAAACGACGTAGAGCCAGTAGGAGTCGCCGAGCTGGACGGCTTTGTACCATTCGTTGGTAGTGAGGCGGATAGTGGCGCCGCGCTTGCGGCCTTTGACCTCGATGCGGCGGATGCTGGTGAGCGGGTCGCGATAGCCGGTTTGCGGGTCGGCGGGGCCGAGGCTGCGGATGTCGAAACCGATTTTCTGGTGGCCGACGCGCTCGGTTTCCCAGCCGCGAGTGGTCTCATAGCCAACCACCACATCTTCGGCGGCCAGTTCACATCTGCGCTTTTGCTCGGGGTCGAGGTCCTCCAGGAGATCGGCGATGGCCGCCCTCACATCGGAGCCCTCACCCCTGACCCCTCTCCCATCCGATGGGAGAGGGGAACCGGGATGGGCGAGAGGAGCTAAAGCGGTCGCGGGAACGACGAGGACGGTGGCGACGTGGCGAACGGGGCCGTGACGGGCGACGGCGAGGCGGTCAAGGCCGGCCATGCGCTCCTTCTCGGCACGCTGGAGGTCGGTGAGTTCGTTTTCGGCGCGCTGGCGGGCAACGCTTACGGAGGGATCTTTGGCCTCGCGGGCGCGGAGAGCCATGAACCGGTTCCGCGCGGCTCGGATGCGGGCCTCAAAGGACTTTTCCAAGTAGTCTCGGCAGACCTTGATGAACCGGGCACGCTCGTCCTGACAGGCCTGGCGGCGCTCGGTCTGGTAAGTGGCTTTGAGAAAGTCGGCGGCCGGGCCGGGGTCAATGCGGCTGACGGCCTGGGGCGGCGACGGGAGGGCGGGCAGGTCCAGGAGGCAGTCGGCAGGAACTACGGAGAAGGTTGAGAGTTGAGGGTTGAGAGTTGAGGGGGCGTCGTGGAGTTCAACGTCGGGCTCATCGAGGTCTTGGCGGACGGCGACCAGCTCACCATACAGGGTCAGGCTTTCGCCTTTCGTGTTCTGGCCACGGATGCTGATTTCGAAGAAATGGAGGCGGTAGGGTTTCTCGGCGGCGGGATCAACGTACAGGGCCATGCCGCCGTTGAGCGCGGCAAACTTCTCGTTCAGGCGCTCGTCCAGGGCGGCGTAGAGGGGATGGCCGGGACCGAGCAGGACGGCGTCAATGTGCTGGTCCTGGTCAAGGTGCTCCTTATGGAAGGTGATTTTCCGGTAGGCGGCTTCCGGTGGGCCGCCGCGGCGGACGGAGGCCAGGCGGTCGGAGCGAAGATCGGCGAGCACGTGTTCGACGCGCCAGAGGCCATCGGCACGAGGTTCAACCTTGAGGCCGATTTCGGCGCTGGCTTTAACGAACTGCTCCTCGACGTAGCGGGGCATGAGGCGGCGCTCCTCGGCTTCGAGGTTGGCACGCTGGAAGCCGGAGAAATCCACGTTGGCCCGGGCGAGGGCGATGCCCGTGGCCTGTTCGTATTGGAGGAGCAACTGCGGGTCCACCTTTTCGATGCGGTCGAGGTATTCATCCAGCCGGCGCGGGTCGTGGGCGGCGTCCCGCAGGATTTCCGGGAGGTTGACATCATTCAGCGAGAGGACCTCGCCGACGACGTCGAACACGCGGTCCGCGAGCACCTCGCGCATCTGATCGAGCTTTTCGAGCAGTCGGGCCAGGATGCGGCCTTCGACGATGTCCTGGCCTTCCTCGGACTGAGCGGCGACGAAATTGAAGGCATGGACGTCGCGTTCCTGGCCGATGCGGTGGATGCGGCCGAGGCGCTGCTCCAGGCGGGTGGGATTCCAGGGCAGGTCGTAGTTGATCATTAGCCGGCAGAACTGGAGGTTGATGCCTTCGCCGGCAGCCTCGGTGGCGACGCAGATTTGTTTGGTGGTGCGGAAATCCTCCTGGGCGCGCCTGCGCTCGTGGGGGTTCATGCCGCCGTGAATCTCGGTAGCGGTGTAGCCCCACTTTTCGAGGTTGTGGCGCAGGTGGTTCAGGGTGTCGCGGTGCTCGGTGAAGATGAGCAGCTTGCCCCGGCCGTCGGTCAGCTCGTGAAACTCGGCGCGCTTGAGGCATTCCTGCAACGCGGTGAGCTTGGAGTCGGCGCCCTGGTCACGGACGCGGCGGGCGCGGGCCAGGAGTTCCTGCAAAGCGGCGATTTCGGCGCGAAGCTGATCCAATTCGAGGGCGGCGGTGAACTCGTCGGTGAGGTGGTCGCGCTCGGACTCGTCAAGGTCGTCTTCCTCCTGCTCGGTATCGGTCAAGCGGCCCTGGAGCTGGGCGAGCCGGCGGGCGCGCTGGGCTGGGGTAAGCTGCTCCAGTTCCTCCAGCAGCGTCTGTTGCTTCTCCAGGCGGCGGCGGATGGACTCGAAGATGGCCATCGTGGAACTGGCGAGCCGGCGCTGGAGGACGGTGCGAGCCAGGGCGACGCTGGCTTTCTTGCGGCCACTGGCCTGGGGCAGGAACTCGTTGATGTAGGCCGTGACGGACTTGTAGAGGTCGTACTCGTCCCGGTTCAGCTTGAACGTGATGGTGTGGGCGTGGCGGTCGGGGAAAAGGCGGTGGCCTTGCAGGTCCTTTAGGTCCTCCTTGAGCCGGCGCAGGGCCCACGGGCAGTCCGGGCCGAGGCTGAGGATGTCGCGGCGGATTTCGCCGGACCGGCCGGCGAGACGATGGGGCTCGGGGAAGAGGTCGGGGTCGAGCAGGCGGATGAAATGGGCGAAGCGGTCGTCGTCGCCGTGGTGAGGCGTGGCGGTGAGCAGCAGGACGTGGCCGGCGGGTTGCGCGGTCAGGTGTTCGGCCAACTGGTAGCGCTTGGTCTTCTCCGCCTCGTCGCCGCGGGTGGAAGATTTTTTGGTGTAGGCGCTGCACTTGTGGGCCTCGTCAATGATGATGAGGTCCCAGCGCTGCTGCCAGATGCGCTCGCGGACCTCGTCTTGCTTGGCGTAATCAATGGAGGCGACGACCTGGTTGAAGCGTTGCCAGGGGTTGGTGAGCTGCTGCTGGTCAACGGCCGAGAAAATGATGTCGAAGGATTCGCCGAACCAGCGGAGCATCTCGTCCTGCCATTGGATGGTGAGCGGCGAGGGGCAGAGGATGAGGACGCGCTCGATGGCTTCGCGGAGTTTGAGCTCCTTGATCAGCAGGCCGGCCATGATGGTCTTGCCGGCGCCGGGGTCGTCCGCCAGGAGGAAGCGCAGCCGGGGCTGCGGCAGCATCTTCATATAGACCGCCTCGATCTGGTGCGGCAGCGTGCGGATGCCGGACATGCTCACGGCGAACTGGCGGTCGTGGGCGTACGCCAGGCGGATGCGGGCCGATTCGATCAGGAGCCGGAGGTGCTCGGCGTTGGCGAGGGGGACCTTGGCGTCAGGGGCCGGGGCGGCGCCCATGAGCGCGGTAGCCTCTTCGGGGGTGATGACGGCTTCTTCGAGAGTGCCGTCGGCTAGGCGGACCCTGCACTCGTACCCTTTGCCGAGGGGCCGGGCGGCTTCGAGGACAACCGGAAGGTCAAAGTGCCCCGGCAGGGACACTTGCTGGCCGATGGGGAGCAACAGGCTGCCAAGCGCTTGCTCTCCCGCGGCAGCATTTTGGGGTTTTGCCGACACAGGCTGAATCGCTCGCGTGTGCGTTCAGCCCTGTCGGGATGGCTTCTGTTCCTGGAGGGAGTCTGTGCCTGAAAAACGAAGGGGCGTGACCTACTCACGCCCCACATCAGGCACTGGCGTGCCCTCACAGGAACGCTTTGGGGCACGCCCGAGTGGGCGTGCCTTCAAGCGCCGTCCTGTGATTGAAAATGCCAGTTTCGATGTGGACAGCAGCCGAAGCTACGCGAAATGTATTGTTGTTACAGTGTTTGTTACGCCATCAAAATGAGCCTCAGTGGTTCAAGAACGGGGTGATGCTAGAAAATCGGCGCGAGGGGGTCAAACTAATATCAGCCGGCGACGCGAGCGCCCAGGGCCACTTCATGAAGGGTGGTAGGGACGCGTTCCACCGCGTCCCTGCTTTCTCGGGAAGATGGGGACGCGGTGGAACGCGTCCCTACGACCCTTTATGAATTGGCCCTGACGAGCGCCTGTGGGAGTTAGTACCCGATATTCTTCACCGCCTCTGGACCGAGGCGGTCTCGCAATTGCGCCAGGTAAAGACTGGCGGGCGCCACGGGCGTGCCGTGCGAATCGAAGGTGCCCTCGGGCAGCTTGGGTTCGTGGCCGAATGGCATGCCGCTTTGGGCGCGGGCGCCGAGGCAACCGATGGCCCAGTTCATCGCACCGGGGGGCTGCTGGATCACGTAGCTCCGCGCCACGCAATTCCAGGCCACCGCCCAGCCGATGGTCCAGCCGTGACCGGAGCCCATCTCGCCCCGGTTCATGAAGTCAATGCCGCTGTCCGGCACCTGGCATCCATCCACCAGCAGGCCAGTGGCCCACCGCTGGTGAGGCTGGATGTGCCCGTTGCCGTGGAAGGTGCAGTTGAGCAGCACGTTGGGTCCGGTCACCCTGGCGCCGGTGACGAAGTAGAACAGGTTGTTGCCGGTCGCCTCACACCGGTTGAAGAGGATTTGGGAGCCACCGGCCGAGAAGTCCGCCGGCTTGGCCGCGCCTTTGGTCGCCACGCTGTGCCGGACGCTCACGGCTTCTACGGTCACCCGGCAGCAGCCGCTGCCGATGCCGACGCTGTTGACGGTGTCTTCGATGGCAATGTCTCGCAGCCAGCCATCGCACACGCCGTACATGCGTATCCCCTGGTGGTGCCGCTCCCGGATCTCGACCGCCTGCGGTGGCGCAACGATCCGCAACTGCTCGACCCCGACCTGCGATATTCGCCCCGAGCCGAGGCACTTCACCAGGCTGGCGCCCGGCGGGTCCAGGTAAACGGCGTTGAAGGAATCACTCAGCGGCACGTCCACGGTAATGCCGTCGCCAGTAATGGCTTTGATCGTCCGCTCGCTTTCGATCCAGCCTGACTCCGAAAGCCAGGTCTCCTTGCGGCCCCCGCGCACGAGACCATCCATACGCATGAAATGGACCCATGCGGGGGTTATCGGGCGATTCACCAGGACGGCGTCCCCTGGACTGAACCCGGAGGCGTCGCTCAACCTGAAGCTGTTTGCTCCGGAGGGCACGTAGGTATCAACGATGGGAACCGCGCGTCCTGTGCGGTCGACATGCCAAGAGCCCGATAAGGAAATGCAGACATGGGGGGTTCCGGTCATCCGCAGCGCCGTTCCGTTTGCCCCGGAGCCGCTGCCGCGGAGCACGACACCGCTCGTGCGGAGATACAGCGCGCTGCGGCATTCGTATGCCCCTCGCTTCAGCAGGACCGCCCCGCGCATGCCGTTCACAGGCTCAAGCCTGGACGCGGCATCCAGCGCGGCCTGGATAGCGGCAGTGTCATCAGCACCTGAGGGGCCGACGGTGACCCGGACAGGCACCGTCGGGATCGCCACCCCTGCGCCCATGTAGCCCGCCCAAGAGAAGTCCATGATGCGGTCGCCGGTCGGCAATGTGCGATAGGCAAGCTTGCCATCGGGGCCGACGTGAGCCCACTGGCTGGCGGGAGGACTCGCCAACGCGGCTGATTTCGCCGCATCCGCTGCGAGAGCACGTACCTGGGCCACCACCGGAACTAACAGGCAAGCTGCCACGCTGCACCCTGTCAGCCACTTGCGGGTTACTACACGTAATTTCATCAACGGAACGGCGCTGCTCACCTGGCCGGGGCAGGCCGTCAACGCGGGAGCGTAACGGGCAACCTCCAAGCTGGCCGCAGAGGGAGGTCGTTCAGGAAAACCGCTTGTCGAACTCATTATGAGTGCCCACCCAGACCCGGGTCATCGTGTCCCCCTGACGTTCTCCCACGGCACGATACTGTTCATTGATCCGAACCGACCAGACGTGTTCATAACCGCCAAGCTTCTTGAAACGCAAGGAGGGGTTGCCTGGATCAGCCAGAAACAGCCAATAGGCGCGGCGGGCCGCCTCGCGAGCGCGGGGGTCCAGGGAGTCGTAAGCGCGCCAGAAGCTGGGCCGGGCGCGGGACCTCACAGGCGGTCCGGGTCGAGCGGTTCGTCGGGTTCGGCGGCGGACTCGCGAAGGAAAGCTTCCAGTTTCGGCCGCGGGCCTGCATAGGCTAGCAGATGTTCCCAGCGTTCGTCGTCCTGCCGGGCCAAAAGGAAACGGGCGAAGTCGGCAACCTCTGCTTGCTTCTCCAGCGGCAGCGCCTCGCAAACGCGAATGATCTCTTCCGTCGCTGTGCTCATAGCCATTACTTAACTGGAAAGGATAGACGGGTCAACCGTTCGCTGCGGCCAGTCGGGGGGAGGACACGACCAGGGTTCTGGCAGCGAAGTGGCGACTTTGAACGGCTGGTGCGGATGGATTTGAGAACCAGCCCGCCAACAAGCGCCTGACGCAGCTCGCCCCTATGCCGGCACCGCCGGCATTGCGGGCTGGAGCGCGAGCATCTCCCGCGCGGCGATCTCGGGCACTTGCGGCGCCGCGCGCAGGCTCTCGGCACGAATCCCGTCGCGGTAGAGCGTCAGGGAGACATGCTCGTTGCGCCGGATGCAATCCTTGATCGCCTCGGGGTCCTTCTCGCAATGCAGCAGCGTCTTCCAGGAGTAGATGTGCTTGGGCTTGTGGAAATCGCTGTTGGCGAGGAAGGCGAGGCGCTTCAGACCCACGGGCGCGAAGATGTTATTGCGGTTGGCGATCTCCCAGGCGTCCAGGATGGGGGCGAAAACCTCCTGGTTCTCCCAGAGGAACAACGTATTCTTGCCCCATTCGCTCTTCATCACGTGCGGGTGGGCTGCGACCGCCAGGCCGCCCTGGCTGTGAATCTGCGCCACGATCTCGACAAAGCCGAGCGAGGGCGAGATCGGCGCCTTGAGGTCAATGCCCAGCAGGTGGCCCGAGGTCTTGCGCGTGAACCCCTCCTTGTTGAACTCCAGGCCCGTCATGACGAGCATCTCGTATTTGCGCCAGGCCCGTCGCCGCTCGCGTTCGAGCATGTCGAAATACTCATCGAGCTGGCTGACGGCCACGGTGAAATTGAGTAGCTCGCTGAACTTGCCTATGAGCCGGCGCGGATCGGCTACATGGTCGGTGATGCAGATGCAGTCGAAGCCCCGCCGACCGTAGAAGTCAATCACCTCCGGCAAGGTGAGCCGGCCATCGGAGTAGTTCGTATGGATGTGGAAGTCGCACAGCAGCATCCGCGAAATGCCGGGATGACCGTTCGGCGTGCCGGGGTTGCGGCTCGGCGTGGGCTCGAACAATCCGGGCGCGGCTGGCCCGTGATCCGCCTGGCCCGCCTCCTCCAGCACCAGTTCCGCCAGGCGAATGGCGGCGTCGGGGTGGCTGACCTTCTGCAGGTTCTCCCGCCATTCCTGCCATTTGCGGCTCTTGTGCGCGAAGACCTCCTGGACCAGGTCGCGGACTTCCTTGCCCTTCTCGGCGACGGCGCCCACGCCCAGTTGGGCGATCAGTTTGGCATTACCCTCTTCCTGCCCGGGAATCACCTGGTTGATGATCATCGGGCACCGGGCAGCGATGGCCTCCTGGATCATCGCCCCGCCGGCCTTGGCGATCACCAGGTGGTGCGACATGAGCAGGCGAGGCATTTGGTTGGTCCAGCCATACACGCGGACGCGGTCGCCGTATTCGCGCAACCGCTCGGTGAGCCTGGCCTTGAGCGTGGCGTCGCGGCCCACGGTGATTGTGAGATCGAGGTCGGGTATCTTGAGCAACCGGGTGATGGACTTGCCGGCCTTTGCCTTCCCGGTGTTGATGACGTAGAGCACCTTGCGCCGCTCGCCGGGCTGAGGCGCCGTCAGCGGCGCCGGCTGTTCGCGGGCGAAGACGGGGCTGACGGGGAAGCCTAGCGCTTTGACCCGCTGCTTCGGGACGCCCGCCGTGGCCAGCACCTCTCGGGTCGCGTCATCGGACACCACGAATAGGTCGCTGGGCGCGCGATACCAGGCGGAACAGACGGTGATGGCGTCGGTGACTACGGTGATGAAGCGGAAGGGCCGTTCCGCGTGATCGCGGAAGATATCCTGGATGATATGGCTATAGACCGGGTAGCAGGAAACCACCACGTCCGGCTCGGCATCGTGCAGGACGGTGCCCAGGGCGTCGCGCAGCCTGCCCATCGAGGCGGTTTGCCGCCGAAAGAGCACGGGGCTGTCGAACACGGAGAAGACTCCGGACCACACGGTCGGCGCGAATCGCACCAGGCCCTGGTAGGTCTGCTTCAAGAGCGAGTTGAGCGTGCCGTAGGTGGACTCGAACAGGTCCAGCACCTCGACTTTCGCGTCATCGGTGATCAGTTCGAGCGCGTCGCGGAGGTTGCGCGCGGCGGCGTTGTGGCCGTCGCCGAAGCTGGCAGTGAGGATGAGAATCTTCTTCATGGCTCGGTGCCTACCGTCACCCTGCCTGGGCTATGTGACAATCATGTTACGGGAATGTTAAATGTTATCAACAGTCCGCATTGGGCGTGGCTGGGCCGGGATGGTGTTCCCACGAGCCCGGCAACGACCGACGCTCGAAAGGCGGACGCTGTCCGATTTACGATTTACGATTTACGATTTACGAGTCGAGTGCGGGTCTGGGCGTTTGGCTCGTAAATCGTAAATCGTAAATCGTAGATTTCAGGGGCTCTGTTAAGATCGCCCCATTCAGTTATCGCCCATGCCCCGCGAATCCGTGTAACCTGCGCCGGCTTCTTACTCAGGAACGGGCAATATGAATACTGAGCCAACTACACACCGTTGCCCCAAATGCCATGCGCTGCTGCCCGCCGGTGCGCCCGCGGGCCTGTGCCCGAAGTGCTTGCTGGCCGCGGCAGCCACGCCAACCGAACCCGGCCGGCCGGCCCTCGACGCGCCACCGCCGCCCCTGAGCGCGGTTGCGGCCGCGTTTCCCCAACTGGAGATACTCGAACTGATCGGCCAGGGCGGCATGGGCGTGGTTTACAAAGCCCGCCAGCCGCGCCTGGACCGCCTCGTTGCCCTCAAGCTCCTGCCGCAAGCGCTGGCCGCCGACGCCACGTTCGCCGAGCGCTTCAACCGCGAAGCCCGGGTGCTGGCCCGCTTGAACCACGCGAACATCGTCACGGTGCACGACTTCGGCCAGGCCGACGGCTTCTTCTACCTGCTGATGGAATACGTGGATGGCGTGAACCTGCGCCAGGCCATGCAGGCGGGCCGTTTCACCCCGCAGCAGGCCATGCTGCTGGTGCCCAAAATCTGCGAGGCCCTGCAGTTCGCCCATGACGAAGGCATCCTCCATCGCGACATCAAGCCGGAGAACATCCTGCTCGATGCACGCGGCCGGGTGAAGATCGCCGACTTCGGCATCGCCAAGCTGGTGGGCGAGGCGAAGGACAAGATCACGCTGACGGCGAGCGGGATGGCGGTGGGCACGCCGCATTACATGGCCCCGGAGCAACTGGAGCACCCGCAGGACGTGGACCAGCGCGCCGACATCTACTCGCTAGGCGTGGTGTTCTACGAGATGCTCACGGGCGAGCTGCCCATTGGGCGGTTCGCGCCGCCTTCCCAGAAGTCGCCTGTCGATCCGCGCGTGGACGAGGTGGTGCTTCGCGCCTTGGAGAAAGAACGCGAGCGGCGCCAGCATAACATCACCGAGGTCAGGACGCAGGTGGAGCAGATAGCCGCCACGCCGGCAGAGGGCACGCCTGCCACTCCGGTATCCACAGCCGTGACCGCCCCGGGTCTGGGCCGCAAGGCGATCTGTTACTTTTCGACGCCCGAGCGGATGCGGAACTGCTTCCCCGGCCCGCAGGCGCACGTGTTCAAATGCAAAGGCGAGCTGCGCCTGGAAGGTGAGCAGCTCACCTTCATCAGCCCGTGGCAGACGCGAGTGGTCATCCCGCTGCGCGAAATCCGTGAGTTGAGCATCGGCCAGTTCCAGATGTGGACTACGCCCTGGGTGATGAAATATGAGCGGCTCAACTTCCTTTCTGTGGTGTTCAGTGCGGGCGGGAGTCTGCGGACTGTATTCCTGACGCCGGTGCCGCCTCTGCCGGCGCCGCCGGCCCGGATCAACGCCGAGGTCTCCGGCTGGTTCGAGGCGATCCAGCAGGCCGTAGCGGGCCTGACGGGCGCCGCGCCGCCCCAGCTTGCGCCCTCGGCGGCTACGATTCGCGCCCAGCGGTCGTGGATGCGGAGAGCCTCCCCGTGGATGTTCGCGCCGCTCGCGGCCTGGGTAGTCGGGATCCTGAACATGCGGAGCGCGAACGGCGCCTCAGCCGCCGCCTGGGCGGCGATATTCGCCCTCACGCTGGCCTTGTGCACCGGTTTGATATGGTTCTCGGTCGGGTTCCTCAGGGCCAACTACGCCCTCAGGCGCGGCGACCTGGACGCCGTCACGAGCGATGAGCCGCCTGACGAGCCGTCCTGGGACGTCCCATCGGCACCTAAGCAGGCCAGTCGGCCCGCGCGCCCCTTCTGGTGGACCGTGAGCGCCTGGGCCTTCCTGGTTATCGGCGTGATTGCCGTCATTGATACCCTGGCAGCCCTTTACACGCGTCCGCTGAACCCGGCATTCTACCCCGGTTTGGCGCACCTCTTTGCAGGCCTGGCGCTGCTGACCCGGAGCCGCATTTGGCGAGCCGTCGCGGTGTTAGCGCTGACGCTCGCCAGCGCCGGTGCGGTGTTCCTGGCAGTGGCCGTGGCCGTCGCCCCCGAGCATGGGACGATAACGTTACCGATGTTGGGGCTAAACATCCCAGTTGTCGCACAGCCCTATCTTGGCGCGGCGATGGCGGTAATCCTGGCCCTGGCCTTTATCTGGCCGTGGTACATGCTGCTGAGCGCGACCGGCCGGCGCCTGTTCGCCCGAGCCTGAGAGAGGTAGGGACGCCTCGCCGAGGCGTCCTTACATCCTTTCTTAGTCGTAAGCCACTCACCCGCAACACTTTGCAATGCCACGCCCCCTCCATGCCTGTCTGGCGCTCTTCCCCGGCCGCCCCGGTATGCCCCGCCCCTGTCTCCGGTGAGTGCCCGGTGTATCTCCCATGGGGCCCGGACCACATGGGAGATACACCGGCACATCACCGGACACTCTGCGTCACCTCGCCCGTAACCCCGCCGGGTAGGAGGTTTTGCTTTACCTGGCTCTACCGGATTCGCCATAATGTGCACGTATGGGTCGCGGGGAAGGCATAAGAAACGTGCGGGTTTGCGCTAATTGCCAGGCCGAGTTGCCGCCTGAGTCATCCCAAGCGCTTTGCCCGCAGTGCCTCGCCGCGCCTACCGTGGTGATCGCTTCTCCGGCCCCGCGTTGTGCGCCTGCCATGTTCAGCCCGCCCCACCCCAGTGTCTTGCAGGGCCTGTTTCCACAGCTTGAGGTCTTCGGATTGGTGGGGACCGGCGGCATGGGAGCCGTCTACCGCGCGCGCCAGCGCGGCCTGGACCGGATGGTCGCGCTGAAGATTCTGCCGCCCCAGTTCTCCGCCGACGCCGCCTTCGCCGAGCGTTTTGCCCGCGAAGCCCGCACCCTGGCCCGGCTGAACCATCCGAACATCGTGGACGTGTATGACATGGGCCAGGCGGGGCAGCTCTATTATTTCCTGATGGAGTTCGTGGACGGGGTGAACCTTCGCCAACTGATGCAGGGGCACCGCCTCCGGCCGGCCGAGGCGCTGGCCATCGTGCCGCAGATTTGCGAGGGGCTGGAGTACGCGCACGAGGAAGGCGTAGTGCACCGCGACATCAAGCCTGAGAACATCCTGCTGGATCAGAAAGGCCGGGTGAAGATCACGGATTTCGGCATCTCCAAGATACTGGGCCGCGCGGCCGCGGGCGTCCAATTGACGCAGCCCAGCCACGTGCTCGGCACCATGCATTACATGGCCCCGGAGCAATTCGAGAATCCGCTGGCGGTGGATGGCCGCGCCGACATCTACTCCCTGGGAGTAGTCTTCTACGAAATGCTGACCGGCGAGCTGCCCATGGGCCGGTTCGCCCTGCCGTCCGAAAAGGGCGCGGCGGATGCCCGCCTCGACAAGCTGGTGCTGCGCACGCTGGAGAAGGACCCGAAGCGGCGCTACCAGAACGCGAGTGAGCTGAGGGTCGAGGTGGAAGGGCTGGCCGGACTGCCCACCCGGCTCACCCCCGAGGTGCGGCGAAAGCTGGGATTCGAGTATCGCTCCAAGACCACGCTATTCGGCTGGCCGCTGGTGCACGTGGCCACGGGAGTGGACCCTGCGACCGGACGCAAACGGACGGCGAAGGGCATTCTGGCGATGGGGAACGCGCCGCGCGGAGTTATCGCCTTTGGCGATGTCGCTGTGGGCGTGATCGCGTGCGGGGTGTTCGGGTATGGGCTCGTCTCGGTCTCGGTCGTAGGCGTAGGGGTACTGGCGGTCGGGAGCGTGGCGGTGGGCCTGGTGCTGGCGATCGGAGGAGTAGCAGCGGGCCCGGTGGCGCTGGGCGGGGCGGCGTTTGGCTACTACGCCACCGGGGCTTTGGCTTGGGGGATACACGCGCTCAGCCCTGGCGCATTTGATCCGATCGCCGCCAGGTTCTTTAATGCCCGCGCGGTGCAGGTGACCAACTGGGTGATCCGTGCCAGCCTGGTCATGATGCCAATCTTCCTGGCCCTGGGGCTCCTGCCCGGGCTAATGGCGAAGGTATCCGACCGTCGCCGCCGGCGTCGCTTCGATTCCAGCCCGGGAATTCCAGCGCGGACGGAGGCGCCTGCGGTCGCGACAAACGACCGCCCGGGGCCGAGTTGAGGCGTCTATGCCGGTGCCCGATGCCGCATCAACCGGCTCCGCGCCAGGCGGCGCCGGCGGCGCTTTCGCCCCCACCCGCTGGACGCTTGTCCTGCGGGCTCGCGGCGATGCGCCGGAAGCGCGGGCGGCGCTGAGCGAGCTGTGCGCGGCGTATTACGCGCCGGTGCTGGCGTTCATCCGCCGCTCCGGGCATGACGAGGAGGGCGCGCGCGACCTGACGCAGGGTTTCTTCGCCGGGCTGCTGGCCGCGCAAGGCTTTGCGAACGTCGAGCCCGGTGCCGCGCATTTCCGCTCCTACCTGCTCGGCGCCGTGAAGCATTTCCTGGCCGATGAGCGGCGCCGAGCGCACGCCTCGAAGCGCGGCGGCGGCCAGGCCCCCGTGCCCATCGAGGCCGGGATTGGCGACACCACTTCTGAACTGCAAATCCCGGACCCTGCCGGCGCGGCGCCGGACACCTTCTTCGACCGCGAATGGGCTACGACGGTGGTGAATCGCGCGGTGTCGTCGCTGGCTGCCGAAGCGGAGGCGGGCGGCAAGGCGGCGCAGTTTGCGGCGCTCAAGCCCTGGCTGATGGGTGAGGTGCCGTCGCTCTCGCAGGCCGATGCCGCACGCGAGCTCGGGCTGAGCGAGGGCGCGGTGAAGGTGGCGGTGCACCGGCTGCGCAGGCGCTTCCGCGAGCTGGTCAAAGCTGAGATTGCCCAAACGGTCGGCGATCCAGCGCAGGTAGCCGAAGAGCTGCGCTACCTCGTCGAGGTGCTGGCACAACAGCGAGAGTGAGACAGACTGTCGCGCGAACCCGTATCCCTGCAGAAGAAAACCACAGATGGACACAGATGGACACGGATGCACCGCACTAAAGGTCAGCCTGACTGCCGTCGTGCTCAGCTCGATGCCTGCCGAAGCTAGCAGCGCTCCCCAAAACTGCGAGTCCGGCAGTTAGTATCTGTGTTTATCTGTGTCCATCTGTGGTTTGAACAGATTGGTTAGTGCCAGGCGCGCCCCCGGCCGCGAATCGCCTTCACCGCCGTTACCAGGGCCGCTGCTTCCGAGGGCGAGCCGATCGTGATGCGCAGATACTCGCGCACGGGCGCGTGATTGAACCACCGCACCAGCACCTTTCGCGCGCACAGCTCGTGCAGCCACGCCTCGGCGCTCAACCCCGGCGGGCGCACCAGGATGAAGTTCGTCTGGCTGGGGAAAACCTCGAAGCCCAGTTCGGTCAGCTCACGGCTCAGCTTCTCACGCGTAGCAATGATCCGGCGAAAGTTGGCCCGATACCACGCGAGGTCGTCCAGCGTCGCCAGCGCGGCGACCTGTCCCAGGCCGTTGACGTTGTAGCTGTCGCGGATCTTGTCCAGCGCGCCGATCAGCGCCGGGTGGCCGACGGCGTAGCCGACGCGCTGAAAGCAAAGCGAGTAGGCCTTTGAAAACGTGCGCGCGACCAGCACGTGCGGGTAGCGCAGCGCCAGCGATAGCGCGTTCCCGGCGGCGAAGTCCACATAAGCCTCATCCAGCAGCACCAGACCCTTCTGGGCGCGGCAGAGGCCGTCCAGCTCTGACAGGCGAAAGCCGCGTCCGCTTGGCGCGTTAGGAGTGGTGACGAAGCTCAGCGCCGCCTGAAAGTCCCACTGCTTGCCACGCCGCAGTTCAGCCACGCTCGGCAGAGTGAAATCGGGATGTAGCGGAACGGAGTTCGTCCGGGCGCCATGAAGCTCCGCCAGAACCGGGTAGAGCGAATAGCTGGGATGAAAGAACTGAACCGTCGCCGCTGAACCTTCCCGGCGGGGCAACGAGGCTGAGGGTTCAACGAAAGCCCGCACGGCCATTGCCAACAGTTCGTCCGAGCCGTTGCCGATGATGATGTTTTCGGCCTTGCAAGCATGGAGCCTGGCCAGCCGCTCACGCAGGGGCTGCGAGGTCGGATTCGGATACAGGCGCAGCCGGCCATCCACCGCCGCCCTGATGGCGGACAACACCTTCGGCGAAGGTCCGTAAGGGTTCTCGTTGGTATTGAGCTTAACCAGGCCCTTAATCCTGGGCTGTTCCCCGGGCACGTAGGGATGCAGGGCGCGCACCAGCGGACGTATCAATTTATTTGGGTCGGGTACGGACATAAATGGGTCTTGAGTCTCAGGTCTAAAGTCTTGAGTCGTCGCGCGGTGCGGACTCAAGACTTTAGACCCAAGACTCAAGACTGCTTCCGGGCGGTTAACCTTATCTCCGCGGACATGCCGTGCGCGGTTAGGCCTTCGATTTCGGCAAACTTCCGCACGCCCGGCAGGGCGCGCTTCAGCGCCGCGCGACTATACTCCACCACGCTGGTGCGCCGCTGGAACTGGTCCACCGTAAGCCCGGCAAAGGACGCGCCCGCGCCGCCGGTCGGCAGCACGTGGCTCGGCCCGGAAACATAGTCGCCCAGCACCGTCGGCGAGTAGGGCCCGACAAAGATGGCCCCGGCCGTGCGGATGCGCTCGGAGACCTTCCGTGCGCCGCGCAGGATCACTTCGCAGTGCTCGGGGGCCAGCTCATTGGCCAGGCCGATGGCATCATCGAGCGTTTTAACCAGGATCAGCCAGCCGTTGCGGTCCAGGTTCTCCCGGATGAACTCGCGGCGGGCCAGCTTTGGCAGTTGCCGCGCGACTTCCTTCTCCACGGCCTTCAGCAGCTTGCCGGAGCTCGTCACCAGCCAGACCCGCTCATGGCCGGTGCCGTGCTCCGCCTGCGCCAGCATGTCAGCGGCCACGAACTTCGCGTCCGCCGTATCGTCCGCGACGACCAGCAACTCGCTCGGCCCGGGCAGCAGGTCAATGGCCACGTGGCCCACCACCAGCCGCTTGGCGGCAACGACGTAGGCATTGCCCGGCCCGAAGATCTTCTGCACCCGACGGATCGTGCTGGTGCCGTAAGCCATCGCCGCTATCGCCTGCGCGCCGCCGACGCGGTAAATCTCCGTCGCCCCCGCCGCGCGCGCCGCGAAGAGCAGCGCCGGGTTGATCGTGCCGTCCTTGCCGCAGGGCGTGCACACCACGATCTCCGGGCAGCCCGCGACCTTCGCCAGGGTCATCGTCATCAAGGCCGTCGAGACCAGCGGCGCCGTGCCGCCCGGGATATACACGCCCACGCGTTGGAAGGGATCGAACTTCTCGCCGATGCCCGCGCCGTGCGAGTTCTGCGCGCACCAACTCCGGCGCAGCGACTTCCGCGCGAACATCGCGACGTTCTTCTCCGCCTCGGCTACCGCCGCCCGCAGCGAGGCGTCGGCCTTAAGTGATGCCGTGACCAACTCCGCCCGCGTCACGGCAAGTTGCTCGGCGCGGAGGGTCGCGCCGTCGAACCGGGCGGTCAGCTCCAGCAGCGCGGCGTCGCCTCGTTGGCGTACGTCATCCAGGATGGTGCGAGCGCGCTCCTCCACGCCCGGGTCAAACAGACTGGAAGCGGCGGCCAGGCCCCGCAGCTTGCGCGCGAAGTCGGCCTCCGTGTGGCGGATAACGTTCATGGGCGGCGAAGCTAGAGGAAGGGCAGGACAAAGTCAAAACCCCTGGCCGCAGACCGCGCCGCCGAGCCCCGGCAGCCCTACTTTGCCGGAGCCGGGACGGAGGCAGCGGATGCCGCTGCATTACTGAGCGGCGGGCTCGTGACCACCCGTGGTGCGGCGTTCACAGTACTGATGCGCTGCGCTTTTGCCTTGGGGTTCTCCGAGTTCGTGAACCACCCGATGAGCCCGATAAGGATCACAACTCCCAGGACAGCAAATACCCACTTCCCGGTTCGGTTACCGTTCATGCCAATTAGACAGCGGCACAGGGCATTTCGTGCCATGTTTTTCTGGGGCACAGGTGGCGACAACACGCCGTTCTCGACTCCGCCCCGCCCCTTACCAGGGGCGCAAGACAAACTTCTTCTGGCCAGAATGAAGCAGCATTGTGGGCACAGTTGGAGACGCCAACGGGGTCATTCATACCAGCCCAGGGCACCCGCCCTGGGCTGGTATGAAGCAGGCCTTTGGCCTGAAAGCAAAGCCGCTGGCGGCTCAAACCCATCGGCTAGCACCGAGGTGGCGCGTATATGGCTCCTCATATACAAGAGGCGCCCAATGGGTAAATCCCTCAACCTCCGAAGGATTTTGTCTTGCGCCTCCTTACCAGCCGCGGCGGCTTTGGGACTGGTCATCCATCAATTATGGCGTATAGTAAAGGCTACCGATCCCTGATACGGTGACCTGAACCAAACCACTGCTGAGCCGATAAATCCCGACCGATATGCAACCAAAGACGCACTTCTTCCTTAACTGCTCCTGTGTCCTGCTCGCCGCGGCAGCCATACTGGCGGCGGCCCGCCCCGCCTCCGGCCAAGTCATCGCCTATGACGACGCCGGCAACTACATCGTGAGCGCCAACTGGACGAACGGCGCAGACCAGGGCTTCGGCTTCATCCCCTGGGTCATCATGACCAACGGCCCGGACAGCCATGGAACTTATGTCGTCAGCGGCAACAACCCCGTATTTGTCATCGCCTCCGTCACCAATCTCCTGGGCACCAATTACAATGACGTAT
>Ga0335069_10002030_pt1 | contig 31655 bp, 26 predicted proteins | sample Lox_Sample_11_FD_206714 | JGI IMG/M metagenome (GOLD analysis project Ga0335069, IMG submission 206714) | Soil microbial communities from Loxahatchee National Wildlife Refuge, Florida, United States - Lox_Sample_1.1 | ecosystem: Environmental > Terrestrial > Soil > Wetlands | place: USA...
GCGGTAGTGGCCGCGGAAGTACCTTTTCCATAATGCCGGAGAGACCATCAATCCGGTTTGGGTTCCCCAATCGTCGGTCAGGTAGTAGCCGGAGACTCCTGTCCTTCCCCATTCGCGAATCAGCTCAATAAGGTTGTCACATAACGCCTCGAGCAATCGCTCCACTTCGGGCCCGTTAGAAGCGAAGTCGCAGAACGTGTTCTCCATGCCGCGGAGAAAATGCTGGCGCTCAAAAAGCGCGGGACAGATGAGGGCCACGCAATACTTCTTGTCACCGTAAAGGGCCAGCTGTTCCCTCGCGTGGTCGAGGCGGCCGGGTGCGTGCGGATCGGGGATGCGATGCGCCAGATAGTCGTCGAGTTGCGACCAGTCCTCGATTGCGTCGCCCAGCGGCGTGGCGCCGACGCCTCCGAACGCGTGACCCCAATGAGTGCCCCATTCATCGGTCCATTTGGCGTCTCTGGTCAGAACTTCGATTTCGTCAATGCGATTGGGGCCGGGCGGCTGGAAGCCGACGCCGTAATCGTAAGGCTGGACCCACAGCACGTCATCCGGGTACTCACAGAAAAGATCGGCAAGGTCGTCCCCGTAGCGCAGGATGACATCAACAGAAAGGCGCTTAAGACGGACGAGGGAGCGCGGCGCACCCTGCCGGTGGAGCGTCTTGCGAACCGATTCCCGATTGGAGGGGTGCCTTTGGAAGGCTGCTCCGACTCGCTCATGAAAACGGGAGACGATCGCTCTCATTTCAGAGAGAGAGAGGCTAAGGTAATCCCTTGATGAGTCCTCGCTTTGCTTTGCCCGCGTCACGATTCGCCTTTGCCTCGAAATACGCTCGTACCGCCGTCCCGTGCAAGGGGCCGGACCCTGATTTGGAAGATCCAGGTGGCGCTGAATCTGCGGCAATTCATAACTCAAGCCAGAGATTCAGATTCAGAGCCCAAGCCCGAGCCCATTTGAGTTTACAGGAATTCTCTGAATATTGTATACGGAATACAAGCCTCTTTACAAGCAGGTGATTAATCGGGACCTAACCCATTTTTTCGCATTGGATTGCATGCGAGTGCGTTTAGGACTGATTGAAATTCGGGGACCTATGGTGGTCTTCGATCGAAGAAATGACCCATGAAACTGCTCCGGCCAGTTCGGCTCCCGATGGCATGGTTGGTATCGATGCTGCTGACTATGTATTCCGGGTGGACGGGCGCAACGATCAACACGGAAAGCTTCTGCTGATGGTGCCCAGCTACGACCGTTCCGGTGCGGTCGGCTTCAGGTGCGTGAGAGACGCTGAATGAGTAACTTTGTTGGTGGCGGAGGACGGGATCGAACCGTCGACCTTGGGGTTATGAATCCCACGCTCTAACCATCTGAGCTACTCCGCCTGCAGGAGGGCGGCGAGGCGAAAAAAAGCGCCACAGGCGCGCCATTCTCATGATACGGGGCCTGGAAGTGGCGGGTCAAACACTGGAGCACCCTAAGGCGACTTCACCGAAGCCGAAAGCATCCGGATTCTGCATCCGGCTTGCCTGGCACGGCGAATCCATCAGACGCGGCGATTTACACTCGACTCCATGAGTTCTCTCCGTATTGCCGGCGTGATTCCGGCACGGCTCTCTTCCACGCGGATGACGCGGAAGGTGCTGCGGTCCATCGCAGGCAGGCCGATGGTGGAGTGGGTGTGGCGAGCGGCGCAGGCCAGTGGTTTGATGGACCCTGTCGTGGTAGCCACCGATGCGGACGAGGTGGCCGAAGCGTGCCGTACTAGAAGGATTCCTGTGATCATGACCTCGCCGACGTGCCCAAGCGGCAGTGACCGGGTGAGGGAAGCGGCACGCCAGATCGACGCTGATATTTACGTCAACATCCAGGGCGATGAACCAACGCTGACTTCCGATTTTTTTCCACCTCTGCTCCGACTCTTTGACCGCCCCGAGGTCGAGGTCGCGACGCTCGCGGTCGACTGCCCGGCTGAGGAGATCGCCAATCCCAACGCGGTGAAGGTCGTAACGGCTGTCGACGGCCGCGCACTGTATTTTTCGCGGGCGACCATTCCCTTTGAGCGCGATGCGATGGGATTCAGCGAGTATCGCAAGCACCTGGGCATCTATGCCTATCGTAAGCACGCGTTGGCACGTTTTAGTGCGCTGGCTCCTACGCCTCTCGAAAAAGTGGAGCGGCTGGAGCAGCTGCGCCTGCTCGAAAACGGTATCGCGATTTATGTGGCCGATGCGCCGCGCGACACCATCGGAGTGGACACGGAAGAGGATCTAGCGCGCGCCGAGGCTGCGCTCGTGGGCACAGCGTAGGGCTGGTCGCCCCTTCATAGGGCGCTTGGTGGCGACCTTACGGTCCAGGACAGCAGGCAACCGCCGGTTGAGCCGTTGGTTGAACCGGTCGATCACCACTCAGGGTCGTGGAGATCATTATCGCTTCACTGTGGCCTGGGATCGTTGATGCCCAAGTCTCTTCTGCTATCGCGACGTCCGGTCGAGCGCTTGGTCCGGCTCTCGGCACGCCCGATGTTTACCCGGGCACATGACGGCGCCCCCAGGCGCCTTACGGCTGGGACCCGCTGAAGCGAGGGGAACCAATTCACGGCCAATCGCGTACTTCACCACAATTACCCGAAAGGCACGGCAACCCGACACCCGTTCGAGAGTCGCTCCTTAAGGCTTCCGTGCCAGGAGCATGCCGTTATGTTTTGCAAGAAATGTGGAGGGAGCATCCAAGAAAATGAGCTGGTTTGCCGCGGGTGCGGACTACCCGCCGGGCCACCCTTTGTACCGCTTACGCCGGAGGCAGCCAAGCGTGACCACTTTAGTCGCACCGTTCACCAGCTCGGGCGGTTCTACTACCTCTTCGCAGGCCTGAGCGTCGCCCTGGCGGTCGCTGGATTGATCATGGTCCAGATCGGCCAGACCAGCGCGGCAGGCCCCTGGGAGCCCTGGCCGCACCCGCAGGCTTGGGCATGGACACTCTTCGGCATCACAGCTTGGACGTTTGTGTCATTGCGAGTGGCAGTTGCAATCGCTGCTGGCTGGGGTCTCATGAATAGCGCCCGCTGGGGGCGCGTAGTTGCGTTCCTCGCAGCCACCCTTGCGATTACCCAGTTTCCTATTGGCGCCGTTCTGGGAGTCTACACATTCGTTGTGATGACAGGCAGACGCTGCGGTGAGTTCTATCACGAACGCACGCCATCGCGCCGTCCTGGACCCGCCTAGCGGCCGATCTCCAGAATCTGGAACGATCCCGGAATCATGGGTGCCCGCGGGCCGCGCATATAAGCGGGCATGCCCGGCGGCGCGGGCAGGGCTCCCTGACCGGTGCTTGCTGGCTGACCAGATAGACCTGCAGGCGGCGGGGGCGTGGCCGGCGTTGGCCCGTACTCGGCCGTGATCAGGTAGATCTTGCCGGTCTTTGTGTCGAGGGTGTGTGTCTTAGCGTGCGCCGGCGTAAAGACCGTCTGTTCTACGGCAAAGCTTGTTGGCGAGTTCTCTTTGACCACGGTCAGCGTTCCGTCGCCCTGTGAACTGAAGGCCTCCATGGTGTCGGGATTGAAGGTGACGCCGTCGCATCCCACGCCAGTGGGCAGGTCAGTGAGGATGTGGCCGTCGGCAGCGGAGAGGATGACCATGTTGTTCTTTTCGCGGCAGGCGGCGAAGAGAATTCCATTTCTCGCATCGAGCGCAAGACCCGCGCAGCCGCTGCCCCGGTTGGAGAGATCGTATTTGCCCACCATCTTCATCGCGTCGGCATCGATCACCGCGATCGCCGCCTTGTCGACGATATCGACGTAGATTCGACCGTGGCCATCCGTAGCGGCCTGCTCGGGTGCACCGCCGATGTCGATGGTTCCGAGAATCGAGCCATCCATATCATCGATAACTGTGATACTTGGCGCCGAGTGGCTGAGCACGTAGAAGCGATGATTATAGGCGTCGTTCAGGTACCCGTCGGGGTTGCCCTTGATGTCGATTTTCTTTATTACGGCGAAGGTCTTGGCGTCGAACATCGTTACCGGCTTCGAAGTTGCGAAGCCGTGCTCAGTCACCGTGTCGACCGCTGCTCCATGCGCGTTTGTATCGGGAATATCGCCCACCTGAGCGAGCGTGTCGAGACTAAACACCTCGATGTGACCTGCCTGTCCCGAACGCGCGACGTACAGATTGCGTCCATCAGGGTCGGCCGTCACGTAATCGAATCCGCCGTCGCCACCGACAAGCTGGATTTTCTGGACCTGGTATGGGCCTGCGGTTTGAGCGTCGGTGGTGTTAGACAATGCCAAGCCGAGGAAGATGGTCGTTAGCCCGAGTGATCTGACCGACATGGAAACTCTCCGAAGACCTGCAAGTAGAAGTTGGGGGGCCGCTCCAGTTCGTTGCGCAGTTCGAGAATACAGGAAAGCAAACGCGCCGCCGGCGAAAGTATTCGAATTGGTGCGCAAGAATCGGAGTGCGCGCCGGTCCGCGATCGGCGACTATGATGCTCATGAGCGCTACTCCACAAGTCAGGATGCAATTCGAAGCCGGTTCCGACATTCCTGGGATCTCGATGCCGCAGAGAATCTCCACCGCACCAATCGACGAAGAAACCGCATGGCAGCAGATCGTCGCGCGCGACCGCGGCGCACGGTTTTTCTACGCTGTTACAACCACGGGTATCTTTTGCCGGCCCGGCTGTTCGAGCCGGACCCCGCTTCGGCGCAACGTGCGTTTCTTTGCGGAGGCCGATGCGGCACTGGCAGCTGGCTTTCGCGCCTGCTCGAAGTGCGGCCCATCCGCTGCGCGCAGCAATCGGCTGGAAAAGATTCGCGGCCACATTGAGAGGAATGTCAATCGCAGGGTCGGTCTCGACGAGCTGGGCCGGGTGGCCGGAATGAGCCGCTTTACCGCGCAACGGCTTTTCATGCGCGAAATGGGCGTAAGCCCTCTGCAGTACCAGCGTGCCTTGCGTGCTGGCCGCATGCGCGCAGAGCTCAAAAGAGGAGAGGCCGTGACTGATGCGATTTACGCCGCCGGCTTCGGGTCATCGAGCCGCGCTTACGAGGGTTCCCAGCTGGGAATGGCGCCGATCCGTTTTGCGAAAGGGGGCCGCGGTGAGCAGATTGGATGGTCCTCTGCCCCTTCACCCTTCGGATGGGTGACGGTGGGAAGCACGGAACGTGGTCTGTGCTGGCTTTCGCTCGCGCGCTCTAAGTCTGAAGCTGAGATGACGCTTCGCAGCGAGTTCCCCGAGGCCACACTGCGCCGCGATCCGTCGCTGGGGCGATGGATCGACGCGGCCATCGCGTCTGTTCGGGATGGCAATGACCTCGCCCGAAACCAGACCGAAACGGGATTGGATCTGCGCGGAACGGTCTTTCAGTTGCGCGTGTGGCAGGCCTTGCGCCAGATTCCCCGCGGAGAGACGCGCAGCTACTCGCAGCTTGCCCGGGACCTTGGCGATCCCAGGGCGACGCGCGCCGTGGCCCGGGCCTGTGCGGTGAATCGTGTGGCATTGCTGGTTCCGTGCCATCGCGTGGTCGGGGCAGGCGGATCGCTTACGGGGTACCGATGGGGAGTGGAGAGAAAACGCCGATTGCTCGAGGCAGAGGAACGTTGACGGCCGCTCGCCCATCCTTTCGCGAAGAAATCCGGCGGAAGGATGGGCGACAACGGCATCACGGCGAGAATTACCGCGTGAAGCCGCCTGATGCATAAATCGTCTGGCCGTTGATCCATCCGGAATCCGTGGAGGCAAGAAACGCTGCCGCAGTGGCTACGTCTTGAGGCTGACCGATGCGGCCGAGGGGCGTCTCTTTCGCAGCGCCCTTCTCGAAATCAGAGCCGATGAAATCGGCATCACGGGTGCCCTCGGTTTCAATAATTCCGGGGTTCAGCGCGTTCACGCGGATGCCCTTGGGTCCGAGTTCCTTTGACAGCGACACGGTGATAGAGTCCACCGCCCCCTTCGTCGCGCTATATACTGCGGCATTGGGAAAGGCCATCCTGCCAACCACAGACCCGATGTTAATGACGCTCCCACCCTTGGGATTGAACTTCGCGACCGCTGCTTTGGTCGTCAGCAACAGTCCCAAAACATTCAGATCGAACTGCTTGTGGAAATGGTCGGGCGTGATCTGCTCCAGCGGCCCAAACTCGTAGATGCCCGCATTGTTCACCAGAACGTCGATGGGGCCCAACTCGGCTGCAACCGCATTCACCAGGCCATCTATGGCCTTCGGGTCGGCGACGTTGGCCTGCACTGCGACCGCCCTGCCGCCCCTGGCCTTGATCTCGGCGACTACTTTCTCAGCGGCCGCCTTGCTGCTCGCGTAGTTGACGGCTACGGCCGCGCCGCGCTCAGCCAGTTCACGAGCGATCTCGGCTCCAATACCTTTCGACGCGCCGGTCACCAGCGCCACTTTGCCCTGAAGGTTCTTCATTATCGGCTCCTCATCAAATGTCATTATTTCGACATTTCGATAACTATCGAATTGATGGTTGCGCTGCTGAAAAGGATTCAGCGCGGTTGCGAAAATCGCTTGAACGGATCAGGCTCGCGGGCAGGCGGCAGATTCGAGGGCGGAAAGGCTCGCTGCAAGTGCTTCCAGAACTCCAGGCCGCAGCGTCAGATAGGCGAACTTGCCCTCGCGCCGGATTTCGATGAGCCCTGCAGTCTCGAGCTCCTTGACGTGGTGCGAAAGCGTGGCAGCGCAGATCGATAGCGAGGAGAGCGCCTGCGAGCAGCTCAGCGGGCAACCGGCCCTCGCGATTTGCTGCAGCAACTTGAAACGATGCGGGTCGGCGAGCGCTTTGAAGATGGCCGTTTGCCGTGAACCGGAAAGCTGGACGCTTTTGGGGGAAAGATGTGCCGACAGCTTCGCCCTGCTCATATTTCGATTGTATTGATTCCGAAGGTCTTCGTGCCGGCCAAGCCTGACGCCTGAGGAGATCGATTTCGGCGTGCCGGCTTATTGCTTGACATTCGCAGTACCAGCGCCCGAGAATGGCAGCCTCATCGAAGAGGGGCAACTTCTCTCCCCGCTCCTGCCCCTCCCCGGGCCAAGCCATATCGGAATTTGAGGAGGTCCTTATGAGCACAACGCAAACTCCGCCCATCAACATGGATCAACTGAACGCCTTCCTTGGCAAATTTGTCGGTGACTTGGGCGCATCTGTTCACGCCGGGATGGTGGTCATTGGCGAAAAGCTGGGTTTGTACAAAGCCCTTGCAGAGGGGCCGGCAACCTCAGCCGAGCTATCGAAGAGAACCGGAACTGACGAGCGGTACCTGCGGGAATGGCTTGCATCGCAAGCCGCAGGAGGCTACATCACCTATGACGAAGCTGCCCAGCGGTTCAGCCTGACTCCCGAACAGGCTTTCACGCTTGCGACTGAAGACAGTCCCGCGTATTTGCCGGGCGCTTTTGAATTAGCTCTCGGCTCGCTCGCAGCGGTGCCGCGCATCGCCGAGTCGTTTCGCACTGGCGCCGGGATGGGTTGGCATGAGCACGAGGATGGCGTCTTTCACGGGTGCGAAAAGTTCTTTCGGCCGGGCTACGCCGCTAATCTGGTGAGCACGTGGATTCCTGCGCTCGACGGCGTGAAGGCGAAACTTGAGCGCGGAGCGCGCGTCGCGGATGTGGGTTGCGGCACCGGATCGTCGACGATTCTGATGGCAAAGGCTTTCCCGAATTCGACATTCTCCGGCTTTGACTATCACGACAAGTCCGTCGAAGCGGCACGGGAGAAAGCGAAGAAGGAGGGTCTCGGCGATCGGGTCACCTTCAGCCAGGCGAAGGCGAAAGAGTACCCCGGCAGCGGATATGACTTCGTCGCGGTTTTCGATTGCCTGCACGATATGGGTGACCCCATTGGGGCAGCAAGACACGTCAGGCAGTCGCTTGCTCCCGGTGGCACTTGGATGATCGTCGAGCCTTTCGCCAACGATGATCTCAAGGACAATCTGAATCCCGTTGGGCGCGTCTACTACTCGTTCTCGACGCTCCTCTGCACCCCCTGCTCGAGATCACAGGAGGTGGGCCTCTGTCTCGGCGCTCAGGCCGGCGAGGCGCGGATTCGCGAAGTTGTGACCTCGGCGGGCTTTTCCAATTTCCGTCGCGCCACCGAAACGCCCTTTAACATCGTGTATGAGGCCCGCGCGTAGGTCCAAGGTCCAATCCCGAAACTTGACTCAGGCACGAGAGAAGTCCAACGAGATGGTCAACGGCACTTTTCGCCCAGCACTAGCAGCGTCTGAAATTGAGGCATTTCGGCTTCTTTGTCGACAATCGAGGATTCGATGTTGTCGAAGCCGGCGCTCCGGAGCATCGGTTCCAGTTCCGCTTCGCTGAAGCCAAGCCACTCGTCGGCGTACATCTCGCGGGCTTCTTCGAAGCGATGCTTTACGAGGTCAAGAACGACGATTCGTCCGCCTGGAGCGAGAATGCGATGCGCCTCCCGGATGGCGCGCTCCGGATGCAGCGCGTGATGGAGTGATTGCGAGAAGAACACGAGTTCCACTTCGCCGTCGGCGATTGGGATCTCCTCCATATCGCCGAGGCGGAAATCGATGTTTTTCACGCCATGCCGCGTGGCAAGTTCGCGGCCGACCTCAATCATCTTCGCGGACGAGTCGACTGCAACCACTCGTACGGCTCGTCGAGCAAGCAAAAGAGCCGAACTCCCTTCGCCGGCGCCGAGATCGGCGATCACCATCGGCGGCATCAACCGCAGCAACGCTTCTGCCAGGCTCTTCCACGATTTTCCGGGTACATGATCTTTGCCGAGGCGTCCCGCCACGCTGTCGAAGAAAGCACGTGTTTTGTCCTGGCGTTTTTTCAGCACGCGACGCATCCCCGTTCGGTCGGCTGCAGCCTCGGGGATCTCCTGCTTTGCCTTTTCGAGCAAAGCGTCCAGAAGGCTGCCATCGCCAGAATCAGGTGCGCCCAGTTGATAGAGGCTGTTCTTGCCGGCCCGGCGGTCTTCGACCAACTCCGCCTGCCTGAGCTGGGCGAGGTGAGTGGAGATCGTACTCTGGGCCAAGGCCAGGATCTCCTGCAACTCCGCGACGGATAGCTTTTCGTTCTTTAGAAGCAATAAGATACGAAGCCGAACGGGATCGGCCAACACGCGGAGAGTTTTGGTGATTGACGCCATCGGTGAATTCTGCTACATATCAGTATATCACGATACGTCGATATGAGGAGACAGCATGGCAACCGCAACCCTTGAAGCAACGAAGGCCGGCAAGACTGATGCCGACTTCAAAGTGGCTGACCTGAACCTGGCCGACTGGGGCCGCAAAGAGATCATCATCGCCGAGCAGGAGATGCCCGGCCTGATGGCGATACGGAACAAGTACGCGGCGGAAAAACCACTGGCGGGCGTACGGGTGACGGGGTCGCTGCACATGACGATTCAGACTGCTGTGCTGATCGAAACGCTGGTTTCGCTGGGAGCAGAGGTGCGCTGGGCGAGCTGCAATATCTTCTCGACGCAGGACCATGCGGCGGCAGCGATTGCGGCAGCAGGCGTTCCAGTCTTTGCTTGGAAGGGCGAGACGCTCGAGGACTATTGGGATTGCACCTATCGCGCGCTGACTCACAAGGACGGTTTGGGTCCGCAGCTGATCGTGGACGACGGCGGCGATGCGACGCTGCTTATCCATAAAGGGTACGAGCTTGAGAATGGCGATCACTGGGTCGACACGCCGAGCGGCAATCACGAGGAGCAGGTGATCAAGGACCTGCTGAAGCGGGTTTTCGCCGAAGACAAGCAACACTGGCACAAAGTGGTGAAGGATTGGCGCGGAGTCTCTGAGGAGACGACGACGGGCGTGCATCGGCTCTACAAGATGATGGAGCAAGGCAAGCTGCTGGTTCCGGCGATCAACGTGAACGACTCGGTGACCAAGAGCAAGTTCGACAATCTCTATGGCTGCCGCGAGTCGCTGGCTGACGGAATCAAGCGCGCGACCGACGTGATGATGGCCGGCAAAGTGGCCGTGATCTGTGGCTACGGCGACGTAGGCAAGGGATCGAGCCATTCGCTGCGCGGAATGGGTGCGCGCGTGGTCGTGACAGAGATCGATCCGATCAACGCGCTGCAGGCCGCGATGGAAGGCTTCGAAGTAGCGACGGTGGAAGACACGCTTGGACGTGGCGATATCTACGTGACCTGCACTGGAAACACCGACATCATCACATTCGAGCACATGGAGAAGATGAAGGACCAGGCAATCGTCTGCAACATCGGCCACTTCGACAACGAGATCCAGATCGACCGGCTGAATGCGGCGAAGGGCGTGACCAGAACCAACATCAAGCCGCAGGTCGATAAGTACACCTTTCCTGACGGTCACTCGATCTTCGTGCTCGCCGAAGGGCGCCTTGTGAATCTGGGCTGCGCGACAGGTCATCCGAGCTTTGTGATGTCGAACAGCTTCGCCAACCAGACGCTGGCGCAGATCGATCTCTGGAAGAACCGCGACAGCTACAAAGTGGCGGTCTACACGCTTCCCAAGCAGCTCGACGAAGAAGTCGCACGGCTGCACCTGGAAAAGATCGGCGTTAAGCTGACGAAGCTTTCGCAGAAGCAGGCCGATTACATCGGTGTGCCGGTGGACGGGCCGTTCAAGGCAGAGAACTACAGATACTAAAGGCAGTTGTTAGTGAACTGGGATCAGTGGTCAGGGACACGGCTGGACGAGAACTGATCGCTGACCACTGAACACGGATCACTCGCTATGTCATCGCCCCTTAGCTTCTCCTTCGAACTGGCTCCGCCGCGCACACCAGAGGCGCAAGCGAAGCTGCCGGAGGTCATCCGGCAACTGGCCGCAGTGCGCCCGGACTATTTCTCGGTAACACACGGCGCGGGCGGATCGGATCGGGAAGGCACCTACGAAACGATTCTGGCGGTCATCGAGCATGCAGGCGTGGAGGCTGCGCCGCACCTCACTTGCGTAGGATCCACGCGGCGCGACGTTGCGGCGCACCTCGATCGCTATCGCGCTGCAGGGGTCAAGCGGATTGTGGCGCTGCGCGGCGATCTACCGGCGACGGCGATGAGTGCGGCAGCTCCCGGCGAGTTTCACTACGCCAACGAACTGGTCAGGTTCATCCGCGCCGAGCATGGCAACGCCTTCAAGATCGAGGTAGCAGCGTATCCAGAGATGCATCCGCAGGCGAACAGGCCGAGCGACGACTTCGACAACTTCCGCCGCAAAGTCGAAGCGGGGGCGGATGCGGCGCTCACGCAGCTTTTCTACAACGCAGATGCGTACTTTCACTTTGTGGAACGCTGCGCAAAGGCGGGAATCAAGATTCCCATCGTTCCGGGCATCATGCCGATTACCGGCTACGCCAATACGCTGAAGTTCTGCAACGGGTGCGGGGCGGACCTGCCGCGCTGGATCCGCCTGCGGCTCGAAGAATTGCAGGATGACAAGACGGCGCTGGTCGATTTCGGCTTGAGTGCCGTCACGCGGCTTTGTGAGACTCTGCTGCGCGGCGGCGCACCCGGCCTGCACTTCTACACCATCAACCAATCCGGTCCCACGCTGCGCCTATGGAAGAACCTGGCGTTGAACGTGCCGGCGTAACGATGCGACGGCAGTAGTTGCGTGGAAGTCCTGTTGAATGCGGCGCGAGGCGGACCTGCCTGCGCGGCGAGAGCAGCCGTAAGCCATTCGGCGAGCGCCAAGGAAGACACGCTGGCCCCGACAATCTCGGCTCTGAACTCGCGGACTCGGCGGCTTGGCCGGCAAGGTCGCCTTGCTTGCTTTTCGGTGAAACTACTCTCCCACTCTCCTTTTTGACTTAAGCGGCTTGTTTTGAGCGATTTGGCCTTCGACCGCTTCCGCTGAATCTTTGATTATAAAGGGGTTAGAGTACAAGGTCCCCGAAGCAGCGGAGTTAGCCAGTTGGCGGGTTGGCGAGTCAGCAGGGCGGCGAGCGAACGTCTCGGAGGCAGAAGTCTTCTTCTCAGGCAAAGTTCCTGTTAAGCGACTTGGCGGAAATAATCTGCAAAGAGCGCGGGAAGTTCTCGACGAGTGGAAGCAAGGGGTTGGGAGAAGGTCGGGAGCCGTAGGGATTGAGAGAGCGAGGAAGCAAGAGCAGCAAAAACGCCGCCCGGAGGCGGCGTCAATGCTGGACTGGCTGAAAGCTTACAACGTGGATTCAATCTCAAAACCCCAGGCTTCGAGCAAGGCCTCAGGGATATATTTGGAATTCTTGTTCCGCCTCGCCCATTCACGTAGGCGAGTTGAGCGGATGAACTGATCCGCCGGCAGCTTAAACTCCTTGGTGATCTGCTCGAACGATGTCACGGTAGGCACGACGGGGCCGATGGGCTCCGGCTTGCCCCAATTTGGATTTCCACGACGCTTTGCCATTTGAATTGTTGTCCTTGAAAGGAGGATTTGGTTGATTCATCCTCGGACGCGGCTGGGGATGCTGAAGTGACCCGAGGAACTTGTTACAACTGTTATTTTAAGGATATTTTCTTCAAAAATCAATAGTAAAGCGGCGAATCGGGCCATTTTTGCATTAAATTTCCATTCGAAATAGGTCAATCGTAACTCATTGAAAAAGATAGTGATAGCTTGGTAACACTGGTGAGTTGACTCGTCCAGCCAGGTGTGTGGTCGCGGGATTCCGGGGCGGCAGCGCAGGCACGAGTTGAGGAAAACAAATCTGACATTCATTGTCGCAGCGATGGTGCTTTTGAGTATGTATGTGTCCTCCACAAGAGTGTGAAGGCCGGAATCAAGTGAAGCAAGGGAGCAAGAGAGCGAAGGAGTGAGGAGCGGGGGGCCTACTCCTCTCTCAGCAGAATCAGCGGATCCACCGCCAGTGCCCGGCGCGCTGGAATCGACGTTGCTGCCAATCCCAACAGCAGCATGGTCAGCGTCACCCCGCCCAGGACGAGAGGGTCTTTCGGCGTTGCCTCGCACACGATATACGAAAGCACCTTTGTAGCCATCAGCCCCAGAGCAAGTCCCGCTGCCGATCCGACGGCGAGGAGCCGGAAGGCCCGCCCCATCGAGGCTGCCAGGATTTCACGCCATCCTGCGCCGAGCGCCACGCGAATCCCTAGCTCACGCAGCCGCTTGCCCACCGTGTAGGACGCCATTCCAAAGATGCCTGTCACCGCCAACATCGCGCCCAGCAGCCCCAGTGCGCCCAGCGCAACCGTTGCCACACGCGGAGCAAAGAGCGCGCCCTGAAGTTCCTGCGGCCACGGGCGCACTCCCAGCGGCAGAGCAGAGTCGAGACCATGAATTGCCTTCTCGATCGCCTGGGCCGCATCGCCCGCGGCGTGTGCGTACCGAACCACGATGAACGTCTCAGACGATGGATACTGCCAGTACGAGAGGAACATCGCCGGCTGCTGATCCTCGGTGATCGAGCGGTATTTCCCATCCTCCACCACGCCGACCACTTGTGCCCGCTCGGCTCCGCCCCAGAATTTGAAGTGCCCGCCCAGGGCTTTCTCGACCGATCCGAACACCTTTACTGCGAACGTCCGGTTCACCAGCGCCACCTTCGGCGCCATTTTGTTATCGCCGGGCAGCAAGTCTCTCCCCGTCAGCAGCTTCGTTCCCGCTGCGTCCCGATATCCTGGCGAAATCCTGTAGTTCATTGCGTCCGCGATGGTGTTGGTGGGCCTGAAATCTCTCGTCGTATCGGTGTAGACGTCGGAATCGCTTCCTCCCAGGTTCAGCGGCGGGCTGTTTACATATCCCACCGCCTGCACTCCCGGCAGAGCTGCCAGCGCCTCGAGCATGCGGCTCTGTGTCTGGGGAACCTGATCGTCGGCAAGACCCGCCATGTGCATATCGCTGCCCACCAGCATCACGTTCTGCGACACAAATCCGAAATTGGCATGGAGCGTGCGCAGCATACCCCGCCCAGCCACCAGCGACGACGTCACCAGGAGCGCGCAGATCGCAATCTGCACCACCAGCATTGCGTCCCGGAAGCCGAACCTCTTCATTCCTGCCCCGCCAGCCATTCCCGTCCGGATCATCTGCCACGGATCTGACCGCATGACTTGCCGAACCGGCACCAACCCGAACAGAAATCCGCTTGCCAGCGCCATCAGCAGGCCCAGCACATAGGTTCGCGCATCGGGATTCACAGGGACATTGATAGGCACATCCGGAATCGGCCGCCACGCGCTCAATGCACGCAATAGCACGACCCCCCCGGCGAGGCCGGCCGCCCCTCCAGCGAGCGATACAAGCACCGCTTCAGTGAGCAACTGCCGCAGGATCAGACTCCGATTCGATCCCAGCGCCAGCCGCAGCGCCACGTCCTTGGCCCGGTCGGCGGCGCGCGCGGCGAACAGGCTTCCGAGATTGGCACACGCAGCCAGGAGGATGAGCCCGGCCAGCAACATCAAGGCCGTCATAAATTCCCTTGCCGGCTTGGCGAGCATGTCTCCGATGAGCCCGGGATGCGCGAGGCTGAATTGAATGCCTTCATCATCGCCCGGAAACGTCCTTGCCAGCCACGAACCTATCGCGTTCAGGTCTGCCTGCGCCGCCGCTGGGGCGACTCCCGGCTTCAGACGCCCCACGACCATTGGCGAGTGCGCACCGCGATTCGCCAGCATGTCAAAGCCCATCACCTCTGGCTGATTCACAATCGGAATCCACAACGCCGGTACGAAGAAAAGCTCTGTGCCCCGAAAATCAGGCTGCGCCACGCCAATCACCGAATAGGGGTGCTTGTTGATCGCGACCGGCTTGCCCACCACGTTCCTATCCCCGTGGAAGTAGGTTTGCCAGAATGCGTAACTGAGCACGACATAGGGTGCGCTGTTCTTGCCCTTCTCATCGGAGGCATGAAAGAACCGCCCGAGATAGGGCTGTACTCCCAGCCCGTCAAAGTAATTCCCGCTGGTCAGGTACGGCCAGGCGGTCGCCGGATTTCCGCCGGTGTCGATTCCCACCGGCCCCATTATCTGGAACGCAACCATGGTCTCGAATGCGCGGTTCCGGTCCCGTAGATCCGCATAGTCCAGATACGATTGCGACGGATATACGAATCGCTGCACCGTGTACAGATTTTTTGCGTTGGGTAGACTCACCGGCCGCAGCACTACCGCATTGAGCACGCTGAACACCACTGCATTCGCGCCGATTCCCAGCGCCAGCGTGGCGATCGCCGTCAGCGCAAATCCCGGCGACTTCCACAACTTCCGTAGCGCAAGTCTCACATCGCTGAACATGATGCCCGTTGGTACGCGATCCCAGGCTCGCAAGTTCCCTCCAGGCCGGGTGGACAATGCTACCGGTGTGCAAATCGTTCGTCGGGCACGAATCCGTCTGCGGCCGGTTTGCGATGATAGAAGTGGGAGCTTGGAAGAGATATGGCGGACGCATCGTGTGATATTGGCCTGATTGGCCTGGCAGTGATGGGCCAGAACCTGGTGCTGAACATGAACGACCACGGCTTCAGAGTGGCAGTGTTCAACAGGACGGTTTCGAAGGTGGACGATTTTCTGGTTCAGGAGGCGAAGGGGACTGAGGTCGTCGGCGCACACTCATTGGAGGAACTGGTAGGCCTGCTGAAGAAGCCGCGGCGGGTGATGCTGATGGTGAAGGCGGGTGACACGGTCGACCAGATGATCGGCAAGATCGCACCACTTCTAGAAGCGGGCGACATCATCATCGACGGCGGGAACTCATTGTATACGGATTCGAACCGGCGGACGAAGGCGCTGGCCGAAAAGGGAATCCTGTTTATCGGCACCGGTGTTTCGGGCGGTGAAGAAGGCGCGCGGAACGGACCATCGATCATGCCGGGCGGGAATCCCGCGGCGTGGCCGGCAGTGAAGCCGATCTTTCAGGCGATTGCGGCCAAGGTGGAAGACGGAACGCCGTGCTGCGACTGGGTAGGTGAAGACGGCGCCGGGCATTTTGTGAAGATGGTGCACAACGGCATTGAGTATGGCGACATCCAGCTGATTTGCGAAGCCTACGATCTGCTGAAGCACGGGTTGGGGCTCTCGGCGGATGAACTGCATGAGGTTTTTGCGGAGTGGAACAAGGGCGAGTTGGACAGTTATTTGATCGATATTACGAGCCAGATCTTCGCGAAAAAGGATGAGGACGGAACGCCGCTGGTGGACAAGATTCTGGATACGGCGGGACAGAAGGGCACGGGCAAGTGGACGGTAATCAGCGCACTCGATACCGGGCAGCCGGTGACGCTGATTGGTGAGAGCGTGTTTGCGCGGTGCTTGTCGGCGCTGAAAGAGGAGCGCGTCGAGGCGTCGAAGGTGTTGCGCGGGCCAAAGACGATGCCGAAGGTGGCCGACCGGGCGAAGTTTATTGAGGACGTGCGGCGGGCGTTGTTCAGCGCGAAGATTGTGAGCTACGCGCAGGGCTACATGCTGCTGCGCGCGGCGGCGAAAGAGTGTGGGTGGAACCTGAATATGGGCGGAATCGCGCTGATGTGGCGCGGAGGGTGCATCATCCGCAGCCAGTTCCTGGGCAAGATCAAGGATGCGTACAAGAAGAACAAGAAGCTTGACAATCTTCTGTTCGATAAGTATTTTTCGCGAGCACTGAACAAATATCAGGCATCGTGGCGCAAGACCCTAATACACGCGGTGAAACTTGGCGTGCCGACGCCGGCGTTTTCGACGGCGCTGACGTTCTTTGACGGCTATCGCGCGGAAAGGTTGCCTGCAAACCTGTTGCAGGCGCAGCGCGACTTTTTTGGCGCGCACACCTATGAGCGCGTAGACCAGCCGCGCGGGCAGTTCTTCCATACGAACTGGACCGGACACGGAGGAAGAGTTTCGTCGGGCACGTATAACGCGTAGCTGCTAGCTTGGTCGTGGGGAGTGAGCGGGCGTGCTGCAAAGGCAGCTGTCAGCTATCACTTTCAGCTCGATCGAGGGAAGTGAGGTGCTTGCATCTCTGGTCCCAGAGTCGGGACCTCGAGCACCCGGCAGTTTTCAGCTTCTGGCTGCCAGCGTGATCGCGGCGCGCCCAGTATCTAAATCTGCCGAGCAGCGTCTAACCGGGTATGAAGCTGTCGGCTCCCCACCGGCGGCATAGATGCCGCTTCTCTCCCTCTCCTGCCGAAGAACATGGTTCTTCGGGTCGCACGCTCAAAGCCGCAAACAGCCACAGAGGATGCGCCAACATGTTGGCGCCGCGGAACGCGCGCGTGCGATGGCTCCAGGCTGGAGTTGCGGGCGCGCTGCTGCTCGGGTTTGCGCTGCCCGCGCGCGCCTCTCTCGGCAGCAACGTCAGCTCAGTTGAATCGGATCGAGCGCACCTGAATGCCAGCGTCCAGGTGCTGCGGCATGACGCCTACGAAGTCCATGAGATTCGGGAGCCGGGCGGGACTGTAGTAGATGAATACGTTTCGCCTGCGGGCGCGGTGTTTGCGGTGAGCTGGCGCGGGCAATTCCCTCCGCCCATGCAGCAGATTCTGGGGACCTATTTCGAGCAGTACTCCGCAGCCTTGCAGTCGCACGCGAATCAGGCGCCGAAGATGTTTGGGCATCGTCCGCTGAACATCCAGGAGCAGGGCCTGGTGGTGCAGACCGGCGGTCACATGCGTGCTCACATGGGCCGCGCTTATCTTCCCGACCTGGTGCCGCAGGGAGTGACGGTCGACGAGATTCGGTGATCGAGATTCGCAGATCGATATTTAGACCCTGAGGAGTTCTTTCCGTGCGTTCATTTTTGTTAGCGATTCTGGCGTCAGGCCTGTTCTTCTTTGCGGGTTGTGGAGGCTCTTCAACCAAGAGCACCACCAGCGCTTCAAACAGCCCAGGGAGCGCGAACAATCTTCTGGCGATCACAGTGAGCGGCGGGCCAACGGCCAACCTGGCGAATGGTGTTCTCTATGAGAATGGCGCTTTTGCTTCGGCGACGATTTGCGCTCCGGGCAGCACCTCGAATTGCACGACGATCGACAACCTGCTTGTGGATACAGGCTCGACCGGCCTGCGCGTATTCGATACCGCGGTTGCGTCTCTGGATCTGCCTGCCGCCAATGCGTCCAACGGCTCGCAGGCTTACGATTGCGTCGCCTTTGTGAGCGGGGCGTATCTTTGGGGACCGGTCGAGAAGGGCGATGTATCGCTGGGAAGCGAAACCGCATCGAGTGTTCCGATTCACGTGATCAGCAGTGCGAATACGGGTATTCCGTCCAGTTGTTCTAACGGGGCGACGGAAAATGACAACACAGCAGCGCTTCTGGGAGCGAATGGACTTCTCGGTGTGGGCATCGAGCCGACGGACTGTTTCTATGCCGGCATCAGCGTCTGCGATCCGTCAGCTGGATTGAGCAGTGCGCCTTATCCCGCGTATTACACATGCAGCGGGAACTCGTGCAGCCCGGCATTTGTCGCCACGGCCAGCCAGGTCACGAACCCCGTGGCGCTTTTTGCCAAGGATAACAACGGCGTGATTGTGGAACTGCCAGCGGCATCAAGTCCGGCGGCAACCTTGAGCGGCAATCTGGTGTTTGGCATCGGTACCGAATCGAACAATCAGCTCCCGTCGGATGCGGCCGTCTTTACGCTGACCTGCGACGACTTCACGACCGACTTCGACGGGCAGACCTACGGCATCACGAATTCAACGACCTGCGCAGGTCCCGCCAGCTTTATCGATTCCGGATCGAACGCGCTCTATTTCCCCAATGCGACCAACATGACGGAGTGCTCGTCGAACACGCTGGTCGGCGACCTCTCGGGCCTGTATTGCCCAGGTTCGACGCAAAACTTCACAGCCACGAACAAGGGAGCAAACGGCACCGCCAAGGCGGCCAGCTTCAGCGTGGCCAACGCAGAGAGTCTATTCACGAATGCGGCAACTGCAGCCGATGCGGTTCAACCCACGCTGGCCGGCACCAATCCCACCGGGTATGGATTTGACTGGGGATTGCCGTTTTTTTATGGAGTGAATATCTATAACGCGATCGACGGCCAAAGTATGCCTTCGGGCGCGCCGGGTGCGCCGTGGTGGGCGTATTAGAGCCAGCTGCTAGCTGTCAGCTTTCAGCCGTCAGCTTGATTGTGGCGAGTGAGGGGCTTGCGATCCCAGGTCCCAATCGGGACTTGGGGCACCCGGCAGTTTCGGCTAGCGCGACCTGCGATGATGGAGCGCGTCATATGCCCGTTGCGTCACGAAGAAGAGGGTGGCGATGCACAAAGAAAGATCAAGAGCAGCAAAGAACCGAACGCCCAGCCGGGAAGATCGGTGAACCTTGAGAGAAGGACCATCGTAAACAACAGCGCGACGGCCATGGTTCCGCATTCGATCACCTTATTTCCGCGATTCTGCTTTACAATTCGCCAGAAAGAGAGCCCATAGAAAAGGGCCGTAGTGACAACACTAATCACTTGAGGAAGCGTTTGTGCCGAGGGTCGTCACGCTGTCAACCTTCCCAGCCGCCCGGACCGTTCTTATCGCAGGCTCTCGACGGGCGCAGGGTCCATATCGGCGTAGTCCTGGTTTTCGCCCCCCATACCCCAGCAGAAGCTGTAGGCGCGCGTGCCGGCTCCGCAGTGAATGGACCATCCCGGTGAGACAACGATGTCTTTGTCGTTGAGGACGAGATGGCGCGTTTCGGCCGGCGGGCCCATGAAGTGCATGATGCGCGCATCGGGGGCGACGTTGAAGTACATGTAGATTTCGGAACGGCGCATGTGAGTGTGCGGCGGCATCGTGTTCCAGTTGGAGCCGGGCGCGAGATGGGTGACGCCCATGACGAGCTGACAACTGCGGGCTCCCTGAAGATGGATATATTTGCAAATCGTCCGCTGGTTGCAGGTTTCGAAGCTACCGAGTTCGGTGGGGCTCGAGTCTTCTTTGCGAACGAGCGTGGTGGGATATGCGGCGTGCGCGGGATAGCTAAGGAGATAGAAGACGGCAGGCGAGGATGGGTCATGCGAGGCGAATGAGACTTGCTTGCTGCCGCGGCCAATGTAGAGGACGTCAAGATTGCCGAGATCGCAGGATTTGCCGTCGACGATAACGGAGCCGGCCGCGCCGATGTTGAGAGCGCCGAGCTCACGGCGTTCGGTGAAATAAGCCGCGCGCAACTCGGGATAGGTGGGAAGAGAGATGGGAGCAGCGGTCGGAGCGGCAAAACCTACAACGGAACGATCAAGGTCGACGTAGTTGAGATGGAGCTGACCGGGGGCGTAGAGCGAGTCGAAGAGGAAAGTCTCGCGAAGCTCATCGGTGGTCATACGCGGATAGCGGACCGGGTCGGCAATGCAGATTGTGTTCATTTGTTCGCCTCGCAATTGAAAGCTATCAGCCGCCAGCTATCGGCTCAAAGCCAACAGCTGCCAGGTAACAGCTTAAGTGGTGGAGGCAGCGTGTGTCTGTGTCATGCGGCGGGCGCGGGTCGAGGCTGTTTCGCCTTCGAGACCGGTGGCGATGCACGGCGCTCCGTGGGGCGCTCCAGTCCCTGAGCAGTCTGGGCCATGCGCAGATGCTCTTCCATCAGGTTGTAGGCTTCGTTTGTGTCGCGAGCCTTGATGGCGCGGTAGATCCTGCGGTGCATTTCGGCGGACTCGCGAAGGTCGGTGGCACGCTCGACGGTTTTGCGGCGCGCGTCATAAAGAGCTGAGGTGATGGTTTGAATCAATGCGGCCAGAATCGGATTGGCCGATGCCTGCGAGATGATGCGATGGAACATGAGATCGTGAATGAGGTAGTCGGCGGGCGAGTCGAGGGAGGCAAACATTTCGCCGACTTCCTCGGCAAGCGCAGTGTGATGTTCTTCTCGGCCGCGCTCGGCGGCGAGGGCAGCGAGATGGCTTTCGAGAATAATGCGGGCCTCGAACATCTGCCAGGACTGGAATCCGTGCAGCGCGCCGATGAGGGAAAGCGAGGAGTCGCTGAACTGAGGGGGGCCATCGGCGATGAAGGTTCCCACGCCGTGACGAATCTTCATGACGCCCATAGCGGCGAGATAGCCGATGCCGGTGCGCAGGCTGGCACGGCTGATTTTGAGAGAGCGGGCGAACTCGCGTTCGGGAGGGATTTTGTCGCCGGGCTGAAGAGTTCCGTTCTCGATCAACGACCGGATGTGGTTCACCACTTGCATGGTGCGATGGGTCGTCGGTTCGTCCTCTTTGAGGCGCGCCATGAGTCTCTTCACCCGCCGGGCAGACTCTGAAACGAGGGTGATTCGAGAGTAACACCAGACGCAAGGACCGAAGCGGGTAAATTTGCGGCGCGGCGAGGGAAGCATCGAGGCGAAGGTGGAATCGCCGCGTATCCCCGCGATGTATACTTCTGGTCTGACCACTTTGGCTGTTAAGGGTCAAGGACATCAAGGACGCGAGACATCAGGGCTCGAGGTGGAATGACAGCCATGCTGCTCCATGAAGACCGGCTTTTCCCCGCCGATGAGACCATCCGAAGAGTGGCGCGCGAGATCTACGGGAGCATTGAAAATCTTCCGATTGTGAGTCCGCACGGGCATACCCAGGCGCGGTGGTTTGCAGACAACCAGCCATTTCCGGATCCGGCGACTCTTCTCGTGCAACCCGATCATTACGTATTCCGCATGCTCTACAGCCAGGGCATTGCGATGGACGACCTGGGAATCGGCCAGACGGTTGTGCAGGAACCGCGCAGGGTGTGGCGGATTTTCGCCAGCCACTACTATCTGTTTCGCGGAACGCCGACGCGCATCTGGCTGGATTATGCGTTCGAGGAACTGTTTGGGCTGAAGGAGAGGTTGAGCGAGAAGACGGCGGATCTTTATTACGACACGATCAGCGAAAAGCTGAACTCGCCGGAGTTCCGGCCGCGGGCGCTGTTCGATCGATTCAGGATCGCGGTGCTGGCGACGACAGATTCGCCGCTCGATTCGCTGGCGGAGCACGAGAAGATTCGCGAGTCGGGCTGGAACGCGCGGATACTGCCAACCTTCCGGCCTGATGCGGTAGTGGATCCAGATTTTGCCGGGTTTGCCGCCGCGATTGCAAAGCTGGGCGAACAGACGGGTGAAGACACGGCGACGTGGCAGGGCTACCTGAGTGCGCTGGCCAAGGCACGAGAGCGATTCAAAGCGCTGGGATGCACCGCGACCGATCACGGGCATCCGACGGCACAGACCGCGGACCTAGATGAGAGGGAGGCTGCGGGACTTTTCAGAAAAGTGATTGCGGGCAAAGCCGATGAGGCGGAGCGGGAGCTGTTTCGCGCGCAGATGCTGACGGAGATGGCGCGCATGAGCGTCGACGACGGGCTGGTGATGCAGATCCATCCGGGCGCGGTGCGAAATCACAACAAGCTTGTGTATGAGAAGTACGGGCGCGACATGGGCGCGGACATCCCCGGGCCTATTGATTACGTGCACGGGCTGCGGGCATTACTGAATCGATTTGGAAACGAGAAGAATCTCACCATCATTTTGTTCATGCTCGACGAGTCGACGATCAGCCGCGAACTGGCGCCGCTGGCCGGGCATTATCCCTGTTTGCGGCTTGGGCCTCCGTGGTGGTTCCACGACAGTCCGGAAGGCATGATGAGATTTCGAGAGCTGGCGACAGAAACCGCAGGTTTCTACAACACGGTCGGGTTCAACGACGATACGCGGGCGTTTCTTTCGATTCCGGCGCGGCATGATGTGTCGCGCCGGGTGGATTGCGCATTTCTGGGCCGGCTGGTGGCCGAGCACCGACTGGACGAGAATGAAGCCTTCGAGGTTGCGCATGAGCTGGCCTATGGGCTGGTGAAGAAGGCGTACCGGTTGTGAGGCAGAGTTCAGGTTTCAGGGGTCGGGTTTCAGGGAGTGGGGATCAGGACAGGCTACAGCCTGGGATTGAAAAGTGGAGTTTGAATCGTGAGCCTTTACTGCAACGTGGGAAGCGTCGACAGTGAGATCGGCAGCGCGGAGCTTAAGGAACTGTTTGTCGAGAGCGTGGCGAAGCTTGGGCCGCGTAACAAGGTGCTTGCGGTGCCACCCGACTTGAGCCGCGCGCACTCGCGGGCCGGCGATTTGACGCGCCATGCGTGGGAGCACTACGGCGACAAGTTGAAAGCGGTGCTGCCGGCGATCGGGACGCACACACCGATGGGACCGGAACAGATTGCACGGATGTTCGGCGACATGCCGAGGGAACTGTTCCGCGTACACAACTGGCGGACGGACGTCGAGACGCTGGGTGAACTGCCGGCGGAGTTTATCCGCGAGCAGTCTGAGGGCAAGCTTGACTACACGTGGCCGGCGCAGGTGAACAAGCTGGTTTCGCAGGGCGGCTTCGACCTGATTCTCTCGATCGGACAGGTGGTGCCGCACGAAGTGATCGGGATGGCCAGCCACGCGAAGAACATTCTGATCGGAACGGGAGGGCGCGAGGGCATCAACCGCAGTCACTACCTGGGTGCGGTGTACGGGATGGAGCGCATTGTGGGCCGCGCTGAAAACCCCGTGCGCAACATATTGAATCGCGCCTGCGAGGAATTCCTCGGCCATCTGCCGATTGTCTGGGTGTTGACCGTTGTGGGGCGCGGGAAGGATGGCGGATTGGCAACGCGCGGGCTTTTTATGGGCGGCGACCTTGAGTGCTTTCATCGCGCGGCTGAACTGAGTCTCCGGGTTAATTTCGAGATGCTGGATGCGCCTGTGAAGAAGGCCGTGGTGTACCTGGACCCCAACGAGTTTCACAGCACATGGATCGGCAACAAAGCTCTCTATCGGACGCGCATGGCGCTGGCCGATGGAGGCGAGTTGATTATTCTTGCGCCGGGGGTGAGGGAGTTTGGCGAGGATCGGGGCATCGACGCGCTTATCCGCAAGTATGGCTACCTGGGGACGGAAGGGACGATCGAGGCGGTAACCGAGAATGCGGACCTCAAGTCGGATTTGGCTGCGGCATCGCACCTGATCCACGGGTCGAGCGAAGGGCGATTCAAGATCGTGTGGTGCCCGGGAAGCCTGACGCGCGAAGAGATTGAGAGTGTGGGCTATGACTATGGCGACTTGAAATCGATGCTCGCGCGCTACGATCCGCACAAGCTGAAGCATGGCTTTAACCGCGTGGATGACGAGGAGATTTTCTTTGTTGCGAACCCGGGGCTGGGGTTGTGGGCAGATCGCAAGCGGTTTGAGAACAGGGGCCAGTGATCAGTGGTCAGGGACCAGGGAGTAGGCAATAGGCATTAGGGAATAGAAGAACCGGTGGCGCGGGAGCAGGAACAGAGAAGATGTCGGCTGATGGATTGACATTGGGCAAGTATTCGATTGGGGTGGGGGACCGATTTGCTCATCAGGCCGAAGCGCAGTTACAGGCCTGCATCATGGCTCTGGATCGCGGAGTGGAGGTCATTCCGGTTTGGAACAAGTCGAACCGGGAACACAACATTATTGGCTCGGAGCCGATTGCGGTTCGGCAGGCCGCGGATGCAGCCGTCAAGGCGTTGGGGTGGAAGCTGCCCTACTACTGCGACGCCGACCACATCACCTCGCAAACGGTGGAGAGGTTCCTGACGCCGTGCGATTTTTTCACCTTCGACGTGGCTGATTTTATCGGCCAGGCGGCGCGGGCAGAGGACGTCGAGGCGTTTGTCGGCAGACATCCGGAGCTGGAGGGGAGCATTGAGCTGCCGGGCGCCGATGAGGCCTTTGAGATTACGCCGCAACATTCGAGGCAGACAGCGCGGAAGTTTCTCGCGGCGGTGAAGAAGGCGGGCGAGGTACATCGTCGGGTGCTGTGCGCCAAAGGCGCGGGCAACTTTATCGCGGAGGTTTCGATGGACGAGACCGATCGCGCGCAGAGTCCGGTGGAACTGCTGATTATTTTGGCGGCGATCGCCGATGAGGGGATTCCGGTGCAGACGATCGCGCCGAAGTTCAGCGGCCGTTTCAACAAGGGCGTGGACTACGAGGGCGATGTGGCGCAGTTCGAGCGCGAGATGGCGCTCGACATTGCAGCGATTGCATACGCGGTGAAGCAATACGGCCTGCCGGAAAGCCTGAAACTGAGCGTGCACTCGGGCAGTGACAAGTTCTCGATTTATCCCGCAATTCACACGAACATGATGCGGCTGAACGTAGGTGTGCACCTGAAGACGGCGGGAACGACCTGGCTGGAGGAACTGATTGGCCTGTCGGAGGCCGGGGGCGAGGGACTGGCGCTGGCCAAGGAAGTCTACGCGGAGGCGCTGGCGCACCGGGAGGAATTGTGCGCGCCTTATGCGACAGTAATCGACATCGATCCGGCGGAGCTGCCATCGGCGGAAACAGTGCGGGGGTGGACATCGGAACAGTTCACATCGGCGCTACGGCATGTGGAAGGCGAACCGGCCTACAACCCCAGCGTCCGCCAACTGCTGCATGTGGGATTCAAGGTGGCCGCCAAGATGGGACCCCGGTATCTGGATCTGGTCGAAGCCAATGAAGCGGTGATCGCGAGGAATGTGACTGAGAATCTTTTCGACCGGCATATTGCGCCGGTGTTTCAGGGGAACAGCTGCTAGCTCTTAGCTGTCAGCTATCAGCTTTTTTGTGCCAGGTAAAGTCTTGGTTTCGCTGTGATCGAAGCGAAGATTTCCGCCGGGCCGACGCGAAAGCTTTTCATGGGGAAGAAATGAAAGAAGATCTGTTCAGCCTGGAAGGCAAGGTGGCGGTTGTTACCGGAGGAACTTCGGGCATAGGCCGCACACTGAGCCTGGGACTGGCAGACGCCGGTGCAGATGTGGTGGCCTCGGCGCGGCGCCAGCAACTGGTGGATGAGGTAGCGGCTGAGATCGAGAAGCGCGGGCGCAGGACGCTGCGCATGGCCTCGGACGTGGAGGAGCGCGGATCGTTGGAGAAATTGTGCGCCGCGGCGCTGGATGGGTTCGGCAAGGTCGACATTCTGGTGAATTGCGCGGGCATCATCAAGCGCCGGGCCACGCTGGATGTGCAGGAAGAAGAGTGGACGCACATTCTGAATACAAATCTGACGGGAACGCTGCGCGCGTGCCAGGTGTTTGGGCGGCCGATGCTGGAGCGCGGTTACGGACGCATCGTGAATATTGCGTCGCTGAACAGTTTTGTGGCGCTCAGTGAAGTGGCCGCGTACGCTGCCAGCAAGGCCGGCGTGGCCTCGCTGACGCGATCGCTGGCGGTGGAATGGTCGAAGCAAGGCGTGACGGTGAACGCGGTCGCGCCGGGCGTTTTTCGCACCGACCTGAATGCCGCACTTCTTGATTCGACGCCTCGGGGCAAGGAGCTGCTGATGCGGACTCCAATGGGCCGTTTCGGCAAGACAGAAGAACTTGTTGGTGCGGTAGTCTACCTCGTCTCTGACAGTGCCTCCTTCGTCACAGGGCAGGTTCTGGCAGTGGATGGAGGGTTTCTGGCGAGCGGGGTGAATCAATAAGACTGAGAGCAGAGAGCAAGGAGTCCAGCGCGGTGGGCGGGCCGCACCGGAGATGAGCTGGCGCCGAAGAATTCTCTTGCATCGCCCGCTGTGTTATGGGTAGAGTCTCAGAAAGCATTTCCCAATCAACAGTCGAGTCTCCAACCAGGGGGTCAAGTGAGAACGAATTCTGGAAGTGTCCTGACGGCTTGGGCCGCGGCATTGCTGTGTGTATTGGCCGCGGGTTGCGGTAAAAGCGTGAAGGGCCATACCTATGCGGGCAACGGCCAGCTGGTTAGCATTCAGTTCCAGCCCGATGGGAAAGCTTACGCGAGTATGGGTCCGATGACTTCGAGCTGCACGTATACGCAGAACGACAAGAACATCACGCTGATCTGCGAAGGCGACACCGAGGAGCTGACGATGAACAGCGACGGCTCGCTGAGCGGCCCGCCGGATGGGATGCTGGCGCATCTGACGCGGACGAAGTAGTCGGTTGCCGGTAGCTTCCTGCCGCGTCGCCGGCGCGATCATCGTGAAAACCGACCCGGATCACAGACCCGATACGGGTATTACGACTTCGTCGCATTCAGGGGCAGACGAACGATGAAGCGCGTGTCGCCTGGCTTGGATTCGACTTCGATCTTGCCACCGAATTTCTGAGTGACGATGCGGCTGACGATTTCGAGTCCGAGGCCGGTGCCCGAGCCCTGCGGCTTGGTGGTGAAGAAGGCCTCGAAGATGCGGGGAAGGACATCACTGGGAATTCCCGCGCCGTGATCGCCGATGCAGGCGACAATCCATTCAGGTTCGGACCAGGTGGAGATTTCGATTTTGCCGCCCTCGGGCGAGGCGTCGATTGCGTTGTCGATCAGGTTGGTCCAGACCTGGCTGAGGGCGTGGCCGCGGGTCTGAATCTTGGAGAGGGATGCGGCGAATCTTTTGTCGACCTGAACCTGCTTGAGGCGGAGCTTGTGTCCGAGGATGGTGAGCGTGCTTTGCAGGCTGTCGTGCACATCGAGTTCCTTGTTGGGCGATTTCTCGTCGTAGGCGAATTTCTTGACCGCCATGACCAGCTCGGAGATGCGACCGATGCTTTCTTCGATGGCGCAGACCAGCGAGACGCTGGAGACGAGAGCGCCAAACCAGTTGAGCGCATCGGAGAATGATGTGCGATCGAAATCTTCCTGGGCGCAGGCAATTTCCTGGCGATCGACACCCATGGAAACGAGCGTGGGCGCGATGGTAAAGGCGTTTTCGACACCGGCGTCCGCGAGGTATTCGCCCATCGCCTCTTCGGCGTCGGCCTGTTCGAGGCTGCTCATCGCGGGCTGATTGCAGCCGCGCAGTGCGTGATTCAGCAGGTCTTTCATGCACTGCAGCTGATCGGGAGTCTTCGGCTTGTCGGCATTGCGCAAGCTGACTTCCTGCAGGCGCATGAGATTTTCGCGAAGCTGCGCTGCGGCGCGTTTGGCCGCAGAGCCGGGATTATGCAACTCATGCATAAGTCCCGCGGCGAGGGTGCCGAGTGAGATGAGCTTTTCGCGATGCAGGGCCTCGACCTGATAGGCCTGGGAACGCTGCGCCGCATCGGCGAGAATCGTGTTGCGCGCGGACGGGCAGCAGGCCATCATCTCCCAGAACTTCTGCGCGGAAAAGCGGACCAGGACCGAGTCCTGTTCTGCCGTGATGCGAAATGGCGATTGTTGCCGGCCGCTGAGAAGCGGCACTTCTCCAAAGCCATCCCCTGCGCCAGCCTTGCCCACCATGGAGAATGAACCGTCGGCTTCGGGACGTTCAGCCTGACCGCCGCCCTGCAAGATCACCCAATAATGGAGCCACTCCTGTCCCGGCTGGACCAGGACGTCACCCGCTTTGGCGGTGACGCGTTCGAGTCGCTCGAAGCATTGCAGCTCTTGGATGGAAGCGCCGGTGAAGACGCGGGTATGGAGAAGAACATCGCTGAGATCCCCGACAGCGACCGACTCGATCTGAAGCGATTCTTCAACCTGGTCCATCTTGCTCATTTCTGTTAAAACCCACCGAGGTATTGGTGCACCAACTGGACCGCGATGGAACCCTCTCCTACTGCCGACGCCACTCGCTTGACCGACCCGTGGCGCACGTCTCCGGCGACAAAGACGCCGGGCACGCTGGTCTCGAGCAAAAACGGCTCGCGCGGTTCCAGCCAGCTCTGCGGCCACTTCCCGTCGATCCGCAAATCCGGTCCGGCGAATAAAAAACCCTTGTCGTCACGGAGGACACAATCCGGAAGCCAGGCCGTGACGGGCGCCGCGCCAATAAAAACAAAAAGCGAAAACGCGGGTACTTCGGAATCTCCCGAAGGCCCGCGCAGGCGAACAGCCTCCAAATGCCCATTTCCCTTGACTTCGAGCACCTGAGTTCGCGCTTCAACCACAATATTCGATGTGCGAGCGATCTCATCGATCAAATATTTCGACATCGTGGTGGAAAGGCCGTCGCCGCGAACCAGCATGGTTACTTTGGTAGCGTATTTGGCGAAGTGCAACGCCGCCTGGCCGGCAGAGTTTGCACCGCCGATGACAAAGACTTCCTCGCCTTTGCAGCTGAGCGCTTCAACGAGCGCTGCGCCGTAATAGATGCCGCGGCCGGTGAGCATATCGCAGCCAGGAAGGTCGAGCTTGCGATACTGGACACCGGGGGCGAGCAGGACCGAATGGCTGGAAACCTCGCGACCGTCGGCGAGCAGGATGAAGCGGTACTGACCATCCACACGCATGCCCGTGGCGCGCTGGGTAACGAATTCAGCGCCGAAGCGTGATGCCTGTGCGTGAGCGCGTCTGCCGAGTTCAGCACCGGTAACGCCGGACGGAAAGCCGAGGTAGTTTTCTATCTTGGAGCTGGAGCCTGCCTGGCCACCCGGGGCATCCGGTTCGATGACGAGGGTCTTCAGGCCTTCGCTGGCGCCATAGACGGCTGCAGCCAGCCCGGCAGGACCGGCGCCCACGATGATGATGTCGTAGAAATCCTGAGTGGCCTGAACGCGCAAGCCCACCTTGGCGGCCAGGGTCTCAAGTTCGGGGTCGACGAGCACGCTGCCATCGGCGAAGACCACGGCAGGCAGCTTTTCGGGATCGAGTTGACGCTCCTCGAGCAGCTTGAGACCCTCGGGGCCGGAGGCGACATCGATCCAGCGGTAGGGCACGTGATTGCGGGAGAGAAAGTTGCGCACGCTGTGCGTGTCGGGTGACCAGCGGTGGCCGATGAGGCGGAGACCTTCGAAGGGCGGTCGAAAACCGCCCTTCCAATCTTCGAGGAGATCGTTGAGGACCGGGTAAAGTTTCTCTTCTGGCGGATCCCACGGCTTGCTGAGGTAGTAGTGGATGCGGGCCGAGTTGATGGCGCGAATGGCGGCGCCGGTATCGGCGTAGGCGGTGAGCAGAACGCGCCGAGCATCAGGATAGATTTCGCGCGCGCGCTCCAGGAGCTCGACACCGGTCATTCCTGGCATGCGCTGGTCGCTGACCAGCAGGGCAACCGGCTCCTCGCGCGTCTTGAGCTGGGCGAGGGTATCGAGCGCAGCCTGGCCGCTGGCTGCGCGCATGATCCGATAGGTATTGCCGTATTGACGGCGGAGATCCTGGACCACGGCCTCGAGGACGCTTACATCGTCGTCAATCGCCAGGATGATGGGCCTTGCCATAGGGGAAAGTCTACGGTTCCAGGGTCAGTGTACGCTGACCGGCGGATTGGGCAGGCGGCAGGAGGTTGCGCGGGTGGGCACCGGGCGGCGGAACCTGCAGGTTCCATTCTAGTTAATGGCTTCCGCAACCCCGCTGGAAGGATTTTATGCCCTTTTTGAGGTTGGTGGGCTGTAATCTCGGTCATAGCGGTCCGGGGACCAGGCAGTAGTTACCGAATGACCGGGTAGTTGTAGATGAAACCGGCCAGAACAAGGTAATGTACCAGATACGGACATTACCAAAGTCTCAGGCAGACTGCCGATAGTACTAAGGGATGGGCCGTAGAAACCGGCGATGGACGGCACGCAGGTTGAAGCACGGGGAGGGGTCGAAGCAGTGAATTTTCCCCCAATCAGCAACGGACAGGCAGAGCAGAAACAATGAACAAGATCATCCTTGCCGATTCGCAAGCGATCTTCAGGGCCGGCACCGCGAAGGTCCTGGCCATGGACGAAGATCTGCGCATCATCGCGCAGTGCACCGATCTTGAGCGGATGTACCACGCGATCACGACGTTTCCGAGTTCGATCGTGCTGTTTGCGGCGTCGCTGCGCCCGGATTTTGCGCGGCTGGGTATGCTGCTTGAGACAACAGGAAGCCGCGGAATTGTGGTGGCCGAGAACGACGAGAATGCCGCCTCTTATGTGCAGCAGGGTTTTCGCGGCGTGGTGTTCAGGAGCGTGACCGGACCAGCGCTGGTTGAGTGCGTGCGGCGAGTGGCAGCAGGCGACAGCTGGCTGCCGACGCAGACCGCGCCGCCGGAATCGGTTGAAGAGGACATGGTGGGTGCGCGGGTACGTGACCGTTTGACCCCTAAAGAAATGCGCATCGTGGCCCTGATTGTGCAGGGCTGCAAGAATCGCGAGATCGCACAGAGGCTGAAGACTACCGAGCAGGTGATCAAGAATTATCTACGCTCGATCTACGACAAGACCGGTGTGGGCGACCGGCTGGAGCTGGCGCTGTTCACTATCCATCATCGCGTGCTGGCGCGCGCGGCTGCCGAAGTCGGCAACAAGATGGAAGCGGAGTCCCAGCAGCAACAACAGCAGCAACAGCAGCAGAGCGCCCAGCCGGGGGCTGTGGCGTAGCTGCCAGGCTCATGCAGGTCATCTGGCTGTTCCCGCCCGAGCATCACGGACCATCGCGAACGCCCATTCCTGGGGTGTCGCGAAGCCGCAATCCACGGTGATCTAGCACGTCTATTTCTTGGAACTCAGCGAAGAGCGGCGCAGGTGCCGCGCCTGCGCGCGAAGCGCCCCCGCAAGGCAGTTATCAAAGATAAGGACTGATAAATCAATTAGTTATCTAAAAGCACTTTCTGTCCCTCAGTCAGCCGGCAGGGGATGTGCAAAAAATCCTCTTGCAACAAATACAAAATTGCATGCATAATGCGCGCTGTACATGGATACGAGAAGACGTTTTCTCCCTCGTTTCCGGTAGACAGCAACAGTGCAGCTAGGGTCACGCATCACGCAGTGGCACGACGGGAAAAGGTTTCCCGCAAGGAGTCATTTCCAACTCAACTCTGAAGTCTTGGAGGAGCCATGATGCAGAAGTGTTTGTCGATCGTGCTTATTTTGACGGTGGTGTT
>Ga0335069_10002031_pt1 | contig 31654 bp, 23 predicted proteins | sample Lox_Sample_11_FD_206714 | JGI IMG/M metagenome (GOLD analysis project Ga0335069, IMG submission 206714) | Soil microbial communities from Loxahatchee National Wildlife Refuge, Florida, United States - Lox_Sample_1.1 | ecosystem: Environmental > Terrestrial > Soil > Wetlands | place: USA...
CTGCGCGAATTAGTTGATGATCGTCGACTACCAGCACTCGAATAGGAGATAGATCGGTACTCATTAATTCGTCCCTATCTTCCTCGTAAAGAGGCGAAAACGCCGGCTTGTGTCCGCCCCGGAAGCGGCCGAGGCAGGGATAGTCAAACCGACCTCCGTTCCAGACCCCTGTTCACTCCAGACCTCCAGGTGTCCGCCGATACACTTGGCTCGCTCGCGCATGCCCCTTAAACCAAAGTGTCCGGCGCTACCCTCCTGACTTAGTACTCCCGCATCGATCCCGATCCCATAATCCCGAACCTGATTCGAAGCCGCCGTGCATCATACCTGACCTCAACTTCGATTCGCCGCGCCCGCGCATGGTGGAATGCGTTGCGCAACGCCCCTCCCGCAATCCGGCAGATTTCATCCTGCCGGAGCGGATGCAGGTCTAGAGACTTCTAATTGGCGTCGCGCCACAGTTTGAAATCAAGCGCTATAGGCTCCGCCAATGCCCCTCGAACCCCGTTCAACACCGACCTAATTCTATCCAGTGTCCGCCTGTCAAGTTCCAGAGTAGCCAGCAGTTCGGCGGCTCTTGCGCAGAGAATAGCGGCCTTTGAACGAGCGTCGGTTGCACGTTGCAGATTGCCTTTCAGATAGGCTGCTACGGAAAAGTCCGACAACCATCGTGCAGCCTCTAACTCGTTTTGTGCAGCTTCGAACGTTTCCTCGGGCGAGTAATCGTCCCGACTCAGATGGTTTGGCGTCATAAGGAGATGAGCATCATCCCAATCGTGATCGCTGGGGCCCGCAGGCGTAGCGAATTAGGCAGCCAAGTCAAATGGTAGCCGCTGAACCCGGGGAGCACACGGAATCACAGCCACGGCCGACCGCCGGCTGGCGCAAGCCGTGCACACGAACGAGGATCCTTTGGACATGGTCCGGGCTATGCAATCGATAGCGGATCGGGCCGAGGCGAGCCCCACCTCTTTTTTCGGTCCATCGGGCCACAGTTCCATCACGTGAATTCGATAGTGTTCCATCGCCAGCCTTTCGTTGAACATTTTGGCTGCTCCCTTCTTAACCTTTAAGACACCTACCCTACTGTTTATGGCACCGCGCCGCTGGGCAAGTGGCATCGTGCTTCTGAATCCGCGCGTTAAGTCTCCGCGACCGCGATGCCTCCGCCAGACAGCTAGGACCTGTCCCGCCGATGCCAGATTGTGGCGAGAATGAGACAACCGTCTAATCTCTAGCGCAGCATGGCCATAGGCTTCCGATTACCGGCGCGCGATCTTCCGTTTCCGGTTACATGAACGCCGTCGTGATGCACGTAAACGTAATGGATCAGTGCGGCGTTGTGCGCTTCCTTTCATCGTCGGCCGCCGCCTCTGGACCCTCCGAAGCCGGGCGAGAATGTTCGTGGCATACCGCCGCCGATCCCAGATCCGAAACCACGAAATTCATTTGAGCGAGATTGTCCGAGCGAACGGGATTGGCGCTGATCTTCGAGCCCAGACTCGGGTCTGGACCGCGAAAAGTTGCCGTTGTTGTCCTGCCGATACCATCCGTCCGGGCGATGCTCCCAGACCTGCCCACTGCGGGAACCGTATAAGTCGCGCGACCGTCCCTCCGATGCGAGGCGGCCGCCGCCCGCCGGGCGGGCCTCCCGCGCTACAGTATTGCCTTGCCAACGGTTGTAGACGTTGCTGTTGTAGTGAAATCGCTCGGCGTCGCCTGGGTGCCAATGAGGATTCCAGTGCTCGCTGTAGACGCGGTGCGTGTACCAGGAACTGTGATACCACCAGTAATTGCCAAACGGCCGCCAGAACCATCCCCCCCCCCAGTAGCCGAAGTCGAAGCCGAAACCCCAAGTCCAAGGCCAGCCGAACCAGTAGTCTCCGATCCAGGGTGGATAGAACCAGCCGGTGCCGAACACGACCGCACCGTCATACACGTACGCGCCCAGATATCCCGGCGTATAGCCGAAATAAACCAAGTCGGGCGTCGCGCCGTACACATAGACGTAGCGGTCGTGGAACAGCGGACAGCTCGGTGGAATCTGGTAAATCTCCGCCGGAATCGTGTCGGCCACCACCCAGCGGCCGTTAGGGGTATCTCCCACGAACCATACACCGTTGTGGCAGGCGTAGTAGTGCTCTCCGGCGTGAATCACGTCGTTGGAGCTGTTCACGGCGTACTCCAAAGACGTACCCTCGACGGGTTGGAACTGCGGCGCCCCGTCGTAATGGACTTCGAGTTTGGCTTCGGCGCGCCGGACCGCCGCAGTTTGTGGAATCTGATTGGCGATCACCGCTTCCCTGGCTTGTTCAGTTCCTGGAACGGATGCCAGCACGCTTCCCTTGGGACTCTCGGGAGGGATCTTCGTGAAATCGCGCGGAAGCTGGTTTCCTGAGACCCATGTCCAGGGCCCCGTCAATGACTTGCTCTGGTACCAACGTCCGCACAGCAGCACGTAGTAATTCTGCGTGGACACGTCCAGGAAGATGTTGTTTTCCGTGTTGGTGACGAAGAGCAGTCTAGTCTTCGGAATGGGCGAGAGCTGGGGTTCGCCGCGGGTTACGAGCAATTCCGCAGGCGCGGTGCTCATGAATACCTCGGGAGGTTGTCCACTCGTGGGCGGAGGGCCGGGATCCTTGGAGTGGTCATGGGGATCTGCCTCTTCGCCTTGTTGCATCTGCGCTTCGGCCTGATCGAGATCAGAGGGCGGGTTGGTCGCGGCGGTCCAGGGCCCATCCAGCGTGGATGCCGTCATCCAAACGCCATTGCCGTCGAGATAGTATTGAGAGGAGGAAGTATCGTAGAGGAGCATCGCCGGCGTATTGATCACATGTTGGTAGGACGTGCCCTGTACGCTTCGCAAGACCGGCTGCCCATCGACTACAATCAGCACCGCAGGGGTGGAGCTGAACAAGATCTTCGGCGGGCCGTTCTTCACGGTGACCGATTCGTTCTCGCCTTCGGCCTGGGTCATGGCCAGGTCCGCGAGCAAGCGATCCATGGTGATGGTGCGTGGCCATTGCGGCAGGCCGTCGCGGATGGCTCGCTCCAGCTCGGGTTCTTGCGATTTCGCCGCCGGGAAAGTTACCGAGGAAACTTTGAGGTCTTCCAGCGTGACCATGCGGCTCTCTTTGGCGACATCCGTGCTAGCAGTCAAGGAAACGATGCCGTACAGGGGTGTCGAACTCCCAGGCAGGGTCACGGTTACCGCTGCGCGGGCCTCCAGAAGGTTCTTCTTCCATTGATCGACTTGAGGCTGGTAGATCACGAAGTGAGACCCGCTAGCATCCATTTCCCGAGGCCAGTCCGAATCACCGAGTGACTGACCTTGCGCGGAGGGCCAGTTGATGGCCGGGCAATAGCAAAACATTAAAAGTGTGACCGGTACTCGGCTCCAATCCAAGGATTTGGCCATGATCGACACAACCTCTTGCAACTTAAGTTCCGTTGATACGGAGGTTTGTTTGGGGCCGTACGAGAGGGTAAGCATGCAGTGAAGCACCCGCAAGAATACCTACGTGAAGGCCCCGCTCGCGATCAATACGCGCATCCGAATAGATGAGGGATTGTCCTCTGACCCGACTTCGAAGAAAGGCGATGCCATTCTGCCAATTGGGTCGCAACAGAGGTCATCGAGGAAACTCGATACTATTTAGTGGTTTTTGTTCGACCTGACGTGAACGAATTTCGTCTCCAGCGTCGGCATCCCGACATGCGTCGGACAAGCACTTCCTTGTTCGCATTGCCGGTGGCGATCAGTCGCAGCACCTCGATCTCCTTTGCCTTCAAGGTTTCGTCGATGGTGTGTTTGGCAACGCGCGGCGACATCGGCAGCCATGGCCTTGTGCACCGGCATGATCCGCGTCGTCAGCACAATAATTCCGCATCGCTTCCCGGCCGTTGGATGCTTTACCGACCAACTGCATGTCGGATTCGGGAAGAAGGAGTGTCGCGATCCCTGCGCGAATTAGTTGATGATCATCGACCGCCACAACGCGATGGGAGACGGATCGCGGCTCATGAATTCGTCCCTATCTTCCTCGTAGAGAGGCGAAAACGCTGGCCGGCGTGCGTCCCGTACGCGAACGAGGCGGGCACAGTCAACTGGACCTCCGTGCCAGACCCCCGTTCACTCCAGACTTCCAGTTGCACGCCGAAACCCTTCGAGCGCTCGCGCATGCCCCTCAAACCAAAGTGTCCGGCGCGCCCTTCCTGGCTGAGTACACCCGCATCGATGCCGATCCCATCATCCCGCACCCGGACTCGCAGCTGCCGTGCATCATAACGGATTTCGACTTCGATTCGCCGCGCCCGCGCGTGGTGGAACGCGTTGCGCAACGCTTCGCCGGCAATCCGGTAGATTTCGTCCCTGAGGATGGGATGCAGGCATTGTGGCGCACCCTCCACTTCCACGGAAAACGCAGGTGTGTTTCCATTCGTAGCGCCTTGGTGTGCGGCCAGTTCCTCGCCCAATGCTTCAACCGCCGTCGCCAGGTCAGTGGTGACGATTGTGGACGAACGCAGGTCCTGAACCGCGTCGCGTGCCTCGGTGATCGCTCGAGCGGCGTCGTCGAGCGCGTTATCCAATACTTGCCCGGCATCCGCGGCGCGTCCCGGGAGCAGGTTGCGGGCCCCTTGAAAGCGCATCAACACCCCGTGGAAGCTCTGCAATAGGGTATCGTGCAGCTCGCGAGCGATGCGCATCCGCTCGTCGACGCGCCCTTCCAATTCAGCGTTGAATTCCCGCGCCATCTGGCGGAGGCGGTACTGATACAGCGCCCACAGCAATGCGAAAAAGACGGCCACGCACGACGTGCGGAACCAGGTGGTCTGGTAGTACGCCGGGGCGATCGAAAATTCGAGCGAGTCGCCGGTTTGGTTCCATACGCCGCTGTCATTGCTGGCCATGACGCGGAACTTATAGTTCTGAGGGGAAAGATTGCTATAGAACGCCTGCCGGCGATTGCCGGCGTCTTGCCAGTCGCGATCGTAGCCCTCCAGCTTGTAGCGGAAACGGTTCTTCTCCGGCGCGGCCAGGCTCAACGCGGTATAGTTGATTTCCAGATCGCGAACCCGCGCAGGCAGGCGCAATCCCCGAGAGGCATCAAACTTCCTGCCGTCCGCAGTGATGTGTTCGATGTACACAGGTGGCGGCAGCTTGTTGGACGGAAGATGTTGCGGATCGATCACGCTGACCCCGTCCGGGGGTGAGAACCATATTTTTCCGTCTGGCGACTTAGCGACATTCCGACTGTAGCGAACAAGGCCACGACTCCACACTCCGTCTGCGGCGTCGAAAAACCGTGTCTGCACGCTTCGCTTCGAATCGCTCATCCACGCCTCCAACTGGGTACGCGCAATCCGCACCAGACCGCAGGGCATGTACAGCCAGAAGGAACGATCATTGTCTTCCATCGCCCACTGAACGGCATCGCAGGGTAGGCCGTTTCTGCTGCTAACAGTCATAACGCGGCCATCTTTCACTCGGCTTAAACCGCCCTCGGTCGAGGCCCACACAGCCCCGTCCGAACCATGTTGAAGGTCCATCACTGAGCCAGTGCCCAGCCCATCAGCCACCGTGTAGGAATAGCGGACCTGGCCGTCTCTGAGGTAAGCGATTCCACCGTCAGGAAATCCCAGCCATAGGCCCCCTTGCACCCGATCAGTCAGCAAAGCTACCGCCGCGTGCTTGTGTCCAAATCGGTCCCAAGGAATGCGCTGAACGACGGTCTCAGGCGTCGAATCGATGAGGCTGGCGTCGCTACTGATCCAAACATTTCCCTGTCGATCCCCGGCGATTGAGAATATATCTCCGCCTGTGATGCCAGGAACCGGCACAAACCGGCCGCCGTCGAAGTAGAACACACCTTCGCGAGTCCCAGCCCACAGTCGTCCCCGGTCGTCCTGCCCCAGAGAATAAGCAGTGTCTCGAAGTCCGCTGCTCCCGATTTCTGTTACCCTTGTGTCGATCATGCGCTCTCGCTCGTTTGTTCGCCCGCTTCGATCCGCAACATTTCGCTTGCGGTAAACGGTCACGTGCCCGTTTTGCCAGCGATTCAACCCATCCGCCGTGGCAACCCAAATACTTCCATCCGGGGTCGCTTCCAGTACGTCCGGGGCAATCGAAAGGCCCTGCTTTACCGAAATTGTCGGGACAGCGAATTCACGAAAGCGATCGAGCCCGCCTAACGTGCCGACCCAAACATCACCTTCGCGATCTTCAAAAAAGCAAGTCACAATATCGCCGGACAGGCCGTCGTTGACTGAGAATTTATCGATCCTGCCCTGATGCAGGTGCAACAAACCTTGCACGGTGCCAATCCACAAACTGCCGTCGCTGCTTCTGAACAGGTGAATGGGCCTGAAGTGCCCTCCGATCACGGGAAGATCGAAGCTCCGAATTTTTCCGTCTGCAAGCTGTTTCAGCCCTTCGAACCCATTCTTGATCGGACCGTAAAACGGTCCAGATTTACTGGTTGCCATCAGGAGCGCAAAGTTGCCGTCTTCGATGAGGGCGTGGGCCTGAGCTTCCCCAGCGGGAAAAGTGTAGTGCTCTGGAGTACCGGGCGCCCATCGCCAAAGACCCGTTTGAGCCGAGACCCACAGATTGCCTTTGTGATCCTGGTATAAGGCGGATACGGACCCGCCGAAACTGCCGGCTCCGTAGCACTGAATCCTGGTGGCTCGGACGGCACAGAGAGTGCCGGGATCCCGGAACCCAAACCAAATGGTTCCCTCAGCATCCCGCAGCAATGGATTAATGCGGCGGCCGGCAACTTCCGGATATTGCGTAAGCTTGTCGTTCTTCAAGCTGGCAAGCCCCTTCTCCGTGCCAATCCAAAGAGTGCCGTCGCGTCCAACTATAAGTCGGTGGACGAAATCGTTGGGGAGTTTCTCGCCGGGTGGCGGCGACCACGGGACGGGCTGGACACCGTCGAAGCGGTAGAGCCCCGATTGCGTGGCCAGCCACAGATAGCCATCAGGCGTTTGCGCCATCGACAAAATATTGCCCTTGATGAGGCTTTCGCGAACCTTCCACGCGGTATGCGCGTACTGGCTGACATCGAGCGAGGGATCCAATGCGAACGCGCAGGCGCTATATCCGAGCAGGAGGGCCAGCCAGACGACCGGCTTCTTTTGAGCGGATCCCATAGCCCTGACCATCATAGTCTAACTGTTCCAGCCCGTCGTTCCCCGCCGCCGAAGCTCCGAGTAACGTCTTTCCCATAGTACACTGGGGTTTTTTCCGACAGAAAACTATTAGCTTCGTATCCGTGCGGCCAGGCAAGTGGATCGAAAAATGAGCTCAGGGTTCAGGCTTTCGACTCGCACTCTAACGTTGTGGCTGCTATTGTCAGCGGCCATGCCGCACCTGGTGGGGCAAGTAAATACAGGCGATGTGTTAGGCACGGTAACTGACGTTTCGGGCGCGGTGATACCGAACGCAAAGGTGACCATCAAGAATACGGCTACGGGCGTAGCCCGAACTGTACAGACGGGGAAAACGGGCGACTATAGTTTCAGTCTTCTGCAACCGGGGACCTACGAAGTCACGATTGAGGCCAAGGACTTCAGGATCTTTGTGACTAGGGACTTGAACTTATCGGCTGGAGATCGCGTCCGCGTAGATGGTAAGTTGGAGATCGGCATCGCCAGCGAGAACGTTTCGGTTTCGGCCGAAGCCACTCCCGCTCTGCAGACGGATTCCTCCACCATCGGCACGTTAATAGCCACCAAAAGCGTCGCTGATCTGCCATTGAACGGCCGTAACCTGACAAACCTGGTTCAGCTCTCAGCGGGCGTGACCGAGGGGGCTTCGAATGCGGCGGGAGGCGGGAGTCACAGCACCGATCGCCGGTTGACTTCTGCCTTCTCCGCGAACGGGCAGAATGACTTTCTCAACAACAACATGGTCGACGGCATGGACAATAACGAACGGTACTTCGGCACCGTCGTGGTCCGGCCCTCCATCGATGCCGTTCAGGAGGTCAACGTCTCCACCAACTTGTACCCGGCGGAGGTCTCGCGCACGGAGGGAGGCGTGGCCGATGTAATTACCAAGTCCGGCACGAACGCTTTCCACGGTTCGCTGTTCGAGTATCTGCGCAACGACGCTTTGGATGCGCGTAACTACTTTGCGACTTCGGGGCCCGAGCCCGAGCTGCGTCAAAATCAATTCGGCGGAAGCATCGGCGGCCCTATCCAGAAGGGCAAGACCTTTTTCTTCGGCGACTACGAGGGATTTCGCCAGGTATGGGCCCAGAACACCTATACCTCAACCGTGCCCACGGCGGCGCAGGATAGCCTGGTAGCGGCAGCGGAGGTAGGGCAAACGATTCCCGCGGGTTCCGTGCTGGGGAACAAAAGTCCGTTTGAGGTGAGTGAGCTGGGCAAGAACTTGTTCTCGCTCTATCCCACTCCGACGAATTCCGGAACGATAAACAACTTTGTCTACTCTCCTGCAAAAACCCAGTTCAGCCATACCTTCGATACGCGCGTCGACCACCACTTCTCGGATCGGGACACGCTGTTTGCGCGCTACTCATTCAACGACGTGAGCACCTATACCCCGGGGAACCTCCCGAACGTTTCCATTGATGGAAAGACATTCGGCTCCTCCGACTCACCCGGACTCGTAGGCGGGCCGGGTTTCGAACGCGCCCAGAATCTTGGCTTGGATTACGTCCATGCATTTCGACCGGAGCTGCTATTGGAATTGAAGGCCGCATATGTTAGATTCGTCAACCGGGAGTTGGCGATCGGTGGCGCCAACGCCGGCGTCGACTTAGGCTTCGATTCCTGTTCTCTGGGAACCGGCTACTGTGTGAATGCCGGGAGCGGTGGAGCGCTATACGGTCTGCCGGCCGTCAAACCGGCCTCGCCGTACGCCGGCGTCGGCGACGCAGCATCCACGCCACTCTTCGACTACAACAACACCTTCCAGTACCAAGGATCTTTGACCTGGACCCACCGTGCTCACAACGTGAAGACCGGGGCGAGCCTGATCCGGCGGCAATTCGACTTACTACAAAGCCAAAGCGGGCGCGGCAGCTATTCTGTCAACGGGACTTTCACCGGCAGTGCCCTCGGGGACCTGGTTGCCGGTTATGCCTCGGACGCACAATTCCAAAACGATGTGGCGTACCAGCATTTCCGCTCGCGGGAGGTTGCGGGCTTTATTCAAGACGACTGGCGTGTGACCAGGTGGTTGAGTCTCAACCTGGGGGTCCGCTATGAAGTCTTTACCCCGTTCACAGAAGCGCAAGGTTACATTTCGAACTTTGACACATCCACTGGCGAACTCGTTTCTCCGGTCCTCTCAGGGGCCAACCACGGCACGAACACCGCGAACGTGAAGACCGACTGGGGTGACATCTCTCCCCGGCTCGGTTTTTCGGCATCGCTTTGCCGCGGCATGGTGCTACGGGGTGGTTTTGGTCTCTCCTACTTCCCGGATCAAATTGGCAACGGGGCCCTTCTCAAAAACAATCCATTGGTAATCAGCCGTGATTGCGGGGGCGACGCCGCATATCCGGTCCAATGTCCGACCGCGATTGCCGGACCCGGAGGTCTGGGGCTTACGATGGCAAGAGGGCTTTGGCTGCCCACCATCGATCCCGCCAGTGCGAATTATCCGAATAAAGCACTGGGAACGGGGGTTGCGGCGGGAACGGAAATTGACGCCGTCGCGAACAATCTCAAATCGGGCCGCGTAGCCCAGTACAGCTTGCAGCTCCAAAAGGAACTGGGCGCCAACTTAATCAGCCTGGGATATGTGGGCAACCTGGGGCGTCGCCTGCCAGTGGACCCGGACGTGAATCAGGCGACCTACGCCACTTACAACTACGGCGGAGCGGGATGCGTGAGTAACGGCAAGCCGACGTACTCTTCCACCTGCTTCACGCAGGGACCTATTCCCTACCCGGCTTACAGCGGCGATCAAATTTACCTGCTGGAGAGCGCCGCAAAATCCAACTACAACGCGTTACAGGCATCTTTGCTGCACCGTTTTGCCGCGGGGTTGAATGCGAACTTCAATTACACCTGGTCGCATATACTCAACAACGGCTCGCCGCTCGGGGAAGGCGGCATGCGCCCGGTGGAGTGCGTGCGGGACGGGTGCTTGATGGATTCGGGCAATGGCACGCCCACCACGGTCAATGGCTTGCAGTATGATTACGGCAACGCCGACCTGGATGTGCGCCAGCGCTTCACGATGATGCTCAACTACGTCCTACCGTTGGGCAAGTCACTGCACGGCGCGGCTGAGTATCTGGTTAAAGGGTGGAGCGTCAATACGATCTACGCTTACTCCACGGGGTTGCCGACCAGCATCAGCGAACAAAGTGGTGGGCCTCCGGGAACCATCACCAACGCCAGCGGCATTTTAGGCTTCCGAGGCGGCGACGCTCCGAACCAGGTTGGCAACGCCAACGCAGGCAATGTCCACACCATCCAAGAGTGGTTCAACACGTCAGCCTTTGCCGTGCAAGTGCCGGGGCTGCTAGGCAATGTGCGGCGCAACTCCATTTACGGTCCACCACAGAGACATCTGGACGTCTCGCTCACCAAGGACTTCCCCGTCCGGGAGACCGTAAGACTGCAGTTCCGGGCGGAGTCCTTTAACCTGACCAACACTCCAAACTTCGCGGAACCGAATACCACTCTGGGATCCCCGACGTTCGGTGAGATCACGTCCACGGCCACGGGTTCCAACCCACGCCTACTGCAGTTTGCGCTGAGGCTTTCGTTCTGAAAAAACCCTAACCGAAAGCCCGCATCGCGCTGACGCGCTGGGTGAACTCCGATGGCGTCAGAGGGTTCAACTGCCCACCGGCCCGATGGCAGGAGCCTCGATCGCGGTTTCGGAGCAGATGCGATCAGCCGAAGCTGACCCACGCGTTGCGCTGATTGTATCCAGGACGATCGCGGTAGACATGCACAACTACGTGCAAATCCCGTATGTGAGAATTCCGGCGCATGCCAAACCGGATCCGGCTCTCGATTTGGCGGGGGAAATGAAGCGGTCGGGGTTTTCGGCCATTATCGAGACCTATGCCGCGGATGACCTTTGGCCCACGGAACCGGATGAGCATTACAAGTACCATCTTCAGGCCCTCGCGTTTGAGGACAGGTTCTTGGCAAGGAATCACATGCAGCGCGCTCTTAATATGAAGGACCTGCGAACCGCTCACAACCAGGCGCAGCCGATCATCATCCAGTCCGCCGAAGGAGCTCAGTTCATTGGGGGGCGCCTGCAGCGACTTGAAGAAGCGTACATGCGGGGTTTACGGACTCTGCAGCCGGTCCACGAACTGGATGACGCGGTTTCCCCGCTGGGCGATATATACACAGCCGCCGGTCATTTGGGAGGACTGACACCTTTCGGCGCGCAGGTCATAAAAGAATGTAACCGCCTGGGTATCGTGGTGGATCTTATGCACGGAACCTATGAGATGATGAAGGCCGCACTGAAAGTGGCCACGCAGCCTCTGATCTACTCACATACTGCCTTGAAGCCTGAGCCAGGCGTGAGGAAGATTTCGGCCGATTTGGGCGGGGGTCTGCCCAGCAAAGAGCTGGCGCGCGCTGTAGCGGATGCGGGCCTTGTGATCGGTATATGGTGGCGTCTGGCCAACTCGGCGAAGGAATACGTCGCGGAGATTGAGGACATGGTGGATGCGGTGGGAATCGACCATGTCGGCATCGGTACCGATACAGACATTACTCTGCCCGATGGAGCCAGTCCGCTTCCATATACCAACGGATCTGGGAGGACCAGGACGGCGGATTTTTCTATGCGGTCGCCGCGAGATGCTGAGACAGGGCTTCACGCCGATGAAATCGGCAAGATCGGCGGTGGCAATTTCTGCCGAGTTTTTGCCAAAGTCACGGAAGGCCGTTCTTGAGCAGGTTCTTCGCGCGGTCCGATGCGCTTTGGAATTTGGAGTACAAAAATCCCTATGCGATTCCTGATACTGCCGCTGCTTTTCGTCGCGGTGTTTGCACTACCGCAGGTAAGGAGACGCAATCCCGCGCCTCCCCAGAACCTGCAACTCTTGCAGCCGTCCGAAGTGCAGGCCCAAATGTCCGCGTACCGTACCGCCTTAGGTGTCCCGTGTGGGTATTGTCACATGCCAGGGGCGATTACGCCTCTGATGATAATCCGAATAAGGCAATCGCTCGTCGCATGATTACGCTGACCAGACAAATCAATGCGGAGCTCGGCGGCGATGAAGTGCACGTAACGTGCTTCACCTGCCATCGCGGCGCGCAGATGCCCCTGACGGCTCCCGCTCAGTAAGGCGGGAACAGCGGATGCTCAGGCGCAAAGGCCCTACTGTAAGCGTATTCAGCAGTTTTGCCAACTGCATTTGCCGCGCCTAATTCCGAAAGTGCAGCCGCGAGCCAATCGCCGGCCACGGCTTCGCGGACGGCCGCAGTTCATCACCGAACTGGAGTAGTCCTGGAAATTCGCTCCGTCTAACAGGCCGCGCGCTCTGATCATCATGATCCACGCTACTGGTAATCGGGTACTTCAAGCAAGAGTCCCTCGATCATCTGATAATGCTTTCGATTGGGCGTGACAAGCGTCAGCGCCTTCTCAACCGCGGTCGCTGCCACAAGCGAATCGAACACGTGGAACCCGTGCGATTTTGCGGTTCGTTTCGAGAGTCGGTAGGCTCCAGCTCCAATAATGTCGCTAAGCGGGATGACCGCATACGATTCCGAGAAATCACGCCGTAGCAGATCAGTTCGATTTGCTGGCGATTGTATCCCGAGGGTGCTTTCGACTGAACTTTCGTTCTAGGTCTGGCCAGAATTCCTTCAAGATATTGGCCGCCATGTCGACGCCGAGCTGCACACCGAGCTTCGATACTGCCTCGGAAGCTGTTCGGTTGTCCGCATAGTAGGCCATTGAAATTGCCACCGCAGTTGAGTTTCCGACTACTTCCGAATAATTGAACTGCGTCCGGCCGGAGTCGGTGTGGGTCCAAAAGATCTGTCCCATGGCGTAGGCGAGCCTGGACCATCCACTTCCTGTGCTACGTCGAAAGTAACGCGGATCCTGGTGGAGAATAGTGGGGAAGACGCCCTCTGTCATGTAGTCGCCGATCACCCAATCGCCGTATGACGCGCCAAAATACCTGCTAAATCCCGCAACGCCTTGCCCGAAAGACCGATTTCCGTTCGTCAACTGGCTTTGGCCGCCGAACAAAGCCGCCAGCGCGATGGTGCCGCGATCGAGGGCATCCTCGGAGGCTACGTTGAACTTTTCGCGGATTGTCAGTGGTTCGTATTCTTGCAGGCTTGGAGATGTCCGGTAGTTGGGTATGATGCCTAGAATCCGCTTGCTCTCACGTGGCGGAGTGTCAGCCTCGGTCTTCTGGGTGGCGACTGGCTCAATTGAATCGCCCAGTGAATTTTCTTGACACGGAGACACGGACACAAGAAGAGTGAAAAGGGCACCAGCACATGAGATGCGATAAAGCAAAAGGGAACTCCTTCATCAAGAAAGAGCGCCATATTCGGACTCTTGTTGGTGGATGAAAGACTTCGCTAGTCCAATTTGCAAGATCGATTCAGTGGTTTCCGTACGCATGCGCGAAGACATCTGTCGGTCCCATTCAGATCTGGGTCATACTGTGACATCACTACGGTCGTCTCCAAGGCGCGAGGCCGAATTGTTGAGCAAAGTTGGCTCCGGGGCTCAGGGAATCAGGCGGTCAAGCTAGAGGGTAGCCCTTGAAACCGAGGAGTGCACGAATTCATGGTCACGGGCTGTCGCCGGCAGGCGCAAGCTATGCACGCGAATGAGGATTGCCTTGGGCACTGTCCTGGCCAAGCTATAGAGAGCGAAGCGGGCCGCTGCAATCCCGGGGTCCTTTCTGGGGGCCATCGGGACAGAGTTCCATCACATGGATTCGCTAGTGTTCCATCGCCAGTCGTTCGTTTTCAATTGCCGGCTCCCTTCTAAATCTTGAAGACGACTGCTCAACTGTTTTTGTTGGGGGTGTGGGGAATCCATAAGCAAAGAGCGAGCGACCCGTGCGAGTCCGAGTCGAGAGTACAACGTTGAGATGCATTACCTTATCCAACCCGACGGTTTCTCGAATATGCAGGCCGAGCATCAGACTCGCTGTCGCGCATGGACAACAAATCGTTTCGGCGCTGCTCCCACGTAGGTGAAGGGATAGCAGGTTATGAGTGTCAACCGTGGATCAGATGTCCGGTCGAGGACTTGAACGTCAGTTGGATCAACGATCTCGATTGCATCTACGACATATCGAAATGTCCCGTAGGAAGTCGTCAGCAGGATCCCATCCTGCGGCCGCACGTCACGCAAGGGCCGAAAGAAGGTGTCCCGATGGGCGGCGATGCCGATATTCCCGCTGGTCCCTGGCAGCGCAGTACCTTCAATGTGGCCGGCGGCCACTCGAAGAATTTTCGGACCCGTGCCTTCAAAAACCATCACAGAAATGTGGAGGCGAGGAATCTCGATTCGTCCAATCGGTTCTCCAGAGCGAGGCGGAGCTATGACGAGGGTATGCCGAGATCCGGCGTGGTGCGATTCCGAATTGCGCTTCCTCTGGTCATCGAGGAGCTGACTCGCCTCGCGTTGCACGCGAATCATGTCCAGCCGTAGGAACCCATACAAACCAAGAGCGAGTGCACCCTCGACAATGAGGGCGCACCCGAGATAAACGAGGAGTTTCTTTCGCACCGAACGACCCGCTCAAATCTGCTTGGCTGAGAATCGAATCACAGCGAAACCGCCAGATATGAGCGCCATCCCGAGAAGAGGAATCATCGCGAAGTTGCCGGCTGTCGTCGGAAGCATGTTTGGAACGCTGGTTGGCGCGCTTTCGTTCTCAGCCGGGGGAGCATAGTCGGTCGGGGCTGGCATTGCCTGCGCGACTACCGCCACCTCTTGTTCGTGCATGACAACGGGCCCGGTAGCCTCGGTTTTAGGCTCCTGCTGTGGTGCAGCGGCAATTGCGACGGCGGGCGCGGGCTGTTCGGATTGAGCGGCATACTGCTGATCCGATTTTGGATAGACGAATTCGACGCCGTAATTATCGCCAGGGTAGAACCAGCTATGCAGCGCTTCTGGCGAGCCCGACGGACGTTCTTCGAACGTGACTACGGTATTGCCCTTTGGCTCGACACGGTAATCCGGTACTGCCATTACCGTTGCAAGCAGATGTTGCTGATCTTCCGTGAAGATCTGGACGATGGTTCGATCGGACGGACTGTCAAGCAACTTGAAAACGTACGTTCCCGCCAGCAGGACCTGGCCGGGGATCTCCACTGGTTCGTTAAAGGTCAAAACAGTCTGTTTGTCCCACTCATCTGCCCTCGCGGCAGGCGCGAACCAAGCGGCGGCACCCGCGAACAGAATAAAAAATGCGAACTTTAATCGCTGAGTCATATATTTCCTTTTCGTATTTGAACAGCCATTCGAATCGAGATATTCCCGATTTGGCCTTTTCGCCTTTGCAAGGGCACGCCCGAGGCCAACGTCAGTTCCCTTGTTTTCAATTGGGTGCGTGCCTGCTTCACGCGCCCATCTGGCGACGAAATGAACATGCGGAACGATACTGTCGTGGATTTCATCAGAAATTGCCGTTCGTCAATAACGTGATGGACTCTCAAAGAACTACTCGTCCTTTCTGCCTAGATTCCGAAAGCTCCACACGGATTTGGCGTTCCAGGCCATTTTGAAGAAAGCCGGACTCCGGCCCGTTGTCCCTAGTAAGCTGTCCGTGCGCCGGGATAAACCGGCATGTAGTGGGGAATGAAAGAGTCCTACAGGAAAGGAGTAGCGAACCATCCTGGCCTTGAGTCTTGCGTGTGCCGCCGCGAGGCGGTGGGCGAAGCATAGACAGAGGCATCGGTGGGCCGGGTATTGAGCTTCGTAAAACTAATTCGGGGCGCCGACCCTGTGGACAGAAGGGGAAGGCAACATGACCAGCAGCGGAAACGCGAGCGGTTGGTTGGCCCTGCGTAGTCGTAGACCCCGAGCACGCTGAGAAACTGCATGCACGAGAACCGGGAGACCTCGACACCGACTGGCCGCGAGGAGCGGACCAGTCCGGCGGGAGTAGGCAGAAGCCGAACGTCCCGCATGAACGATGTCGAGGAGTCGGACCGCTCTGTAGTACCTGTGAGCCAGCCGAACAAAGCCGAGCAGTCGGCAGCGGAGGTCGGGGAGGGAAGAGGGCGGACCAAGGAGAACACTTCGCAGTCACACACGCTCTCGACACAGCGCGAGGCCGGCGTGTCCCAGGGATTGCGGGGTGTGCGACAAGCCGCAAGGGAAAGGAAGCGAGAACGGTTCACCGCTCTGCTCCATCATCTAAACGTCGATCTGCTCCGGGAAAGCTTTTACGCTCTGAAGCGGCAAGCAGCTCCGGGGGTGGATGGCGTTACGTGGTGCGAGTATGAGGCCGGTCTGGAGGGTCGGCTGATCGATCTTCACAATCGGGTGCACCGGGGAGCGTATCGGGCGCAACCCTCACGGAGAGTCTATATACCGAAGGCCGACGGCCGGCAGCGGCCATTAGGCATCGCCAGCCTGGAAGACAAAATCGTCCAACAGGCAGTGGTGACCATCCTCAACGCGGTTTACGAGGTGGACTTCAAAGGATTCTCTTATGGGTTTCGGCCAGGACGCAGCCCGCACCAAGCGCTGGATGCGCTGAATGTGGGCATCTATACCGATCCCAAGCGACGCATCCCTGCTAACAAAATCACCGGGACAGCTTACTAGTTGATAGGACCATACACGACGCCCCAAAAAACATGCGGCGGAGAGACGGAATAAGTTGGGAGGAAACTATTCGCCGGAGTTAGCAGAACACCTGTCCTTGCGAAATGGCGAATGTGGGCCTGCTCTCGCGCTCATCGTTCCGATGAGTCTCCGGCTGATGGTTCAACAGGTTGGAGCGAATTGAAACCAAACAGTCCAGTCTGACAACGGATTTTCATTACCAAACTGTATCTGTGGAGTTCTTCACCGTGCCGACAGTCACGATGAAGGTACTGTTCGTGTTCGTCATGTTGGAATATGTTTTGCCGGAGAAAGCGAATCGTACGCGACGGGCGTGTTTGTCACGCCCGTTTCGTTTTTCAGGCCAGGGTATTACGACTGGAGCGCCCGGCCAGCAAGCCAACCGCGCGCAGAGCGGGTACAACAGGCTTCGAGATTTGCCACCAGGCGATCAAGCAACGCGGATCAGTTTCTTGTTCACAAACTCGCTGATACCCAGATCGGAGAGTTCGCGGCCATACCCGGAGTTCTTCACGCCGCCAAATGGAAGATCGGGTGCAGTCCAGGTCGCCTGGTTGATGAAGACCATGCCGGTCTCGATTTGGCGGGCAATGCGCTTGCCCCGCTCGACATCTTTGGTGATGACTGATCCACCCAGCCCGTACGGAGAATCGTTAGCAAGGTCGATCGCCTCTTTTTCATTCTTCACGCGGAAGATTAGCGCAACCGGGGCGAAGAACTCCATGTGGAAAGCCGGGTTTTGTGGGGCAATATCGGTCAGGATTGTAGGCTCCAGAAAATAGCCTGGGCGGTCGAGTCGCTTGCCGCCCATGAGCACCTTCGCGCCGCCATCGGCCGCCATCTGGATCTGTTTCAACACTAACTCCAGCGCACCTTTAGTGCACAGTGGGCCCAGCGTGGTATGAGGGTCCATCGGATCGCCGGGGACCAGCGCCTCGAGTTCTTTTCTGAAGTGCTCCAGGAATTTGTCGGCGATTTTTTCGTGGAGGATAAACCTTTTTGCGGCCACGCAGCACTGGCCGGTGTTGTTCATTCGGCCCCAGACCCCCCACTTAACGGCGGTATCCATGTCGGCATCGTCCAGAACAATGAACGCGTCACTGCCGCCGAGCTCCATCGTGGTCTTCTTCAGAGCCTGGCCGGCTTCAGCGGCAACTGCAGAACCCGCCCTCTCGCTGCCCGTCAGTGCCACGCCCTTGATCCGAGGATCAGCAACCGCCTTCGCTGCCTGCTCGTTCGAAAGGAAGACGTTGGTGTAGGCGCCTTCCGGAGCGCCGGCATCCAGCAGCAGCTTTTCGAACGCCAGGGCGCACTGCGGCACATTGGGCGCATGCTTGACGATCAGAACGTTGCCCGCCATCAGGTCCGGGCCGGCGACGCGTGCCAGCTGATAATACGGAAAATTCCACGGTTCCACGCAGAACAACACGCCCAGCGGTTCGCTCTCCACGAGAGCCTCACCTTCTGCTACGTGGAGCTTGCGGGGCGCCAGAAAGGTCCCGGCGTTATCGGCATAGTAGTCCAGTATGTCCGCGCTAAGCATAACCTCCGCCTGCGCCTCGCGGAACAGTTTGCCCATCTCGAGCGTGATGGGCTTTGCAAATTCATCAAGCTTCTCGCGAAGAATCGCGGCGGCCTTCTTGACAACCGCTTTCCGCTCATCGAGCGTTCTCAGGCTCCAGTCGCTCTCATACACGGCCTCGGCTCTCGCAATAATTTCCTGCAATTGCGTGTCGGTATGCTCCGGAAACGTTTTGACCAATTCCTCTGTAGAAGGATTGATCGTTTGATACTCCATCGAATTATTCTCCTTTGTTGTCGAATGTCCGCCCCTGCGAGCGAGCAGACCGAGTTAAAAGTCCGGTCCACAATGGAACCGTCGCAGCCTTTATCTGTACCCGCGTTGTCCAGCGATTTCCCGGACACCACTTTAGAGCCCACCCATCGCTGACCGGATAAGATTGAGCAGCGGCGCGGGGTACACGCCAAACCATATGAGCAGAACTGCGAGTCCACCGAGGACAAAAGTGCTGCCCCACTCGAGTCTCTGCATCGAAGATTGACGCTCCGGCGCTGCTGAAAAGAGCGTAACTACGATGCGAAGGTAATAGAACAGGCCGATGACGCTCGTGAGAACAAGGACAATGATCAGCGGCCACGCCGAAGCATTCGCGCCGGAGGCGAGGATATAGAACTTACCGACAAAACCTATGGTGGCGGGGATGCCGGCGAGCGAGAGCAGCACGGCGGTGAAGACGCTCGCAACCACCGGCCTTCGCCAGAAGAGACCGCGGTAATCTTCGAGATCGTCAGCATCGCCCTCCGAAGTCGAGAGTACGGTGACGATCCCGAAAGCCGTAAGTATGGTCACCGTATACGCCACCAGGTAGAAGGCTACGGCGCCAGCAGCCAGTTTTGTGCCGGCCAGAAACGCCACCAGAATGTATCCAAAATGCGCGATGGAAGAGTAGGCCAGAACGCGCTTCACGTTGTTTTGCCGCAGAGCAAGGAGATTGCCGGCACACATCGAGGCGACCGCAATGACCGAGAACAGAAAGAACACCGCCGGAGACTGCTGAGGCCCGGCCTCCAGATAGCGCAGCAGCAGCGCCACCACCGCGGTCTTGGATGTGGTCGCGACGAAAGCCGCCACCGGCGCCGGGGCGCCCTGATAGACATCCGGTGTCCACAGATGGAAGGGGACCACGCCGAGTTTGAACCCGATGCCGGTGACGCTGAGTGCGATACCCGGCATCAAGAGCGCGAGGCTGGACCCACCCAGGGAAAGATCCCGCATGCTCGAGAACTCCAGGGTGCCGGTAGCAGCATAGATGAGCGCTATGCCAAAGAGAAGGAACGCTGCCGAAGCCGAGGCAAGGATCAGGTACTTGATACCGGCTTCGAGTGCCTGGCGACGGCCCGTGAAATACGCAACCATGCCGTACAGGGAGATGCTCAGAACCTCGAGGCCGAGAAGAAATGATGCAAAGTGGACGCTGGTCACCAGGACGCCGCAACCCAGGGTCGCCAGAAGCAGCAGCAGGTACAGTTCCTCGCGTTGGCCGTCATGTTTCGCGAAATATCGGTAGGACAGCGCTGCCACGGCCGCGGCCGAAGCAATGACCAGTCCTAGATAGAACAAAGCATACCCGTCGATAAGCAAGAGCGAGGTCACCTGCCGCGGGACCAGCGGAGCAACCGCGCAGACCGAGAGGAAAGAAGCGGCGAGGCCCGTGAGCGTGAGCCCGGCCGTTAGCTCGTGACTCCGCTTCATCGCAATGCCCAGCATGACCACAACCGCGGTTCCTGCGACCAAAAGTAGTGGAAAGAGGGCGAGTGTATCGGTGGCGTTCATGGCTGTCTCCGCAGCGCGGCGGCCGGGATCTGAAACTCACGCTGTAAGTTGTTCATAGCCGGTGCAAAGGTATTGAGGACCGGTTGCGGGTAGAATCCCAGCCAGAGCAGGCCCAGGATCATCACAGTCATAATGCATCCCTCGCGGGGTGTGAGGTCGGGCAGCCGCCACGAATTCGTGTTCGGGCCGAAAAAGCCGCGCTGCACCATCCGCAGCGCGTAGAAAGTGGACACGAGAATCCCGAGAGTCGCGAACACCGTGAGAGCAACGCTGACTTTATAAGATCCGAGCAACACGAGAAACTCGCCGACGAAATCGCCCAAGCCTGGCAGCCCGAGCGAGGCCAGGCTGAAGAAGAGCGCCGAAGCGCTCAGGCGCGGCACGACTGTCCAGAGCCCGCCCATGCGGTCCAGATCCCGGGTGTGGATCCGTTCCTGCAAACCGCCGACCAGGACGAAGAGGGCGCCCGTGCTGAGTCCATGACAGATCATCGTCATGATCGCGCCCTGGAGCGCCAGCGGGTTCCACGAGAAGATGCCTAGCAGCACGAAGCCCAGGTGGCTGACGCTGGTGTAGGCAACAAGGCGCTTGAGATCCGTCTGCGAAAAGGCCGTCACGGCGCCGTAAATAATCCCGATAACTGCGAGCGCCAATGCCACGGGAGTCAACTCATGAGCGGCGCGCGGAAACAGCGGGATCACAAAGCGCAGCAAACCGTATCCACCCGTTTTCAGCAGTAACCCCGCCAGGATGACGCTTCCCGCCGTAGGCGCCTCAGTGTGAGCGTCAGGAAGCCAAGTGTGCAGGGGCACTACCGGCAGCTTGACCGCAAAAGCGACAAAGAAGCCGAGCATGATTGCAAGTTCCGCGCCGCTCGTGAGCGTCGTGCCCAAGAGTTCCGAGTATTCGAAAGTGTAAACGCCGGTGGACTGATGGTGAATGAAGTACAGCGCCAGGATCGCAATCAGCATCAGTAAGCCACTGCACTGGGTAAACAGGAAAAACTTCGTCGCCGCGTACACGCGCCGTTCGTGGCCCCAGATGACGATGAGGAAATACATCGGGATGAGCATCAGTTCCCAGGCGAAGTAGAACAGGAACAGGTCGACAGCCAGGAACACGCTCACGATTCCGGCCAGGACCCACATCAGATTGAAGTGGAAAAAGCCGATCTTCTCGCGTATCTCGGTCCAGGAACACAGCACCGCGATGATACCGAGGAAGAACGTGAGTATCAGCATCAGGAAGCTAAGCCCATCGACGGCAAGATGAAAATGAATGCCGAAGTTCGGCACCCAGTTCCAGTCCACCTCGTCGTACCAGGCGATCGAAGCGCTTAACGACCGGCCGCTCCAGATACGCACCGCCAGGACGAGATCCACAGCGATGGCAGCCAGTGAGATCCATCGAGGCAGGTAAGTGCTCCAGCGGGCCGATATTGCGGCGAGAATACCGCCCAGCAAGAGAATGGCAATTAAAACGATCAGGATCATACGAACAAGACCATTGCTATAAACACGACCGCCCCTGCGGCCATGGCTGTGGCGTACCAGCGCACGCGACCAGTTTCGGTGCTGCTCAGCCAGCGATACGACGCCTCAGCTATGCGCCCGACTCCGGCATAGAATGCGTCGACAAAATCGCCCTTGTTAGCGTTAGCGACCCAGATAAATGGCTGAACGAACGCTTTGTCGTAAATCCAGTCGAAGCCCCAGCCGGCGAACCACCATCGGTCGAGAGCACGACCAATCGGGTTCGCGACCAGCGAGTCCGAGAGACTCCGTTTTTGGAGGTGGAACACATACGCAAGATACAATCCGGCGACGAACAAGAGTCCGGCAATCGCCTCCGAGCCCGTCTCCGTCAAACCGCCGGCGCGCGCTTCGATGGTCGTCGGCAGTGCCGTATGCAAAAACGCAAGCAGCGGTTCTTTTAGATATCCGCCCACGATGGCGAGAACAGCAAGGATCGCGAGAGGGACCGTCATTGCGTAGCCGGGCCGCTTCGTCACGGGCGTACCGAGCGGGCCAAAAAAGACGCGGAAAATCAGCCGGAACGTGTACAGCGACGTCAATCCGGCGCCGAGCATTCCAACAATCCAAAACGCCGGATGCCCGCCTTGCGCCGACCACGTCTGCCAGATGATCAGGTCTTTGCTGAAAAACCCTGCAGTGATGAACGGCAATCCCGCTAACGCGCAACCTCCGGCCAGAAATGTCCAGAAAGCCAGCGGCAATTCCTTTCGCAGCCCGCCCATCCGGAAGATGCTGTGTTCGTCGTGTACCGCTTCGATGATCACGCCGGCGCCCAGGAACAAGAGAGCCTTGAAGAACGCGTGCGTGAGGAAATGGAACATGGCGGCCTGCCACGCGCCTACGCCTAGGGCAAGGAACATGTAACCGATCTGGCTGATCGTGGAATATGCCAGGATGCGCTTGATATCCTGCTGCGTGAGGGCGCTAAACCCGGCAAGCAACAGGGTGGCCGCACCCACAACGGCAACGGCCCACTGTGCCGCTGGAGCGAGGGAGAAGAGAACGTGCGTGCGCGCGATCAGATAGACGCCCGCCGTCACCATCGTCGCGGCATGGATCAGCGCGCTGGTTGGCGTCGGACCGGCCATCGCATCGGGCAACCATACCTGCAACGGAATCTGCGCCGATTTGCCCACCGCACCGCCTAAAAGTAAAAGAGCCGCCGTAAGCGCCAAGGTGGATCCCGAAGGCCACGCGACCGAAGCGCGCTGCATCAGATCTTGAATCTGCAGCGTGCCGAGCTGCGTGAACAACAAGAACAATGCGACCATCATGGCGCAATCGCCCACGCGCGTTACGATGAACGCCTTGCGGGCAGCGCGCCCATTTTTGGGATCGCGGTACCAGAAGCCGATCAGCAGATAACTGCACACGCCCACCCCTTCCCACCCGAGTAAGAGGAGCAGAAGGTTGTTTCCCAGCAGCAGCGTGAGCATCGACGCGACGAACAGGTTCATGTATGCGAAGTAACGGCTGTAACTCTCGTCTTCGATCATGAACTCGGCCGCAAAAATGTGGATCAGGAAGCCAACAAATGTTACGACCAGAATCATCACGAGCGAGAGCGCATCCAGATACAGTCCGATCTGCGGCTGGAAGCCCGCGACACTAATCCAGGTCCAGAGAACCTGCGTGTAAGCGTTGCCGGCTGGAGGCGCGGTGACGAAGCTGGCCGCGATCAGAGCTGTAACCGCGGCTGAGAGTCCGATGGACCCCACGCCCACGGCAGCAACGGCTCTCCGTGGCAAACTTGAGCCAAACAGGATGAGTAAGGTCGCGCTGACGAAGGGCAGCGCGGGAATGAGCCACAACCCGTTGATCACGTCATCCTCTCATTTCACTGATTGCGTCCACATCCAGGGATTTGAACCGGTGATAAATCTGCAGTACTAGCGCCAGTCCTACGGCTACTTCTGCAGCTGCCATGGCCAGAATGAACACAAACATTACCTGACCGTCCGCCTGATGCCATCGAGACCCGGCAACCACGAATGCCAACCCCGCAGCATTGAGCATGACCTCCAGGGACATGAGAACAAAAATCAAATTACGTCGTACAAGCAGACCGGTCAGTCCCAGCGAGAACAAGATCCCCGCCAGCATCAGCCCGTCCCTCATGGGTACCTGTGTCATGTTGAATCTCCGGTTTCTCGGTTTTGCGTAAGCCCAGGTGATATGCACCTACCAGCCCCGCTAGCAAGAGCATGGAGGCCAACTCCACGCCGATCATGTAAGGACCAAACAGGGCGATCCCGACTTCCTTCGGTCCGGTGGCGCCCGTGCCCAGACCTGCGGATCCGCCTTGCACCAGATAAGCGACCTCTATAATAAGGATGCTGGCCAGAATCACCGGGCCAGTCCAGATCCCCGGTGTCAGCCACTGCCGCTCCGTTTCCGCGGCGTGCCTTCCGATGTTGAGCATCATCACGACGAACAAAAAGAGCACCATGATGGCGCCGGCGTAAACGATGGCTTCGAGCGCCGCGGCAAAGGGCGCTCCGAGCACGAAAAAGTCTACCGCTACAGCGAGAAGCGACACGATGAGATATAGAAGCGCGTGAGCAAGGTTCAAACGCGTCAGCATCACGATTGTCGAAATAACGGCGACCGCACCCGCGATGTAAAAAGTCAGTTCCATATTGGCCTCACGGCAACAGTGAATGCACGTCGACGGGCGGTGATTCATGTGCCGCCTCGCCCTTGTCCTTTCCACCGATCTGGGCCCCGGCTACGCGCCAGAAGTTATATCCCGGATACTTGCCTGGTCCATCGATCAGCAGGTCGTGCTTTTCGTAAACCAGGTTCTTCCGATGAAACTCGCCCATCTCGAAGTCTGGCGTCAACTGGATGGCGTACGTCGGGCAGGCTTCCTCGCAATAGCCGCAAAAGATGCAGCGCGAGAAGTTGATACGGAAGAACTCAGGATACCGCCGCCCGTGTTCGTCCTCCGTCGCTTGCAGCGCGATGCAACCGACCGGACAGGCAACGGCGCAAAGATTGCACGCCACACAGCGCTCACCGCCGTCCGGATCGCGCGAAAGAACGATCCTGCCGCGGTAGCGCGGCGCGAGATACGGCTTCTGCTCCGGATATTGAACCGTAATCCTCTTTTGGAAGGCATGGAGGAACACGTACCAGATCGTTCGAAGGATGCTGAACATTGATTAACTCCTCAACAGGACCGCCGCTCCGGCCGCCAGCACGTTGGCTAGCGACAGGGGCAACATCACTTTCCAGCTCCAGGACATGAGCTGATCGAATCGCGGGCGAGGCAAAGCGGCCCGCAGCAGAATAAAGAATGAAATGAATAAGAAGGTCTTGATCAGAAACCAGACCAGTCCGGGCAGAACCGGGCCCAGCCAGCCCCCGAAAAAGAGAACCGAGATCATGCCCGAGATCAGGGTGATTCCCATGTACTCTCCCACGAAAAACATGCCGAACTTCATCCCCGAGTACTCGGAGTGATAGCCTGCCACGAGTTCGCTTTCGGCTTCCGACAAATCGAATGGGATGCGGCGCGTTTCGGCCAAACCGGCGATCAGAAATAGGACGAAGCCCGGAAATTGCGGTATCACGAACCAGATTTTCCTCTGCGCTTCGACAATGGACGGCAGGCTGAACGACCCGGCTAAGATCACTACCCCCATCAGTGAAAAGCCCATGAAGACCTCATAGCTCAGCATCTGAGCCGCGGCCCGCATCCCGCCGAGCAGGGCGTACTTGTTGTCGGAGGACCATCCGGCGAGTACGACGCTGTAAACTCCGAGCGACGACATGGCGAGAAAGAACAGGAGGCCGATATTCAGGTCGGCGACGATGATTCCCGGAGCGACCGGAACCACCGCGAAAGACATCAGTACGGTCACGAAGATGACGGCTGGAGCCAGAATGAAAACAGGTCTGTCCGCGAACGGAGCGACCCAGTCCTCCTTCATGAAGATCTTGATCGCGTCCGCGACAACCTGCAGGAGCCCAAAAGGCCCCGTTCGGTTTGGACCGTAACGGTCCTGCCAGAGGGCAAGTAACCGGCGCTCTACATATATGAGAGAGGCTGCTATCGTCAGGGCCCCAATCACAATACCGAGGATCGAAAGAAGTGGGTACGGACTTGTCATTTCGAGCTCTCGATCTTGCCCCACGTGGGCATTGTGACTCCGCTCAGCGGTGCGATTCCGGCAGACAGGCACGCAACACCCCGTGGAAGATCGGGCTGGAGACGTACCGGAAGGCGGAAGGTTCCGCTCGCACAACTCACTTCGACTTCCGTGCCCTCCGCCAGATCGGCGCTATTGACGGCCACATACGGCTTCGTCGCCAGTTCTCGAAGCCCCCGCGCCGCCTGACTTAGTTCCTCGGAGCCGATGAAGTGATACATAGGCACTAGCAGCCACTCACCTTCGCGCGGCTCGAACGCGGGCGGGATCGCGCGGAACCAGGACTGGCCGTTCGGCAGCGCAGGCTCGAACATGCGAACACCTGCGTCGCCGCCGCGCAGAGCTCCGCCTGGTTCCTCTTGATATGTATTCGCCGCCTGAATGGAATTCCAGCCGGGCGACCAGAAAAACGGGATCAGAGCCGCCGGAGGTTTGTCTGGCGTTCCTTCCATTGAAAAAGACAGCGCCGAATCGGGATCCTCAGGTGTCTTCGGCTCGGAAATATTGATGTTGACGAGCGCGGCGGTCCGGCCGCTCTCGCGATGCGGCGAGCGCGGGATTTTGGCTCCGGCAATTCGAAACGCGGCTGAGGGCGCCGCATAGGACGCCGGTGCGAGTTCGGGCAAGGCCCTCGACAGTGCCGCGAGCACATCGTCCAGGTTCTGCCAGCGGTCCGGCTTCAACCACCGCCAGCTTGCGAGAACTTCGTTCTGCGGTAAATGGACCTGGAAGAATCTCTGGGCGCGCCCTTCGCTGCTTACCAAGGTGCCATCGGACTCGGCGAAGGTGCCGGCCGGCAGTTCCAACTCCGCCTTTGCGGTAGTCGGGTTGGACAGGTGATCGAGGACGATCACGTGTTTGGCGGCGCCGAGGAAAGCGTCCACTTCGGCGGCGGGCGCACGTCGATAGAGATCATTCTCAAGAATAATTACCGTGTCCGCGCATCCATTCCTGACGGCTTCAAAGGCCACCGTGAGCGGGTACCCGCCCATCAACGCCGCGCCCACGGTGTTGCATTCCGGAGCTGTCAAGCTGAGTGCCGCGTGTGCGGCCATCGCCACATTGGCGGCCGCTTCCATGACGGCCTGGCTGGAGCAACTCATGCCGGAAATCACGAGGGGCTTCTTCGCAGTTTTCAGGGCATTCGCAATTTCAGCGGCCAGCGGGAAATCCTGGGCCGAGGGCGCCTCCGGATCGAGTGCGTGGGCCACGGCGAATCCCAGTCGGGCCAGATCGTCAGGCGCGCCGCGGAACGTAGCTGTAGCAACCTCGTCGAGGCGAGTGGCATACGGCGTCGCAATATATAGCGGGCCTTTCGAGTCTTGCAGTGCGTCCCGCACTCCGTGATCCATCCACAACGGGATGTTCCATCGCTTGGCAATCTCCATCGGTTGCTGGCGCACCGACTGCCGGATGGACAGCGCCATTCTGGGGGCGATACTGGTGAGATCCTCGCCCAGAATGAATACCGCGTCACACTCCTCGATTTCGTGTAATGTGGGCGTCCGCACGGGGCCACGCCGCAGAATCTCGATCATGTGCCCAGCCAGCATCGCTTGACCATCGGCCATGCCCGAATAGAACCGCTCCGGGCCCACAAGGGTTCGCAGAGCAAAGTTGGCTTCAAGCGACGCGCGCGGCGAGCCGATACCGATCACTCTGCCGGTTGTGGCCCGTTCTTCCAGATGACGCCGCGCCGCCACGACGGACAACGGCTTGCCGTTGAGTAGCGGTTGCCGAAGCCGCTGTTCGCTGTTCACGAACTCATAGCCAAACCGCCCCCGGTCACACAGAAAGTAGCCGTTCACTTCGTGGTTATAGCGATTGACGATGCGCCGCAGAGTGCCATAGCGCTCACCGGCATCGATATTGCAGCCGAGAGCACAATGGACGCAAACCGATGGAGCGAACTGTTGATCCCACTTTCGGGCGTAATGGTGCTTCAGGGTCTTATCTGTGAACACACCCGTCGGACAAATTTCGACGAGATTTCCGCTGAACTCATTCTCCAGGACGCCGTCTTCACTGCGACCGAAAAATACCGTATTGCGCGAGGCGAACGCGTTCAGATCTCTGCCGCCCGCGTAGTCGCGGTAATAGCGCACGCAGCGGTAACACTGGATGCATCGGTTTGGCTCATGATTCACCAACGGGCCCAGGTTCTGGTCGCGAAACGTGCGCTTGTCGAATTCATAGCGACGGTAGTCATGACCGGTCATGACGGTCATGTCTTGCAGATGGCACTCGCCGCCTTCATCGCACACCGGGCAGTCATGTGGGTGATTCAGCATGAGTCCTTCGATGACGCCCGCGCGGAAAGCGGTAACCTCCGCGTCCGCGATAGAGATGCGGGTGCCCTCTGCAGCCGGCGTCATGCAGGACATCACGATTTTGCCGTGCGAATCGTGCTCATCCTCGAAGAGTTTCACCGCGCACTGGCGGCAAGCGCCCACCGACCCCAAAGCCGGATGCCAGCAGAAGTACGGCAGGTTCAAGCCTTGCGACAGACAGCCGTGGAGTAAATTCTCCCCGGGGTTCATCTGGAAAGGTTTGTTGTCAACGTGTACGGTCGCCATACCTATCTCCACGGGCAGCGGTGCTCAGCGATGTGGCGCTCAAAATCGGCGCGAAAGTATTTCATAGCGGTTTCGAGCGGATCGGCGGCCCCGGGTGCGAGTGCGCAGAACGTGTTCCCGGGACTCCACATTTTGGCTTGAGAAGCAAGCTTGTCGAGGTCGCCCGGTTTCCCGTGGCCGTCCTCCATCGCCCGCAGAATCCGTTCCGCCCAACCCAGCCCGCTCCAGCACGGCGTGCAGAATCCGCAGGATTCACGCGCGAAAAACTTCGTCATGTTCCATGACATACCCACCGGACATGTATGGTCATCCAGCACGATCATGGTGCCTGTCCCCAGGCGGCTGCCGGCTTTGGGCATCTCGGTGAAGTCCATCGGCGTGTCCAGTTGCTCTTCGACGATGAAAGGTGTAGAGCTGCCGCCAGGCAGCAATCCACGAAACTTCAGTCCGTCACGCATGCCACCGGCGTGCTCTTCGAGAATTTCGCGGGCTGTAGTCCCCATGGGCAGTTCCCAAAGGCCGGGGCGCTTCACTTTTCCGCTGACACCGTATAGTTTCGTGCCGCCATCTTTCGTCCGGCTCAGCCCGTGGAACCACTCCGCACCCTCGTTGATGATGTGGGGCACGCAACTGATGGTTTCCACGTTATTCACAACGGTTGGTTTGCCGAACAGGCCGACGACGACGGGAAAGGGCGGCTTCGCTCTCGGATTCGCTCGCTTGCCTTCCAGCGCATTCAGCAATCCGGTCTCATCCCCGCAGATGTAACGGCCGCCGCTGAGATGCAGATGTAACTCCAGGCTGTAGCCGGAACCGAGGATGTTTTTCCCCAGATAGTGACGTTCGTATGCTTCCGCGATGGCGCGTGAAAGCCGTGTCGCGGCCAGCGTGTATTCTCCACGTAGAAAGATGTAGGCGATGTCAGCTTCGATAGCGAAGCCTGCTATGATTGCGCCCTCGATGACCTGGTGTGGATTCCGCTCCAGCAGGAACCGGTCTTTGAACGTGCCCGGCTCCATCTCATCGGCGTTGATAACCAGGTAGGTGGGATTGGGCGTGTCTTCGCCCACCGGGACGAAAGACCATTTCATACCGGTTGGAAATCCTGCTCCGCCCCGGCCGCGCAGATTCGCGCTCTTCACTTCTTCGACGACCGCTTTCGGAGTCATGCCCCCCTTCAGCACCTTTCGAATCGCCTGGTAGCCGCCCGCCTGCTCGTAAGCCGGAAAATCCAGAACCGATCCATCCGGGCGGATATTTCCGGTCAGCGGTTTTTCAATGGAGCTTGTCATTTGTACTTCTCGAGCTCCATGTCGATTTTCAGCGGATCCAAATCGGCGTGTAGATCGCCGTCCACCATCAATGCCGGGGCGTGATCGCAGCATCCGAGGCAGACGGTCGGCAGCAGCGTAAAACGATTGTCGGCCGTCGTCTCGCCCAGCCTGACGCCCAGGCGCTGCTGGAGATGTTCCCGTACTTGCTCGCAGCCCATGATCCAACAGCTCACGCTGTCGCAAACCGAGATCACATGGCGCCCGACAGGCCTGCGATGTATCAGGTTGTAAAACGTGGCAATGCTGTCCAGGTCCGTCGGAGACATGCCGATATGTTGCGCGATGTCGCGGAGGCTCTCGTCGGACACCCAGCCGCGGCGTTTCTGGACGATCTTCAGCGCGTCGATGGAAACGGCTTCGCGCTTCGGATAATGCGCCGCTTCGCTCTCAATCTCGTGAATTTCTTCCATCGTCAGCATGGCCCAATCCTCACCGGTCGACATCCGCCAATACAAAATCAAGGCTGCCCAAAATCACAACCAAATCCGAAATCGTCAAACCTCGGGAGAGGAGCGGCATGGTTTGGATGTGTGCAAATGATGGCGTACGGATACGCGTGCGGTACGAAACAGTGCTTCCGTCGCTCACCAGGTAATACCCGTTGTTCCCCTTCGCGGCTTCAATGGCGCCGAGCGCTTCGCCCGGCGGGATCACCGGTCCCCAGCTCACGCCCAGGAAGTGCGTGATCAGCGTCTCGATGTCGTGCATCGTGCGCTCCTTCATTGGCGGGGTGGCCAGGTGGTGATCCGACTTGTACGGACCCTCGGGCATGTTCTTCACGCATTGCTCGATAATCCGCAGGCTTTGCCGCATTTCCTCGATGCGCACGGCCGCGCGCGCGTAGCAATCGCCGTTCTTGGCGGTGGGAATATCGAATTCAAAGTGCTCGTAGCCGCAGTACGGCTGCTTCTTGCGGAAATCCCATTCCAGCCCGCACGCGCGCAGATTCGCGCCGGTCACGCCCCACTCGATTGCCTCGTCCACCGTGAATGCGCCAATACCCTGAGTGCGCCCTTTGAAAATCGCGTTCCGCATAATCGTGCGGTCATACTCGATCAGTCGCGGCGGAAGGTAGCGGATGAAATCGAGCACCATCTTCTCCCAGCCCTTTGGCAGGTCCGCTGCCACTCCGCCGATGCGAAACCAGGCTGGGTGCATGCGCGCGCCGGTGATCGCCTCGATAATGCCGAAAGCGCGCTCGCGATCGTTGAAGGTGAAGAACACCGGTGACATCTGTCCCAGGTCCTGCGCGAACGTCCCGTACCAGACCAGGTGGCTGATGATGCGAAACAACTCCGAAAGCATCACGCGGATCACTTGCGCGCGCGGCGGCACCTTAATCCCGGCCAGCTTCTCAACAGCCGTCAGATAAGCCAGATTGTTGATTACCCCGCCGAGGTAGTCGATCCGGTCGGTATATGGGATGTAGCTGTGCCAGGACTGCCGTTCACCCATCTTCTCGGCGCCGCGATGGTGGAAACCGATCTGGGGAATCGCATCGACGATCTCCTCGCCGTCAAGCTGCAGGGCGATGCGCAACACGCCGTGCGTACCGGGGTGCTGCGGGCCGATGTTGAGAAAAAGGAAATCCGAGCCGTCGCGCCCCCGGCGCATGCCCCACTCCTCCGGACGGAACTGAAGCGCCTCCTGCTCGGCATTCTCCTTTTCGGGCGACAAGTGATACGGGTCCATTTCCGTCGCGCGAGCCGGGTGCTCTTTGCGCAGCGGGTGACCCGTCCAGCTCCTGGGCATCAGGATTCGCTCCAGGTGCGGGTGGCCATCGAACGCGATACCGAACATGTCCCACACTTCGCGTTCGTACCAATTGGCCGCCGGCCAGATGTGAGTGATCGTAGGCAGCGAGAGCCGGCCTTCGGCCAACGCTACCTTTATGCGCAGGTA
>Ga0335069_10002032_pt1 | contig 31640 bp, 28 predicted proteins | sample Lox_Sample_11_FD_206714 | JGI IMG/M metagenome (GOLD analysis project Ga0335069, IMG submission 206714) | Soil microbial communities from Loxahatchee National Wildlife Refuge, Florida, United States - Lox_Sample_1.1 | ecosystem: Environmental > Terrestrial > Soil > Wetlands | place: USA...
GGCGAAGACCGCCACGATGACGCATCCGCCGATCAATACCGCCAGAGGCAGGAAATCGAAAACGCGTCGCGTCGTGTCCACCTCGGCCTGCCATAAGCCCACGGCAGCGGCGATAGCAGCGATTGCCACGCCGCCAAGCAACCAGGGTGGGCTGCTCGCTGGGCCACCCTCCGCGTCCCACGCCAGCGAGACCATACCGAAGCCAAAGACGAGGAAGCCGACCGCGGAATTGAACGCCGTCATCGTAGCGTTGCCGAAAGTGCCGATGACCGACGCTAACCCGAACGCGGCGATCATCGAGCCGGTCAGTCCAAGGAACAGTGCGGTCCGCGTGGACAGGACCCTGGGTGCCAGTAGGATCACGAGTGAGGCCAGCGTGAAGCAGATCGATGCCAGCGGTGCGACGCGGCCCGGGGGACGCGCTCTCACCGAGAAATTGGTGGGGCCCAACAATGCGCCGGTCCCCAAGTTCACGTGGAACAAATATTCGATGATGGTGAGGCCGTTGACGACGCAGGTGAGGCCGGCCGCGGCGACCATCAGCCAGCGCGGCCCTTTGAGCGCCAGCGCCAGCAAGGCGATGCCGCTCAGCAAGAAACTGGCGGCCGTATTCTTCACCATGAACGGCAGATTAGGCAGAACCTGGACCAGGACGAATATGTGGGTCACCCAGCCGATCAGCACGCTGACGCCCAAAACGATGGCGAACGCCGCCGAGCCAATCGCCAACTGCTTCGGCCAGTGATTTTTGGTCTTCACGCGGCCCTTCCCCCCAGACATCTCCGTCGCGTGAGTATGCGCTATCGCTGGAAACAATTCCGCCGATACTTTGGTGTCGATCCTCGCCGCCAATGCTTCACCGACACCATGGTGCAATAGAGCTGTCTGCGTCAGGGGCTTACCTGTATCCCACCGCCGCGTGGCCACCACAGTCGTCCCGAGCTGCTGAGCCTCTTGATCGATCGCACGCCCTCACCGCAGGTCCATGGGCGCGCGGCGCATCCGAAGGCGGACGAGGCCCGGCGCACCGGCACCGAGGTCGAGAAGGCCGGCGAGGGCGTGTGATCAAGAAGCAGCTTCGAGCGACTTTCGAAACGGAGAACTTCCATGGAGACTGCAAAAGGCATTGCCATCTCGCACGGACTACTCAGCCGCGAGCTCACCGAACTCATCCGAGAGACGAGACCGGAGCTGTTATACCCGCCGTGCCGGCCCGGGCACCGCCGCCGCGGGATTACGACGGCCGCGGCGGCGCTGATCGGTGCGGCAATGTTCTCGTTGCTGCTGGCTTCTGCGCAGGCCTTGGCCGAATCCCCCGGTCAGGTCGCGCGGCTGGCGCAGGAGCACCATGCCTGTGCGGTCGTCCTGGGTCTCGATGCCTCGGAGGCGCCGTACCAGGACTGTGTCGCCGCCCTCCGCCGCGATCTGCCTCCGGTAAATCCTCCGTCGGCCGTCGCGAGCGCCGACTCGGCCGATCTGAGCACGCGCCAGAAGGCGAACGCGGCTTGCGCCGATATCGGGCTGGAGCGAGAGAGCCTCGCCTACGGCCGCTGTGTCGTGGACGTCCAGCAGGCACTCTCGGACGAACAGCAGATCTATCGCTGATCCGGCGGAATAAGGCCGCTGGCTGGCGCGCAATCTCAATTGAACCGAAATACGCATCGGCTTCGACATCGCTGTCAGGTGACGCGATGCCGCGAGCTGTCGTAGCGCTGCTCGCAGGCACCATCGCCATTAGCAGCGCAACACGCACTGAACCAGAAGACCCGTCGTCAAATGGCGGAAGCGCGTCGTGGACGAAGCACGCCTATGGGGCCGAAGGCCCGCGCTCGATAGTGCTGAGCGTGGAGCAAGAGGCGACGTGATCGGCTTCCGGAAGCATACCCTCTTGCCGCTCGACGATTGCCTCAGCCGCCGCAATCTCATGCTGGCTTAATTGAGTCCGGACCGTAGCGGGACGCCATCCGCCGGCGGCCGATCTGCCGTCGGCCTTTGCGTTCACGTCGTCAGGACCACCTTCATGCAGTCTTCCTGCTTGGCGTTGAAGACCGCATAGCCGCGCGGCGCATCCTCGAGCCGCATCCGGTGGGTGATGATGAAGCTCGGGTCGAGCTCGCCATTCTCGATGCGCTCGAGCAGCGGCTTCATGTAGCGCTGCACATGCGCCTGGCCGGTCTTGATGGTGAGCGAGCGGTTCATCAGCGAGCCCATCGGGAACTTGTCGATGAAGCCGCTGTAGACGCCGATCACCGACACCGTGCCGCCGTTGCGGCAGCTCATGATCGCATCGCGCAGCGCGATCGGCCGGTCGTTCTCCAGCATCAGGGCCTGCTTGGCACGGTCGTAGGCATATTCCATGCCGTGCGATTCCATGCCCACCGCGTCGATGCAGGCGTCGGGCCCGCGGCCGCCGGTCATGTCCTTGAGCGCCTCGTGCACGTCGACCGCGGTGTAGTCCAGGATCTCTGCCCCGCACTCCTCACGCGCCATGCGCAGCCGGTAGTCGAACCGGTCGATGGCGATGACCCGCTCGGCGCCCAACAGGAAGGCGCTCTTGATCGCGAGCTGGCCGACCGGGCCGCAGCCCCACACGGCGATGGTGTCGCCGGGCTGGATGCCGCACTGCTCCGCCCCCATATAGCCGGTCGGCAGGATGTCCGACAGGAACAGCACCTGCTCGTCGGTGAATCCGTTCTCGATCTTGTGCGGCCCGACGTCGGCGTAGGGCACACGCACGTACTCCGCCTGGCCGCCCGCGAAGCCTCCCAGGAGGTGCGAATAGCCGAACAGCCCGGCCGGCGAGTAGCCCCACAGCTTCTCCGCCATCCACGCGTTCGGGTTCGAGTTCTCGCACACCGAATAGAGCTGGTGCTCGCAGGCGAAGCAGCGTCCGCACGCGATCGGGAACGGCACCACCGCGGTCGCCGACCTTGAGCTTCTTCACGGATTTTCCGACCTCAACGACTTCGCCCATGAACTCGTGACCCATGATGTCGCCGGGTTCCATCGCGGGATTGAAGCCGTTGTAGATGTGCAGATCCGAGCCGCAGATCGCGGTCGAGGTGACGCGCACGATCGCGTCCTCGGAGTTGAGGATCTTGGGGTCGGGAACGGTCTCGACCCGCATGTCGTGCTTGCCGTACCAGCAGGTCGCTTTCATACCGGGCTCCCTTCCGCAGATTCGATCACGGGTTCGGCGCCGTGGAGCGTGCGGCCGCGCGCACGGTCCGGCACCTGCTCCGGCGGCTGTCCGGGCCCCCAGCCCTTGGCCGTGGCGTCCGATTCCAGGATCTCGCCGGTCTCGAAGATCTGCTTCAGCCGCCGCAGATCCTCTTCGGCCTCCTGGTCCGGGGACTTGCCGAGCAGCTTGGCGAAGGCCGCACCCAGCGCGCCGCCGGGCGGCCGATAGTCGAACACCACCTTGACGACCGTGCCGCGCCCGCCCGAGGCGGGCTTGAAGGTCATCGCACCGCGCGTATCGAGGGGCGATCCGGGGCGCGAGCGCCAGGCAATGCGTTCGTTCGGCTGGTCCTGAGTGATCTCGGACTCCCACTCGAACGGACTGCCGAGCGGGCCTTTGACGCGCCAGCGCGAACGGTGATCGTCCAGCGCTTGCGTGCTCTCGATATGGCGCATCACGCGCGGCAGGTTCTCGACATTGCGCCAGAAGCGGTAGAGCTCTTCCGCCGGTGCGTTGATGGTGATGGCGCTGATGACGTGGATGGGCCGGTTGCCCATCCATTCCGCGATCGTCGCCCGCGCGCGGCGCCCGGCCTGCGCCGCCGCTCCACCGGCGGTGCTGCGCTCAGGCTGCCCCTCGCGTGCCGCGCTGAGACGTTCGGCGCACACGAGATCGGCCAGCGTGATTCCGATCACGGCCGCGGTCGCCAGGCTCAGCCGGCTGGGATCGGTCTCCTCCGAGGCGTACGCGCTGCCTAGCAGCGCCAAATCCATGGCATCGCCGGCGACGCGCGACCACAGCCAGGCGGGCGCCTCGGGATTGGAGAGAACACCGAAGCCGCTCACCAGCTCGCGGACGCCGACCAGCTGCAAGGCCCGGCAGTTCGTCTCGTCGTCGGCGATGCCGATGAGGCGTGCCGTGCTGCGCGGCGCCACGGCACCGGCCAGACCCAGCGCCAGGCTGGCCCATCCGAGCATCTTGGCAAGGCGCGTATCGTCTATGGGCATCCGGTGGAGCGCATTGAGCGGCCCTGCGCCGTTGCCGCGCTGCGGCGTCTTGTCTTGTCCCAGGGGCATGGTGACCTCGAAGGTTTGGTCGCGTTCGCCGCGGCGGGCGATCGGCCCACGGAGAACACACGCCACGGGCCCGGGGTTCCGCAGCTGGGGTCCCAACCGGCGACGGATGAGCGTCACCTAATGCAGGGCGGGCGATCCGTTGGCATGTGGCGGAACTTCCTAAGGTCCCCTCTGTTGCCCAGCACGCCCTGCCATCTCTCTCTACCGGAGACAACGATGACTGCACTGCGTTCCCCCGAAGACATGTTCACGACCGAGCTGAAGGAGATCCACAGCGCCGAGCGCCAGCTCTCGCGTGCGATACCGCGCCTCTCGAAAAAGGTCTCCTCGCAGCGGCTGCGCGACCTCCTGGAGCAACGTCTCGAACAGGGCGAGGCTCTGATCGAGAGGCTCGAAAATGCGTTGGACGAGATGGAGGCACCCAAGGCGCGGCCGAAGAACATCGCCGCCGAAGGCCTGATCGACGACGTCAATCAGCACCTCGACGAGGTGGAGGATGAGCGGCTGATCGATCCGCTGCTCCTCGCCTCGGTCCAGAAGATCGAACATTACTGCATTGCCGCCTGGGGTGCCGCGCGCTCCATGGGCGAGCTGCTGGGCAAGGAGGATGTCGTCAAGACGATGGAAGAGGTGCTCAAGGAGGGAAAGGAGCTCGACGACGAGATGACGAAGCTCGCCGAGGAGGAGATCAATCCCAAGATGATGTCCGGCGCCGAGGAGGAAGAGGAAGACGAAGAAGAGAAGGGGAGCTCCGGCTCCAACGGCGGTACTGGCCGCTCGAGCCGCAGCAGCAAGCGCGGTAAGTCGAACTGATCAGCATGGGCGGGCGGCGGTACCTCAGCCGCCCGCCGTTGCCTGTTTTCCGAGGCTGCGGCACGTTATTCCCGGACGATGATGCAACAGGCCCTAGCGCCGAAGCGCACGCGTGTGGCACAAATCATGTCTAAGTCGCAGCCCCCCATGGGGCGAACGCGCTATGGTCGCCACCGTGCGGAAGATCGTCATCGGCTGCCTGTTGGTTCTGGGGCTTTTGGGCGCCGGCCCGGCGCGCGCAGCCCCCGGCAGCGCCTCTGACGTCGTGCGGCACTTCTACGCAGCCCTGCTCGATGCGATGAAGAACGGCCCGGCGCTGGGCCCGAAGGGCCGCTACGACAAGCTGGCCCCGGTCGTGCTCGCGAGCTTCGACGTTCCCTTCATGACGCGGATGTCGGTCGGGTTGTCCTGGGGCCGTCTGACCCTCGAGGAGAAGCAGCGGGCCTGGAAGGCCTTTGCCCGCTACATCACCGCGACTTACGCCTCGCAGTTCAGCAAATACGACGGCGAGCGCTTCGAGGTCCTCGGCGAGGAGAAGGTCAAGCACGGCACGGTGGTCCGGACCCGTATCGTGCCGTCGGACGGCGATGCGGTTGCGATCAACTACGTGCTGCACGACAACGACACGGCGTGGCAGATCCGCGATATCTATCTGGCCGGCACGATCAGCCAGCTCGCGACCCGCCGGTCGGAGTTCGCGGGCATCCTGCGCAACGGCGGCATCGAGGGGTTGATCGCCCAGCTCAACAGGAAGGCCGACGAGCTGATCGGCTGACGGGCCGTCCTCCTTCCGCGCGGTTATCGGCCCGCCCGGGCCGGCTTTCTGGCGCGCGGCGTGTCTTCGAGCTCTTGCACGGCCGTTGACGCTTGTGTCCAGCTGCGCAGCGCGTGACCCAGCTCGAGCGCGCAGGTGGAAACGGCGGCGGTCGGGGTCCGGCCTGCGTGGATGCAGCAGGCCAGGACGGCGGAGCGCACCTCGGGGTTGCGGATCGGGACATACACGACGCCGGGCCGCATCTCGTCCTGTCCGGGTGAGAGCCGGATCTGGACGCCGATGCCGGCGCCCGACGTCACGAGGTCCGCCATCAGCTCGAAGGAATTCGTCGAGATGATCGACACGGGGCGTGCGCCGACCTGCGCGAACATGGCGTTGACGACCTGGAAGAGAAACGAATTCTCGTCGGGCATGATGAGCTCCTCGCCGACGAGGTCGGATACCTGAACGAACTTTTGCGCGCCGAGCCGGTGCTCCTTGCGCACCATGGCGCAGGTCTCGAGCTTGAACGAGGCGATGCGCTTCAGCTCCCGATGCTCGGGCATCGCATGGCCGAGGGCAATGTCGATGTCGCCGCGCATCAGCCGGTCGATGACCGCCTCGGTGTTCCCGACAACGACGTTGAACGTGATGTCCGGGTAGGCCTTGTGGAAGCGCGTGAGGAAGCCGGTCACGAACTGGCGGGCGATGGTTTCATTGACCCCGAGCGTCACGACGCCGCGGTGCGAGCCGTTCAACGCGCCGATCTCCGCCCGCGCCGAGGACAGCTCGTTGATCGTCCGGCGCACGCGATACATCAGCGCCTCGCCGGCCACGGTGAGGCGGATCCCCTTGCGGCCGCGCTCGAACAATTTGACGCCGAGCTCCTCTTCGATGAGCTGGATTTGGCGGCTCACCGCCGAGGGCGCGATCCGGATCTTGTCGGCGGCCCGGCGGAACGAGCCGGCGTTTGCGACTTCGTAGAAATAGCGAAGGGCCGAGGTGTTGACGAAATCCGGCAGGAGGCCGAGCGGCATCTCAGGCCTCCGCGTAGCGCCGCGCTGGCGTCAGCAGGTCGCGCGCGCCAGCGCGGCTCTGATGAGGCGGGAGCTCGTCTCCGCTGCGGGGCGGGCCGATCGTCACTAGGGCTTGTACTCTTTTGCCTGCTTCTGGATCGCCGCGTGATCGAAGTTGTTGAATTCGTCCACCAGTTCGTTGGTCACCAGCTTGTTGAGGTCCACCTTCTTCTCGAGCCCCGTCGGCTGGCCCTGGACGGGCGTGGCCATGATGTCTTGCAGCCGCTCCCAGCCGCCGAGGTCGCTCAAGCCGTACTTTCCGGCCTTGCGCGGCGCCATGACGTCGAGGGCGGCCGCGAAGAACTTCTTGGTGTACGCGGGGTCGGTCTGTTCCTCCGGAGCCGCCTTCTTCATGATGGCGATCGCGGCGTCGGGGTTTGCCTGGGCGAAGACGGTCGCCTTCGCCAGAGCCCGCCCGAAGCCGACGATGGAGCGGCGATCACGCTCGAAGACAGTGTCGGGCGCGGCGGTCGTCTCGGAGGCGAGCTGAAGCTGCTCCTCGCAGGTGATGCACTTCAGCTTAACGCCGGCGGCCTCGATGCCGATCGTGTTGTTCCAGGAGATATTGAGCGCGTCCACCTTGCCGTCCTTGAGCGCCTGGGCCTGCACCGCCATGTTGAAGCCGAGAGGTACCGCCTGCACGTCCCGCTGCATGGCGAGCCCAACCTGGTCCAGCTGCCCACGGAGCAGCGGCAAGTCGCCGCGCGTGAGATCGATGACGCCGACCGATTTGCCCTTGAGATCGGCCAGCTTGTTGATCGGGCTGCCGTCCACGACCTTGACGTCGAACGTATTCTTGGTGACGAAGTCGTAGAAGGCCTTGTACTTCACGCCCTCCGCAAAGCCCAGCAAGGTGTTGGGCGCCAGGATCACGCCGATCTGGGCGTTGCCGGCCGCGAGCTGCTGGACGACGGCGCTGCTGCCGTTGGCCACCTGAAGATCGAGAGTGATGCCCTCGTCCTTGAAGTAGCCGAGCTGGTCCGCCACGCTGATCGGGAAGAACGTGATGCCGACCTTGAAGGGCAGCAGAACCGTGAACTTCTTGGGCGGAGGCGACTGCGCCTCGGCGGCGGGCATCGAGGCGATAGACGCCATCAGCGCGAGGCCGAAGAGTGCGGCCGCGGTCAGTCTACGAGTCATGAATCATCCTCCCTTGCATTCCGGGTTAACCGGTGAAGTGGTCCTGACGCCAGAACACGATGCGGCGGTCGAGATATTCCATGAGGCCGTACAGCACCAATCCCAGCACGGACACCACGACGACCACCGCGAACACCAGATAGACCTTGAGCTCGAAGCTGAAGTTGATGATGAGGGTGCCGAGGCCTTCCTTGGCGGTCACGAACTCCGCGACCAGGGCTCCGATCAGCGCCAATGTGAGCGATGTCTTCAAGCCGGCGAATATCCCGGGGAGGGCCGTGGGCCAGGCCAGCTTCCAGAACACCTGATGGCGCGAGGCCACGAGCGAGCGCATGAGGAGCATCGAATTCTCCTCCACCGCCTCGAGGCCGACGACCGTATTGATCACGACCGGAAAGAACGAGATGGCGATCGCCATCACGATCTTGGACTCGATGCCGAGGCCGAACCACGTGATGAAGATCGGCGCCAGCACGACCTTTGGCATCACCTGAAAGGCGACCACGTACGGGTAGGCGACCTCCTTGAAGAGGGGCATGTTGACCATGGCGATGCCGAGCAGAATCGCGGCGACCGAACCGACGCCGAACCCGATCAGCGTCTCGGCGGTGGTCAGCCACACGTGCTGCGGAAACCAGGGTGCTGTGAACAGGATCGTCAAGCCGTCCCAGATCCGCGATGGCGGCGGCAACACCAGCGGCGACACCAGCCCGGCGCGACTGATGAGCTCCCACACCACCAGCAGGAGGCCGAAGCTCAACGGCGAAAGGATTACCCCCGGATGATTTTGCACCCAGCCGTAGATGAGTGCCGTCGGTGAGGACCGCTCTTTCGCGGCAACGCCGGTCGTCATCTGGCCACCCCCAAATGTTCGCGGACCGTAAAGGCGATGCGTGCGAAATCCGGCGACTTCATGAGTTCGATCGACCGCGGACGGGGCAGCGGCACGTCGACCACGGACAGGACGCGTCCCGGTGCGGTGCCCATGACGACGACGCGGTCGGCGAGAAACACCGCCTCGACGATGCTGTGCGTCACGAAAACGACGGTCTGGCCGCGCTCGCCCCAGACGTTCAGCAGCTCGAGGTTCATCCGCTCCCGCGTGAACTCGTCGAGGGCCCCGAACGGCTCGTCCATCAGGATGATCTGCGGATCGGTCATCAGGACGCGGCTGAGTGCCGCGCGTTGCTGCATGCCCCCCGACAGCTCGCGGGGATAGGCGTGCTCACGCCCCTCGAGCCCCACCATGCGGAGGATGTTCAGGGCTTTCTGGGTCGCGGCCTGCCGGTCGAGCCCGAAGATCTCGATGGGGAGCAGAACGTTCTCGAGGATGGTCCGCCACGGAAACAGGACGGACGTCTGGAACATCATGCCGATGTCCCGCCGCGGCCCCGTCACGTCGCTCCCGCCGATGGCGATGCGCCCGGAGGTCGGCTCGATGAGCCCGCCGATCAGTTTCAACAAGGTCGACTTGCCGCAGCCGCTGGGCCCCACGAACGAGACGAACTGCCCCGGACGGATCGAGAGAGTTACGTCGCGCAACGCTTCGACGGACGCCGTGCCGAGGCGCCGCCGGAAGGCCTTGCCGACATTCGTGATCTCGATCGCGTCGGTGCGGGCCTCCGCGCCGCTTTTACTTTGCCGCGTCGGGTGTCCTTGCCGTGCGGCAGGTGCGGCCTGTTCGCGATCCGATGTCACGTCTGTAAGACTCATCGATAGGCCCCGATTGGCGCTGGATCACCGGATGGGCGAGAACGACGCCGGGATGAGGATGCGGTTTTCCTGGCGCAGGATCACAGGCGGCTGATTCTTCAAGTAATTGAGCCAATCCGGATCCTTCGCCATGATCGCGCGGCGGCGCTCACGCTCGGCCAGGCTTTCATAGCCCCACAGGTGCACGACCTGATTGAGCTCGCCGATGTCGCTCGAGAAAAAGCCGATGAGGTTGCCCAGGATCCGCTGTTGGATGGGCAATCCGTGCGTCCCGTAATACTCGAGAAGCTGATTCACCTTGCCGACCTGAACCGTGTAGGTGCGCTGTTCGACGATCATTGGGGATCTCCTGCTGCGATCGTGAGGGTCAGAGAGTCTTGAGCTTGTCGATGATGCTGAGCTTCACGTGCTCGATATGCGCGGCTGCCGCCTTGCGCGCCGCCGCGGCACTGCCGCTCTGGATCGCCTCGATGAGGGCCAGATGTTCCTTGCAGCTCGCCTTGAAGCGGCTTGGGATCCGGCGCATGTCGAACATGTGCGTGCGACGGCGCAAGTCCCTCACCAGGGAGGCCAGCATGCGGTTGCCGCTCGCCTCGGCCACCATGCCGTGCACCATGTCGTCGACCGTCCAGTGCTGTGCGACCGTCGGCTTGTCGGAGTTCATGAGCTTCTCGACCGCCTTGCGCACGGCAATGGCGCGGTCCTTCGGAACGTTGCCTGCGGCAAGGCCAGCGGCCTCGACCTCGAGCAGCTTGCGGACGTTCAGAACCTCGATGAACTCGTGGACCGTCAGCTCGCGCACGGCGAGCAGGCGGCCGAACTGGCGCGTCACCAGGCCTTCCGATTCGAGCCGGTTGAGCGCCTCGCGCGTCGGCGTGCGCGAGATGTTCAGCGCGTCGGCAAGCTTCCGTTCCTGCAGGATCGTCCCGGCCGGGAGCTCGCCCGACAGGATCATGTCGAGGAGCCGCTCGTAAGCCTGGTCGCTCAGGTTCTTGGGTGAGCCGGCAAGGAACGGCTGCGCGCCGCGCGCGTCATCTCGCCTGGCCAATGTCAGCGGCTGCGCCATCTGGAATGCCGTTGGTATACCGTAGCGGCCGTGGCTGACGCAAACGAATCCGCTCTGCCGGGCGAATCCGGCCTCAGCCGTGCGGTCTTAGCGTGGCTGTTATTCCGCGGCGGTGCGCGCCGACGACCCGAAGATCGTCGCGATCGCGCTGTCGTAGGCGGCGAGCCAGTTCGTGCCGGACGGAGTGATCACGTCGCCGCCGCGGATGTTGCGGCACATCGCGGTGTCGTCCAGCACGGCCGGCAGCTTCCCAGTCGCCTGGTATTCCCGCACGGCGCGCAGCATGACCCGGCGCGTCAGCACGACCATGAGGTCGCTCGAGGCGACGGTCTCCATGCTCCGGTCGACGATCGGATCCATCGCTTCCTGTACCGCCTGGTCCTGGAGCGGGATGCCGATGATGCCGCTGAAGCTCTCGCCGCGTTTCTGCATCTCACGGTCGACGTTGTGATCGTTCCTCGGGTTCGCCGCGGCGCGCCAGCGGCCCATCCAGTCGGTCGTGCGCGGGAGGTAGTTGAGGGGCCGTGCGAGGCCGGGAACGGGCGTGCCGTCGGCATAGGTCATGCGCTTGAACCGGCCGCTGGCCCGCTGCAGATCGATGTTGAAGATCATCGTGTTGTAGTCGTCGATCGGGACCCACGCGTTGATCGAGGCGTTCTTTTCCAGCCGGTCGCTCGGATAGGTCACCCAGAACGGGAAGATGAAGGCGGCAAACCGGTGGTGGTCGAACCCCGGCATTGCCGGGCGCGAGGCCGAGTAGATCGTGCCGTAGGGCCGCTCGGTCGCGTAGACCTCCGGTGCCTTGTTGATCACCGTATAGGTCGCGGCGTCGTTCGGATCCATGCGCGAGCCGTCGATGCAGCCGGCGTGCAGGAAGCCGAGATGCGAGGTATCGACGTCGCCGTCGAGCGCCTGGAGCCAATTGCACTCCCGATGCGTCAGCGCGATGTTGCGGTCGTCGCCCTTGGCCAGCACGCACTCGAATTCCGGCAGGGGCGGCGGCACGGCGCGCTTGCCCATGTAGACGAACACCATCCCGCCGCTTTCCTGGGTCTTGTAGGCGTGGGCCTTCACCTTGTCCTCGAACCGCCGGTTTTCCGGGAGGTTCGGCTGCTCGAGGCAGTTGCCCTCCACGTCGAATTTCCAGCCGTGATAGACGCAGCGCAGGCCGTTCCCCTCGTTGCGGCCCTGGAAGAGCGACGCGCAGCGGTGCGGACAGCGGTGGTCGAAGATGCCGACCCGGCCCGAGCTGTCGCGAAAGGCGATCAGCTTTTCGCCGAGCAGCATGAGGCGCATCGGTGTGTCGTCCGGCTTCAGCTCGGATGAGAGACACGCCGGGATCCAGAACTGCCGCATGAGCTCGCCCATCGGCGTTCCGCGGCCGACCCGCGAGATCATCTCGTTTTCCGCGGCAGTGATCATGTCAGTCCTCCAACGTCAGGATTTGGCGCCGTCAGGGCCGACGATCACGCCGGCGCGCGCCATATTTTTCAAGGAAGCGGCAAGGATCGGTTTGACCGATGCCGGATCGGACATCGGCGTCTCGAGGAAGCTGTTCGGCGGATAGAACGACGCCTGGTTGAAGAACGGCCGATACATCTCCCAGCGCGCGCGCAGCAGCGGATTGGCGGTCCCGGTATCCTGCTTGCGCGCCGCGCGCAGGGCTTCGATGTCGATCATGGCCGAAACCCCGACCGTCTCGCCGGGGGTCTCGTCATAGGCGAGCGAGCGGCCCAGATAGTCGAGGATCTGCGAGCGGCCGCCCAGCACGGATCCGTCGGCCGAGAAGCCGATCCCCTCGGCCACGTTGGCGCTGATGAGGTAGACCATGTTCTCGGACGCGCGGGCGATCTTGGCAGCTTCCTGGGTCGGGCGGCGCGGCGAATTGGTGGGATGCAGAATCACCTCCGCCCCCTGCATCATCAGCACGCGCGCGACCTCGGGGACCAGGATCTCGCCGCACGGGATCATCCCGATCCGGCCGAGTTCGGTGTCCACGACCGGGAAGATATTTTCGAAGCCATAGCGGGCGACGTAGGCGTCCATTAGGTCGTGCGGCGAGGGGAACGCGGCGGTGTTGACCCGCCGGTATCTCAGGATGACCTCGCCCGAGGGCGCAATCAGGAAGCTCGTGTTGAAGTAGCGGCCCGGCCAGTCCGGATCGCTGTCGAATTGATGACCGCCGATATAGATCCTGTGCTCGCGCGCCAGGTCCTGGAAGCGGGCGGTGATGGCACCCGGGACGCGGCAGCAGGCGTGCTCGATCCACACCGGCGGCGGAAGATGGTGCGGCGGGCCTTGCAGCGCGAATTCCGGCATGACGACGAGCTTCGGCGGGGTGGGGCTCTTGAGCGCCGTCTCGATCAGACGAATCGCGTTGGCGACGTTCTCATTGATCACCGCCCAGGCACCGGCCCGGTCGGGCGCCTTCATCGCCAGCTTGCTGCGCATCTGGATCGACGTGGCGCGCCACGGTTGGATGGTCGTCATCAGGACTACCCCTTTGCCAAACCAATGATAATCAGCGCTACGGGGGCGGGCAAACCGCAATATCCGACACACAGCGGCAAAATTTTAGAACGCTCCCGGGGCGGGTGATCGTTAATTTGCCCCGATTTGCCGCGTTTCGGAGGCATTTCGCCCCGCCCGGGCGCCCCAGGCTAATTGTGCTCGCTCGGGCCCATGATGACCACCCCTTCCGTGGCCTCGACGTGCCGGACGAAGATGTATTTGTCCTCGCGGCCGTCGCTGTGCTTGCGCTTGATGTCGCGCGCTGCGGTCGTATCGACCTTCGCGACCAGCACGTACGGCGATGGCGCCTTGAGCCCCTCGCGGCAATGGCGTTCGAACTCGCCAAGCTCGCGCGCGGTGTACGCGTGCTCGATGCCGGCACCGCGCGCGATGGCGGCGATGTCGACGATGCCCTGGGCGGTGTGGGTCGGCGGGCCGCCGATCGACTGGTAGCAGCCATTGTCCCACACCACGACGAACAGGTTCCTGGGCTTCTCGTTCGCCAAGGTCGCGAGGATGCCGAGGTTGAACATCATGCCGCCGTCGGTATCGAGTGACACGATCCGCCGGTGCGGCAGGCCCACGGCGAGGCCGAACGCCTGCGGGGTCACACAGCCCAGCTGCTGCTGGAACAGGCTCGCCGCGCGCATGTGCGGGGCGGCGTTGTACCATTCATCCACCGACGCGCCTAAGGACAGGATGACGAGCTCGTCCTTGAGCAGCGGCGCCAGCAGCTTCATGCAGTCGAAGCGCTTCATCGCACGACCTCGCCGGCCAGCACCACGGCCGAGTGATAATAGGCGGTGTGCGCCCAGGTGACGGCGTCATGCACGGCGCGCTCGATGTCCTCCTCGCGGTTGACGAGGCGATAGGGGATCTGCATGGCCTTGAGCAGCGGCTCCATGGTCATGCCGTGCGGGATCGCCCACCAGTTGTTCTCGCCGAGCTCGCCGCGGTAGCTCATGATCATCACCACCGGGATGCCGGCCCCCATGCCCATGCGCGCGAGCGGCTCGATCGACGCGCGGAGGCCGGAGTTCTCCATCACCAGCACCGCCCGCTTGCCCGACAGCCACACTCCGCCGCAGATGGCGGCACCCTCGCCCTCGTTGGTCACGCGAATGGTGCGGATGTCCTTGTCGGCGTCCAGTGCTGGGTAAAGCTCCTTCAGCAGGGAATCGGGCAGGTAGCAGGCGACGCTGACCCCGGCCGCCTTGAGCCCGTTGATCACACGGTCGACGGCGCTCTTCTTCATGGTCCTGCCTCCGTCCGCACGCTGTGCACCGCCGCCAGGATGCGCTCGGCCGTGGCCGGCGCATCGAGCGCCACCGGGACCTTATGACCGGCGACGCTGCCGATCGCATCCTTGAGCGCTGTCCACACGGCGGTGGCGAGCAGGAGCGGCGGCTCGCCGATGCCTTTTGAGCCATAGACGCTGGCGTTGCCGGCGGGGGCTCCTTCCAGGATGCGGACGTTGAAGACCGGCGGAACGTCGCGGCTGCCCGGAATCTTGTAGGTCGAGGGGCCGACGGTGCGCAGCCGGCCCTCGGCATCCCACCACAGCTCCTCGTTGGTGAACCAGCCCATGCCCTGCACGAAGCCGCCCTCGATCTGCCCCAGGTCGACCGCGGGATTGAGCGGCCGCCCGCAATCCTGGACGATGTCGGTGCGCAGCACGCGGGCTTCGCCGGTGAGCGTATCGATGGCGACTTCGGCGGCTGCCGCCCCGTGCGAGAAGTAGTAGAACGGCCGGCCCTTCATCTTCGCCGCATCCCAGTCGAGGTCGGGCGTCTTGTAGAAGCCCGTCGCGGACAGCGACACGCGGTTGAGCCAGCACAGCTTCGCGAGCTCGCCAAACTCCAGGATCTTGTTGGAGCCGGGTGCGCCCACATGCACGTGGTTGTCGCGGAACTCGACCTTGTCCGGGGTGGTGCCGAACTGCGCGGCCGCGAGCTCCGCCATGCGTGTCTTGAGCGTCAAGGCGGCGTTGTGCGCGGCCCAGCCATTGAGGTCCGAGCCGGTCGAGGCGGCGGTCGGCGAGGTGTTCGGCACTTCGCCGGTCGAGGTCGAGGTGATGGCGATGCGGTCGACGTCGACCTGGAAGACCTCGGCCACGACCTGCGCCACCTTGATGAACAGGCCCTGGCCCATCTCGGTGCCGCCGTGGTTGAGGCGGATCGAGCCGTCGGCATAGACGTGCACCAGGGCACCCGCCTGGTTGAGGAACGACTTGGTGAAGGAGATGCCGAACTTGAGCGGGAACAGCCCGAGCCCGCGCTTGATCACCGGGCTTTGGGCGTTGAACGCGTCGATCTCGCGCCGCTTCTGCGCCCAGCCGCAGTCGCGCATCACCTGGTCGACGCAGCGCGGCAGGGTGGTCGCGTCGACGGCCTGGCCGTACGGTGCCTCGAGACCGGTGTCGGGGCCGTAAAGATTGCGGCGCTGGATCTCTTCGGGGCGTTGGCCGAGCTTGCGCGCGATGTGTTCGATCGCGTCCTCGAGGATCACCACGCCCTGCGGGCCGCCATAGCCGCGGAAGGCCGTGTTCGAGACGGTGTGGGTCTTGCACGAATAGCCGGTGGCGCGGATGTCCTTCACCCAGTAGCAGTTGTCGACATGGGTGAGCGCGCGCTGGACGACCGCCGAGGTGTGGTCGAGCGTGTTGCCGCCGTGGGCGGCGAGCACCGCGTCGAGCGCCAGGATGCGCCCCTCGCCGTCGTAGCCGACCTCGTAGCGATAGAGGAAGCCGTGCCGCTTGCCGGTCGCGATCATGTCGGTCTCGCGCGGCAGCCGCAGCTTCACCGGCCGGCCGGTGAGATGCGCGAACAGCACGGCGGCACCCGCGACCCACGAGGCATTGCTTTCCTTGCCGCCGAAGCCGCCGCCCAGCCGGCGGACGACGGTTGTGATCTTGTTGAAGTCCGTGGCGAGCAGCCGCGCACAGATGTGCTGGACCTCCGTCGGGTGCTGCGTGGACGAGTAGACCGTGAAGTCCTGGTGCTCGCCCGGAATGGCGAGCGCGATCTGGCCTTCGAGATAGAAATGCTCCTGCCCGCCGACGCGGAACTCGCGCTTGAGGCGGTGCGGTGCCGCCGCGAGGCCGCGCTCGGCGTCGCCGCGGGCGATCACCATCGGCGCGCACAGGAACGACCTGGCCGCGAGCGCGTCCTCGACGGTGAGAAGGGCCGGCCGCTTCTTGACCTTCACAGTCACCAGCGCCGCCGCGGCGCGCGCCTGATCCAACGTGGTCGCGATCACCGCGGCCACCGGCTGGCCAGCGTATTCGACCACGCCCTCGGCGAACAGCGGCTCGCCGGGGACGATGGGTGCGATGTCGTTCTTACCGGGGATGTCGCCGGCGGCGACGACGGCGACCACGCCGGGCGCCCGCTTGGCCGCGGCGGTGTCGAGGCCCAGCAGTTCGCCATGCGCCACCGGGCTCAGGACGAGGGCGGCGTGCAGGAGTCCCGGCGGCTCGGGGAGATCGTCGACATAGGAGGCGCGGCCGGTCACGTGCAGCGCTGCACTGTCGTGCAACTGCGCCGTGGCGACCCCGGTCTTGAACGCCCCTCTGGTCTTAGGCGGGGGCGACTTGGGAATGGCGGTCATAGCGCGTCGAGCTCCAGAGGAGTGCCGGGGCTGGTGAGGCGGAGGCAAAGACGCTGTAGGAGGTTCTTCGCCGTCGCCCGGCGATACTCGGCACTGCCACGCCAGTCGCTGATCGGCGTGAATTCGCCCGCGACCTGCTCGCCGGCCCTGGCGAAGGCGGCCGCGTCGAGCCGCTGTCCGAGCAAGGCGGCCTCGGCCTTGTGGGCGCGCCGGGGCGTCGCGGCCATGCCGCCAAAGGCCAGGCGCACCTCGCGGATGATCCCGTCCGTGATGCGCAGGCGATAGACGCCGCACAGGGTCGAGATGTCCTGATCGCGGCGCTTGGAGATCTTGTCGGCGAACAGAACCGTGTCTGCTGGCGGCTTCGCGATCGCGATGCTCTCGATCAGCTCGTCCCTGGCCAGCGCCGTGCGGCGATAGCCCGTGAAGAACGCGTCGGCCTCGACCGTCCGCGCCCCGCGCGCGGCCGAGCTCACTTTGATCTTCGCATCCAGCGCCAACAGGATCGGCAACGTGTCGCCGATCGGCGATGCGGTCGCGAGGTTGCCCCCCAACGTCGCCATGCTGCGGATCTGCCTCGAGCCGAAGCGCGTCAGGTACGTGTGAAGCCCGGGATACAGTTCCGCGAGTACCTCGAGCGCGCTCGCGCAGGTCACGGACGCACCGAAGACGACGCGCTTCTTGTCCTGCTTGACGGCAGTCAGGGCGGGAATGTTCCCCACATGGATGATCTCGGGCAGGACCTCGCGCTGGCGGCTGACGCGCAGGCCGACGTCGGTGCCGCCCGCGAGCACGATCGCATCGCGATGCTTTGCCCGCAGCGCCAGCGCATCGCGGAATGTCGCCGGGGCGTGGAACCACCGGCCCTGATGATCGAAGCGGGCCCCTCCGCGCGGTGACTGCGCCTTGAGGGCCGTCACGAGCTGCGATCGGTTGGGCTCGGCCGGATCGGGACCAGCGGGTGCCTTGAGCAGCGCATCGACGATCGGGCGATAGCCGGTGCAGCGGCAGAGATTTCCGGCCAGCGCGTCATGCAGGCGGCCAGGGTCGCGCGGCTCGCCACCCGCGGCGAACGCGTAGGCCGACATCACGAAGCCGGGCGTACAGAAGCCGCATTGCGTGCCGCCGCCCTCGGCCAAGGCGGCCTGCACGGGATGCAAAGGCCCGCCTTCGGGCGACAGGCCCTCGACCGTGCGGATCGCGAGGCCATCGAGCTGGCCGATCATCGAGATGCAGGCGTTGATCGGCATGCGTTCGATCGAGCCGCTCTTCGCCAGCCGCTCGACCACGACCGTGCAGGCACCACAGTCGCCCTCGGCGCAGCCCTCTTTGGTTCCCTTCAGCCCCGCATGCTCGCGCAGCCAGTCGAGCAGGGTCATGGCCCCGGGAACGTCGCTGATCTCGGCCGGTTTGCCGTTCACAACGAGGCGCAGCGGCCGGTCGCCGGGTGCCCGCTTCGGGCGCTGAGGGACAGGGCGCTTAGAGGACGTCATCGGCGGAAAGCCAGCGGTCGAAGGAAAGGGGGGCCGCACCAGCCCGTCGGACCGTGTCGGCGATGTAGGGGAGAACGGGGGTCATTCGCTGTCGATGCATCTCGAGATCGTTCATATAGGGCCGAGCCAGGTCCGCTGCTTCCTCGCACAAGGCGGGCCAATCGACGGTGGTGAGCCGTCCATGTTCGACGACGATCTCGCCATCCACGAGGACCGTATCGACGGCGCGGCCGCAGTCACTGTACACGACCTGGCGAAGCGCGTGGGTGAGCGGAACGTAGGCGGGATCGGTCAGGTCGAGCAAGGTCAGGTCGGCTGCCTTGCCGACTGCGATCGTGCCGATCTCGGCCTCGAGGGTCAGCATCCGGGCGCCGCCGGTCGTTGCGAACTCGAACGCCCGTTCAGCGGTAATCCCGGCCGCTTGCGGACCTTTAGCGGCGCTCATCGTGCACACGAGCTTCATAGCCTGGAAGAGGTTCTGCGCATCCCCGGCGCTGACATTGTCGCAGCCGAGCGCCAGGTTGACGCCCGCCTGGCGCAGCTTGCGCAACGGGGCGACGCCCGCCTTGAGCTTGAGGTTGCTGGTCGGGTTGGTGGCGACCGAGGCGCCGGCCTCAGAGAGGCGGGCGATCTCCCGGTCGTCGAGCCAGATTCCGTGCGCGATCGCGAGGCGCTCATCGAGCAGCCCGGCCGCGTCCAGAAAATCGATCCAGGACCGCCCGTGCTCGCGCAATTGCTCCTGGGCCAGCACCACCTGCAGCTTGGTCTCGTTCACGTGTGTGACCACCGGCAGGTCGAGCTCGCGGGCGAGAGCGCTGAGCCCCTCGAGCAGGTCGCGCGTGCAGCGTTGCGGCGAGCCAGGGGCAATGGCCCAGGTGAGCCGCCGCTGCGCCGGGGCACGTAGCGCGGCGGCGACGAAATCGACGATCGCCCGCGTCTGGGGTTGCGGGGGATCGAGCAGCGGGCGCAGTTCCGCCGGCAGGGTCTGCGCCAGGCCGGGCAGGCAGGCCAGGGCCGAGCGGTTGCCGACCTGCAGGCCGAGCACGCAGCGGATGCCGATTTCGTCATAGGCCCGCTTGATGATCTCGAGCTGCTCCTCGGCCCCCGGACCGCTGCCGACCATGTCCTGGATCGTGGTGATGCCGGAGAGCAGGCACTCGGCCGCACCCAGCAAAGTGCGCAGCCGGATCTCGCGCGCGTTCGCGGCACGGCCGCCGGGAATCGCGAGCGCGATCCACGTCTCGAGCGGCAGGTCCTCGAACAACCCGCGCGCAAGCACGTCGTGCGAGTGGTAATGCGCATTCACGAGCCCCGGGATGGCGAGCTTGTGGCGGCCGTCAATGACGGTGTCGACCGCGGACGGCGCCCTGCCTGGTTCGACGAGTGCTGCGATCCTGCCGTTGCGAATCAGGATGTCGGCGTGCCGCGGCTGCACCGCATCATCGGCGCCGCAGTAGACGCGAGCGCCCTGGATGAGGATCGAACCAGCCGCGTTACGCATGCGATGTTGGGCGGGCGCTGCCGCTCCGCTGCTACTTGGCCAGCATCAGCTCCGAGCGCGGCGGCAGGTACTTGTCGGTCCACAGGTCGTCGAGGGGTGGCGCGGGCAGATCCAGCGCCGCGGTTGCCTGCTTCACCGTCCGTTCGAGCCGCTCGTGGGTCACGGCGCTTACGCCGTTCTTAAGCGCATTCGGCGTGCCGATCGCGATCGTGTTCGAGAAGTCGAGGCTCGCTAGCTCGATGTCCTCGCGCAGCAGCGGATTGTGCTTCTTCAGGGAGGCGATCGCCGCGTTCGGATCGGCGCGCGAGGCCTTGATCCCTTCGGCCGCGCAGGCAGCGAATGCCTTGGCGGCGTCCGGGTGCTCGTCCGCCCAGGCTTTGGTGGTGACGATGGCGTTGCCGTAGAAGTCCACGCCCCACTCGGCGTAGCGCATGACGACGATGTCTTCCTTCTTCACGCCCAGCTGCACCAGGCCGTTGTACACGGTGAACATGTGCCCCGCGGCGGCATCCGCCTGCTTGTGCAGCAAGGTCGGCTGGCGCAGGTCGGGGGCGACCGTGACCCACTCGATACTGGCAGGATCGACGTTGTTCGCCCGCGCGAACGCCGGGAACATCACGCGGCTGGCCTCGCCGACCGGGTCGACGATCTTCTTGCCGACGAGGTCCTGGGGCTTGGTGATCTTGTTTTCCTTGAGCGTCACGACCGAGAGCGGCGAGCCGTCGCTGATCATGAAGATCGCGATCAGGCGCCGGTCGGGGTTCTTGGCGTCGAACTGGACCACGGTGTTGAAGTCAGACACGCCGATCGGATACGCCCCGGCGGCGAGCTTGCTGACCGTGTCACCGGAGCCGAACCCGCGGTCGATCGTGATGTCGACCCCGCGCTTGGAGAAGCAGCCGCGCTCCTCGGCCAGGGTCCAGATCGACTGCGCGCCCTCGAACGCCCAGTCCATGATGAACTTCACCGGCAGGCGCGATTGCGCCTGAGCCGTGCCGGCGCTCCAGGCGGCGGCGAGAGCGACCAGAACGACCTTTACGGTGCACTTAAGACCCATGATCCACCCCGATTCCGCGATTGAACATTTGGTCAGCCAAGGGATGCTAACATCGTGCCAAAGCGCCGCTGCGATCAAAAAATTAGGGCGGCGGCGGTAACATTTGCGCACGCTCAGCTGCGACGTTGTTTCTCCCACCCCGCGTACTCGGCGCGCGAGGCGTCGGTCGCGGGGTAGAGGCCGAAGATGCTGCGCCCTTCGCGCACCTTCGCGGCCGCAAACGCTTCATATCCGGCCATGGCATGAGCCTCCTCCGCGACCTCGTTGGCGAGCGCGGCCGGGATCACCACGACGCCCTCGCTGTCACCCACTGCGATGTCGCCCGGAAACACGGCGACACGCGCGCAGCCGATCGGCTCGTTGAGCGCCACCGCGTGCAGGTGCAGGAAGCTCGGCGGGGGCGCCGGCCGGGTCTGATAGGTGGGAAAGCCGAGTGCAGCGATCTCGGGCGTATCGCGGAATCCGCCGTCGGTGACGATTCCCGCGCATCCCCGCGCCTTGAGCCGTGCCACCAGCAGATTGCCGCAGGTGCAGGCCTCCGTCTCGCCATGGGTGTCGACGACCAGCACGTGCCCAGGCGGGCATTCCTCGAAGGCGCGCTGGTGCAGGCTGCGCTCGCGCGCGTACGCGGCCATACCGCCGATGTCCTCGCGCGCAGGGATGAAGCGCAAGGTGAAGGCCTCGCCGACCATCGTCGGAAGGCCCGGGCCGGTCGGCACCACGCCGTGCAGATAGGCGTTCTTGAAGCCTTTGCGATAGAGGCAGGTGGTCAGGGTCGACACGCCCACCTCGTGCAGACGGCGGCGGTTCTCGACGGTGAGAGGCGTGCTCATCCGGGCAGGCGGCGTCAGAGCGGGATCGCGATCAAGGTGTCGATCCGCGAAGAATCGAGCACGACGCGCTTGGAGCGGAAGCGGCAGCGGCCCTCTTCGCGCACGATCTCGTCGATGTATTCGCCCGAGACAAACAGCATCGTCTCGCCGGTCTGCATGATGCGCACGCACAGGAAGCTCGTGCGCATGGTGAGCGCGCCGTCCGATTCGGACACGATCTCGCTGTCGGAGAGGATGTGCCGGTAGGAATGCGGCTCGAAGATGTTCGCCTTCTCGGTCGCCTCGATGCGGTCGAACAGCATCGCGCGGTTGCTGCACAGCATGATCGACAGCGGAAAACCGCGCTCCTCGTTCTCGCGCGTCGTGATCCGGTAGCTGCACGCATCGACGAAGAAGTTCGGCCATTCGCCGAGGCGTCCGCGGTCGATCGCGTTCACGTAGTCGCGCAGCAACGCGCGGGCCTCGGCCTGGGTGACGGGGGCGATGGCGTCCATGTCTAGAGTCCGGTCAGCGCCCGGTATCCGGTCCAGAAGCCGCGCACGCTGCCCTCGGAGGCGCGGGAGCCCTCGACTGCGTCGATGCCGCGCCCGCCCAGCTCCATCACCGAGGCCTTGTCCTGGTCGCCCTGGATGCTGTCCTGGATCAGGGCGCCGATCATCCCGTCCTCCATCGAGATGAGGCCGGCGGGCCCCATCATGTTGGCCTGGGCGAGACGCTTGGCTTTGCGGTCCGCGCCGTCATCGGCATAACCGAACGCGGTCCAGAACAGCTCGGTCTTCTCCGGCCCCAGCGGCCGGACGCGGCGGAAGGCGAGGCAGTTGCGCAGCTGCTGCAGCACGAAGCACGGAAACACGTCCTGCACGGTGAGCGACACCTTGTCCCCGAAATCGTCCCAGACGTCGGTCAGGACCGGATCGCGCAGTCCGAACCCGTAGGCGGAGATCTCCGCCGAGCGCAGCTGCGTGGCCTTTTCGTAGACCTCGCCGCCGGGGTCGACGGTCATCTTCGAATAGCTGATGTGGTGCCAGCCCCGCGCCCCCATGGTGATGCCGCCTTCCATGGTCAGGCGGTCCATTTTCATGACCCCGTTGAACGCGTGCAGGAGCGAGGCGTGATAGGGGTCCTTCACGTTCTCCATGTACAGCTTCCAGTTCGAATGCAGGATCTGGCTGTACTGGCCGAGAATCGTGAGCGGGCGGCCGCACACCCGCTTGATATTCGCCACGTGCGCGGGACCGATGTAGTCCTCGAAGTCGGGCGTGTCGGGGCTGAAGGTCGCGAAGATGAGCCCGCAGATGCGATGCACGCGCAACCGGTCGAGGCCGTGCTGCTCCTTGCAGAACGACGGCGTCATCCCGCCCTTGCCGCGCACCCCTTTCTCGAAGGCCACCGACACGAGATCGCCGCGCAAGTCGAAGCACCAGTTGTGATAGATGCACATGAACCGGTCCGCGACCTTGCCCGATTTCGCGAATACGAGCGGGGTGCCCTTGTGGGCGCAGCGGTTGACCAGCGCATGGATGTCGCCCCGCCCGTCGCGCACGACGATGATCTGCGTATCGCCGATATGGGAGAGGATATAGGAGCCCGTCTCGGGCAGCTCGATTTCGAGGCCAAGGAAATGCCAGGCAGCACCGCGAAAGATCGCCGCCTGCTCGCGCGCATAGACGTGGGGGTCGGAGAACAGCACGTATGGTGCGCGCGCCACGCCCTCCGGCGGCCAGGCCACGCGCTGTCCGAGATCATCGTCCGTCTGCATGGCGGCTCCCGCGGCGGCGCGTCGTTCGTCCAGGATCATCGTATGTCCCGGCCCGGGCGGGCGTAAATTGCCAAACTTCCTTCGCCCCCGTCACAAAAATTAGAGCGGAGCGCGGTCATCCCCCATGCGCCCAGATCTGCAGCGCGTTCGCGAGCTGCTGGGCGCAGGTGGAGACGGCGGCGGACGGCACGCGGCCCGCACGGATGCAGCAGGCGAGAACGGCGGCCCGCACCTCGCTGTCCTTGACCGGCACATAGACGATGTCGGGCCGCATCTCATCCGCGCCGGTGGTGAGCCGGATCTGCGCGCCGATGCCGAGGCCGGCCGCGACCATGTCGGTCATCAGCTCGAACGAGTTGATGGTGATCGCCGACAGCGGCTTCGCGGTGACGTGGGCGAACATCGCGTTCAGGACCTGGCGCAGGAACGAGCTTTCGTCCGGCAATATGAGCTCTTCCTCGAGGAAGTCGGACACGCGAACCCATTTCTTCTGCGCGAGCCGGTGCTCCTTGCGCACCACGATGCAGGTGTCGAGGTTGAACGAGGCCACCCGTTCGAGCCCGCGCCGCTCGGGCACCCCGTAGCCGACGATGATCTCGACCTCGCCGCGAAGCAGCAGGTCCACGAGGGTCACCGTATTGCCGACCACGACGTTGAACGTGATGCCGGGGTAGGCTTTATGGAAACGGGCGAGGAAATCGATGATGAACTGCCGGCCGATGGTTTCGTTCACGCCAAGCGTCACCAGGCCGCGATTGCGGCCGTGAAGCGCCCCGATCTCGGCGCGCGCGGCCGCGAGCTCGTTCATGGTGCGCCGGACCCGGTAGACCAACGTCTCGCCGGCGACGGTCAGCCGCACGCCCTTCCGCCCGCGCTCGAAGAGCTCGACCCCGAGCTCTTCTTCGAGCAGCTGGATTTGCCGGCTGATGGCGGACGGGGCGATCCGGATCTTGTCGGCGGCGCGGCGGAACGATCCCGTCTGCGCCACCTCGTAGAAGTAGCGCAGCGCCGACGTGTTCACGAATTCCGGCAGCAACCCGAGAGTCACCGGTCCCGATCCCTGTTCGCGAAATTAGAGCACCCCGCGGGAGCCTGATGCAAGCGGCGTGGTTTCGTCCTACAGTCCGGGCTTCCGACTTGAGGAGCTGACGATGGCCGAGTTCGATCTGGTGCTGCGCAAGGCGATGATCGCCACCGCGGCCGACACTTTTTCCGCCGATATCGGCATCACGGACGGACGTGTGTCCGCTCTCGGGGCGACGCTCGGAGCCGGGCGGCGTGAGATCGACGTGACGGGGCGTATTGTTACCCCCGGTGGCGTGGACAGCCATTGCCATATCGAGCAGAAATCGGGCGCCGGGGTGATGACCGCCGACGACTTCTTCACCGGGACGCGCTCGGCGGCGTGCGGCGGCACGACGACGATCATCCCCTTCGCAGCCCAGCATCGCGGCATGTCGATGCGCCAGGTGGTGAAGGACTATCACGCCTGCGCCGAGCCCAAGGCCTGCGTCGATTACGCCTTCCATCTGATCCTGACGGACCCGACCGAGCAGGTCCTCGGCCAGGAGCTGCCGGCGCTGATCCGCGACGGCTACACGTCGTTCAAGATCTACATGACCTACGACGCGCTGAAGCTCGACGACCGGCAGATCCTCGACGTGCTGTCCCTGGCGCGCCGCGAGGGGGCGTTCGTCATGGTGCACGCCGAGAACCACGAGGTCATCAGCTGGCTCTCCGAGCGGCTGATCTCAACCGGCCACACGCAGCCGAAATTCCACGCGATGGCGCATGTGAAGACGGCCGAGCGCGAGGCGACGCACCGCGCGATCTCGCTCGCCGAGCTCGTCGACGTGCCGATCCTGATCGTGCACGTGTCCTCGGGCGAGGCGATCGAGCAGATCCGCTGGGCGCAGGGCCGGGGGCTCAAGATCTACGGCGAGACCTGCCCGCAATATCTGTTCCTGACCGAGGACGACCTCGACCGCCCCGGGTTCGAGGGCGCCAAGTACATGTGCAGCCCGCCGCCGCGCGACAAGGCGAACCAGGAGTCGGTGTGGCGCGGGTTGTGCAACGGGGCCTTCCAGGTCTTCTCGTCCGACCACGCGCCCTACCGCTACAACGATCCCGAAGGCAAGATGAAGCACGGCCATCACGCCCATTTCAAAAAGGTGGCGAACGGCGTGCCCGGGCTCGAAGTCCGGCTGCCCCTGCTGTTCTCCGAGGGCGTGGGCACAGGCCGCCTGTCGCTCAACGAGTTCGTCGCCCTCACCGCCACCAACGCCGCCAAGCTCTACGGGCTCTATCCGCGCAAGGGCACGATCGCCGTCGGCAGCGACGCCGATCTCGTGGTCTGGGATGCGGACCGGGAGGTTACGATCTCGCAGTCGCTGCTGCACGACGCCATGGATTACACGCCCTACGAGGGAAAAAAGGTGAAGGGCTGGCCCGCCATCACGTTCCTGCGCGGCGAGCCCGGTTGGGAGGGCGGCGCATTCAAGGGTGCCGCCGGCAAGGGGCAGTTCCTGAAATGCGACATCTCGCCCGCGGCGCGGCCGCTCGGCCGCCACGTCACCGCGTTCGATCCGGTCAGCGGCCGCCTCGCCGGGACGGCGGATTGAGCGCGAGCGAGGGGTCGTGAGCGGCGCAGCGACGGCCGAGACGGTGATCGATGCCGAATTGACGGCGGTCCGGCCGGTCGCCCGCGACATCAACGCTTACGAGCTGCGGGCGAGCGACGGACGGAAGCTTCCGCCGGCCGCGGCCGGCGCGCATATCGATCTGCATCTGGCGAACGGCCTGGTGCGCCAATACTCGCTGATCAGCCCCGAGCCGGATCCGGCTGCCTATGTCGTGGCGGTGAAGCGCGATGCGCAAAGCCGCGGCGGCTCGCGATTCATCCACGAAAGCTTGCGCCCTGGCGCGCGCCTCAAGATCAGCGCGCCACGCAACAACTTTCCGCTCGACGAGCGTGCCCCGCATACGGTGCTGATCGCCGGCGGCATCGGCATAACGCCCATCTGGTCGATGGTACAGCGTCTCGAAGCGCTGGGCCGGCCCTGGCGGCTGCATTACGCCTGCCGCTCGCGCCATGACGCGGCGTTCCGCGTCGAACTGGAGTCGCGGACATCCGCAGGCTTTCATTTCGACGACGAGGCCGGGGGGAAGGTCCTCGACGTGGGCGCGGTCGTGGCATCGGCGCCGTCTACCGCACATCTTTATTGCTGTGGGCCAGCCCCCATGTTGGCGGCGTTCGAGGCGGCCGCCGCCGGTTGGCCGCGCGCGCAGGTTCATGTCGAGTATTTCACGGCCAAGGACGCGCCGGCGACCGAGGGCGGGTTCGTGATCGAGCTGCGGCGCTCGGGCCGCGAGCTCGTGGTGCCGGCCGGGAAGACCATCCTCGAGACCGTGCGCGCCGCCGGGATCGACGCCCCATCCTCGTGCGAGGCAGGCATCTGCGGCACCTGCGAGACGCGCGTGATCGCCGGCATTCCCGACCACCGCGACCAGTGGCTGAGCGAAGAGGAGCGGGCGGCCAACAAAACCGTGATGATCTGCTGCGCCGGCTGCACGTCCGAGCGCCTCGTGCTGGACCTGTAGCGGCCCAAGCGCTGCTGAAAATCTAGTCAATACTGTCCAGTTCCTAGCCACCTTTTCGGCAGCATCGCCGCAAAGCTCGGCAAAACGCGGCCTCGCCCTGGCATGTCGTGTGCAAATCCAAGGCGATGCTCCATCGCTCCGATGTCAGCCCGGTCGTGCGCGATATCCTGAGCCGCCTTCCCGGCCTTGCCGGTCACGAGGCGGCAGCACCCGCGCTGCCGCGCGAATGCTACACCTCGCCCGAGTTCTTCGAATTCGAGCGCAGCGTGGTGTTCGCGCGGTCCTGGATGTGCGTCGGCCACGAACAGCAGATCGCAAATCCCGGCGACTATCTTGCTGCGACGGTGGCGGGCGAGCCGCTGCTGGTGGTGCGCGGCGAGGACGGCGGGGTGCGGGCGATGAGTGCGGTCTGCCGTCATCGCGGCCAGGTGATCACCATCGAATCCGGCTCGGGCGCCCGGGTCTTCCGCTGCCCGCTGCATTTCTGGACCTATGGTCTCGACGGCAGGCTCGTGGGCGCGCCGCGCGTGGACCGCGAGACGCTCGCCTGCCTGCGCGAGAAGACCCAGCTGGTGCCCGCGCGGCTCGAGGTCTGGCACGGGTTCCTGTTCGTCAACCTCGACCCCGACGCGGTATCCCTGGCGCCGGGCCTCGCCAAGCTCGAGCCGTTCTGGGCGAATTACGAGGCTGCGGATCTGGTCGCGGTGCCGCCGGCACCGGCCGACAAGGCCCTGCCGTGGAACTGGAAGATCCACGTCGAGAACTTCACCGACGCCTATCACCCCGAGTTCGTGCACCGCGGCACGCATGATTTTGCGCCGAGCGTGCATCCGGACGGGGGTGTGGTGTTCACCGCCATGTCGGCGACCGACAACGCGATCGTGCGCAGCGTGCCGCTGCTGCGCCCCGACGGCGGCATGATCGAGGACGGCTGGGGCGAGCCTGCGGCGTTCCCGCCGATCCCGGCGCTGTCGGCGGCACAGCGCTCGCGTCTCACCTTCGCGATGCTGCCGCCGAACATGACCCTGACCTTCACGCCGGGATCCGTGTCGTATCAGATCGTCACACCCGTGGCCGTCAACGAGACCATGGCCTCGAACGACCGGGTGACCATGGGCGGCTGGCTCCTGCCACGCTCGACCGTCGAGCTCCCGGACTTCGCGGAGCGCGCTGCGCGCGTGCGCGAGGGGGCGAAGAAGATCTGGCTGCAGGACATCCCGGTCAATCTCGGGGTGCAGGCTGGCAAGCGCTCTCGGTTCGCACCGGACAATCTCTATCAGCCGCTGGAAACGACGTTGGTGCAGTTCAACGCCTGGCTTCTGCGGCAGTATCGCGCGGCCTGGGCCGCCACAGCACCGTGAGCGCCCCTCAACAGGACGCCGAACTTTACGGCGAGACGGGGTTGCCGGCCTCGGGCCTGCGCAATTACTGGTACCCCGTGCTTGCGGCGTGGCGGCTGCGCCGGCGTCCCAAGGCCGTGCGCCTTCTCGGCGAGGACATCGTGCTCTATCGCGACGGCGGCAAGGTCTACGCGCTCGCCGACCGCTGCGCGCATCGCGGTGCGAAGCTGTCCTACGGCAAATGCCTCTATGCGGGCTCCGGAACCTTGAGCTGCCCGTACCATGGCTGGACGTTCTCGGGCGAGACCGGGCGCTGCGTTGCCAAGCTGATGGAGGGCCCGCAGGCGAAAATCCCCGACGCAGCGGCGGTCAAATCCTATCCCGCGCGCGTGCTGGCGGGCGTGGTGTGGGTGTTCGTGGGCGACATGGCGGCGGTGCCGCTCGAGGAAGACCTGCCCGAATACATCGCCAAGACCGCCGAATGGTCCTGCATCTCGACCTGGCGCACCTATCGCTGCAACTGGACCGTGATGAAGGACAATCTGTCGCACGACCAGCACGCGCCGTTCCTGCATCGCACCGCACCGGAGCTCCTGTTCCAGCCGATCTTTCCGCACGCGTCGCGGAACCTTGCGATTCCTCTCGAGGATGGGAAGGGCCTCGGCCACGTGGCGGAAGGCGGCATCTCGTCGGCCGAATACCCGGGCCTCGGACGCTTCCCGACGCGGCGTGAAAGCTGGTTCCGCATCCTGAGGCCGGTCGGCCGCGGCAAGGAGATCGACCGCGACAAGTCGCCGGCAGTCGTGAAATACGGCATCAAGTTCCGCCAGATGTCGCGCCTGCCCAGCCTGTCGCTGATCGGCCGGCCGAGCGGCGATTACTTCGTCTGCCGCTGGGTGGTGCCGGTCGATGCCGGCACGACCTTGCTCTACACGTTCAATCTCTTCCGCCGCCGCGGCCCGCTCGCGGCGATCGGCGACTGGCTGACCTGGGTGTTGTGGCTGTCGTGGGCGCACGACTGGCTGTTCTCCGAACAGGACAAGTGGATCGTCGAAGCGATCAAGCCGGGGCCGGAGGTGCTGTCGCGCACCGATGTCGGCGTGGTCGCGTGGCGGCGCTTTGCGGCCGCGAACGCAAGGCGGCCGCAGCCGGCCGCTTCCCGGCCGCCCGCGGTGAACGACACAGCGGCGGAGTAAGGCCGGCGCCGCTGGCATATCGATTGCAGCTTCACCCACCAACTACGAACGTAGGGGGTCATCGATGAAGAAATTATCCCGGCGCACGGCGCTGAAACTTGCGGGTGCCGCCGGCGCCAGCGCATGGGCGCGCTCGAGCCTCGCGGCCCCGGCGGTCAACAAGGGTACGGTGTTCACCGTTTCGGTGTGGGGCGGGGTGACGCAGGAGGCGGTCGAGGCCACAATCGGTCCTGAGTTCACCAGCGCCACCGGCGCCACGCTCGCGTTCGACATCGGCGCCCAGGGCCCGCGCTACAGCAAGCTCATGGCGCAGCGCGCGAGCCCCACCGCCGACGTGTTCTTCGGCACCGACGAGGCGCTCGTCGCCGGGCTCAAGGCCGGCATCCTCGCGCCGGCACGGCGGAAGAATCTGGCGAATCTCGGCGAGGTCGAGGATTGGGCGCTGACGGTAAAAGGCCCCGATGCCGAGACGATCGGCGGTGTCCCGTACTGCCTGATCGCCTATATCCTCGGCTACAACCCGGACCAGATAAAGACGCCGATCACCAGCTGGGCCGATCTGTGGCGTCCGGAGTTCGCCGGCAAGCTCGCCTTCGCCTCGCAATTCCACAGCATGATGCCCGGGCTCGTGATCCTGGCCGCCGAACTGGCTGGCGGCTCGGCGACCAATCTCGACCCCGGCTTCAAGAAGCTCGCCGAGCTACGCCCGGCGAAACTCGGCTTTACCTGGACCGACTGGTCGTCGCTGTATCAGAGCGGCGACGTCGTGATTGCGACCGAGTTCGACTGTTATCTCGCGGTCATGCAGACGCAGGACTACAAGATCAAGACCGTCGTGCCGAAGGAAAAGGGGCTCGCCTCGATCGACGGTGTGGGCATCGTCAAAGGCCGGCCGAATGTCGAGCTGGCGGAGTTCTTCCTCGACACGACCATCGGCGCCAAGGCTCAGCTTGGTCTCGCCGAACACCTCTTCCACGGGCCGATCAACAAGAAGGTGCAGCTGCCCGGTGACCTCAAGGCGAAGTGCTATTGCGGCGCCGAGATCGCCGATCTGCGGTTCTTCGATCCGGAGCCGTTTGTTGCCGTGCGGCCGGCCTGGACCGAGCGGCTGACCACCGAAGTGCTGCCGAACTGGGCGGCGCGCTGAGGTCGCGCGGAGCGCGTGCGCATGCCGGACGGCATAGAGGCGGGTGACGTCGTCGTCGCCGACGTTCCCTGGGCATCGCACGCGAGTCCGGGCGGCGTAGATTCGCGGATCGGCCCGCTGAAAGGCCGCCGCGATGTCACCCGCCTGTTGCTGGCGCCGAGCCTGGTCCTCCTGGGGCTTTTTCTCGGGATTCCCCTCATCGTCGTGCTGGTCGCGAGCTTCCAGCCCAACGTCCTGATCCCGCGCGATTCGGCCGGTCTTTACAATTACACCTACCTGATCGCCCAGCCCTATTACGCGAAGATCCTCGTCCGCACGATCTGGCTCGGCATCGTCGCAACGATCGTCACTCTGCCGCTTGGCTACGCCGCGGCGCTGCTGCTGCCGCGCCTGCGCGGCCGCCTTGCGAACATGGCGGTCATGGGCCTGACCTTTCCCATCCTCGCGGGTCCTCTGGTCGTGATCCTCGGCTGGATGGCATTGCTGCCGGCGCACGGCCCGCTGTTCGGTCCCTTGGTGCGCTGGGGCCTGATCGCGCCGCCGCGCATCATCGGCACGGATACGGCGGTCCTGATCAGCCTCGTCCAGTTCATGCTGCCGTTCGCGATCCTGACCCTCTACACCACGATCAAGCAGATCCCGCACGAGTTGTACGAGGCCGCCGAGAGCCTGGGGGCGGGGCCCTTGCGCGAGTTCCGCGACGTGACCCTGCCGCTCAGCATGCCGGGCGTACTCTCCACCTCGATCATCCTCTTCTCGCTCGGCGCCAGCAGCT
>Ga0335069_10002033_pt1 | contig 31638 bp, 30 predicted proteins | sample Lox_Sample_11_FD_206714 | JGI IMG/M metagenome (GOLD analysis project Ga0335069, IMG submission 206714) | Soil microbial communities from Loxahatchee National Wildlife Refuge, Florida, United States - Lox_Sample_1.1 | ecosystem: Environmental > Terrestrial > Soil > Wetlands | place: USA...
TGATGAGCGTCGTCAGGTCCTCTTCGCCGATCTTGCGGATGGAGACCGGATTTTCCGCATCGTCCATCTCGAGCTTGGTTTCCTTCCCGGCCTTGATCGCGGCATAGGTCGCATCGGACAGTTTCAGATAGCTCACATCGCCCTTGCGGCTGTCGTCGCCGGACGGCCAGTACTCGCGCAGCATCGTGCCGTGGGCGTTGTCGTCGGGATAAACGGTCTGTGTGCCGCCAGACGTTGACAACGACTTTCCGCTGAAGCCGAACTGGTATGTATAGCCGCCGTTCGCGACCTGCGTGACGAGGTTCACCGAGTCGTAGTCGCCCAGAGCTTTTCCGCTCTTGTCGTAGCCGCCATAGATGCTGCAGACGAGCTTCAGTCCGGGATGAAGCTTGAGCGTCACGCGGTTGGCGTCGGCGGTCGCCGTCAGAGAGGCAAGTACCGCAGCCGCAAGAATGCCCTGACGAAGAATGCGCGCCATGATCCCCTCCTAGTGCCCCGAGCCTGCGTGCTGCTCCTGGCAGGCGACGTTCTCCATCGCGCCGCCGAGACCGCCCTGCCGCACGCAGGTCGCCGCCGCGGGCTTTGCGGCGGACGGCACAGCCGTCTGGCTGCGCGCCTGCGCCGCCTTTTGCTTCGCCGCTTTCCGGAGGTCGCCTTCACGGGGGAAGCATTCGTCGAACAGCTGTTCGTCGGCCGTGCTCCAGTTCTTCGCGGAAGCTTCCTGCGCGATGGCGTTCCCCGTGGCCTGATCGAGCTTCGATTTGATGGCGTCGCGGTCGGTGACCTGTTTCTTCATCTCGGCGTCGAGGCGGTCCTGCGTGCTTCTCCACGACGCCATCCTCGCATTGAAGGACGCCTGCGACTCGCCGGGACGGCCCACCGGTTTCGCAAAGCCGTTCTGCAAGGCTTCATTCGTCGCAATGCGCACCAGCGTGGCGGCCGTGTCGTATTGATTGCGCAAGGGTGCCGTCATCCTGTCGACGAGCGCATTGGTCTCGGCCGGCGTCTGACCGTTCGAACCCAGTTTTTTGTGCGTGCAATTGTCGACCACGGGCGGAGGCTCATCGCAGCCGAGCGAAGCTCCGTCCGCCACGAGCCTGGCGCGTTCCTGGCGCAGCGCGTCCAGCGCGGCCGCCTGCTTTTCGGCGGCGGTCTTCTGATTGAGATAGAGATCGCCATTGGCGAAGTCGGTGCCCTCGAGAGCCTTGTTGGCCATGGCGATGTTGGCGCTCATGGAATTCTCGATGGAGGCGACATTGTCGGCGATGCCGGCCACGGCCTGCGAATAGGCATCGAGAAATTGCTTCACGCCCGGCACCTCCGCGGCGCCGCTCGCCTGTCCGGTCTTGTCGATGACGATCTTCAGCGCCCGCACCTGATCCGCGGCCGAGCCGTCGCGCGCGTCGTCCAGCGTCTGCAGATCCGCCACCTGGTCGCGCACCGCCTGGAGCGTCGATACGGCCTTGCCGATATAATCCTGCGCTTTGGCGAGGCCCGCGGCCGTCTTTCCCGCCGCACTGCCTTCGTATTTCGTCACGCCGGATTGGATGCTGTCGGCCAGGCCGTTCACTGCACCCGCCAATTTGTTCCAGGCGGGTGGAATGGCGACTTTTGCGTCCTTGAGGTTCTTGGTGATGTCACCGAGTTTGGACTTCGCGCCGTCCACCGAGCCGGTGATTTTGCCCAGGTCGCCCTTGGTGCCTTTGAGGCCGTCGATGAGCTCGTCCAGCACGGCCAGAAGGTCCTTGCCGACCTGGCGCGGCAGCTGGGCCATTTGGAGCTGGGCGATGGCCTGATCGATCCGGGCGATCTGGGCCTTGTTCTTGTCGCAGTCGGACGAGCCGGCCGACGCCGGAACCGCCATGGCCGCAAACATGGCCGCAAACACGATGACCGCCAAAATGCGATGAAGTTGCCCGCGCATCTGCCCCCCGATCAGCCGACGCCCACGCCTCTGCATGAAGGCGCCCGCCGTTCACGCATCGAGGAAAATACTACAGCGCTCGGGACGTCTTGTCGCTATGGCCGATCACACGCGCGTCGCGGGAATCGAGACGCGGTGAGATACCCCTCACCCGCACCTCATCAGGCTTCGCATTCCGCGCCTCGCATCCCTCTCCCTCAAGGGGAGAGGAGAAATTCGGCGCTCTGCATCGCGAGGCAGTCAGACTCGACGTTCGGCACGGACTTCGATCGTCACCTTGACGGAGCAAGGCTTGATATTCCCCCTCTCCCCTTGAGGGAGAGGGATGCAGGGCTCGGAGGGAGACGTCTGCTCAGGTGCGGGTGAGGGGTCCGCCCGCTCCGCGGCATTCGTTGAAACGCCGCGTCAATGATGGAACGTCGACATCACGCGCATGATCGCGGGGCCGAGGATGACCACGAAGAGACAGGGCAGGAAGAACAGGATCATCGGCACGGTCAGCTTGGCCGGCAGCGCGGCGGCCTTCTTTTCCGCTTCCATCATGCGCATGTCGCGGTTTTCCTGCGCCGTGACGCGGAGCGCCTGGCCCAGCGGCGTGCCGTAATGTTCGGCCTGGTTGAGCGCGGCCGCGACCGCCTTGACGCCGGAGTGGCCGCAGCGCTTGGCGAGGTTGTCGAAGGCCTGGCTGCGCTCGGGCAGATAGGACAGCTCGGCGGTCGTCAGCGCCAGCTCTTCGGCGAGCTCGGCCGACTGCGTGCCGATCTCGGCGCCCACTTTCGTGAAGGCCGGCTCGATCGACATGCCGGACTCGACGCAGATCAGCATCAGGTCGAGCGCATCGGGGAAGGCCTTCATGATCGACTCGCGGCGCTTCTGGATCATGTTCGAGAGCGCAAGGTCGGGCAGATAGAAGCCGAACAGCGCCGCGCCGACCGCCGCCAGGAGCTTGTTGAAGGCCGTCCAATGGAAATGCGTCATCACGAAGAGATAGAAGAGCGCCACCAGGAACACGATCGGCGGCATCGCGAAGCGGAAGAACAGGAAGGCGATCAGCGGCGCCTGACCGCGCTTGCCGGCCATGGCGAGCTTTTCGCGCGTGCCTTCGGATTCCAGGATATTCGACAGCTTGAAGCGCTCGACGGTCGCTTTCATGAAGGAGACGGGCTCCGCGCGCAGCGAGCCTCTCTTGTTGAGGGCGGCGTGATGGCGCTGGCGCAGTTCCTCGCGCCGCTCCGCCACCGCCTTCATGCGCGTGCCGAGCTGGTTCCTGTCGAGCATCGGCAGGCCGAGCGTGACGACCGTCGCGAAGGCGAAGATCGCCGCGATCGCGGTGATCAGAAAGGTCTTGTCGAACAGAAGATTGAAGATGCCGACGTCGAGCACGGTGGTCGTCTCCTCAATGCTTGAAGCTGATCATTTTGTTCATGACGAAGCAGCCGATCGCCATCCAGCAGACGCAACCGCCCAGCATCAGATTGCCCATGCGCTCGGTGAACAGCTTCATGATGTAGTCCGGCGACGACATGTAGACGAGGCCCATGACGAGCGGCGGCAGCGAGCCGATGATCATCGCCGACGCCTTCGCTTCCGACGACATCGCCTTGATCTTGCCCTGCAGGCGCTTTCTGTCGCGCAACACGCCCGCGAGATTGCTCAGAGCTTCGGAGAGGTTGCCGCCCGATTTCTGCTGGATGGTCATCACGATCGCGAAGAAGTTCACTTCCGAGGTCGGGATGCGCTCGTACATGCGCTTCAGGCCCTGCTCCAGCGAGACGCCGATCTTCAGGCCCTCGACGAGCACCGCGAATTCCGGCCCGACGGGGACGGGCGATTCCTTGGCGACGATCTTCAGCGCTTCGTTGGTCGGAAGACCCGACTTCACGCTGCGCACGATGACGTCGATGGAGTTCGCGAATTCCTCGGTAAATTTCTTGAGGCGGCGTCCGCGCAGGAAGCCGAGGACCCAGCGCGGCGCGCCGAGACCGGCCGCGAAAGCCGCAAGCAGCGAGACCAGCAAAGGCTGTCCGGTGATCTGAAGCGCAAGGCAGACGGCAAGCGCCACGCCGGCGCAGATCAGGTAAAACGTGCGCGGCTGGATGGTAAGGCCCGCCTGCTCGATCCGGCGGCGCATCGTCATGCGCACTTTCTGTTGCGCCTGCTGCTTCTCGAGCTCCTTCAGCAGCTGCTGGGTGTTCTGTCGGCGCTGCTTGGTCTGATCGGCCTGCGAGCGCGCGCCGGGGACCTTCTTCTCCGCCAGTGCGGCCACGCGCTTCCTGGAGGCATCGCCTGCCCCGAGGAAGGCGTAAGCGACGCCGCCGGCGCCGCCTGCAAAGAGCAGGGCCATGAGGGCTACGAGGATCGTGGGGTTCATGTCCGTCCCCTATTGCTGCTGCAGCTGGTCGAGCGCGTCGGCCAGCTCCCGTTCCATCCCGAAATAGCGTGCGCGTTCCCAGCAGGCCGGACGGACGATGCCGGTGCCCATATGCTTGCCGCGGATCTTGCCGTTGTCGTCTTCGCCGTCCATCTCGTAGACGAGAAGATCCTGCGTGATGACGACCTCGGCTTCGGTGCCGACCACTTCGGTCACGCGCGTGATGCGGCGCGAGCCGTCGCGCAGACGCTCGGCCTGGATGATGATGTCGATCGAGCCGACGATCATCTCGCGGATGGTCTTCACCGGCAGCGAGAAGCCGCCCATCGTGATCATCGATTCCAGACGCGACACGGCTTCGCGAGGGCTGTTGGCATGCAGCGTACCCATCGAGCCGTCATGGCCCGTGTTCATGGCCTGCAGAAGGTCGAACGCTTCGGGTCCGCGCACCTCGCCCACGATGATGCGTTCGGGACGCATACGCAGACAGTTTCGGACGAGATCGCGCATGGTGATCTGGCCCTGGCCTTCGAGGTTGGGCGGCCGGGTTTCCAGGCGCACGACGTGCGGCTGCTGCAGCTGAAGTTCGGCGGCGTCTTCGCAGGTGATGACGCGTTCGTCGGCTTCGATGAAGGCGGTCATACAGTTCAGAAGCGTCGTCTTGCCCGAACCCGTACCGCCGGAGATGAGGACGTTGCAGCGCGAGCGGCCGATGACGCCCAACACGCGCGCGCCGGCCGGCGAGATCGAGCCGAACCGCGTCAGGTCGTCGAGCGTCAGCTTGTCCTTGCGGAATTTACGAATGGTGAGCGTCGGTCCGTCGAGCGCGAGCGGCGGGGCGATGACGTTGACGCGGGAACCGTCGAGGAGGCGCGCGTCGCATATGGGCGAGGATTCGTCGACTCTACGGCCGACCTGGCTCACGATGCGCTGACAGATGTTCATCAGCTGCGCGTTGTCGCGGAAGCGGATATTGGTCAGCTGGATCTTGCCGCCGACTTCGATAAAGACGCGGTTGGCGCCGTTGACCATGATGTCGGCGATGTCGTCGCGTGCCAGCAGCGGCTCGAGCGGGCCGTAACCCAGAACGTCGTTGCAGATGTCCTGGAGCAGGTTTTCCTGCTCCGCGATGGACATCACCACGGCCTTGATCGAGATGATCTCGTTGACGATGTCGCGGATTTCCTCGCGCGCCGATTCCGGATCGAGCTGCGCCAGCTGCGCGAGGTCGATGGTGTCGATCAGCGCGCTGAAGATCGTCGTCTTGACCTGGAAATATTCCTCGGAGCGGGCGTCCGGCACGGGCACCACCGGCTTCGGCGACGCTGCAGGCGCGGCCGGCGGGGGGGCCGGCTGAGGCGCTGCCGCTTTCGGCGCTTCGGACGCAGCCGCCGGCGGCGCCGCAGGCTTCGCTATCGGCCGCGGCTGATCCGATGTGGCGGAGCGCTTGCCGAACATGGTCAGGCCTGTTTACGGCCTTTGAGGAAGCCCAGGAACGGGATGACGCTCGTCTGCTCCACCGGCGCCGCATGGCGGCCCGTCAGGCGTTCGGCGAGCTGCGTGATGGCTTCGGCCGTCGGGCCGGTCGCCTTCATCTCGAGGAGCATCTGCGCGTTGTTCGCCGCAGCGCCATAGACCTGCGGGTCGAAGGGCAGGGTGAGCGTCGCTTCGGTGCCGACCGTCTGCGCGAAATCCTTCACCGGAATTTCCGGACGCTTCGGCTGGCCGACCTGATTGAGCACGAGGCGCGGCGGCTGGTCGTTCGGACGATTCTGGCGGATGAGGTCGTACAGCGCCTTGCCGTTGCGCAAGCTCGCGAGATCGGGCGTCGCCACGATCACGATGTCGTCGGAATTCAGCAATGTCTGGCGCACCCACGGCGTCCAGACATGCGGCAGATCGACGATCACGCAGGGCGTCATGCGGCGCACCGCGTCGAGCACCGCTTCGTAGGCGCTGGGCTCGTGCTCGTAGACGCGGTCGATAACGGCCGGCGCCGTGAACAGCGAAAGATGATCGCCGGCCTTGATCAGGAGGCGCTCGAGGAGGACGTCGTCGAGACGCTCGGGCGCCGACAGCGCGTCCGCCACGCCCTGTCCCGGCTCCTCGTTGAAATCGAGCGTGCTGGTGCCGAAGGAAAGATCGAGATCGATCAGCGTGGTGTTGATCTGGAATCTCTCGGCGATGCACCAGGCGACGTTGTGCGACAGCGTCGAAGAGCCGACGCCGCCGCGGCAGCCGACGAAGCTCACGATGCGTCCGATCGGCGCTGCTTCGGGATTGAGATAAAGCCCCGAAATCACCTCGATCAAATGCAGCGGATTGAGCGGGGCGACGAGATACTCGCTGACGCCCCGGCGCATCAGCTCGCGATAGAGCTCGACGTCGTTGACGCGGCCGACGATGACGACCTTGGTCGAAGAGTCACAGACTTCGGCGAGGCGCTCGATTTCCTCGACGGCGGCGCGGCCCTGAAGCTTGGTCTCGATGATGATGAGATTGGGCGTCGCCTGGCCGGCATAATGGTCGAGCGCGCCCTGAAGGCCGCCCTGATCGATCGTCACATGCGCCTTCGACAGCCTGCGGTCCTCCGAGGCGCGCTGAAGCGCGGCGCTCGTGTCCGGAAACTCGCAGAAGGCATGGATCGAGATGCGCGGCACCGGCCGCTCGTGCGGCTGCGCGCCGAACGGTTCGGCTCCGTGCGCCATGTCCTGATCTGCCTTCGCCATCATACGCTCCAAACTCTATTGCGAGCTGCTTCCGACATCGGAAACGGCGCCCGACTGGGACTGAGATTTCTGCGACTGGGTCGTCTGGCCCTGCTCGTATTTGTTGAACACCTGCATGCGCTGCGCCGGATCCGACGGGCCGAGCGCGCGCGGCTGCGCCAGGTCCCTGGGATCGGCCAGCTGTGCTGCGATATCGTGCTGCACGGCGCAGCCATAGTTGGGCATCGGCGTGTTCTGCAGCGTGAAGGCCACGTTTTCGCTCCAGTCGCCGCACGGATCGGTGTGCGCGTCGAAGCTCACATAACCGACCTCGACCTTGCCTTCGGCGCCGGTCTGATCCTGCACGCCGACGAGGATGTGCGAGCGCGGCACGCCGAGGTCGGCGAGACGCTCGCCGATGGCCGTGATCACGCGCGAGGAATAGGGGCTCGTCGGCACCGAGACGCTGATGGAGCCGTTGCCACGGGACAGATAGTCGTCGACGAAGGCCGACAGGTCGGCCGCATCGTTCGTCGACAGCGTTTCGCTATTGGCGAGCTTGAGCGAGCGGTAGACCGGCGCCGCCGTGATCGGATAGTTCACTTCGCCGTCCTGGAAAAGCCGCGGCGGCTTGTCGTTGTCGCTCTCGAACTGCGAGCAGCTGCCTGCCAGCAGCACGGCGAGAAGCGAAGCAATGCGCAATCCGTTCTGCGTGATCATGGCTTACTCCACGATAAAGCCGACTTTGGTGTCGCCCGCCTGCTTCAGCCCATGCGGATCATTGGGGCTGATGATGCGGTTGAGACGGCCAAAGGCGATTGTTCCCGCGTCGCTCGGCGCGGCGAAATTGTCGGTCGGCGCGGCCAGCTTCCTGGCGGTCGTCGGTTCGGCGAGATAGGCGCTGACGATGATCACGAGCTCGGTCTCGTCGTTCTCGAAATCGCGGCTGCGGAACAGCGCGCCGAGAACCGGCATGTCCTTGAGGCCCGGAAAGGCGTCGAGCACCTGCTTGTTGGTATGCTGCAGGAGGCCCGCGATCGCGAAGCTGCCGCCCGACGGCAGTTCGACCGTCGATTCGGCGCGGCGGACTTCCAGCGCCGGGATCGTCTGCGCCTGCACGGTTTCGATCTGGCCCGACTGGGTCACGAACGATCCGCCGGCGAGCGTGAAGGCGCCCGTATTGGTCAGTTCGCTGACTTCGGTCGACAGTTGCAGCGAGATGCGCTTGTCGGAAAGGACCACCGGCGTGAAGGAAAGGCCGACGCCGAAATCCTTGAAGATGATGCTGATGTTGCCCTGCTGGTCGCGGCCCGCCGGAACGGGGAACTCGCCGCCTGCCAGGAACTTCGCCGTCTCGCCGGAGACCGCGATGAGATTGGGTTCGGCCAGCGTGTGCATCAGACCCGTCTGCTCGAGCGCATTCAGCACGGCCTGGGCATGATTCTGGTTGGCATTGCCGACCTGCAGGCCCGAGGCGGCGGAAAGCGCCTGGCCCACGAGGCCGTAAGGATTGGCGGTGGCGAAATTGATCGGCACGGTGCCGATATTGCCCATGGCCTGCAGATTGATGCCGAACTGCTTGGCGATCTGCCGTTCCATCTCGGCGACCTTGACCTTCAGCAGCACCTGCTCGTGGCCGCCGATCTTGAGCATGTTGACGACTTTGGTCGGGTCGACGTTCTTGCCCGGATCGCGCACGAACTGTGCGGCAAGATCCTGCGCGCGCGCCGCTTCCTGCGCGTTGGCGACCGTTCCCGACAGGATGAGATTGTCGTTCAGCGAGGAGACGCGGACGTTGGAGTCCGGAAAGTTCGCGTGGATCGCGTTGACGAGATCGGTGACGTCGCGTTCGACGCGGATGTCCACGGAGAGGATCTGATGGCCCTGGCCGTCGAAGATGAAGGCGTTGGTCTGGCCGATCTTCTGGGCGAGCAGGAAGATGCGCCGCGTCGTGCGCACGACCGCGTCGACCACCGATGGATCGGACACCAGAACGTCGCGCGCATCGGTGTCGAGTTTGACGACCGCCGCCTTGCCCAGCGCCAGCGTGATGCGCTCGGTCTGTCCCGAACGCATCGAGACGGTGATTTCGCGGGCGCCGGCATTGTCGGCGTCGGTGCGCAGCTGCGCCTGCTCCGCAGAACAGGGCTGCGCGATAACGAGAGTTCCGGCCGCTAGAGCCGCGAGAAAAAGTTCGCGCATCGCCCCTTACTCTCCCTGCAGGCCCGCCGCGCGCGGCAGGCCGTAGCCGATGACCCTGACGGCGGCGGCGGTGTTGTCTTCGCCCTTGTCGGCGGTCTTTGACTGCTGCTGCGCGCCGCTGTCGCCCAGCGCACGCAACGACAGCGAGATCGTGCCGGCGGCCTGCGCCGTCTCGATCAGCTCGGCCTGCGCCGGCGTCAGCTCGAGCGTCGCCGTCTTGCCGAGCACCGTCTTCTGGTCCTTGTCCTGATGGAAGATCTGATCGATGGCGAGCACGCGCACGTCGCGCAGAATGGTGAAGGCGCGGAAGCGCCGCGGGCTGTCCGAAATCTGTCCGGTGACGAGCACGTCGACGCGATCGTTGGGCAGGATGAAGCCGCCCGCGCCCGATTCCGTCGAGATGCCGACGGACACCGCGCGCATGCCCTGCGTGACCATCGCGGCCATCACGCCCGCCTGGTCGGCGTGCACGATTTTCGTCATGGCCAGCGGCTCGCCCGCAACGAGCGGCGCGCGCACGACGGTGCCCTGGATGATGTGATCGATATCCGGCTGCCCGTTCTCTGTGATGAAGCTCGAGTCGACGGCCGATTTGGGCCACTCCTGCCAGTGCACGGATGCGCTTGTCAGCGCGGTGCCGGGCTGAAGGTCGCTCGACGCGACGAGCACTTCCGCCGTCGGAAGGCGCGGCGGAGGCGCCGCTTTCGCGACCGGCGTACCGCCACCCATGAGGCCGCGTGCAAGCAGGGCGGCAGCACCGGCGGCCACGGCCGCCACGCCGAGAATCAGCATGCGTTGGGTATTCATGGGTCCAGCTCCCTTGAGCTGCGATCCCATCATGAAACCCTTGGGAATTGCTTAATTTCGGCTTTGCAAATAAAGGAGTTGCAGGCCCTTAACGGGTGACGGCCAGGCGGAAAACATCCGTATACGGAAGGACTGCGAAGGCCCCCGCGGCCAGCGCCGCGCCGTAGGGAATTCCGGCCTTCTCGTCGTGCAGACGGAGAATCCAGCCCTGGCTCGTGAGCTGTGCCGGTAGGGGCAATTTTCGGAAACTGAGAAGGGCGAGCGTAAGCACGCCGCCGAATAGGGACGCCGCCAGCGCGAAGTCGGCCATGTCGCCGAGTCCGAACCAGAGCGCCACCGACATGAAGAGCTTGGCGTCGCCGCCGCCGACATAGCCGAAAGCGAACACCGTAAAGCCGATGGCGAGGCCGAGGCCGCCCGCAATCAGGTGCTGCGAGAACTGCGTCGTGGTCATGCCGGAGGTGAAGGCGAAGAGGAAAAAGGCCGCGATCAGCGCGGCTTGCAGGAAATTGGGGATCGTATAGCTCGCGAGATCCCAGCCTGCGGCTGCGATCAGAAGCGCAGGAAGCATCACAAAAATCACGAATTCCGCGATCATCCTGGCCCTCCCATAAAAACGGAACGGCCGCCCACATGGGGCGGCCGCCGTTTCGACGATAGTCGGTCGAAGCCGATTAGATGTTCGTCGCAACCTTGTTGAACGTGCCCTGCAGGTTCGTACCCACAGACTGCACGGCCGCGATGATCACGACGGCAATACCGGCGGCGATCAGGCCGTATTCGATGGCCGTCGCACCCGACTGATCCTTGAAGAAACGAGCAAAGAGATTCTGCATGTCTGCCTCCACTTGATTGACACACCCTAGGGTGCCCCGCTGTGCCGTATTCAAGTCGGCCCCTTGGCGTGACACACGCTCGAAGGTAAGAGGATCGGATTAATGACCGCTTAATGCGAAACCAAACCCGACAATTCGAAGCGCGTTGTCGCGCTGCAAAATCCGCGGTTTTCCGTCATTTGCGAACAATGTCCGCGCCCGCGTTTGTCGTGCATTAAGCAGTCGTTATGAAATCGGCTCCGCGCATTGCGATCGACAAACTTCGCGTTCGCGCACGTCGTTCGAAGCGGCCATGACGATACGAAACGCACGCGCCAGATTAAAACTCTCTTTACACGGCCACGATACCGTAACGCGTCTTTCAAAGGGGCCGTCCATGACCGTTCGTCGTATCGCGCTCGTCGCTGCCTGCGTCCTTGCGCCGGCTTCGGCAGCGTTGGCCGGACCAGTGTCGGTGCCCGTTTTCGTGCCGATGGACAACGTCGCGCTCGTGTCGTTCAAGGCGCCGGTGGCGACGGTCTATATCGGCAATCCGAGCATCGCTGAGCTGACGATCCTTGATTCCAAGCACGTCTTCGTGCTCGGCAAGCGCTTCGGCGCCACCAATCTCATCGCGCTCGGCGCGGACAAGACGATCATCGAGAACGATCCGGTGACGGTGTCGAGCCGCCAGGCGGAAGCGGTGACGGTGTTCCGCGGCAATGCCACGTTCAACTATGTCTGCACGGGGCTTCATTGCGAGACGCGGCCGGTGCCGGGCGATCCGAAGACCTGGTTCGACAATACCGAGACCGAGGCGAGCGAGCATGAAGACGCCGGCACCAAGATGGCCGGCAATGCTTCGCAGGGCGGCATGCACTAGCTGACGCAGCGCCGGGTCAGACGACGCCGCGCACGCGCATCAGTCCTTCCTGCGCCACCGAGGCGACGAGCTTTCCGTCTTCGGAATAGATCAGCCCGCGATTGAAGCCGCGCGCGCCATAGGCGCAGGGGCTGTCCTGCACATAAAGCAGCCATTGGTCGGCGCGGAACGGGCGATGGAACCACATCGCGTGATCGATGCTCGCCATCTGCACGCGATCGTCGAACCAGCCCATGCCGTGCGGCAGGAGCGAGGTGTCGAGCAGCGTCATGTCGGAGGCATAGGCGAGCACGCATTGGTGGAGCGCCCGGTCGTTCGGCAGGGCGCCGGTCGCCTTCACCCACACGGCCTGATGCGGCGGGCGCTTCTCCGGATTGATGATGGAATTGCGATCGACGGAGCGCAGCTCGATCGGGCGCGGCCTTAAAAAATTTTCACGATGCGCTTCCGGCACCTTGTCGGCGACGCTTCTGCGGATCTCGTCTTCGCTCGGGAGTGTTTCGGGACGCGGCACCGCCGGCGGATCGATCTGATGCTCGAGCCCGGGTTCCTCGACCTGGAACGACACCGACATGTGGAAGATCTGACGGCCGTGCTGAATGGCGACGACCCTGCGCGAGCTGAAGCTTTTGCCGTCGCGGCTTCTGTCCACTTCGTACAAAATGGGAACTTTGGGATCGCCGGGCACGAGAAAATAGGCATGAAGCGAATGACAGAACCGGTCGTCGATCGTGCGGGTCGCGGCAACCAGGGCCTGTCCCAGCACCTGCCCGCCAAAAACGCGTTGCGAGCGGTCTTTCGGACTTACGCCGCGGAAAATGTTGACTTCGATTGCATCGAGATCGAGGAGCGCGATCAGCTGCTCCACGGCCGTCCGGTTGTCTTCCATCGCCATGTTCCCCAAATAGTCGAGGCCGTCGGTTTCCTGCAAGCGCGCCCTTCGAAGGAGCTTTGAATTGTTAGCGTCCCGGCCTAGATAGAGACCTGCGAGCTTTAGAAACCATCAGCCCCGGTTCCCCATGGCCAATGCCCTCCTGGATCGCGCCGCGCACACGAAGCCGGCAACGACAAAGCGCGGCGCGCTCGAGCGCCTCTTCACGCTGATGTTCAAAGGCTTCGTCTACAACCAGATCTGGGAAGATCCCGATGTCGACATGGAGGCGCTGGCGCTGAAGCCGCACCACACGCTGATCACCATCGCGTCGGGCGGCTGCAACGTGCTCAATTATCTTGCTGCGGATCCTGCGCGCATCATCGCGGTCGATCTCAATCCCAACCATGTGGCGCTGACGCGGTTGAAGCTCGCGGCGCTCGCCAATCTTCCGAGCTACGAGGATTTCTTCCGCTTCTTCGGCACGGCGAAGAGCAAGGAAAACCGCAAGGCCTTCGACAATTTCCTGAGTTCGCGTCTTGATCCGGTGACTCGCCGCTACTGGGAAAAGCACATCCCGCTGCACGGCCGGCGCATCAACATGTTCGCGCGCAACCTTTATAAATACGGTCTGCTCGGCCGTTTCATCGGCGTGCTTCACACGGTGGCGCGCCTGCATGGCAAGAAGCTCAACGGCATCGTCGAAGCCCGCACGCCGGCGGAACAGCGCCGCGCCTTCGAAAAGACCATCGCGCCGCTGTTCGAATATAAGTCGATCAAGCTCTTGTCGAAGTCGCCGGTGTCGCTTTACGCGCTCGGCATTCCGCCGGCGCAATATGACGAGCTCGTCGCGTCGTCGGAAGGCGACCCGATCGCGGTGCTGCGCCAGCGCGTCGAGAAGCTGGCCTGCGATTTCCCGATCCACGAGAACTACTTCGCGTGGCAGGCCTTCGCGCGCGGCTACGACGTGGAGAACCGCTCGGCGGTTCCGCCTTACCTGCAGGCCGATACTTACGACGTCATCCGCACCCGCACGAACAAGGTCGAGGTGCATCACGCCTCGCTCATCGACTTCCTGAAGTCGCAGAAGCCGAACTCGATCCACCGCTACGTCCTGCTCGATGCCCAGGACTGGATGACGCCGGATGTGATCACCCAGCTCTGGGAGCAGATCGACCGCACGGCCGATTCGCGTGACGCGCGTGTGATCTTCCGCACGGCGGGCGAGGATTCGCCGCTGCCGCGCAAGCTTCCGCCCGCGCTTCTGGCGCCATGGCAGTATCTCGAGGCGGAAAGCCGGGCCTTCCATGCCCAGGATCGTTCCTCGATCTATGGCGGATTCCACGTCTATTGCCGCCGTCCCCTGTCCTGAGCAGGCATTCCGACGCCATGGCGGGCGACCAGCACGCGGCCCTGATGGACAAGGTCTATCGGCGCCAGCGCTACATCTATGACCTGACGCGGCGGTACTATCTCTTCGGCCGCGACAGGCTGATTCGCGAGCTGGCCCTCAGGCCCGGCGAGGCGGTGGTCGAGGTCGGGTGCGGAACCGCCCGCAATCTCATCCGCATCGCGCGGCTCTATCCGGGCACGGAGCTTTACGGCCTCGATGCATCGTCGGAAATGCTCAAGACGGCTGCCGGCAATATCCAAGCCGCGGGCCTCTCCGGCCGCATCAAACTCGTCCAGGGCTACGCCGAGGCCCTGGCGCCGTCGCTGTTCGGTCGGGACAGGCCCTTCGACCGGGTGCTATTCCCTTACAGCCTTTCGATGATTCCCGATTGGCGGCAGGCACTTGCGGCGGCCGGCGCGTCCCTGGGCGACAGCGGACGGCTGCATGTCGTCGACTTCGGCGATCTCACCGGATTGGGGCCGGTCGCGGGCGGATTGCTGCGCGCCTGGCTGCGCCTTTTTCACGTGGAGCCGCGCGTCGAGATTCTGCGCACGCTCGAGCGTCAGACGAATCACGCGGCCGACCCGTCAAGCCAAATTGTCCTGTTGCCCGCGCGATATGCGTTCCTTTGGACCAGTGGCAAATGGGGGACCAAGGCGTTCGCGGAATAGTCATGTTGCGCCCCAGACACAGCCGAACGGGAATTCCCCCGGCCGAAGCCCTCCGGCCGTGGCGTTTGGTGGACATCCGCTAACCACATCCTCCAGTATAGGCACTACTGAGGTTTGGTATCCCGAACTCGGTTGGGGGGTTCCTTGCCCGTCGGTACTTCTAAACGAGGGTCAAATATGAAAATTCGGATGATCGCCCTAGCGGGCGTTGCGGCGTTGGCCTTGTCGGGCCCTGCGCTGGCAGGCGAGGCGACCGGTTGGTACGTCGATCTGTCGGGTGGCTACGACCATATGGGTCAGTTCACCGCCCACGACAACTCGACGCTCCTTGAGACAAAGGTCGGAACCGACAACGGCGGCCTGGTCACGGGCGCTTGGGGTTACAAATTCCACGACCATGTCCGGGTCGAAGGCGAAGTTGGTTGGGTCCACCACAACGTAACATCGGGCGGACACGCCGACATCAAATCGTTCCTGCTGAATGTCGCCTATGACGTTCCGCTGGCCCCGAAATGGGACTTCAGCATCGGCGCCGGCGCCGGCACGGGTGTTGGCAACATCGAAGCGCTCAACACGGCCGTTCCGCTCAATGGCGCTCCTTGGGGTTATATGTACCAGGGCATGGCGGGCTTCGCTTATTCGATCCGCAAGAACGTCGATATCACGCTCGACTGGCGCTATCGCGATCTCGCTCTGAACAAGAGCTTCAACGGCGCGGCCAAGGCGAAGGACACGGATGAGCAGGCCTGGATGGTCGGCATCCGGTGGTACCCGTGGTACGCCCCGGCACCGCCGCCGCCGCCACCTCCGCCGCCGCCTCCGCCCCCGCCGCCTCCTCCGCCGCCGCCTCCCCCGGTGAAGACGTTCATCGTCTTCTTCGACTTCAACAAGGCGAACTTGACGGCCGAAGCGCAGTCGGTTGTTTCGGAAGCGGTCAAGACAGCCAAGGCGAACGGCTTCGTGAAGGTGCTCGTGACCGGTCACACCGACACGGTCGGCTCCGACAGCTACAACCAGGGTCTCTCGGTGCGCCGCGCCGAAGCCGTGAAGGACGAAATGGTCCGTCAGGGCATGGACGGCTCGGGCATCTCGATCCAGGGCAAGAGCTTCCACGATCCGCTCGTGCCCACGGGGCCTGGCGTGCGCGAACCGCAGAACCGTCGCGCCGTCATCGATCTCGGCGGCGGTATGTAAGCCGCGGGGTTATTGCCGGACTTGGAAAGGGCGGGACGAAAGTCCCGCCCTTTTCGTTTCTGCCCGACGCCGGCGCGGCAAAAAAAAGCCCGGCCTCGCGGACCGGGCTCTCCCCTGCTTCTATGATCGAGCCGTCAATTCCCGCCGGGCGGTGAGGCAGGGCTTGCCGGTGCGGCCGGCGCCGCAAGCGCGGCCATCCGCATCGGATTGGGTTTGGGCACCACCAGGGGCAGGCCCGAGAAGCCCACCGCCACGCTCATGCCGCAGGAATTGATCGGTCCCTGTTCCATCACTTCGATGCCCGAAACGAAGCTTGCCAGTGTCGGCTTGTCGGGGATCAGCGCCGCGTCGAACACCATGCTCGCATCCCGGCAGTAGTTCTGATTGTCATGGATGCTGCGAATGGAGGAATCGTTGGCGAGCCGCGTCTTGAAGGCGTGGTATTCGGCTTCGCCGCGCCCGGCATAAAGGCGACGGAACATGCGTTCGAGCGAAGCGTCCGAACGGCGCAGTTCCTTGCCGTAGCTCACCTGGAAAGCATTGAAATGCTCGACCTGATTGCAGGTCAGCGCCGCCACCATCAATTGCTGCTGGATCGCCGCCGCCTGGATCGCGGTCACTTCATCGGAGGACGCGCAACGCGGCGCACCGATCGCGCCGGTAGCAGCCGTCAATACCGCAAGCGCAACCGCGCCCACACCCGCTTTGCTTCGCATGCCTGCCATCGCAAAAATTGTTTACGGAGAGCACAATAGCATCTGCTTCGCGGCTGTGCGAACCCCCCAGGCACAGTGGATCGTGGATAGCGTTAAAGCGAGCTTGCATGCCGATGACAAAGCCTACCGAAAATCCGCCCGCGAGCGTCGATCTTTCCGATGAGCGCGTCCATTGGGATCTCGGGGAGTCGATGTCCTATGGCGACTATCTTGCCCTCGACCGCCTGCTCGATTGCCAGAAGCCGCTGACCGAGGAACATGACGAGGTTCTGTTCATCATCATGCATCAGGCCTCGGAACTCTGGATCAAGCTCTGCCTGCACGAAGTTGCGGGCGCCATCCGCGGGATTCGCTCAGGGGAACTCGGCGCGGCGTTCAAGATGCTCGCACGTGTCGGGCGCGTTCAGGCGAATCTGATTCAATCCTGGGAAATACTTTCCACGATGACGCCGTTCGATTACGGCGCTTTCCGCAATGCGCTCGGAAAGTCTTCCGGATTCCAATCTTTTCAGTACCGCATGCTCGAATATCGGCTGGGCAACAAGAACCGCGAATCCGCGCGCGTATTCGAATCTCATCCGCACATTGCAGCAAAAGTTAATGCGGCACTGATGGAGCCCAGCATCTACGATGAATCCCTCGCGCTTCTTGCGCGTCGCGGATTTCCGGTCCCGCGCGAGAAGATCGAACGGGACTTTGCGGAGCCTTACACGGCCGATGCACAGGTGCGTGAAGCGTGGCGACTCGTCTATCGGGATGTCGAGACGCATTGGGATTTATACGAGCTCGCGGAGAAGCTGGTCGACCTCGAATATCGCTTTCACCTGTGGCGCTTCAGCCACATGAAAACTGTGGAGCGAATCATCGGCGGGAAAGTGGGCACCGGCGGAACCTCAGGCGTCACCTATCTGAGAAAGGCGCTGGAGCTTCGCTTTTATCCGGAATTGTGGGACGTGCGCGGCGAACTCTAAACCGCGAATTTCGTATTTCGCGTTGCAACCATCATCTCGCGTTCCCGTTACGACAGGTGCAGCCGTCGGTTGATAGCTGCGGAGGGGGGTTCGTCCCCAAAAACCTGTTGTCGCCAGAGAGGGGTGCAACAATGAAACTACGCGTCGCATTAATTGCGGCCGCGGCCCTGAGCGCGTTCGCGACCCCTGTGTTCGCGGGCCAGGGCTGGTACATCGGCCTCGGCGCGGGCTGGGAAAAACTGAACGACTTCAATTTCGTCACGATCGACGGTGCGAGGACCGCTTATCCAAACGGCGGAATCTTCGCGGCCGGTGCGGTAGGCTACAAAATGGGCAATCTGCGCCTTGAAGTCGAAGGTAGCGGAAGCCATAGCCATTATCTTGGTAACGGCGCCGGCGGAGTCGTGTGGACCGGCGCTTCGGCAAATCTGCTCTACGATTTCCACTTCATTCCGCGCTGGAGTGCCTATGCCGGTGGCGGCGTCGGCGCGGGCGGCGTCGATCAGGAGGCCGATCTTCCTGGTGTCGGCGCCGGTCAGTTCGGCCGGTGGGGATTCCAGTGGCAAGTCATCGCCGGTGTGAACTACGAGGCCAGACACAACCTCGATCTGTTTGCAGAATATCGGTACCGCGGGAACAACGCGGACCACTTCCAGGAAATCTATCCAACGCCCAGTGCGCCCGCAGCGGGGAACGAGTTGCGGCAGAACGTCGTGATGCTCGGTATTCGTTACTATCCATTCTACGTGGTTGAAGCGCCGCCACCGCCTCCGCCACCGCCGCCTCCACCGCCGCCTCCTCCTCCGCCACCGCCTCCACCGGTGAAGACGTTCATCGTCTTCTTCGACTTCAACAAGGCGAACCTCACGGCTGAAGCGCAGCAGGTGGTGCAACAGGCGGTTACGACGCTGAAGCAGCAAGGCAGCGTCCGTGTCCTCGTCACCGGTCACACCGACACGGTCGGCTCCGACAGCTACAACCAGGGTCTGTCGGTCCGTCGCGCGGAAGCGGTGAAGGACGAGATGGTGCGCGAAGGCGTCGACGGTTCGACGATCTCGATCGAAGGCAAGAGCTTCCACGATCCGCTCGTGCCGACGGGACCGGGCGTGCGCGAGCCGCAGAACCGCCGCGCAGTCATCAACCTCAACAGCTGACGGCGGAAGACAACAACAATAATGCCGGAAGAAGGGCGGGCCCCAAGCCCGCCCTCACTTTTTCGGCCGATTGCCGCTTCGGCCCCCGCAAGCTAAGAGCGAGCGTCAGTCAAAGGGGCGTTCGCCATGGGCGCGCTGTCGCATATCCGTGTCCTCGACTTGAGCCGCGTGCTAGCCGGTCCCTGGGCCACGCAGATCCTGGGCGATTTGGGGGCCGAGATTCTGAAGATCGAGAAGCCGGGCGAGGGTGACGAGACGCGGGCCTTCGGACCGCCCTTCCTGGCCCAGGGCGACGCGACCTATTTCCTCGCCGCCAACCGTAACAAGCACTCCGTCACGATCGATTTCTCGAAACCGGAAGGCGCGGCGCTGGTCAAAAGGCTGGCGCGCCGGGCCCATGTCGTCGTCGAGAACTTCAAGACCGGAACGTTGGCGCGCTACGGCCTCGACTATCAAACGCTGTCCGCCGACAATCCGGGCCTTGTCTATTGCTCGCTGACCGGCTTCGGCCACGACGGCCCCTATCGGGACAAGGCCGGCTACGACTATCTCATCCAGGGCATGGGCGGACTGATGAGTATCACCGGCCAGCCCGACGGTGCTGCCGGCGCCGAGCCGATGAAGGTCGGCGTTGCGGTGTCCGATATCGTGACCGGTCTCTACACGACGATCGCCATCCAGGCGGCGCTGATCCATCAGGCGAATACCGGTGAAGGCCAGTCGATCGACATGGCGCTGTTCGATTGCCAGGCGGCCGCGCTCGCGAACCAGGCGATGAACTATCTGGCGGGCGGCATGGTCCCCGGGCGGCTAGGCAACGCCCATCCCAACATCGTGCCGTATCAGGTGTTCGCGACCGCCGACGGCCATCTCATTCTGGCTGTCGCCAACGACCGGCAATATCGCAGCTTCTGCAAGGCAGCCGAACGCGAAGATCTCGGCCAGGACTCGCGCTTCCAGACCAATGCGAGCCGCGTGGCGCATCGCGAGACCTTGATCGACCTGCTGCGTCCCGTTTTGGCCTGCCATTCGACTGCGGAGTGGATCACGCGTCTCGAAGCGGCGAACGTGCCGTGCGGTCCGATCAACCGTGTCGACCAGGTTTTCGCCGATCCGCAGGCGATCGCGCGCGGCTTCAGGATCTCGATGGCGCATGCAACGGCGGGGCCGATCGATCTTGTCGCCAGCCCTTTGCGTCTTTCGCGGACGCCGCCAGAATATCGCAACGCACCACCCATCCTCGGCGAGCATACGCACAGGGTTTTGTCTCAAATCCTCGGCTTAAGCACGGACGAAATTGCACGCCTCGAAGCCGCGAAAATCATATGAATATGCGGATTTACGATTAATCCAGCCGCTCGTTCCCTCCCGTTTGTCCACATGCAACTTTAGCTAGGGCGGCGGATTATTATGCCGTGGAGGGTGATGATGCGTGCGGGCATCGTCTTTTTCGGACTGCTTTTCCCCGCGGCGACTGCAGCGATGGCACAGCCGCCGGCCATCATATTGCCCGAACCGTCTTTCTATCAGCACAGCACCGCGCATCTGCCGTTGTCCGACGGCAGCACATTCCAGGATATCTCGCGGACGGAGGCGAACCCGGCGCTGGCACGCGGCCAGATGGCGGCGAGCGGGCATCCGCTCGCGCTCGGCCCCTTCAGTATGGACATCGGCAGCTCCGACATCGGCCGCGACGGCAAACGCGCGCATTTCGCGCATGTCCAGTTCGGCGATTTCCATCCCCTGGGCGGTAACGTCTCCGGCACCTTCGATGGCCGCGCTGCAACCGTCAGGCTGAGCTGGCCCACGGGCCAATAGGCGCCCCGCGCTTTCCGCCACTTTTCCGCCGCGCCTTATTGCAGTAATGCTCGCGCCTCACTCCGGGCCGCATGGGCCTGGGGCGTCGATGGAAGGATAAGCGATGTCGTACAAAGTTGCCGTCGCCGGTGCGACCGGCAATGTGGGACGGGAAATGCTGGGCGTTCTGGCCGAACGCGCGTTTCCCGCGAACGAAGTGGTGGCGCTCGCCTCCTCGCGGAGCGTGGGTACGGATGTCTCCTTCGGCGACAAGACGCTCAAGGTGAAGGCGCTCGAGCACTACGATTTTCGCGGCACGGACATCGTCCTGATGTCGGCGGGCGGCACCGTCTCCAAGGAATGGTCGCCGAAGATCGCGGCGCAAGGCGCCATTGTCATCGACAATTCGTCCGCCTGGCGCATGGACCGCGGCGTGCCGCTCATCGTGCCCGAAGTCAACGCCAGCGCGCTGGACGAGGGCATCCCGAAAGGCATCATCGCCAATCCCAATTGCTCGACGGCGCAGCTCGTCGTGGCGCTGAAGCCCCTGCATGACGCGGCCACCATCAAGCGCGTGGTCGTCGCCACCTATCAGTCCGTTTCGGGCGCCGGCAAGGAGCCGATGGACGAACTCTTCCGCCAGACGCGCGCGGTGTTCGTCGCCGATCCGATCGAGTCCAGGCTCTTCACCAAGCAGATCGCGTTCAACGTGATCCCACACATCGACGTCTTCCTCGACTCCGGCTACACGAAGGAAGAGTGGAAGATGATGGTCGAGACGCAGAAGATCCTCGACCCCGACATCCAGCTGACGGCCACCTGCGTGCGCGTGCCGGTGTTCATTGGCCACTCCGAAGCGGTCAACATCGAATTCGAGAAGCCGCTCACGGCGGCGCGGGCGCGCGCGATCCTGCGCGAAGCACCGGGTTGCCTCGTCGTCGACAAGCACGAGGATGGCGGTTACGTCACGCCGGTCGAAGCGGCGGGCGAGGACGCGACCTATATATCGCGCATCCGGAAGGATCCGACGGTCGAGCATGGCCTGTCGATGTGGATCGTGTCGGACAACCTGCGCAAGGGCGCCGCTCTCAACGCTGTCCAGATCGCAGAATGCCTGATCAACCGCAAGCTGCTGAAGAAAGCGGCTTAAAGGTTTATCGCTCTCCTTCTGATCGTCATCACCCGGCGCGCGTCAGCGTGTCCGGGTGCCCCACTTTTGTCTCCGCCTAAAGAAAATGGGTGGCCTGGATCGCACGCGACCGGGCCATGACGGAAGTGGATGTTTAGGTGATGCTTTGAATTCGTAGTGCAGCATTTTCGGGCGGCGCGACGAGCGCATCCTGAAGCTGGATCAGCAGCATCTCGTGCGAACCGGCCGTGACGCTTTTTTCGAGAATGGCGAACACAGATGCGGCCGTCTTCGCGAGGCTCTCCTTGAGCGAGAACCCAGCAAGATGATGCGCGAGGAACAGCGCTGCCATGAGATCGCCCGAGCCGTGCGGCGGGTTTGCCAGAAGCGGCGTCGAAGCGAGCCACACTTCGTCTTTCGAGACGGCCAGTGTGCCGATGCGGTCGTCGCCGGCCGGCACTGAGGTCACGAGGACAATCGGCCGTCCCAGGCGTTGCGCGGCAACCAGCGCATCGTTTGCGTCGCGGATCGCGACGCTCGTCAGGCTCGACAGCTCGAACACGTTCGGCGTGACGATGTCGGCGAGCGGTAGCAGCTCGCGCGCCATGGCTTCCGCAACGCCAGGCTTGGCATAGGCGCGGCCCGCATCGCCGAACACGGGATCGAGGCAGTAGACGGCATGGCGATTGGCTGCCTTCACGCGGCGTACCGCATTTGCCACCACCGACGCATGATCGGCCTGGCCGAGATAGCCCGAGAGGATCGCGTCGCAGGAGCCGAGCCAGCCATTGGCGTCCAGCCCGTCGATGACCCGGCGCAAGAGATCGGCCGACAGGCTTTCGCCGCCGACTTCCGCGTAGCCCGCATGGCTCGACAGCAGCACCGTGGGAACGGCCCAGACCTCGTGGCCGAGCCTCTGGAGCGCGAACCGCGCCGCTGCATTGCCCACGTGGCCGTAGACGACATCAGACTGGATGGAGAGCACATTCATGATGTCACGATCCTATCTCTTGGCGGGGCAGGAGCCATAGGATAGGTGTCGAACCTGCTATCCCAGAGGATTTCCATGACCGTCCGTCCGCGCCGCTCCGTCCTTTACATGCCCGGCTCGAATGCCCGCGCGCTGGAGAAGGCCCGCACGCTGGCCGCAGATGCGCTGATCCTCGATCTCGAAGACGCCGTCGCCCCCGACGCCAAGGAGCTGGCGCGGCGCCAGGTCACCGATGCAGTCAGGGCGAGAGGCTTCGGCAAGCGCGAGGTGATCATCCGCATCAATGCGCTCTCGGCCCAATGGGGCGCCGACGATCTGAAAGCCGCGGCGGCCGCAGGCCCCGATGCGATCCTCGTCCCCAAAGTTTCCCGCGCCAAAGACCTTGCGGACGTCGAAGCCTTGCTGGGCGCAGCGAAAGTTGCCGTGTGGGCGATGGTCGAGACGCCGCTCGCCATCCTCAACATCGCCGAGATCGCGAGCGCCGGCGGGCGGCTCTCGTGCCTCGTCATGGGCACCAACGATCTCATCAAGGAATTCCGCGGCGTCCACACGCCCGATCGCGTCAATCTTTCCGCCGCGCTGGGATTGTCCGTCGCGGCCGCGCGCGCCTGCGGGCTCATCGCCATTGACGGCGTCTACAACGACATCAACGACACGGACGGCTTCTACAGCGTGTGCAAACAGGGCCGCGCCTTCGGCTTCGACGGCAAGACGCTGATCCATCCCTCGCAGGTCGACGCCTGCAATCAGGTATTCGCGCCGTCGGTGGAAGAGATCGAAGCCGCGCGCAAGATCATCGCCGCCTTCGAGAAGCCGGAGAACAAGGGCAAAGGCGCCATCTCGCTCGACGGCCGCATGGTCGAACTCCTGCATGCGGAGATCGCCCGGCAGACGGTTGCGCTCGCCGACGCCATCGCCGCGCTCGAAGCCGCATGAAAACCAACAGCGGCAATTTCTTCGAGGATTTCAAGCTCGGGCAGACGCTACAGCACGCGACGCCGCGCACGCTGAGCGATGGCGATCGCGCGCTCTACACCGCGCTGTACGGCTCGCGCTTCGTCCTGCAGTCTTCAGACGGCTTTGCGCAAATCTGCGGGTATCCCGAAAGTCCGCTCGACGATCTTCTCGTCTTCCATACGGTCTTCGGAAAATCCGTGCCGGACATTTCGCTCAACGCCGTCGCCAATCTCGGCTATGCCGAAGGGCGCTTCCTGAAGCCGGTTTATGCCGGCTCGAGCCTGTCCGCCGTGTCGGAAGTGATCGGCCTCAAGGAGAACTCCAATCGCGAAACCGGCGTCGTCTATGTGCGGACGCAAGGGTTCGATGAGAAGGGTGAGGCGGTACTCTCCTATGTGCGCTGGGTGATGGTGAGAAAGCGCGACAAGACGGCTCCCGTCGGCGAGGCACAGGTGCCGAAGCTTGCGAGCGCCGTGGATGCCAAGGCGCTGGTCGCGCCGCCCGATGCCGAATTCGACGGCTTCGATTGCGCGCAGTCGGGCAGCCCTCATCTCTGGGACGACTACGCAGTCGGCGAGAAGATCGACCACGTAGACGGTATGACGGTCGAGGAAGCGGAGCACATGCTGGCGACGCGCCTCTATCAGAACACCGCGCGCGTGCACTTCAACCAGTTTGCGGAAGGCAAGGGCCGTTTCGGGCGGCGCCTCATCTATGGCGGCCACGTGATCAGCTTAGGCCGCGCTTTGTCGTTCAATGGGCTCGCCAACGCGGTCTCCATCGCAGCAATCAATGGCGGGCGGCATGTCAATCCGCTGTTTGCCGGCGACACGGTCTTCGCGTGGTCCGAAGTGCTGGACAGACAGCCCGTCAGGGGCCGCAAGGATATCGGCGCGCTGCGGCTCCGCCTCGTAGCGACGAAGAATCTTCCCTGCGCCGAATTCCCCGACAAGAACGCCGAAGGGCAGTATCCCGAGAACATTATCCTCGATTTCGACTATTGGGCTTTCGCCCCGCGCCGCTGATGCTCGACAAGACGCCCAAGATCACGCTCGATCCGGCGCAGCAAGCCGCTGCAAAGCGCCTCGACGCGTTGTCGCGGGCGCTAAAGTCGTATCGGCCGGGCGGCTGGTCCCTGTTCGGGAGCGCCAGAGCGCCGCAAGGCCTTTACATCTGGGGCGATGTCGGCCGCGGCAAGTCCATGCTGATGGACATGTTCTTCGACCGTGCGCCGCTCAGGAAGAAGCGCCGCGTCCATTTCAACGCTTTCATGCTCGAGACGCATGGGCGCATCCACGAATGGCGCAATCTCGATCACAAGATTCGCGCGAAGCGTCCGGAATATGTGCGCGAGGCGGGCGATGATCCCATCGCGCCGGTGGCGCACGCGATAGCGCTCGAAGCGACACTTCTCTGTTTCGACGAATTTCAGGTGACGGACGTCGCCGACGCGATGATCCTCGGCCGCCTGTTCGAGCAGTTGCTCCAGCGGGGCGTCGTCGTCGTCGCCACCTCGAACACGCCGCCGAAGAGTCTTTACGAAGGCGGACTCAATCGCCAGCTGTTCTTTCCGTTCATTGCCATGATCGAACAGCGCTTCGATGTGGTCGAGCTTAATGGCGTGCAGGATTATCGGCTTCTGCGCCGCAAGGGTCTTGCAAGCTACATGACACCTTTGGGCCCCGATGCGGACCGCGCGCTGGACGAGGCGTGGCTGAAGCTGACGGGCAAGGCGAAGGGGACGCCGCGCAGCCTCAGATTCCTGGGTCGCACGCTCGAAGTGCCGGAAGCAGCGGGCGGGTTCGCCCGATTTTCGTTTGCGGATCTCTGCGTCCAGCCGCTCGGCACGCCCGACTATCTCGAGATTGCAAAAAACTTCGCCACGGTCTTCATCGATCATATCCCGCAGATGGGCGCGGAGATGCGCAATGAGGCGCGCCGCTTCATCCTCCTGATCGACACGCTTTATGACGAAGGCGTGCATCTGTTCTGCTCTGCCGCCGCGCCGCCGGAACAGCTGTACATCGCGGGCGACGGCGCCGATGCCTTCCGGCGCACGGCGTCGCGGCTTGTCGAGATGCAGAGCGAGGATTATCTGAAGCGCGGGCACGGCCGGAAGCCGTGACGATCTCATGAGCGATGTTTACTGGACCGCCGCTCTCATCTTCATCGCGCTGCTTCTCTATCGCCTTCGCGAGGTGTGGCTCGGTGCGCTGAAGCGTTTCGATGACCGCAACGTGGCGAGGCTGGAGCAGGAGCAGATGGACAAGCGCGACCCCGTCGCGCATTTCCGCCATACGCTGGCCGTCGCTGGCGAGCAGGTGGAGGAGGTGCAGGAGGTCGTCGAGCCCGACGAACGCACCGGCGATCCCGTCACGCGCTATCTCTTCAACGCCGAGAAATTCGCGACGCGCGAGGAAGCCGAAGAAGCGCGCAACATCGTGGTCGTCGCCAAGGCGCGCATCTACTATCGCCATCTGCCGGCGGCGCTGGCGGGGAGGCGCAGCGACGACAAGTTGAACTAAATCCTCCCCCGCGACAGCGGGGGAGGGGGACCGCATTAGCGGTGGAGGGGGCCGACGTTGCGATGCCCCCACCGTCGCGCACTTCCGCCTTCGCCAAGGCTACGGCGGACGAAGGTGCGCTCCTCTCGCCCACCGAAGCTTTTGCGTAGGCGGGTCGTGCGCGCCAGATCCCCCACGCTTCGCGCGGGGGAGGATTAAGCCGCTTCGCCGCGCAGGAGCCGCGGCAGCTTTCCCACATCGCCGCCGGCCTGACGCATCAGGAAGCGCCGCACCGGACCGATCCGGTCGGCGATGCCGAGGCCGAGATCGCGCACGGCGCGCAGCGGCGCGATGTCGTTCGAAAAGAGGCGGTTCATCGCGTCCATGGTAAGACCCATGATCGCAGAATCGAAACGCCGCCAGCGTTCGTAACGCTTCAGGACATCGACGGCGCCGATATCGAGCCCCAGCCTCGCCGCGTCGAGCACGACTTCGGCCAGCGCCGCGGCGTCCTTGAGGCCGAGATTGAGGCCCTGGCCTGCAATCGGATGCACGCCGTGCGCGGTGTCGCCGGCGAGCGCGAAGCGATCGCGAACATAGCCGCGCGCCAGATGGAATTTGAGCGGATAGGACCAGCGCGGCCCGACGACCTTGGTCGCGCCCAGATGATCGCCGAAGCGGCGCGCCACCTCCGCGTCGAAGTCTTCGTCCGGGAGTTTCAGCATGTCGGGCGCGACGTCCTCCCGCTCGGTCCAGACGAGCGACGAACGGTTCTCCGTCATCGGCAGGATCGCGAACGGCCCCGACGGCAGGAAATGCTCATAGGCCGTGCCGTCATGCGGCTTCTCGTGCGCCACCGTCGCCACGATGCCCCATTGCGGGTAGGACCAGGCGACGAGACCGATACCCATCTTTTCGCGCGCCGGCGAGTCCCGTCCTTCGGCGGCGACCATGAGCGGGGCGGTGAGCGCGCCGGCCGAGCCGAGATCGACCGCGACGATCGTATCGCCGATCGTGAAATCGCGCGCCTTTCCTGGTGCCACAAGTTCGATGCCGTCCGTCCGTGCGAGAACCTGATGCAGCGCCTGCCGGATGAAGCGGTTCTCCGCGATGTAGCCCATCGGCTGGCCGATCTCGCGATGATCGAAATGCAGCGTGAGCGGCGAGGGCGGTCGGTCGAGACCTGCGTCGCTGACGAGGATGTCGTTGATGGCTTGCGCGTGCGGGGCAAGCTCCGGCCATACCGCCAGCGCCTCGAACATGCGCACGGACGAATAGGAGAGCGCGGAAACGCGGCCGTCGAATTTCGCGTCGAGCGCTGCCGCTACCGGCATGGGATCGGCCACGAGAACCTTCAGGCCGCCTTGCGCGAGCGCCAGGGCAAGGGTCAGGCCCACCATGCCGCCGCCGCTGACGAAGACATCTGTTTCGCGTGTCATGGCCGGCAGCCTAGCCGGTCGCAGACCCCAGAACACTGTGACCAAGAAACAGGCAGCGCCGCCTTTTTGCCATGCACGCCGCCGGCGCTGCCGCCGGCGCCGATTCGAACCCCCAACAATTTCAAAGGCTTATTTGTCCACAGCGCGCGGCACAGTTCTTGATGAAGCATTAAAGCCATCGCCGAAGGATCATCCATGAAACTCATCACCGCCATCATCAAACCATTCAAGCTCGACGAAGTGCGCGAGGCGCTCTCGACGCTGGGCGTCCAGGGCATGACCGTCACCGAAGTCAAAGGCTATGGCCGCCAGAAGGGCCACACCGAAATCTATCGCGGCGCCGAATATGCCGTGAGCTTTCTTCCCAAGCTCAAGATCGAAGTGGCGCTCAAGGCCGAAGCCGTCGACGCGGCCGTCGAAGCGATCATCGCGAGCGCCAAGACCGGTCAGATCGGCGACGGCAAGATCTTCATCACGCCGCTCGAGCGGGTCGTGCGCATCCGCACCGGCGAGATGGACGCGGACGCACTGTGAACACGAATCCACGCATTCCGGACAAGGGAGCTTTCGAATAATGCGATTTCCATATTCAAAGAAGATGGGGTTTCGGACCGTCGCCGGGCTGGCGACGCTTCTGGCAATGGGAGGTCCGGCCTTTGCGGCGGCGCCACCGCCCGACCCTCTGAACGCGGGCGATACCGCGTGGATGATCACGTCGAGCGCGCTTGTGCTGCTCATGACCATTCCGGGTCTCGCGCTGTTCTATGCGGGCATGGTGCGCAAGAAGAACGTGCTGGCGACGATGGCGCAGAGCTTCGCCGCCACCGGGATCATCACGGTCTTATGGATGATCATCGGCTATTCGATCGCCTTCACCAACAACTCCGACAAGAACCTGCAGCAGTTCATCGGCAGCTTCGACTACTTCATGCTCGGCAAGATGACGCTGAAGTCGATCAATCCGCTGGCGGGTACGATTCCTGAATCCGTCTACATGTTCTTCCAGATGACGTTCGCGATCATCACGCCGGCGCTGATCGCGGGCGCGCTGGCCGATCGCATGAAGTTCTCCGCCTTCATGTGGTTCATGTCATTGTGGCTGCTGTTCATTTACTGCCCGATCGCCCATTGGGTCTGGGGCAATGGCTGGCTCGGAACGCTCGGCGCGCTCGACTATGCGGGCGGCACGGTCGTGCATCTGAACGCGGGAACCGCCGGTCTCGTCACCGCGCTGGTTCTCGGCAAGCGCGTAGGCCTCGGCACCGACAACATGGCGCCGCATAATCTGGTGCTCAGCGTCATCGGCGCCTCGCTGCTGTGGGTCGGCTGGTTCGGCTTCAACGCCGGCTCGGCGACGACGGCCGGCTACAATGCCGGCATGGCCGCTGCAGCGACGCAGATCGCGACGGCCGCCGCCTCGATGTCCTGGATGATCGTCGAATGGTTCGTCGGCAAGAAGCCTTCGGTGCTCGGCATGATTTCGGGCGCGGTCGCGGGCCTCGTGGCGATCACCCCGGCGTCAGGCTTCGTCAACGCGCAAGGCGCCTTGTGGATCGGCCTTGCGGCCGGCGCCGTCTGCTATTTCTCCTCAGTGTGGGTGAAGCGGTGGATCGGCTACGACGACGCGCTCGACTGCTGGGGCGTGCACGGCGTGGGCGGCGCGCTGGGGGCGATGCTGACGGGCGTGTTCGCCTCCAACGCGATCAACTCTTCCGCCAAGGGCTGGCTCATCGACGGCAATCCCGGCCAGCTGCTGATCCAGTTCTACGACGTCGCCGCCGTGTTCGTGTATTGCGGCATCGGCACTTTCATCATCCTGAAGGCTATCGACATGGTCATCGGGCTGCGCGTCAGCCGCGATGTCGAGGTCGAAGGTCTCGACATCAATCTCCACGGCGAGACCGTGCACGATTGAACGCCGTTCTCCATGCGCAGGCAAAGGGGCGCCCCTGCGGGCGCCCCTTTTTTCATCGCCGCGGATTCAGTTTGACCGGCTCCTCGTCTAGAGTGGCGAAAGCCGCTCGAACCCAAGAGTCCCCAGCGTGTTGCCAGGTCGTTTGTCTTTGTTGCCGCCGGGAAGCTTTGCGCAGCTGGTGACGCTTCTCGACGGAATCCCGCCCGGAAGCGAAGCCGTCAATCTTTCAGTGGGCGACCCACGCGGGAAAGTGCCGGAATTCGTGACCGAGGCGCTGGCCCGTCACGCCTATCAGTTCGGCGAATATCCGCCCATCAACGGCACGAGCGACTGGCGCGAGGCGGCCGCGGGTTGGCTGCAGCGGCGCTTCAACCTGCCCGAGAATGCGATCAATCCCGATGCCCAGGTCCTGCCGCTCAACGGCACGCGCGAAGGCCTGTTCCTGGCGGCGTTCGTGGTCACGCCCGAGCTGAAGGCGGGGAAGCGTCCGGCAATCCTGATCCCCAATCCCTTCTATCAATGCTATGCGGCGGCGGCGCTGGCGGCAGGGGCCGAGGCTGTGTTCGTGCCGGCGACGAAGGAGACGAATTTCCTTCCCGACTATGCTTCGCTATCGCCCGATCTTCTGGCGCGCACGGTCGCCGTTTACATTTGCTCGCCGTCCAATCCCGAAGGCGCCTGCGCCCGCGAAGATTATTGGCGAACACTGTTCGCTCTTGCCGACCAATATGACTTCACGGTGTTCGCCGACGAATGTTACGCCGACATCTGGTTCGACAAGCCGCCTGTCTCGGCGCTCCCGACGCGCTACGCGCAGGCGAAAAGCTTTGCGCGGCTTCTGACCTTTCATTCGCTGTCGAAGAGGTCCGGCCTGCCGGGTCTCAGGTCGGGTATGGTCGCCGGCGATGCTGGCCTGATGGCGAAATTTCGCGCCTTCAGGAATTACGCGGGTCCCCAGGTCCCCATGCCGATCATGGCCGCATCGGCGGCGGCCTGGAGCGACGAGACCCATGTCGAGGAAAATCGGGCGATGTATGCCGAGCGCATGCGCTGGGCCGAACGCTATATCGGCAATCGCATTCCGTTCCGGAGGCCGGACGGCGGCTTTTTCCTGTGGCTGGACGTCGGCAACGGTGAAGAGGCGACCCTGAAGCTGTGGCGCGAGGCGGGCATCCGGGTGCTTCCGGGCGCCTATATGGGGCGGCCGATTGAGCCGGGAAAACCCGAGACCAATCCCGGTTTTCGTTACATCCGCGTTGCCCTCGTTCAGGATTTATCAACCATTCAGGCCGCACTCGGTAGGATGGGTGAACTCCACGGCGGGACCACATGAGCGGACGGATGGTGGGTGCGTATCAGCCGCGCACGCGGCGCAGCCAGATGGCCGATACACTGGCCGACTGGCGCCATGCTTTCGTGCAGGCGATGAACGCGGCCATGCTGAGAGGCGCCGGCGCGCTTCTGTTCGTCGCCGCGACGGCGGGCTTCATCGCGCTCCTGAGCTACAACCCCGACGATCCGACGCTGAACAACGCCGCCTCCGGCGATACGTCGAACTGGCTCGGCGGCCCCGGCGCAACGGCAGCCGACCTTCTGTTGCTTGCCTTCGGGTTCGGCGCGATCGCAGCGCTCCTGCCGCCGGCCGTATGGGGCGCGCGCGCGCTCTTCGGCCGCAATCTTTCCAACCCCGCGCTGCGTGCCATCGCCTGGCCTTCGGGTGCTGTGCTGCTGGCGGCGGGCGCCAGCCTCTTTCCGGCGCCTTTCACATTGCCGGCGAAATCGGGCGGGGTGATCGGCATCACTGTCTCGCGGTCTCTCGCGCACATTCATCCCGATTGGGTCGCGACGACCGCCTCGCTTGCGGTTCTGATCGCAGGATTTGCACTTTGCGTCATCGCGACCGGCATCCGTTTCCGCGCGCTGTGGCTGGCCTTTGCCGCGGTGCCGGTCGCGGTCGCGCATGTCGGCTCGTTCCTGCGCGTGCCGGAGTTCTTCGCGCGGAATGACGAAGAGGAGGAAGAAGAGGAAGACGACGACGAGGAGTACGAGGAGGAGGAAGACCGCGAAGACGAGGACTATGAAGAGGGCGAGGAAGACGAGGAAGGGGACGACGAGGAAGGTGACTACGGCCTCGACGTAAGACCGGAGCCGATCGCCTCGCGCCGCGCCAGCCGCGTCAAGCGCGAAGAACCGCGCAAAGTTGCGGCACGGCCGAAAACGGACGGC
>Ga0335069_10002034_pt1 | contig 31627 bp, 21 predicted proteins | sample Lox_Sample_11_FD_206714 | JGI IMG/M metagenome (GOLD analysis project Ga0335069, IMG submission 206714) | Soil microbial communities from Loxahatchee National Wildlife Refuge, Florida, United States - Lox_Sample_1.1 | ecosystem: Environmental > Terrestrial > Soil > Wetlands | place: USA...
CGCAGATGGACGGTGCGATCCTGGTGGTGGCGGCGACCGACGGTCCGATGCCGCAGACCAAGGAGCACGTTCTTTTGGCGCGCCAGGTGGGCGTGCCCTACATCGTGGTGTTTCTCAACAAGTGCGACGCGGTCGAGGACGGCGAGCTGATCGACCTGGTGGAGATGGAGGTCCGTGAGCTGTTGACCAAGTACCAGTTCCCCGGCGACGACGTGCCGGTGGTTCGCGGCTCTGCGCTGGGCGCGTTGAACGGCGAGGCGCAGTGGGAGGCCAAGATCGACGAGCTGATGGAGGCTGTGGACAAGAACGTTCCCCTGCCGGCGCGCATGATCGACCAGCCGTTTCTGATGCCGATCGAGGATATTTTCTCGATCTCGGGTCGCGGCACGGTGGTCACGGGGCGCATCGAGCGGGGCAAGGTGAAGGTGGGCGAGGACGTGGAGATCGTCGGCTTCCGCGAGACGCGCAAGACGGTGTGCACGGGCGTGGAGATGTTCAAGAAGCAGCTCGACGAGGGACTGGCCGGGGACAACGCGGGCATACTGCTGCGCGGCACGCCGAAGGAAGACGTGGAGCGGGGCATGGTGCTGGCCAAGCCGGCGTCGATCACGCCGCACACCAAGTTCAAGAGCTCGGTGTACGTGCTGTCGAAGGAAGAGGGCGGCCGTCACACGCCGTTCTTCAAGGGCTACCGTCCGCAGTTTTACTTCCGCACCACGGACGTGACGGGTGTAGCCGAGCTACCCGCGGGCACGGAGATGGTGATGCCGGGCGACAACGTGGAGCTGGAAGTGGAGCTGATCACGCCGGTGGCCATGGAGAAGGGCCTGCGCTTCGCTATCCGCGAAGGCGGCCGCACCGTGGGCGCAGGTACGATCTCGGAGATTTTGAAGTAGCAACGTTCGTGATCAGTGATCAGTGGTCGGAAACGCAGTGAACAGTTGACAGGGAACAGTGGTCAGAGGTCGGAGCAATACGTCAGGGCAGGGTTCGGATCGGTTGAAGTAAGAGCTGAATACGTCACGGTCCGAACTGATCACTGACCACTTTCCACTGAGAGGATTTGAAATGCGGGAAATCGTCACATTGCAGTGCACCGAGTGCAAGGAGCGCAACTACAGCACGACGAAGAACAAGAAGACGACCACCGGCCGTCTCGAGTTCAAGAAGTTCTGTAACCGCTGCCGCAAGCACCAGCCGCACAAGGAAACGAAGTAAGCAGCCATTGGCTTTTAGCCCTTAGCTGGTCCGTGGAAATGCAAAGAGTTGCGTTCTTCCACGGCAAGCTGATAGCGAAAAGCTAAGAGCTGATAGTTGCTTCTAGGGGCGTAAGCTCAACGGCTAAACTGCCGGTCTCCAAAACCGGACTTGGGGGTTCGAATCCCTCCGCCCCTGCCAGATTGAACGAAGCGCGCCGGCCATGACCGCCGGCGCCAAGGATTGGAAGTATGGCAACCACAAAGCCGGCTATCGCAAAGAGCGAGGAGCGTGCGGCGCCCAAGCGGCAGGAGCCGGGCGCGGCGTCGAATGCCATGAGCAAAGTGACCGACACCTGGCAGAACCTTACCCACTTCCTCTCCGACGTCCGCGGCGAGACGCGCAAGGTTGTTACGCCCTCGCGCAAGGAAGTGCAGGCCACGACCAGCGTGGTGATCGTCGCCGTCTTCATCTTCGGCATCTTCTTCTACGTGGTCGACAAGATCTTCGGTTATGGATTGGATCGGCTGTTGAAAGGCCTCTCCGGAACGCACTGATGTCGCCGGGAATCGAGAACAGAATGGCAGAAGAACTGGAACAAGCCGAACAGCCGCAGCCGGCGCCCAACGAGCGCTTCAAGTGGTACATCCTTCACGCCTACTCGGGCTTCGAGCGCAAGGTGAAGGAGTCCATCGAGAGCCGCGTGCAGGCCTTCGGCCTCGGCGACAAGGTGGGCCGCGTCATGATCCCCACCGAGCCCGTCACCGAGATCGTCAGCGGCAAGAAGCGCACCGTCGAGCGCGTCTTCCTGCCCGGCTACGTCCTTGTCGAGATGGAACTCGACAATCACCTCTGGCACGTGCTCAAAGACACGCCCAAGGTCACCGGCTTCCTGGGCACCGGCGACAAGCCCGTCGCCCTCAGCGAAGAAGAAGTCAGTTCGATCCTCTTCCGCTCCGAAACCGCCAAGGAGAAGCCGCGCCTCAAGATCAAGTTCGAAAAGAACGAGCAGGTCCGCATCACCGACGGGCCCTTTGCCAACTTCAACGGCGTGGTCGACGAGATCAACGAAGATCGCGAGACCCTCAAGGTCATGGTCACCATCTTCGGCCGTTCCACCCCCGTCGAGCTCGAGTTCGGCAAGGTCGAAAAGATTGAGTAACTGCAGCTCTTGGCTGCTAGCCCCTAGCTTCTAGCCGGCGATTCTTTCTAGCAGGCGCCGGTTGGGGGCAAGACGCTGGTCTGCGGCTCAAAATCAATTGAAGGAATGAACAGGCTAGAAGCTAACAGCTAGAAGCTAGCAGCTAGTTCCGAAGGAACAAACATGGCGCCTCCCAAGAAAGTATCTACCTACGTCAAGCTGCAGATTGAGGCCGGCAAGGCCACGCCGGCGCCGCCCGTCGGCCCCGCCCTCGGCCAGGCCCAGGTCAACATCATGGAGTTCTGCAAGCAGTTCAATGCGCGCACGCAGAACAAGGAGATGGCCGGGCTCATCATCCCCGTCGTCATCACCGTCTATGCCGACCGCAGCTTTAGCTTTATCACCAAGACTCCGCCGGCCTCGATCCTCTTGAAGAAGGCCGCGCGCGTCGAGAAAGGCTCCGGCACTCCCAATAAGGAGAAGATCGGCAAGGTGACCGAAGCCCAGGTGCGCGAGATCGCCACGCAGAAGATGCCCGATCTCAACGCCGCCTCCGTCGACGCCGCCATCAAGAGCATCAAGGGCACGGCGCGCTCCATGGGCATCGAAGTCGTCGCGTAATCCGGGGAGGGTTCATCTCCGGGCTTCTTTGTTCCAACGATGTCATCCCGAGCGGAGTTCGCCCGTCCCTGCGGGCGAACCAGCCGTAGGATCCGCGGTTGCTTCGAAAGAGGAAAACAGACCGCAACGCACGAAGGCCCTCCCGCTCGGGAGGGCCTTTCCGCGTCTGGATTCATTTCCGTCCGGAGAGGTCTTGTCCTACTTCGGCGGGGCTGGTGTGAACACTTCGCGCTTTTGGCCCGGCTCGGGTTTGGGCTTCGGCTTCGGCGCCTTCTTCTGTTCTTTCCTGCCTTTGTCTTTGCTTCCCATGATGCTCAGGATGCCACAAATCCCCCGCGACAGTGAAGCCGAAAAGTCGCTCCACGCCTTCGCTGCACCCTTGGCGCTACTGCACAACTGCCAGGATGGTTGTCTCCAGCCGTACATAGCTGGCTTCCATGCCACGCTCCATGCCAGTGGCCAGCATTGCTGCCCGCGTCTGCGCATCCGGCAGCGACATCCGGATCGTCATCAGCGTGCCTTCGCCGTCGACTTCAAAGGTGGTCTCCACGTGGTTGTCGGGGGTCGGATCGGGCAGGAACATTCTCTCCACATGGACAATTCGCCGGTTCGGCTGGAGTTCGAGAAACTCCCCGGTGATATGGAACCTCTGGCCTTTGGTTTCGTGGTTCCATTCATAGTGGAACCTGCCGCCCACCTTGGCCTCGCACACGCATACGGGCATGGTCCAGCCTTCGGGGCCCAGCAGCCATCGCTGGATCAGCTCCGGATCGGTGTGCGCGCGGTACACGGCCTCGGGTGACGCCGCGAACCGCCGCGTCATGACGATAATCCGGTCGCCCTCAGTTTGCATCGACAGCTTGCTCATGATTTCATCGTTCCTTTCCCCGCATTGGGTTGCATCTCGGCCAGAACCGCGTCCAGCCTTTCGTAGCTCTTCTCCATGCCCTTGCGCAGCATTGCCAGCCACTGGTCGATGGCCTCGATCCCCGGCTTGGCGAGACGGCGCGGCCGCCTGGCGCCATCGATGCGATGGGTCACGAAGCCTGCCTCTTCCAGCACCTTGAGGTGCTGCGAGATGGCCGGCTGCGACATCGCGAACGGCTTGGCCAGATCCAATACCGTTGTTTCCCCCAGGGCAAGACGCGCCAGAATCGCGCGACGTGTGGGATCGGCCAGAGCGGAAAATGCGGTGTCGAGGTTCTGCAGCACTTGCATAATTGAATACTTATATAAGTATTTTGTTATAGTCAAAAGAATTCTTCTGTGGCCGCGGAGCCGTCTAGTCGCCGGGCAGCTCGAGGCGTTGCGGCGCGCTTTGGTCCTTGAGGATTTTAGGGATCTTGCCGGCAAATCGAACCGGCAGACCGGCATGCATGCTACGCTCGATGCCTGCTCTCGCATGCTAGGCTTCTGTTGCCACCCGGCAAACCCTGGAATTGAGACTGCGTTTATGTCCGCATTCACCACGCTCCTCAGCGGCCTGTCGTTCACGGAAGGGCCGCGCTGGCGGGACGGCCGGCTCTACATCTCAGAGCGCTACACCCGCCGGGTGCTGGCCGTTGCAGTCGATGGCTCAGTTGAAACCATCGCCCGCACTGAGGGCCTGCCCTGCGGCCTGGGCTTCCTTCCCGACGGCCGCCTGCTCATCGTCTCCATGCTCGACCGCAAAATCTTCCGCCGCGAGCACTCGGGTTCCCTCGTCGAGCACGCCGACCTCTCCGCCCTAGCCCCCGGCCACCTCAACGACATGCTCGTCGATCACGACGGCGTCGCCTGGGCCGGCAACTTCGGCTTCGACCTCTTCGGCGGCGCACCCGCCTGCTCCACTGTGCTCATCCGTGTCGCCCCCGACGGCGCAGCCACCATCGCCGCCCAGGCCCTCGGCTTTCCCAATGGCACCGTCCTAACGCCCGACGGCCGCACTCTCATCGTCGCCGAGTCAATGGCCAACCGCCTCAGCGCCTTCACCGTTTCCGACGGCGCCTTGACGGACCGCCGCACCTGGGCCGCCTTCGGCCCCGCGTCCGAGACTACCGACGTCTCCGCAATTCTCCGCCAGTCCAACGTCGTCCCCGACGGCATTTGCCTCGACGCCGAGGGCGCCGTCTGGGTCGCCGACGTCGTCAACCAGCGCCTCCTCCGCGTCGCCGAAGGGGGCGCCATACTCGACGAGCTCAAGACCGGCGGCCTCTGCGCCTTCGCCTGCATGCTCGGCGGAGACGACGGCCGCACCCTCTTCGCCTGCGTCGCCCCTACCTTCGACGAAAACGAGTGTGCCGCCAATTACCGCGCTTCCATCCTCATGACGAGGGTCGACGTCCCCCACGCCGGTCTGCCCTGAGCGGCGAACCTTGCGCAACTCTGTCCGACTCTCAACCTCCAACAGACTCGTCGCGCCGGCTCTCGTACCATCGCAGTACCCGCAGCCCGCGGAGCGTGTTCCATCGGCTCGGCCCGCCCACCGATTCGCCCATCGAAACCGCGAGCGGCTCGTCGTAGGCGCGATCGAGGAGCCATCGGCCATCGGGCTGCCGCTTGTTTTCGATGAATTGCACCGCATCGATCATGCGTGCGTCGGGCCGCGCATCGGCGGCTCTCAGATAGTCGAGCGCGCGAAGAACGTCATAGTGATATCGCGGCGGAAACGCGAGATCCAGGAACTCAGCATTGGCGACCTCGCCAGTGGTAAGCCGCCGGAACAGGCCTCGCCGGAGCAGGTACTCCTCGCCTCGGCGTCTGGATTCCGTGATCTCCCGCGCTCCACCCACGGCGCGCTCGTATTCAAGCAGCCCTTCCAGCACGCAGATCGTGGTGTGGAACGACGACCGCCTGCTCTTCGGCGCCTCGCAGTTCCAGCCGCCGTCGTCCAGCTGCTCGCTGACGAGACGGCGAGCCAGACTCTGGGTCGGCCGCCCGAAGTAGCCGCCGAGCGCAAGCACGCCTCCGTTGATGCACGGCTCCTCTTCTCCCTCGAAGAACGTGTTCCCGCCTGTATCTGCCGGACGCAGATTCCAGTGGTCGCCCAGGTCGTTCCATCGCAAGGCCGCATCGAGCCTTGCCACGGCGTTCTCTACGCCTGGATTGGCGGGGTCGACGCCGGTGGCACGCAGCAGAAGCATCGTGAAGAGCGTCGACAGCCATACCGGAGCGTCGGCCCTGCGCCACGAGCCATCTTTCTCCTGGCTGGAGAGGATTTGGGCGCCCATCCCCTCACGCGGAATACGCGCGCGTTCAAACGCAATTCCCGCCGCGGAGCCGGCCGCCAGATCCCGCATTGCCTGCCACTTGATTGCCGGGTCCGAATCAAGGAGCCAACCGATGGTATCCACGCCGCGATCTTACCTCAATCTGCTCTTTCCTACTCCGCCTCCTTTTTCTCGCTCGCAGCCGCCGCCGGCGTCTCTTTCCGCTCCAGGTGCCCGTAGTTCAGAATCGCGTTGAACACCAGCGGATAGGTCCCCACCGTCTCTCCGCGATACACCGGGTTGATCCCGAACAGCAGCACGTTTCCCTGGCCCAGGTGCGCATCCACTACCACCGCGTGCTCGGCGATCGAGTTGCCTTTGTCCAGCAGCCCATCCAGCAGCAGTCCCTTGGCATCGGTGAACCGCAAAATCACTTCCGGCCGTTCGCTCTCCGGAATCACGTTCGGGTTGTTGCGCGTCATCTCCTCATCCAGCGCCCGCGGCTCCCACGGCTGCTGCTTCTTCAATGGCTCCGCCGCGGCGATCTTCCGCCCCTGCGGCTCGTCCGAGTCTTCCACGCTGCCGCGCCCGGTCGGCCGCTGCGTATAGGGATCCATCAGCACCCGCCCACCGGCGCGCCCCAGCGTATAACTCACGTTGAAGGCCATCCCGTTCGCACTCATCACCGGCACGTTCGCGCCGAACCCGTACACCACGGGGCTTTCCTTTGCCACAAACACCGTGTTCAATACGCTGCCCACCACGCGCGCATCGCCCGTCGGATTCACGCTCACTCCCGGCGCCAGCCCCATATCGATCGCGAACTGCGCCGTGTCCTCGCAGGTGATCAACAGCCCGCCTTTCTTGACAAACGCCGTCAGATGCTCGAGTCCCTCATATCCGAGCCCCGGCCTCACATCCGCCGTGCTGTCGCCGCCGTCCGGCAAATTCGGCGTCAGTCCCGTCTTTTCCCACGGCATGGCATTGTTCCACTCGGGATACCCGTTGACAATCTCCAGCGCCGACGACCTTCCCACCGGCGCAAACACAATCACGTCATACTTTGCCCGCAAATCCGCCTCGTTCCGTGCCGTCTGCGTACTGATGTAGTCGAATGGCACGCCCGCCGCGTCGAACGCATACCGCCACCATCCCTCGGTCTGCGTCGCCAGCCACGTATGCATGAACGCCACGCGTGGCGCAGTCACCGCGTGCATCGGTCCACTCGGAGACGCCGCCAGTCGCGTCCCATTGAGCGCCAGGTCCTTGAGTGCTGCGGCCGCTCGGTCGCCCGCGCCCGTGATCACCAGCGACCCAGCCGGAAAATGCTTGCCCTCGGCGTCAAACGCCTTCTCCGCCACCTGCACCTTCGCCTCTTTGAGTTTGTAGACCAGCGCCAGCAGCGTCGTCTGCCCCGTATTCGCCACCGCCAGCACGTCTCCGGAGCCCGCCACCTTGCCCGCGAGCGCCGACGGATCGTCCACCGGCTTCATCGCCGCCTTCAGAATCGACGCATCCGTCAGCCGCGCCGCCTTCACGTTGAACAAATGCGAGAACGACCACCCCGTGTCGTCGTAGGGATGTTTCTGCGGATCGTCCGCCGCCCAGTACTGCCGGTCGAGCAGCGCGTCGGCCGCGCGCGAGTACGGCTGATCCATCCGCACCACCAGGCTCCCCGCCGCAAACGTCTCCTGCTTCGGCTTGTCTTCCCGTTTCTCCGGCGGCAAAGTCGCCGTTGCTGCCGCCGTCAGTTGCTGGACCTCCACGTGCTGCCGCTTCAGCACCTCCACCAGCTCAATCTGCCGGTTCGTTTCCGCTTCATCCGCAGGCAGTACATACGCCGCCGGCCCTTCATTCGCCGGCTTCTCGATCGACCGCTTGCTCTTCAGATAGTAGTTTTCGAGGAAGTGATGCGCGTGCTGCGAAAAGTAGCTGATCGTTGTCAGCAGCGCCGTTTCCTCGTAGTTGTTGTTGTCTCTCTGCGACCACGTCACCACCGGCAGCGGCGGATTTTGCCGGTACCACGTCCGCGAATACTCCTCCGGCCGAAGGATGCGCTTCTCCGTATCCGCGCCGCCATTGCCGAACGTTTCATACAGCCGGCTGATCCCGTTGTGCATCGCCGCCAGAAACATCAGGTACCCCGGGCTCCACGTGTCGAAATCGCCATGCGTAAACGCCCCTGGCATCCCGAAGCTCTGCATCTGCGCCATGTTGTTCCAGCCCAGCTCGGCCCACTCATCGGCCAGAATCGGATCCACCCACGCGTTGTATGGCCCGTCGCCCACCGTGTTGTCGTAAAGAAACGGCACCGACTCGTGCAGATCGTGCAGCACCTGCGCGTGCCAGCCGACGTAGGTGTTCAGCACGTTCTGCGTCAGCTTCAGCGTCATGCCCATGGCATCGCGATTGTTGTCGTGCGCCACGTAGTGGCCCCAATAAAGCAGCCGCGGATAGAGCTCATTCGGATGCGCCTTGTGCCACCGGTATAAGTCCACCATGCGGTCGCGCCCATCCACCTCTACCACCGGAGTGATCAGCACGATCATGTGCGACCGGATGTACTTGATATACGGCGCATCGTCCACCGCCAGGCGGTAGGCCAGTTCCATCAGCGCCGTCGGCGCGCCCGTTTCCGGCGAGTGAATGGTCCCCGTGATGTAATAGACCGGCCACGACGTATCGATCAGCGCTTTCGCCTTCGCATCGTCGAGCCCGATCGTCCGCGGATCGCCTAGCTGCGCCAGCCTCGCGTCGTTCTCCTGCACCTTCGCCAGCAGGTCCGCATCGGCCACCGCCGCCGCGATCATCTCGCGGCCCTCCTCTGTCTTGCCGACCGAGAAAACCTTCACCCGAGGCGTCGCCGCCTCCAGCATGCGGAAGTACTTGTACACGTCCTCCGCGTACGGCAGAAAGTCCGGTGCGCCGCTCACGTCGCCCAGAACCTTCGCCGGCGTCGGCACCGTCTTCGACGCTGGCAGATAATTCACCAGCGGAGAAATGAAACTCGGGTCCGTCGTGTACTTCTTGATGTGGTCCGTGTATTCCTGGTCGATCGCCTGCTTCGGATCCCGTGCATAGTTCGCGTTCAGATCCTGCGCGCGGCCCGCAAATCCGGCGCACGCCACAGCGGTTGAAGCAACAGTCAAGGCAACTTTCGCGAAAGCATTCCTCTTGCAATGCCAGGTACGCAGGTCTCCTCTTGCACTCATTCGATGTCCATTCCCCATGGGCGCAAGAATGACACAAGAGCCCCGCAAGAGAAAAGATGAAAGCCATGTCATGCGACGCTGGGGTCAGCCGTTTTCAACGCGCGCCTTGATATCCCGGTACGCCGCATCGATGAGTCTGGCAAGCGCTTCGGCATCGATCGCCTCTCCCGGTCTCAGCTTCACATGCCGCATGAACTTGCCGCTGCCTTCCAGCAGGCGCGCCGGGTCCTTGAGGGATGCGCCTTGAAAGAAACCAACGTTGGCGTGTGAGGTGAATACATTGACATATCCGAAGGGCGCATCGCCCAGGCATGCGACCGGGCAGCCGTCATGCAGCAGCTCCCGCACTTCGTCTCCGCATCCGCGCATGACCTCAAACCACTCGCGCGCGATCGCTCCCAACTCGCCTTCATGCCGTTTCATCCACAAGTCGATGGCGGGATCCCGCTCCACAGCGCCATTGAACCGCAGCAAATCCGTTTTCGCCATCGCTCGGTGTCCCAGGTTCGCGATCTATGGTAACGTAGCCGCTCTCCGGAGCCGCCGGCCCCGTCGACGCAAAGGTCGCCCCCGTCCACGCTCGCCTGACCCGCCCCCCGCTTCAATCCGCGGCGAAAGGGTTGAGCGACTGCTGAGAGGGCGGTTGGCGAAGAATCGTCATTCCACGTGCCGGGATGCGTCAAAGCGGATGGGCTGAGACCGTTCTGTCGTCGAAGCTGGCCGAAGCCGGATTGGACCGCAGCTTATCGAATGCCGGTTCAACGGCAAAATAAACGATCCATCCGCTGTGGCGGGCGCGCGCCCGCTCAAGAAGCATGACAGCTTTCCGGCTGTCGCCGAGCATGGCATAGAGCTTGGCTTTGTCGTAATCGGAATAATAGGGCCCCGCGTCGAGCTTTTCCGTCTCTGCGACGATGGCGCGCAGCACTCCGGGGTAGCCGCTCCGGTGATAGGCGCCCGCCAGTTCTTGCGCGACCTCCGGATGTCCCGCCGTCGTGTAGAAGCTTTGCCGGGCAGCGAGCGCATCCTTCCATAACCCCTTTTGTTCGCAGGCCCAGGCGAGCTTCATCTCGGCGGTCTGGAAACCGCTGTCGAGTTTCAACGCCTCGCGGTAACTCTGAATGGCCGCGTCGTAATTCCGAGCATAGTAGCTCACCCACCCATTGTTGGTGATGATGATCAGCGAAACCGGATCCAGTTCCTCCGCCTGGCGTAGTTCGTTTCGAGCTTCGTCGAAGCGTGCCCGCGAGGCAAGAAACATCCCATACCAATGGTGCGCGGTCGCGTTGTTCGGGCCGAGGTCCAGCGCCTTACGAAACTCTGATTCGGCTTCAGCAAATTTCCACTCGTAGCGCCATAAACTGAAAGCGAGCGAGGCGTGAGCTTCAGAAAGATTGGGGTCGATCGAAAGGGCCTTTAATGCAGCGTCCTTTCCTGACTCCGCCAGAGCGCCGCTGGAATGGCCTTCGTAGTACTCGCGCAGCAGGTTGTACGTGTCGGCGAGGCCGGCCCATGCCTCGGCGTATCTCGGATCCTGAGCGATCGCCTCCTTGAAGAAGTCGATGGACTTGAGAAAACCCTCCTCGTTGCGTTTGTTCCATTCGAAGCGACCCTTGAGAAGCGCCTCGTACGCTGCCTGGCTTGCGGTAGTGCTTTGCGGCGCGTGAACTTCAGGCATGACCAACGACAGCGACCGGGCCACGCGGTCGGCCACAGACTGCTGGAAGACGAGAATGCGTTCCTCGCTCACCTGGCCGTCATAGGTGTCGGCCCACAGTTCCGCCTGATCGGCAGGCCGCACCAATTGGGCAGTGATGCGGATCGCCTGTCCGGAGCGTTTGACGGTCCCCTCAAGCAGGTAGCTGACCCCCAATTCGCTCGCGATTTGAGGCAGAGGCTTGCCCGAGTGCTTGTAATTCATGGCTGATGTGCGCGCGATCACCCCGAGGTGAGTGGGGCTGACCGTTCCCAGATGGACGATCATCTCGTCGGTGACGCCATCGCTGAGGTACTCCTGGGAGGGATCACCGGTGAGGTTTTCGAAGGGCAACACAGCCACCATGTGCCGAAGAGGCGCTGCCGGCGAAGGTACATCGCGCCTCCAGGCAATAGCGGCCAGGAACCCGGCAGCTGCCAGAAGGATGCCAGTCGCGGCTAGTACCATCACGGGCCTCCGATTCCGTCTGCGTGCTGTGCCGGGCTCGGGCTGCAAGGCTTGCTGGATCGGTTCCGCGATCCGCTCCCCTGCTAGCATCTCGGGAGCGACTACGGTGACAGGAGCAACAAAGCGATAGCCGAATCGCGGAACCGTCTCGATATAAGTGGGTGCTCCCGGATCATCGCAGAGGACCGATCGAACCTGGCGAATGCAGTGGTTCAGGCTGCGATCGAAGTCGACATAGGTGTCGCGTCCCCAGAGCACTTCCTGAATCTCCGCGCGTGTGACCACCTGGCCGGCTCGGGATGCCAGCAGCACCAGAAGCTTAAGCGGCTGCGGCGGAAGGTGCAGAGCCGTTTCGAATCTCTTCAGTTCACACTTTTCCGCATCCAGCCGGAAGACGCCGAAGGTGAGGACGGCCGGAATAGGACGTTCCAAGCTCATAAATGCTGCTCGAATCAACAGCCAAGCCTGGGGATGGCAAGCGGCATTATAGCCGGTCGGCTCGAAATGCAACCGTGAACCCGGACACATGCCGCAATGGCGCTCACATGTTTCGGCAGGTTCTTCTAATTCAACAGGTTACGCGCACACAACTTCGCCGCGCAAAATCACTTCGCAACCATTGATTTTCCCTCCTGCGTCGCCCAGAGTGGCTCCGGCTGATGGCTGCTTCGCTCGCCCCTGCAAGTCCGGCGAGGAAGAGCGAAGGGTTGTTGTGTTTCCCGGATCGTTGCCGCACACGTCAGGGACCGATGCGAACCACGGCGACTTGGGTTTTTTCCTCGCGCCCGGACCGCAACGTCAAGGCGAAGCGGTGATCTGCCCATGTGCCAAGGAGATCTCTATGCAAGTGAGTGCCTTTTCTATTCCGTCTTCGAAGTACTCAAAAACCGCCCTGGAAAACCACATATGGGTGGGCGCGCGCGGCCTTGAGATAAGGTTGCTGGCTGGCATACTGTTGGCGTTGTTGGGCGCAATCGCGGTCCAGGCATGGGCCGCCCCTGCGCCCAAAGTCCACCGCATGCAGTCGGCTGCCGCCACCACGACGACTACGCTGAACACCTCATCTTTGACTGTGAACCAGCGCCTCATCACCGCTCTCTCGGCCGCTGTCACCGATCCCAACACCGTCACGCAGGGTCTGGTCAGCTTTTATGACGGCAAGGTCCTGCTGGGAACTGCGCAGATCGTCAACACCGGCAGCAAGTATGTGCACGGCTCGGCCTACCTCAAAGTGGAACTCGCTGCCGGCACGCATGTTCTCAAAGCGGTTTTTGCCGGCACCACGACCGACGCGCCCAGCGCTTCCTCGACGAAGAGCGTGACAGTCACCGGCGGGGCAACCGCTACCACCATCAGCTCCACTGGATCTCAGGGCAACTACACCCTCACCGGCCAGGTCGTCGTCGGCGGTGCAAACCCAGCCACCGGTACGGTCTCCTTCCTGGATACTTCCAATGGCAATGCATCCCTCGGCTCTGCCGCTCTCGGCACTGCAACCGTGAACCATGCCTTCGCCAAGTCTGCCGCGTACAGCATCTATGACACGACCGACAACGACCGCCCCCAGCAGGTCGTCGTCGCCGATTTCAATGGAGACGGCATCCTCGACCTCGCCGAGATCGACTACTCCGCCGCTATCTCTATCCACATGGGCAAGGGAGACGGAACATTCATGGCTGCGGCCCCGTTCTGCACGATTGGCAATCCGGCTACGGAGTGCCAGGCCGGCTCCGAGCCCACCACCATCGTCTCTGGTGACTTCAACAGCGACGGCATTCCTGATCTTGCGGTGAACGACGGCTCCGACGTGGTCGTCTTTCTGGGCGACGGTGACGGCAGGTTCCAGCAGGGAGTGATCTATGCTACAGCCTCCGGCAACAACATGATCGTCGTGGGCGACTTCAACCGCGACGGGACACCCGACTTTGCCGTCACGGTCGACGGCGGCGTCTCCATCGTTCTTGGCAACGGAGACGGCACCTTCCAGCCCAACAACGATATTCCACTGAACGACTCCAGCACCTACATCACCGTCGGCGAATTCAACAAGGACGGCATCCAGGATCTCGCCGTTACGGGCTGGAACGGCAGCACCTTCATGGTGCTGCTCGGCAACGGCGACGGAACCTTCAAGGCGGAGAAGGACACGGCGATTTCCAGCAATCAGAACCCCGCAAATGGAACCATCATGGCAGCCGACTTCAAGAGTGTCGGCTATCTGTGCGACCTGGCCTTCTCTGGAAACAGTGCCGTGTTTGAGCCGTGGCTGGGGAAGGGTGACGGCACGTTTGCTGCGCCGCCGGCTTCACCTGTTTACAACGCCGATGGCGGACTCGACGTCTATGCCGGACCGTTGACGGTCGCCGATCTGAACGGTGACGGCATTCCCGATATCGCGATGGCCTGGTACACCGCCGACAACGTCGTTGGCCGAGTCGCGGTCTTCTACGGCAAAGGTGACGGCACGTTCAACGCCACGCCCACTCAACTCTCTGCCGGCCAGCAACCCATCTGGATCGCTACCGGCGACTTCGACGGCAACGGCATGCAGGACCTGGTTGTCGCCAACGAAAACGACAGTACCCTCAGCGCGATCCTCAATAGTGCCTCGACAACTGCTTCCGCTGTCCTGTCGCAGGTCCTCGTGCCCGGCACCGGCACGCACAACGTCCTCGCTCAATACGCCGGCAACACCGCATTTGCGGGCAGCACTTCCTCCACCATCGCCCTGACAGCCGGTGGCACCGCAGCCGTGCCCACCATCACATCTGTCTCGCCCACAAGCGTCGTCGCCGGTTCCGGAGCGTTCACGCTTACGGTCAATGGCACCAACTTCGCCACCGGCGCCGTGGTCAAATGGAACGGCAGCGCCCGGACCACGGCCTTCGTCAGCGCAACGAAGCTGAGCGCCGCTATCCTGACCGCCGACATCGCCACGGCCGGCAACCATACAGTCACCGTGACTGTTGGTGCGGCCACCAGCACCGGGGCCACATTCACGGTGACTGCCCCCGTCCCCATCCCGGTGATCACCTCCATCTCGCCCAACGACATGCCCGCCGGCAGTCCCGCCTTCAGTCTCTCGGTCAATGGCACCGGCTTTACCAATGGCTCTGCGGGCTCCATCGTCTACTGGAACACCACCAAGCTGCCCACAACCTTTTTCAGCACCACCAAGCTCACCGCTGCCGTGCCGGCCACTGACGTTGCCGCAGCGGGCAGCGCCAGCATCACCGTCAAAACCGGCGCCGGCACAGCATCGAACGCCCTCACCTTCACCATCACCCCGGCAATGGAAACGGTATTGGCTATGGGCTTCTTTAACAAGACCGGCACGCCCGGAGCCACCAGCGGCAACATTACTTGCACCTGGAACACATCGGAGTATTTGTGCGCCATCACCGGCCAGACGTTCTATTACAGCAAATACGTCGCCAATGTGACGGTCGCGGACACCGGCGCACCTTACATTGCGACAGTCAACTCCGTTGGCGGACAGGTGATCGTCAAAATCTATAACCTCAGCGGAACGGCGGTTCAGGAACCGTTTTACATCACCGTCTACAAACCCTAGGTCTTCCTCCGCTTACAGCTCCAGTCAACATGGGTACCCCAGGTCTCGATTTCGAGACCTCGGGTACCTCAGTCCTTACATGTATCGAATAGTGACAGCCGTGTGCATTCACGCGCGGCCTCAGCGATGCCAATTCCGCCGCTCAGCTTGCTCCCGCCGTCGCCGCCTCCAGCCGCGTGCTCGCCTCGGCGATCTTTGCCCGAGCCGTCGCCAGGTTCTTCGCCGCCCTCGCCTGCAGCCGCCCCCGGCTCTCGATCAGCTTGCCGTCGATCACCGCCGTCTCTCCCCGCATTCCCGGGTCGCGGTCGCGCAGCACCCGGATATCGAGTTCCGCCTTGGCCACAAAGTGAAGCGCCGACCCCATGTATCCCGCCACCAGGTGATCGATCCTCTCCGCATTCGAGATCGTGCTGCCAAAGCTCGTCGGCAGCACCTCGACTACGTCCGGCAGGTCCGGCTGCTCGGCGCGGATCCGCTCCGTCCACTCGTCGACCATCTGCGTCGCCGCCCTTAGCTGGAACTTCACCGTGAACACGTCCGTCCGCGCCTGCTGCTCCTTCTCCTTCAGCAGGATCTCCAGCGTCTTGGCCGCTGCATCGGCCTGCCGGTTCGACGCATCCACCTGCGCCTTGCTCGCGTCCGCCTGCCGCTTGGCGTGTGCCGCGTAGTAAATCGTCACCCCAGCCAGCACGCTCGCCATCAGCACGTTCGCAATCGCCGCATATGCCGTGATCTGCCCAATCGACAGCCCAAATACCGTCTCGCCCATATTCCTTCTTTGTAATTTCCTGCCGCCAGTATAGGAGACGAACGCACGTGCATCGGAAGTGTTCGGCAGTTTCAACCCTCGCACAAAGCCGGCAGAAACCGCGTGGGCTCCGGCCTCGCTGGGTCTCGCGCCGAAGGCGCAATCGTCCTTAGCCCCGCGCTTCAGCGTGGGGCTGAATTGAAAGAACACATCCGCCTTGCAATCCGCCCGCCACTCCGCTAATATCGATAGATGCGTCCCGAGTTCCGTCTCGGGCCGTCACTAGCACCACGGCATTTGGGCCTGTTCGAGGGCGTCTTCCTCCAGGCTTCCCGCTCAAAGCGGGGCTGGCAATTGCGGTGGGAGACGAGGACTGATGAGCAAACCAAGCAAGAATATTGCGAAGGCGCGCGCCGCCGTCACTGAATCGGCCTATCCGCTGCCTGCCGCGGTCGATCTTCTCAAGAAGGTCAAGTACGCCAAGTTCGACGAAACCGTCGACCTGACCATGCGTCTCGGCGTCGACACGCGCCACGCCGATCAGATGGTCCGCGGCACCGTCGTGCTGCCCCACGGACTGGGCAAAACCAAGGTCGTCGCCGTGATCGCCACCGGCGACAAGCAGAAGGACGCCACCGCCGCCGGCGCCGACTTCGTGGGCGGCGAAGAGATGGTCGAGAAGATCCAGAAGGAAAACTGGACCGCCTTCGACGCTCTGATCGCCACGCCCGACATGATGAAGGTCGTCGGCCGTCTGGGCAAGGTGCTCGGCCCCAAGGGCCTGATGCCGAACCCCAAGACCGGCACTGTGACCACCGACGTGGCGGCCGCGGTCAAGGAGATCAAGGCCGGCAAGGTCGAGTTCCGCGCCGACAAAACCAGCCTCGTGCACGTCCCGGTCGGCAAGCTCAGCTTCCCGCCCGAAAAGCTGGTCGAAAACGCGACCACGGTCATCACCTCGATTGTCCGCGCCAAACCTTCGGCCGCCAAGGGCAAGTACATCAAGAGCGTCACGCTGAGTTCCACCATGGGCCCCGGCGTCCCGCTCGACTCCGCGGTAGCCGATTCGGCGGGCAAGCACTGAACCAGCGATCAGGGAACAGTGATCAGTGGTCAGACTGTGGCTGGATGGGTTTGGATCCGCGCTGACGGCCTGATCGGACAGGATTCGCAACGAACTGCCAGACGATGGCAGCTGGAGGAAGCCGGTGACGGAGAGTAAGGGGCTGTGATCGCGGAGCTGATCGCTGACCACTGATCGCTTTCCACCGTGCGGAGCACAAACATGGCAATATCAAAGGCTAAAAAGAACGAGAAGATTCAGTTGCTGGCCAAGGAGCTGGAGCACTCGACAACGGCAATCGTCGGAACCTTCGCCAAGCTCACCGTGGCGCAGGACTTTGCATTGCGCAAGGTCATCCGCGAGGCCGGCGGCAAGTACCGCGTGGTCAAGAACAAGCTGGCCGCGAAGTCCAGTGAGGGCACCAAGGTCCACGGCGCTCTGACGGGCCTCAAGGGAGTCAGTTCCGTGGCATTCACCTCGGGCGATCCCGTCGCGCTGGCCAAGGCCTTTTCCAAGTGGGTCGGCGACAACGCCGAGTTCCAGTTCAAGCTGGGCATCGTTGACGGCAAGCTGCTCAAGGTCGAAGAAGTCAAGGCCCTGGCCACCATGCCGGCCAAGGAAGAGATCTACGCGAAGCTGCTCTTCCTCATCAATGCTCCGGCGCAACGCCTAGTCACGGTGCTCAACGCCACCGGCCGCGATCTGGCGGTCGTGATCAACCAAGGCGTGGAGAAGGAAAAGTTCGCGGGAGCGGCGTGAGCCGCTAGCCCTCAGCCGTCAGCTTTCAGTCATCGGCTCGTCGAGACACGGGGCTCGCTGAGGCACGGAATGAGCTGAAGCTGTTCGCTGAGAGCGGTCAGCAGTTGAACGAGTTTTGGCCGACTGACAGTCAGGAAGGGCGCTGGTCTGGGCGCATCGGAAACTTCCCGCTTGGCAGGGTGGCCATGGCAAGGAATTCAAAGTTATCTGAATGGAGAAGAACATGGCGGTTCGTCCGGAATTGGTTGAAGAAATCGTTAGCCTGAGCTTGCTCGATGCGGCGGCTCTTGTGAAAACGCTCGAAGAAAAGCTCGGCGTCTCGGCGGCTGCGGCGGCTCCGGTCGCGGTGGCGGCCGGCGGCGCGGCTGCGGCAGCTCCGGTGGTCGAAGAGAAGACCGAGTTCCAGGTCATCCTCAAGGACTTCGGCGCGAATAAGATCAACACCATCAAGGCGGTGCGCGAAGTCACTTCGCTCGGCCTCAAGGAAGCCAAAGACCTCGTCGATGGCGCCCCCAAGCCGATCAAGGAGAACGCCACCAAGGACGAGGCTGAGGCGATCCGGAAGAAGTTCGAAGGCATCGCCACAATCGAAATCAAGTAGTCGAGCATCTAATTCCTTGTGGACTTGCATGCGCCGCCGGGACGCGTTATGATGTTCGTTGCGCGTCTTTTGGGCTGGGCCGGATTTCGTCAATTACTCCGGTCCCAGGCGGCGCGTTCTTGAGAAAATTCGAAGATTGGCACAGACGCGCGAGCGCTTCTCGCCGGGCCAGGCCGGGAGAAGCCGTCAAGCGCATGAAATAAGTGCCGTAGCGCCAATGGGTTAGCAGGAAGGCTGGGATTCCTGCCTGATTTGCGGCGAATGGCTGGCGGGCGAGCGATAAAGCAAGCTTGGGGAATCGGCGAGAGCAGGGACAAGAATTCGGACAGGGGCACAGGCACCAGGCCGCGCTCGTGAGGCATTGCGTCCTTACGGGCTTTTCGTGTCCTCGGGCCGCTGCAGGCCGCGCATCGCGCGCCGGAATCTGCATGGTTACGCACACGACCACCTTCCGGTAGTCACCGTGGCGTCTGCATCGCTCGATTGTGCGCAGAATAGCGCACCTTCCGGTTTTCCGGCAATGCCCAGGTTGCGATTTTGACGTGAATCTCACGAGCCGCCACCATCGCGCCGAACCCAATCTCCCCGGCGCATAGGTCGACTGGATCTGGCTCCAGCCCGGCGTAGAACGATTGGTTTGATGATCTGCCGGCGCTTTGAGTCTCAGGCGCCGGTCCTGACCGGGCTACTTCATTGCCGCCCGCGTCCGGAGCGATGAGACTCAGGAGTGAACATGCCCAACGAGAAGCGCGCGATTCGCAGCCGGCTCGATTTTTCCAAGATCCCTACCGCAACCCAGATTCCCAACCTGATCGAAGTCCAGCGGCGCTCCTACGAGCGATTCCTGCAGATGGATAAACTGCCCAATGAGCGCGATGACTCGGGGCTGCAGTCGGTCTTTGTCTCCGTTTTCCCCATCACCGACTTCCGCGGCATCTCGCAGCTCGACTTCGTCGACTTCTCCATCGGCAACTGGGAGTGCAAGTGCGGCCACCTGAAAGGCCTGCACCACCTGCGCACGGCTTGCATCCACTGCGGATCGATGGTGATCACGGACCCGTTCCATCCCGGCGACGTCCTCTGCCAGAAGTGCGGCACCTACAACAAGAACACGCCCGACTTCTGCAACAAGTGCGGCGACCCCGTCAGCCTCCAGCTCAAATACGATCAGCAGGAGTGCGAAGAACGCGGCATGACCTTCTCCGCGCCGCTCAAGGTCACCGTCCGCCTCACCATCTACGACAAGGATCCCGAGACCGGCAACAAGACCATCCGCGACATCAAGGAGCAGGAGGTCTTTTTCGGCGACATTCCGCTGATGACGCCCAATGGCACGTTCATCGTCAACGGCACCGAGCGCGTTATCGTCTCGCAGCTTCACCGGTCGCCCGGCGTCTTCTTCGAGACGGCGAACAACCGCACCTACTTCCTGGGCAAGATCATCCCCTACCGCGGCTCCTGGGTCGAATTCGAATACGACCAGAAGAACACGCTCTACGTCCGCATCGACCGCAAGCGCAAGTTCCTCGGCACCATCTTCCTGCGCGCCCTGGGCCTGCGCTCCGACGAGGAGATCCTCAAGACCTTCTACGTCGTCGACCGCATCAACATCGCCGACGGCAAGCTGAGCTGGGCCGTTCCCCAGGATGCGAAGGTCAGCACGCACCTGGTTGGCGCCAAGCCCGCGCACGCCGTCATCGTCCACGGCGAAGAGATCGCCCACTCCGGCCGCAAGGTCACGCCGCACACGCTCAAGCTGCTGCGCGCGGCCAGCGTCGAGCAGATCGAGATCGAAACCGCCGAACTCGATGGCGCGCTCACTGCCGCCGACGTTGTCGACACCACCACCGGCGAAGTCATCGTCGAGGCCAACGTCGAACTCACCGCCGACCGTCTGCACAAGGTGCTCTCGAGCGGCGCCGCCAGCTTCGAGGTCTTCTTCCCTGAGCGCGACGATGTGGGCAACATCATCACCAACACGCTCAAGCGCGACTCCGTGCGCAAACCCGAGGAAGCGCTCATCGAGATCTACCGCAAGCTGCGTCCCGGCGACCCGCCCACGCTCGATACCGCTACCGCGCTCTTCGAAGGCATGTTCTTCGATGCGCGCAAGTACGACTTCTCACGCGTCGGCCGTCTGAAGTTCAACATCAAGCTCTACGAGAGCCAGGATGCCACCAAGCTCGACCAGCGCACGCTGACTCCGGAGGACTTCTACGCCACCATCCGTTACCTGCTCAAGCTGCGCAAGAACATCGGCGTCGTCGACGACATCGACCACCTCGGCAACCGCCGCGTGCGCGCCGTCGGCGAGCTGATGGAGAACCAGTTCCGCATCGGCCTGGTGCGCATGGAGCGCGCCATCAAGGAGAAGATGAGCGTCTATCAGGAGCTCTCGACGGCCATGCCGCACGACCTGATCAACGCCAAGCCCGTCATGGCCGCCATCCGCGAGTTCTTCGGCTCTTCGCAGCTCTCGCAGTTCATGGACCAGACGAACCCGCTGTCCGAGATCACGCACAAGCGGCGTCTCTCCGCGCTCGGGCCGGGCGGCCTGTCGCGCGAGCGCGCCGGCTTCGAAGTCCGCGACGTGCACACGACGCACTATGGCCGTATCTGCCCCATTGAGACGCCGGAGGGCCCGAACATCGGCCTCATCAGCTCGCTGTCGTGCTTTGCCCGCATCAACGAATACGGATTCATCGAGTCGCCCTACCGCAAGGTCAAGGACGCCCGCATCCTCGACTACATCGAGATCACTAACGCCGGCGAATCCGGCCTGCGCGTCGGCGATCACATTGAGAAGGACGAGATGCTGCGCTTGAACGAAGGCCTGCGGAAAGGCAACAAGCGCATCATCGAGTCCATCCCCTTCAGCTTCTACCTCTCCGCCTGGGAGGAGGACCGCCACACCATCGCGCAGGCCAACATCGAGTTCGACGACAAGGGCGTCATCACCGAAGACCTCGTCAACGCGCGCCGCCAGGGCAACTTTGTCCTCGTCAGCCGCGCTGAGGTCGACTACATCGACGTCTCGCCCAAGCAGCTCGTCTCCGTGGCGGCATCGCTCGTGCCCTTCCTCGAGCACGACGACGCCAACCGCGCGCTGATGGGAGCCAACATGCAGCGCCAATCGGTTCCGCTGCTCGTTGCCGAGGCGCCGCTCGTCGGCACCGGCATGGAAGGCGTGACCGCCCGCGACTCGGGCGCCGTAGTCCTCGCCAAGCGCAACGGCATCGTCGACTCAGTCGACTCCGAGCGCATCATCGTGCGCGTCGAAGGCGAGCACCACCCCACGCAGCTTTCGCGCGAGGTCGGCTCCGACATCTACTCGCTCATCAAGTTCAAGCGGTCCAACCAGAACACCTGCATCAACCAGAAGCCCGTTGTTCGCGAAGGCGACCGCGTGATCAAGGGCCAGGTGATCGCCGACGGCCCCTGCACCGAGCAGGGCGAACTGGCCCTCGGGCGCAACGTGCTGGTGGCCTTCATGCCCTGGCGCGGCTACAACTTCGAGGACGCCATCCTCATCAGCGAAAAGCTCGTCCGCGAGGACTACTACACCTCGGTCCACATCGAGGAGTTCGAGATCGAAGCCCGCGACACCAAGCTCGGTCCCGAAGAAATCACGCGCGACATCCCCAACGTCAGCGAGCACGCACTGCGCGATCTGGACGAGAGCGGCGTGGTCCGCATCGGCGCCCAGATCAAGCACGGCGACATCCTCGTCGGCAAGGTGACGCCCAAGGGAGAAACCCAGCTCACCCCCGAAGAGAAGCTCCTTCGCGCCATCTTCGGCGAGAAGGCCGGCGACGTCCGCGATGCCTCCCTCACCTGCCCTCCGGGCATCGAGGGCACCGTGGTCGACGTCCGCATCTTTTCGCGGAAGGGCCAGGAGAAGGACGAGCGCGCCAAGCTTATCGAGGCCGAATACATCGCCAAGCTCGAGAAGAACCTCGGCGACGAAATCCGAATCCTCACCGACGAGCGCCTCAAGCGCCTGGACGGCATCCTTGGCGGCAAGGAAGTCCTCGCCGACCTGCACGACGAGCGCACCAACAAGCGCCTGCTCACCAAGGGAGCCATCCTCGATCGCGAGACCATCGAGCGCATCTCCACCAAGAACCTCAAGCGCATCCGCTACGCTGACAAGGATCCCCGCGTCAACGAGCAGATCGATGAAATCGAGGAGATGACCTCGCGCCAGATCGAGGTCCTGCGCAAGATCACCAACGAGAAGATCGCCAAGCTGCAAAAGGGCGATGAGCTGCCTCCAGGGGTCATCAAGCTAGTCAAGGTCTACGTCGCCATGAAGCGCAAGCTCTCTGTCGGGGACAAGATGGCCGGCCGCCATGGCAACAAGGGCGTCATCGCACGCATCCTGCCCGAGGAAGACATGCCTTACCTGCCCGATGGCACGCCGGTGGAGATCGTTCTCAACCCGCTCGGTGTTCCTTCGCGTATGAACGTGGGCCAGATTCTCGAAACGCACCTCGGCTGGGCCGCGCACGAGTTGGGCAGTAAGATTGCCCAGCTGGCTACCGTATCCGAAAGCGCTGAACAGGTCCGGGAAGCGGTCAAGAAGGAATTCGCGGGCACCGCGACTCTGCGCCAGCTTCTCGAGCTCGACGACGAGATGCTGCTTCGCGTCGCCGCCGGCATGGAGCGCGGCATCTGGTTCGGCACCGCGGTCTTCGACGGCGCCAAGGAAGAGGAGATCAAGGCGCTGCTGGCTTCCGCCGGCCTGCCGTCCTCCGGCAAGTCGATGCTCTTCGACGGCATGACGGGCGAGCAGTTCGAGCAGCCGGTTACGGTGGGCTACATCTACATGCTCAAACTCTCGCACCTGGTCGACGACAAGATCCACGCGCGGTCCATCGGCCCGTACTCGCTCATCACCCAGCAGCCGCTGGGCGGCAAGGCCCAGTTCGGCGGGCAGCGATTTGGCGAAATGGAAGTCTGGGCTCTCGAAGCCTACGGCGCGGCCTACATCCTGCAGGAGCTGCTCACCGCCAAGTCCGACGACGTATACGGCCGCACCAAGATCTACGAGGCCATCGTCAAGGGCGAAGCGGCAATCGAGCCGGGTGTGCCCGAGTCGTTCAATGTGCTCATCCGCGAGCTGCAGTCGCTCTGCCTTGATGTGGAGCTCATCAAGCGCGCCGACCTGGTTCGCAAGGCTCCGGCCCCCGAAATGGCCGCCGTCGCCGACGACTAATGCTGAGCTGTCAGTCGTCAGCTCTCAGCTTTCAGCCTCTTCCGCGGCTGAGCCAAAGTGGAGAACTGATAGCTGACAGCTGAAAGCTGGTAGTTGTTTCCAGGGTTCTTCCTCAACGCGGCCTGCGCCGCACCCGGAAGGGAAGAATCCTTAAAGAACTCCGGGAATGACCGCGGCGGGCGCAAAAACGCTCGCCAGGGAGGGTCGCCTTGTTCCGTTCAAATCCGTTCGAGCTTACCAGCCCCATCACCGACTTCGACGCCATCCGCATCATGCTGGCATCGCCGGAGAAGATTCGCTCTTGGTCGCATGGCGAAGTCACAAAGCCCGAGACGATCAACTACCGCACCTTCAAGCCCGAGCGTGACGGCCTGTTCTGCGCTCGCATTTTCGGCCCCGTCACTGACTGGGAGTGCCTCTGCGGGAAGTACAAGCGCATGAAGCACCGCGGCGTCATCTGCGACAAGTGCGGCGTCGAAGTAACCGTGAGCAAGGTGCGCCGCGAGCGCATGGGCCACATCGAGCTTGCTTCCCCGTGCTCGCACGTCTGGTTCTTCAAGGGCCTGCCCTCGCGTATCGGCCACCTGCTCGATATCTCTCTGCGCGACCTGGAGAGCATTCTTTACTTCGAGTCTTACGTCGTTGTCGATCCCGGCGACGCGCCCGTCCGCGAGCGCGAGGTCATCAAGGAAGAGAATCGCTTCCGCGACCTCGACCAGCAGTTCCGCCCCTCCGGATTCAAGGCCATGATGGGCGCTGAGGCTATCAAGGAACTCCTCAAGCGCGTCAACGTCGACGAGCTCGGCGTCGAGCTGCGCGAGCGCATGAAGACCGAGACCTCCGCGCAGAAGAAGCTCAAGTTCGCCAAGCGCCTCAAGGTCGTCGAGGCCTTCCGCAAATCGAGCAACAAGCCGCAGTGGATGATCCTCGACGTGCTGCCGGTCATTCCTCCGGAGCTGCGTCCCCTTGTGCCCCTTGACGGCGGCCGCTTCGCCACGTCCGATCTCAACGACCTCTATCGCCGCGTCATCAACCGCAACAACCGGTTGAAGAAGCTGATGGACCTGCACGCGCCCGAAGTCATCGTGCGCAACGAAAAGCGCATGCTCCAGGAGGCCGTCGACGCCCTGTTCGACAACGGCCGCCGCGGCCGCGTTCTGCGTGGCGCCAACAACCGCCCGCTCAAATCGCTGTCCGACACGCTCAAGGGCAAGCAGGGCCGCTTCCGCCAGAACCTGCTCGGCAAGCGCGTCGACTACTCAGGGCGCTCCGTCATCGTCGTCGGCCCCGAACTCAAGCTGCACCAGTGCGGATTGCCCAAGAAGATGGCTCTCGAGCTCTTCAAGCCATTCATCTATCACCGCCTCGAGCAGACCGGCCACTGCACCACCATCAAGCAGGCCAAGGAAATGGTCGAGATGCAGGAGCCCGTCGTTTGGGACATCCTCGAGGAAGTCATCAAGGACCATCCTGTACTGCTCAACCGCGCTCCAACGCTGCACCGCCTGGGCATCCAGGCCTTCGAGCCGGTGCTAGTTGAAGGCAAGGCCATCAAGATTCACCCGCTGGTCTGCACCGCCTTCAACGCCGACTTCGACGGCGATCAGATGGCAGTGCACATTCCGCTTTCGCCCGAGGCGCAGATTGAAGCCAGCGTGCTCATGCTCGCTTCGCACAATATTCTGTCGCCCGCTTCGGGCCAGCCCATCACTGTGCCCACCCAGGACATGGTGCTCGGCCTCTATTACCTGACCAAGGCCAAGAAGGGGGCGCGCGGCGAAGGCCGCACCTTCGCCAACGTGGAAGAAGTCATCATGGCTCTGGAAGCCAAGGAAGTCGAGACCCTTTCGCCCGTCCGTCTGCGCTATACGGGCAAGGTCCTCGACATGACCACGGCCTACGACGACCAGGACCTCACGCACACCGAGCCGGTCGACTTCGACAAGGGCTACATCAACACCACCGTCGGCCGCGTCATCCTCAACGATGCGCTGCCCGCCGGCATGCCCTTCATCAACGGCCTGCTCAAGAAGAAGGGCATCGGCCAGCTCGTCAACTACTGCAACCAGAACCTCGGCCTGGAAGTCACCGTCGGCATGCTCGACCGGATCAAGGAGCTCGGCTTCCAGTTTGCCACCCGCTCCGGCCTCTCGGTCGGCCTCGACGACATGGTCATCCCGGCCACCAAGTACACCGTGGTCGACGAAGCCGACAAGAAGGTGATCGAAGTCCAGAAGCAGTACATGGACGGCGCCATCACCAACGGCGAGCGCCAGAACAAAGTCATCCAGATGTGGTCCGCCGTCACCGACAAGGTGGCCGACGAGATGTTCGGCAACATGAAGCGCGCCGATGAAGAGGGCGCCATGAACCCGATCTACATCATGGCCGACTCAGGCGCCCGCGGTTCCAAGCAGCAGATCCGCCAGCTCTCCGGCATGCGCGGCCTGATGGCCAAACCTTCCGGCGAAGTCATCGAGACCCCCATCACGGCCAACTTCCGTGAGGGCCTTACCGTGCTCGAGTACTTCATCTCCACGCACGGCGCGCGCAAGGGACTGGCCGACACCGCCCTGAAGACCGCCGACTCCGGCTACCTTACCCGCCGCCTGGTCGACGTGGCGCAGGACGTCATCGTCACCGAGCTGGACTGCGGCACCATGGAAGGCATCTACGTCGGCTCCATCGTCGAGTCCGGCGAGATCATCGAGCCTCTCCGCGACCGCATCATCGGCCGCGTCTCGCTCGAGCGCATCAAGGACTACGACGGCAACGTCGTCGTCGACGTCAACCAGCCCATCGACGAGGACATTGCCTCGGCCATCCAGGGCGCCGGCGTGGAAAAGGTCAAGATCCGCTCCGTGCTCACCTGCGAGTCGCGCCGCGGGGTCTGCGCGCTCTGCTATGGCCGCAACCTCGGCTCAGGCCGCATGGTCGAGCTCGGCGAAACCTGCGGCGTCATCGCCGCGCAGTCCATCGGCGAACCCGGCACGCAGCTCACCATGCGCACCTTCCACGTCGGCGGCACGGCCAGCCGCGTGGCCGACCGCTCGCGCCTCGACGCCAAGAACAACGGCTCGGTGCGCTTCATCAACCTCAACACCGTCGAAGCCAAGGACGGCGAGCTGGTGGCCATGAACCGCTCTGGCTCCATCGCCGTCGTCGACGATCGCGGCCGCGAAAAAGAGCGCTACCAGGTTGTCTACGGCGCACGCCTCAAGGTCCGCGACGGGTCCGCGGTCAAGCTCGGCCAGCTCCTCGCCGAGTGGGACCCCTACACCTACGCAATTCTCACTGAGATCGGCGGCACGGTCACCTTCAAGGACCTGCAGGAAGGCATCACCCTCAACGAAGAAGTCGACGAAGTCACCGGACTCTCGCGCCTCGTCGTGGCCGACTCGCCCGACGAAAAGCGCCAGCCCGCCTTCGTCATCAAGAACAACAAGGCCAACAAGCGCTACCTGCTGCCCCGCGGCGCTCACCTCATGGTGCAGGATGGCGATGAGGTCGGCCCCGGCGACGTCCTGGCCAAGATTCCCAAGGAATCGACCCGCACCAAGGACATCACCGGCGGTCTGCCCCGCGTCGTCGAGCTCTTCGAGGCTCGCAAGCCGCGCGAAACCGCCATCATCTCTGAGATCGACGGCGTCGTCCGCTTCGGCGAAGTCGCCAAGGGACAGCGCAAGATCTACATCACCGCCGACAACGGCGATGAGAAGGAGTACTCGGTTCCCCGGGGTATCCACGTCAACGTTCAGGAAGGCGAACGCCTCCGCGCCGGCGACCCGCTCATGGACGGTCCGCTCAACCCGCACGACATTCTTGCCGTGCTCGGTGAAAAGGAGCTTCAGGCTTACCTGGTCAACGAAATCCAGGAAGTCTACCGCCTCCAGGGCGTGGCCATCTCGGACAAGCACATCGAAGTCATCGTTCGCCAGATGCTTCGCTGGGTCCGCATCGACGAGGTCGGCGACACCAACTTCCTGCTCGAACAGCAGGTCGACCGCTTCCGTTTCACGGAAGAGAACGAGCGCGCCATGAAGAACGGCGGCCGCCCGGCCATCGGCCGTCCGCTCCTGCTCGGCATCACCAAGGCGTCTCTTTCCACTGACAGCTTCATCTCCGCTGCCAGCTTCCAGGAGACGACCCGCGTGCTCACCGAGGCCTCCATCAACGGCGCGCTTGACAACCTCCGCGGCCTCAAGGAGAACGTCATCGTCGGACGCCTCATTCCTGCCGGCACCGGCCTCGAGTACTACCGCAACGTCCAGCTCTCACCTGAGCTCGAAGAAGCGGCACGCCGCGTCCAGCAGGAAGTTCACGCCGAGTTTGAAGCCGCCGAGCGCGAGCTCGAACTCATGCGCCAGGAAGGCGAAGCCGAAGAAATGGCGGCCGAGTAACGGCCTTTGCCGCTTCCCGGCGGTCGGTGATCCGATGGCCCGGCGCCTGCCGGGCCTCTGGCCGCTGACAAAGGCACCCAGAGAGGCTCTCGCTTTCCGCGAGGGCCTTTCGAATTTTGCGTACACGTTGAAGAAGGCGGAGGGGCGGTACCAGGAGCTCGAGCTGGTTTCGATAATCACGCTCCACAAAAAACAAACCCCACCAATACGGTGGGGTTTGTCAGCAGGCTCAGGCTCTGTGGCTGAGAAGTCTTTTTGCCGGTCAGTTGACTTGCGCGAAGCGCGTCCGGCCCATCGCAACCGAGTCCCCAGGAAGCGGTCTCTGCGTCCTGGGGCGGGGGCGATTACGCCATCGCTTCGCGGCCCATCGTTTCGAAGTGGAGCTGGTTGGTCTTCCGGTCCACGTCGATGCGCACATGCGAGCCGTGCACAACCTCGCCGTCGAGGATCTTCATCGCCAGCGGGTCCTGGACCATCCGCTGCAGCGCGCGCTTCAGCGGCCGCGCGCCATACGCCGCATCCGAGCCCTTTGCCAGAATGAGCTGCCGCGCTGACTCCGTCAGTTCCAGCGAGATCTGCCGGTCCGCGAGCAACTTCTGGACATCCTCCATTCTCAGGTCGAGGATCTGGCTCATCTGTGCCGGTCCCAGAGGGCGGAAGATAACCATATCGTCTACGCGGTTCAGGAACTCCGGCCGGAAGTGCTCGCGCAGGATCCGCATCACGCTTTCGCGAGTCATATCGACATCGTGCTCGGTCTTCAGCGCGTCGCCTTGCAGCATCGCGGCGCCCAGGTTCGAGGTCATGATCAGCACCGTATTCTTGAAATCCACCGTGCGTCCCTTCGAGTCGGTCAGCCGTCCGTCGTCCATCACCTGCAGCAGGATGTTGAACACATCCGGGTGCGCCTTCTCGATCTCGTCGAACAGGATGACCGCGTACGGCCGGCGCCGGATCGACTCCGTGAGTTGACCACCCTCGTCGTAGCCCACGTATCCCGGCGGCGCGCCGATCAAGCGCGCCACGGCATGCTTCTCCATGTACTCGCTCATGTCGATCCGTACCATGGCGTGCTCGTCGTCGAACAGAAACTCGGCGAGCGCCCGCGCCGTCTCGGTCTTGCCCACGCCCGTCGGGCCGAGAAAGATAAAGGAACCGATCGGTCTCTTTGGATCGCTCAGGCCCGCCCGCGACCGGCGGATCGCGTTAGCAACCACGGCTAACGCTTGGTCCTGCCCGATCACGCGCTCACGCAGCCGGCTTTCCATCTCGACAAGCTTCTTCACATCGCCCTCAAGCATCCGCGCCACGGGAATCCCCGTCCACTTGCTCACGATCTTGGCGATGTCTTCCTCGTCCACCTCTTCCTTCAACATGCGCGCTGTGCCTGCATTGCCGTCCTGCTGAGCGCTCAACTGCTTCAACTCGCGCTCCAGCCTGGGCAACTCCCCATACTGGATCTGCGCTGCCCGTTCGAGCTGGCCCTTGCGCGTCTGCTCTTCCATCTCGAAGCGCAGCGCCTCGATCTTCTTCTTGAGTTCGCTCACGCGCGTGATCGCCTCGCGTTCCGTCGTCCAGCGCGCGCGCAGCGCGGTGACCTTCTCCTTCACATCGGAGAGCTCGCGCTCGACCACCGCCATGCGCTCGCGGCTGTTCTGATCGGTCTCGCGCTTCAGTGCGGCGCGCTCGATCTCGAGCGAAGTCGCTTCGCGCTCCAGTTGATCGATTTCCGTCGGCACCGAGCCGATCTGGATGGCCAGGGAGGCCGCGGCCTCGTCGACAAGATCGATCGCCTTGTCGGGCAGGAAGCGATCGCTGATGTAGCGATGCGACAGCACCGCCGCTGCGACGATCGCCGCGTCCTTGATGCGCACATTGTGATGCGCCTCGTAGCGCTCGCGCAGCCCGCGCAGGATGGCGATCGTGTCTTCCACGTTCGGCTCGCCGACGTAGACAATCTGGAACCGCCGCTCCAGCGCCGCGTCCTTCTCGATGTACTTGCGGTACTCGCTCAGCGTGGTTGCTCCGATCGCCCGCAGCTCGCCGCGGGCCAGCGCCGGCTTCAGCATGTTGCTCGCGTCGATGGCGCCTTCGGCCGCGCCCGCTCCCACCAGCGTGTGCAATTCGTCGATGAACAGCACGATCTGCCCGTTCGACTCTTCGATCTCTTTCAGCACGGCCTTCAGCCGGTCCTCGAACTCGCCGCGATACTTCGCGCCGGCCAGCATCGATCCCAGGTCGAGCGAGATCACGCGCTTGTCTTTCAGCGCTTCCGGCACGTCGCCCTGAACGATGCGCCGCGCCAGACCCTCGACGATCGCCGTCTTGCCCACGCCGGGCTCGCCAATCAGCACGGGATTGTTCTTCGTGCGCCGGCTCAGCACCTGGATCACGCGGCGGATCTCTTCGTCGCGTCCGATTACCGGGTCGAGCTTGCCGCGCCGCGCCAGCTCGGTAAGATCCTTGGCATACTTCTCGAGCGCCTGGAATTTGCCTTCAGGATTCTGGTCGGTCACGCGCTGCGACCCGCGAACCGCGGTCAGCGCCTTCAGGATCGACTCGTGCGTCGCGCCCAGAGAAACCAGCGTCTCCCTCGCCGCGTCGCCCTTCAGACCCGCGATTCCCAGCAGCAGATGCTCGGTTGAAATGTAATCGTCCTTGAAATTCGCCGCCTCGCGGAACGCCTGCTCGAATGCCCGGTTCAGCCCCTGGCTGATGCCCGGCTGCGCGGCTGAGCCCGCGACACGGGGCAGCTTTTCTTCGATGGTGTGCAGCTCGTGCTCCAGCCGCTCGACCGGCACGCCAACCTTCTCGAGGACCGCCGGAATCACGCCCTCGCGGTCCTCCACCAGCGTCAGCAGCAGGTGCGCCGGCTGAATCTCCGGGTTGCCAGACTCGGCCGCCCGCGACTGCGCCTGCTGCATCGCCTGCTGCGATTTCACCGTCAGTTTTTCCCAACGAATAGCCATATTTCAGTTCTCTGTGATCGGTTGTGAGTCATCAGTTCTGTTGCGAAGTTCTCAATCTGTCTCGGCGGCTGCGTTCGAGCAAGGCCCGCAACGCATTCCCGCCACAGTTCTTCCCGCCGCACTTCATGGATGCATGCGGTCTTGCGAAAGTCCCGGCTGTGAGAGCCGCAGCCCACAGTCGCCCTGGCTGTTCAGTTTGCGCCTTGGAGCCCAAAAAGCAAAGTGGCCAGCAGGCCTTTCCGCTGGCCACTCGGGGCAATTCCAGCCTCAGAGACCACTGACCACCGATCACTGATCCCTGACCACTATCGTTACGCAGCCACCGGCTTGCCCAGGCTCACCTTGATCTGCTTGGGCTGCGCCTCGGGCTTCTTCTTCAGCTCCAGCTTGAGCACGCCGGCATTGTAGCTGGCGCCGACGTTCTCCGTGTCCACGGTCGAAGGCAGCGTGAAAGCGCGATAGAAGCTGCCATAGCGCCGTTCGATGCGGTGGAAGTTCTCTTCCTTTTCCTCTTTTTCGAATTTGCGCTCGCCCTTGATGGTCAGCGTATTGTTTTCAACGCTCACATCAAGGTCCTTCTCTTCGATCCCCGGCACTTCCAGCTTCAGTACAACCTTCTTGTCGTCCTCATAGATGTCGACTGCCGGAATGAAGCTGGCCGTCGTCATCTGGCCCTCGCCTTCGCTGAAATCGCGGAATAGCGCATTCACGCGGTTCTGCAGGGTTGCGACTTCCCGAAAGGGATCCCAACGAGTGATTGCCATAACTGGTT
>Ga0335069_10002035_pt1 | contig 31622 bp, 29 predicted proteins | sample Lox_Sample_11_FD_206714 | JGI IMG/M metagenome (GOLD analysis project Ga0335069, IMG submission 206714) | Soil microbial communities from Loxahatchee National Wildlife Refuge, Florida, United States - Lox_Sample_1.1 | ecosystem: Environmental > Terrestrial > Soil > Wetlands | place: USA...
GATGCGGCACAAACTGCGCACGTCGCTGACCGTCATCGGCATCGCGATCGCGGTGATTTCCTTCAGCCTCCTGCAGACCGTCGTGACCGCGTGGCACGCGGGGGTCGAATCGTCCGGTGCCGACCGACTGGTCTCCCGCCATGCCGTTTCGTTCATTTTCCCTCTGCCGCTCGCGTACAAGGAAAAAATCTCCCACGTCCCGGGGGTAACCGACGTCTGTTATGCGAACTGGTTCGGCGGCGTCTACATCGACAAAAATCAGTTCTTCGCCCGGCTGGCGGTCAGCGACAACTATCTCGACATTTACCCCGAGTTTGTCGTTCCCCCCGATCAGATGGCCGCCTACCGGCGTGAGCGGAACGCCTGCATCATCGGTTCACAACTCGCCGAGCGGTATCATCTGAAACTGGGCGATCTGATGCAGATGGACGGTGACATCTATCCGGGTCAGTGGGAATTCGTCGTCCGGGGCATTTATTCCCCCCGGGACAAGACGATCGATCCTTCGAATTTCTTCTTCCACTGGGAATATGTCGACGAACGGATGAAACAGGAGACTCCGGACCGGGCGGGCTACGTCGGCTGGTACATGATCAAGACGCGGGATATCGCTGAAAATGCTGCGATCTCCAAGAGCGTCGACGATCTGTTCGCCAATTCGCCTGCCGAAACCAAGACGGAAACCGAACGCGCGTTCCAGCAGAGCTTTCTTGCGCAGGCCGGTGCGATACTCACCGCCATGAACATCATTTCGTTCGTCATCATCGGGATCATCATGCTCGTTCTCGGAAATACGATGATCATGGCCGCGCGGGAGCGGGTACGCGAGTACGCCGTCTTCAAAACGCTCGGCTTCTCCGCGTTCCACCTCACCGGCCTGATTGCGGGAGAGTCGCTGGCCATTGCCGCCCTCGGGAGCGGCATCGGCATTCTCATCAGCTTCCCTGCGACGGCAGGTTTTGCCGTGATGATGCCGAAGGGATGGTTTCCGATCTTCAATCTGGAGATTCCCACTCTGCTTCTCGCGGCGGCGGCGGCGATCAGCGTCGGCCTCGCCGCTGCGGTTTTTCCGCTTCAGCGTTCCCTGCGTACCACCATCGTCGACGGTCTCCGACAGATAGGATGACAGATGAAAATACCCGCAAAGTACATCGTTCGGAATCTGCTGACGCGCCGGCTCACCATGTCTCTCACGGTCGCCGGCATCGCTCTCGTGGTGTTTGTCTTCACCGCTGTCCTGATGATGGCCAACGGCATCCGGTCGACCCTCGTCGCCACCGGCGCCGAGGACAATGTCATCGTCCTGCGAAAATCTGCCCAGGCGGAAATCTCGAGCATCATCGGGCGCGATGAAGCCAACGTGATCCGTACCCTCCCCGGTATCGCGCATACGCAGGAAGGCAAGCCTCTCGTCTCCGCCGAGGTCGTGGTAGTGATCAATCTCCGGTACAACGATGAATCGGGGTTCGGCAACGTCACGGTCCGCGGAGTCAACCCCGAGGGGATCCGTCTCCGGCCGGGCGTGCGGATCTCCGAAGGACGGATGTTTCAGTGGGGCACCCGGGAAATCGTGGTCGGCTCGTCCATTACCCGGAGATTCAAGGATTCCCAGATCGGGTCGCAGATCAAATTCGGCGGCGACACCTGGACGATCGTCGGCGTCATGAGCTCCGACGGGAGTGGATTCGATTCGGAGCTCTGGGGAGACAACGATCAGCTCGGCGAGGCATTCAACAGGCCGGTCTTTTCAACGGTCTTGCTCAAGCTTGAGCGGGCATCCGATTTTCCCGCCTTCAAGGCGGCCTTCACGAACGACAACCGCCTGCAGTATTTTGAGGTAAAGCCGGAGAGGCAGTTCTACGACGAGCAGTCCGAAGCGATGGCCACCTTCGTCCGGATTCTCGGCATCTTCGTCACGGTGATCTTCAGCGCCGGCGCGATGATCGGCGCGATGATCACGATGTATGCGGCGGTCGCCAACAGGACGATCGAAATCGGCACCCTCCGCGCCCTCGGCTTCCGGAGAAAGAATATCCTGACGGCCTTTCTCCTCGAATCGCTGTTCCTCTCCCTGATCGGGGGGGGAGTCGGCATTCTGCTCGCATCGGTGCTTCAGTTCTATCAGATCTCGATGATCAATTTTTCCTCCTTCGCGGAGCTGGCGTTCAAATTCTCCCTTTCGGCCGACATCCTCGTCCGCTCGCTCGTCTTTTCCCTCATCATGGGAGTGATCGGAGGATTCCTCCCGGCGGTGAGAGCCTCGCGGATGAACATTGTGAACGCTCTCCGGTCGGCCTGAAGGGAGACGGAGAATAGATCTTGCGGCATTCAGGGGATTTTTGTATATTGAATCTCCCATCAGGTACAGTCAGCAGACAGAAAGAATACAATGGCCAAAATTTGTGAAATTTGCGGAAAAAAGCCGGTCAGCGGCAACAACATCAGTCATGCCCACAACCGCACCCGCCGGCGGTGGCTCCCGAATCTCCGGAGCGTCAAGGCGCAGGTGAACGGCAAGGTGCAGAAAATGAAGGTCTGTGCGAGCTGTCTGAAGCAGGGAAAAGTGATCAAGGCCGCCTGAGCGGCTCCCAGCGTTTGTGTCTGTCAAGCCCGGTCCTCCACCGGGCTTTTTGTTTGATTCTCGGGGAAAAAATCCTACATTGGACAAACCGCGATCCCTATGTCGATTCCGAACTCCCTCACCGTTTTCAGAATCATCCTGACGCCGGTCTTTGTCCTCCTTCTGTTTTCGGATTCGCCGCTCGCCAAGGAACTCTCACTGCTGGTGTACATTGTCGCAGCACTGACCGACTGGTACGACGGATGGGTAGCCCGGAAATACGGGTACATATCGCGCTGGGGAAAATTCCTCGATCCGCTCGCGGATAAAATTCTATCATCCGCCGCCCTCTTCTCCTTCGCCTACTTATCGCTCGTCGACCTCTGGATGGTCTGGATCATCGTGGTCCGGGATTTTATCGTCACCCTCCTCCGGAGCGTGGCCGAATTCTACGATCGGCCGGTGGTCACATCCAAAACGGCTCAGGCCAAGACCTTCGGGGAATTCCTCATCATCTACTACATCCTGATCCTCTACGTGGCGCGATGCCTGCCGCTGTTCATGCAGAGGTACGGCCCGCTCCTCGATTCCCTCATGCATCCGAAGGTTCTCTTTGGCATGATGCTGCTCGTGACGATTTCCTCGATCGGAACCGGGTGCATGTACATGTTCGACAACCGCCAGTTTCTCCGTGAATGTTATGACCGCCTCACCCGCCCGTCAAAATACCCCTGAGCCCGTCCCCGGATGGCTCACCCGGTTCATCGCGACCGGCTTCTTCTCCGGCTATTCCCCCGTGGCATCGGGAACGGCCGGAAGTCTCGTCGGCCTTCTGATCTATTTCATACCGGGAGCGTCCGATACCCGCGTCCTCCTGCCGCTCACCATTGCGGTGCTGATCCTGGGCGTACTGACGTCCCGGAAAATGGAACGCGCGTATGGCGAGGATCCGTCGATCGTCGTGATTGACGAGATCGCCGGGATGTGGATCTCCCTCCTTTTCATCCGCAAATCGATCATCGCGGCTATCGCGGCATTTTTTCTTTTCCGGCTGTTCGATATCGTGAAACCCCCGCCGGCGCGCCAGGCGGAGCGGCTGGGCGGTGGCGTCGGCATCATGCTCGACGACGTCTTCGCGGCAATTTATGCCAACCTCCTCCTCAGGGCCGCGGGCTTCCTCTTTCCCTCGGTTTTCTCCCTCTGACGGGAATCCCGAACCGGGAGAAACGGACCAATCATGAAATCGATACTCGTCACCATCGGCGATGAACTCCTCATCGGGCAGGTCATCAATACCAATGCCGCGTTCATCGCGCGTCTGCTGAACAGTATCGGCGTCGACACCGTCCGCCATCTCACCGTCGGCGACCGCCGCGGCGAGATCCTTGCCGCACTGCGGGAATCGATCCCCCTCCACCCCGTCACGATCGTCACCGGCGGTCTCGGCCCGACGCACGACGACATCACCGTGGCGACCCTCTGCGAATATTTCAAGACCACCCTCCGTCCCGATCCCTCGGCGCGGCGGCAGGTGGAGAAATTTCTCACCGCCAGAGGCCTTCCCTGGAATGAGGCCGCCGAATCCCAGTGCCTGGTGCCTGCGGGTGCGGAGATCATTCCCAACGAGCTTGGAACCGCCTCCGGTCTTCTTCTGAAGGAGGGAAAACAGATCTGTATCGTCCTTCCCGGCGTCCCGTATGAAATGGCCGCCATGATGGAAAATTCCGTCATCCCGATGCTCCGGGAAATGTCCGCCGGCAGTGTCATCCTGCACCGGACGCTCCGCACAACCGGCATCGCGGAATCCGCGCTCGCCGCGCGGCTCGGTCCGGTCGGGGATTTCCTCGGCGAGGCCACTCTCGCGTTTCTCCCCTCTCCCGGAGGCGTACGGCTTCGCATCACCATGAAGGGATCCGAACGGGCCGGAGCGGAACTCGAGATTTCACGGATCGAACGGCATATCCGGGAACGGGCGGGGAACTTCGTTTACGGCATCGACGAGGAGGAGATCGAGGCGGCGGTCGGCCGGCTTCTCGCGGAACGCGGCCTGACCATCGCGGTTGCCGAATCGTGCACGGGCGGTCTGATCGGTCACAAAATCACCCGGATACCGGGAAGTTCCGCGTACTTTGACCGGGCCGTCGTGGCATACAGCAACCGTTCGAAGACGGAAATGCTGGGAGTGCCCGCTCCCCTCATCGCGAGTCACGGCGCCGTCAGCGCAGAAGCCGCAACAGCCATGGCCGCGGGAATCCGCGAGAGATCCGGCACGGATATTGGCCTGTCGACGACCGGCATTGCGGGACCCTCCGGCGGGACGCCCGAAAAACCGGAAGGGCTGGTCTGGATCGGTTATGCGGACAGCAGGCGTTCCTATGCGCGGCGGTATACTTTCGGGACCGGAAGGGAGCGGGTCAACGAACGTGCCGCGGTGGCGGGGCTCGATCTGGTGAGACGGGAACTCCTCGGAATTGCAGACGATGCCGCCGGCCGTTAGAACGTTCATCGCCATCGAAACGCCGGCGGACATCCGGGCGGCGCTCGGCGGACTGATCGCGAGCCTCCGACAATCGGGGGTCGATGCCAGATGGGAGACCGGCGATAAAATGCACTGCACGGTGAAGTTTCTCGGGGATGTCGAGGGCGCAGATCTCGGCGACGTCCTCTCGATCATCCGATCGACCGTCGGTCGGTATCCGAAATTCACCCTGGTATACGAGGGAATCGGAGCATTTCCGAACGCACGGCGGCCCCGGGTGATCTGGGCGGGGTGCAGTGACCGTGACGGGGTGCTTGGCCGGTTGAAAACAGGACTCGACGACGCGCTCGGGCCGAAGGGATTCCCCGCGGAAGACCGGGCCTTTCATCCGCACGTGACTCTCGGCCGGATGAACAGTGATTCTGTCCCCGGCAACTTGACTCCGAAGCTGGAAAATCTTACCTTTGAACCACGAATTATACAGGTCGATACGATCGTCGTGATGAAGAGTGTCCTGCGACCTCAGGGGGCCCTGTATACGAGACTCGACGAAATCCAGTTACGTCAACAATCGGACGCCTGAACGATGGTACAGGGAAAACCGCTGAAGCACCGGAGGACAATACTCTTCATCGACGATGAATCGGCCTGGCTGGAGGCGATACAACTTGCCGTGACCGACAAATCGGTGAAGATCATGACGGCGGCGAGCGGGGAGGAAGCTCTGCAGAAAATACACCGGCGGAAGCCCGATCTTATTCTGAGCGATGTCCGGATGCCGTTCATGAACGGATTCGACCTGTTCGAAAAAATCCGGAGCAATCCCCAATACCGCGCCGTGCCGTACGTCTTCATGTCCTCCATTGACGATTTCGACGCAAAACACACCGCAAAAAAACTGGGAGCGGACGGATACATCGAGAAGCCGTATGATCTTGAGGGGATCAAGAGAGTCCTTCTCGAATTACTCCTGCGGTTCAAAACAACATAAGACACAGTCTCCGCGACTGTTCAACCTCTTTTCTGGAAAGGGAGCACGTATGGCAGACGACAACGGACGAGAGTCCCGTTTACAGGCGTTACGCATAGCGATCGAACAGATCGAAAAACAGCACGGCCGGGGAGCGATCATGAAGCTCGACGAGGGGCCGATCGCACCGATCGAGGCGATATCGACCGGATCGATCTCCCTCGACGCCGCCACCGGCATCGGCGGCATACCCCGCGGCCGGATCATCGAAATTTTCGGTCCGGAGGCATCGGGAAAAACGACCATCTGCCTCCATGTCATCGCCGAGGCACAGAAAAAACGCGGCATTGCCGCGTTCATCGACACCGAACACGCCCTTGACATCGGATATGCGAAAAAACTCGGCGTGGATGTCAACAATCTCATGCTCTCCCAACCCGAGTACGGCGAACAGGCGCTCGAGATCGTCGAAACACTCGTCCGGAGCGGCGCCCTCGATGTCATCATCGTCGACTCCGTCGCCGCACTCACGCCGCGGGCCGAGATCGAAGGTGAGATGGGCGACCCGACCATGGGCGTCCAGGCGCGCCTCATGTCCCAGGCCCTCCGCAAACTGACCGCGGCCATCAGCAAGTCCAAAACCTCGGTCATGTTCACCAACCAGCTGAGGCAGAAAATCGGGATCATGTTCGGGAACCCGGAGACCACCACGGGCGGGAATGCGCTGAAATTCTACGCATCCCTCCGTCTCGACGTCCGCCGCATCGAGGCGATCAAGGACGGACAGGCGATGGTCGGCAACCGCTGTAAGGTCAAGGTTGTCAAAAACAAGGTCGCTCCCCCCTTCCGCGAAGCGCAGTTCGACATTCTTTACAACGAGGGGATCTCGCACCTCGGCGATCTGATCGATACCGCGGTGGAGCAGAACATCATCACGAAGAGCGGCTCCTGGTTCGCCTACGGACCCGACCGGATTGGTCAGGGACGCGATGCCGTCAAGAAATTCCTCCAGGAAAACGACCGGCTGGCGAGGACGATCGAGCAGGAGCTCCGGAAGAAACTCGGCCTCCCGGGAGAACCTTCTCCGGCGGCACAGGGAAAGGGAGACGCCGGGACGATGAAGCCGGAAACGCCCGTCAAGAAACCGGTCAAAGCCTGATCTTTCGTGCGGTACGACGCTCATGGTGATCACCAGGATTGAGCGGCAGAAGAACAGCACTCAGCGGCTCAACATCCACATCGACGGCGAGTTTGCGTTCGGCATTCATAAAGCCGTCCTGCTCCGGTGGTCGCTCAGGCAGGGAGACAGTCTCACGGATCAGCAGAAGCGGGACCTCATGAACGACGAGGAGGTCCACCGCGCGCGCCTCTCGGCCATGCGTCTTCTTCATTCCCGTCTTCGTTCCGAAAAAGAACTACGCGACAGACTCCGTGAAAAGGAGTATGCGCGGGAAACCGTTGATGCGGTTGTCCGGTCGTTGAACGAGGCCGGACTGCTGGACGACGCCCGGTTTGCAGAGGCGTTCTGCCACGACCGCGCACTTCGCGGCGCGGCAGGCCCGGTTCTTCTCCGGCGGGAACTCCGGATGAGAGGTGTGGCGGCATCCATCATCGACCGACAGCTGGCCCGGATCCCGGATGAGGAACAGATGGCGCGTGCGGTCCGCACCGCGCAGGCGTATCTCCGCAAATCGCCCCGCGCCCGTACCGCGCGGATCCCTGCCCTCCGCGGGCAGGCGGTCGGCAGATATCTTCTCCGCCGCGGCTTCGAATGGAGCATCATCACAAAAGTACTGAAATCGATGTTCGGCGAGACTGACGCCTCGCCGGGGGAGGAATAATATGGGATCCGTGATATTCGATATTGAAACGATCGGTCTGCCGATCGAAGCGTTCGACGAGGTTCAGCGCGAATACATCCTGAAATTCGCCGACACCGACGAGAAACGGGAAGCGGAACTTCAGAAACTCGCCCTCTCACCCCTCACCGCCCAGGTCGTGGCAATTGCCATGATCAATCCCGAAACCATGGGGGGAAGAGTCTTTTTTCAGTCACCGGAAGCAGATCATTTCTTCTCCGACGACGACAAGGTGGAGTTCATCTCCGGCACCGAAACCGACATTCTCCGCCATTTCTGGAGTGCGATCCAGAAGTATGACCAGTTCATCACGTTCAACGGGAGAGGATTCGACTGTCCGTTCCTGATGATCCGCTCCGCGATGCTCGACATACGACCGACAAGAAATCTCGTCCCGTACAGATACGACTCTGCCGTTCACTGCGATCTCCTCGAACAGCTCACGTTTTACGGGGCGACGAAGAGATTCAACCTCGATTTTTACTGCAAGTCATTCGGCATCAGGAGTCCGAAGAGCGAAGGAGTGAGCGGGTTGGATGTGGATCCGCTTTTCCGGGCAGGGAGGTACGCAGACATCGCGCGGTACTGCCTCGGCGACGTCATTGCGACCGCCGAGCTCTTCAGACGATGGCAAAACCTTCTGAACATCAGATGAACGAGGCAGGACCGATCCGATGAACAGGCCCGCCGACGCCAATTCCCTCCTGCACGAGGTCGACTTCCTTGTGGTCGATGTGGAAACCACGGGACTTTCGGCGGCACGGGGGGACCGGATATGCGAAATCGGTGCCGTTAAAATCAGGGGCGGGGAAATCCGCGACTCGTTCGGAACGCTCATCAACCCGGGCAGGCCGATCGCTCCCGCCGCAAGCGCAGTGAATCATATCACCGATGCCATGGTCTCCCGGGCACCCCGGTTTGCGGACGCACTGCCCTCACTCCTTCCGCTTCTTCGCGGATCGGTGATCGTCGGCTACAACGCCGAGTTCGACCTCTCGTTTCTGCGGAATGAATTCCTCCTCGCGGGCCGGCAATGGGAAAACCACAGGATGGTCGATACGCTGGCCCTGGCCCGCAAATTATTGCCCGGTCTCCGGAAATACCCCCAAGAGTTCGTCGCCGGAATCGTCGGGCTCGCATTTCCGGTGAAACACCGTGCTCTCGAGGATGCCACCATGACAGCGACTTTGTTCACCCTCTTCACCTCCATGCTCAGATCGCATGGCGTGGAACAGTTCGCCGATGTGCTCCGTCCCGATCTGATCACCCTCCTCTGCGCGAAACGCCGCGCGCTCATCGACACCGCACTGCGCAATGGAAATAATCTCTGGATAAAATATCTCTCCCCGTCAGCCAACGGCATCAGCAGTCGTGTGATCACACCGATCGGATGTTCAACAGCCGCGGGAAACGTTTCTGCGGATACGATGGTCGTCGGATTCTGTCACACCGCCAGGGAAGAAAGGACGTTCAGGCTCGACAGGATTCTGGATCTGCGGCTGATCCACACTCTCCCCCGCGTTTCAGAATAATCCCCCCGGGGGATATTCCCGCTCAGCGGGGTTTTGCGCCGCGGTACCGCGCAACCGACGTGCCGATGCCGGCCGCCGCGAAGATCTTCACGGCATCCCACCAGGAAAACAGAAGAAATCCGTTCACGATCGCCTGCTGCATCTGGTGATAGTAGAGGAGATCGAGCTGAACGGTTCCGACGATGAAGATGAGCAGGGCGCCGGCACCCATCGCCACAACCGCCCGGAGGAAGGATACTGTTTCCCTGAAGAGGAACCCGCCGAGATAGGCGGCAAACGGGAAGGCAAGGAGATATCCGCCGGTCGGACCGATCAGCCGGAGCAGACCGCCGCTAAAACCGGAGAAAACAGGAAGACCCGAAGCTCCGCACAGCAGGTAGAGAACCTGACTTGCGGCTCCCCGCCGGGGACCGAGAATTGCACCCGCCAGAAGGACAAAGAAGGTTTGAAGGGTGAACGGCACGGGGACGTGCGGAATTTCAATCTGGGCTCCGACCGCCGTGAGGGCGGCAAAGAGAACAATCTGTGCGGCAGCGCTGAATCCAGCAGTTCTGCTCTCCTCCAGGGTGGCAAGCGATCCCGACATCTTCATGCAGTCTCCGTGCGAAATGAGTGATGAAGCCAAACATCGGTAATTTTTACGAGAGAATCAAGTGTTCGATAGCCGTCCTCGGCGGCCGATGCGGCATTGTACAGATGGCCGACAGCATCGAGTCCGATGAGCGTCGTGGTCGACGGCCGCGCCGCGTTCGAGAGCGTGACCGCCTCACCGTACGGAACGGTGACATCCGCTTTGCCGTGGACGATGAGCCAGGGAACCGTAATGCGGCCCGCCGCCGTCAGGATATCCAGTTCCTGCCGGTGATTTTCCAGGTCGGCCAGCAGAGCCTCTCCGAGCCGGAGGGGGCTGGCGGACGTCTCTTTCGCAAGCGGCAGATAACCGCGCTCCTTCCAGATCCGTTTCTGATGATCCGTCCAGCGGTCGAACGCGGCAATCGACGACCAGGTCACCAGACCGCGGACGCGTGTATCCCTCGAGGTCTGGACGATGGCGATACCGCCGCCGCGGGAATGGCCGAGGAGCAGAACCGGCAGTCCGCCGATCCCGGCATCTCCGGTGGGGGATTTTTCCACCGCATCGAGGATACTTGTAAGATCCTCCAGTTCACGTGAAAACGTGTTCTCCGCAAACCTGCCGAAATCGGTAATCCTGTTCCCTCCCCGTGCAACGCCGTTGCGGGAAAAATCGAACAACAGGACGGTATATCCGAGCCGGGCAAAGCGGCCGGCAATGACGGGGAAAAATCCCCAGTCCTTGAATGCCATGAAGCTGTGACACACAACGATAAGGGGAAGCCCTGTGCGGATCGCGGGGCGATGCAGCACAGCGTCGAGCATTTCCCCGTCCCCGCGCCCGGCGGGAAAGGGCTCGGGAGGCGGTGCAGAACTCGCTTTCATTCCGCAATGATACGAAAACCGACCCGGTCTGTCAAGACTCATCCGATGCGGCCTGCATCACAAAGGGGGGCATTACGGAGAAGAGTTCCCTTTTTTGATACGGCCGATGGACATTTTTCATGCGTAAATCGGCTGGCACACCTTGTGAATCTACCTCCCATTCTCTATATTATACCAGGCGAAATCGAACATCCGCTCGTGCGGTTCGCAGTATAATCTCATGCTTCATCAATGGCGCACCGGATCTGATATCCCGCGGCCGGATATCCTCCGATCAGGGCACCTCTGTTCTTACAGTCTCTCAACACAAAGGGGTAGAGATGAAGAAAGGTTCCGCTCTTTTTGTTCTTGTCCTGATGCTGGCAGGAGCGCTGTCGGCTCAGAACTCACCATGGCAGTGGGCGAACCCCCTTCCCCAGGGGAACATACTGAACGGGATCTGGGCGGTGAACACCGATACCCTGATCGCCGTCGGAGACGTCGGCACGATCATCCGGTCGACCGACGGCGGATCCACCTGGCAGGTCAATCAGAACGCCGCCGGACTTACCAACCAGCTCTTCGCGACGCAGTTTATCTCTCCTTCCCTCGGCTGGGCGGTCGGCGAATCCGGCACCATCCTGAAAACGACCGACGGGGGTCTGACCTGGTTTAGTCTCACGATAGAGACCTACAGCGATCTCTACGCGCTCCATTTCATCAGTCCCACGGTTGGATGGGTAACCGGCACCCAGGGTGTCATCTATCAGACGATCGACGGGGGGAACAGCTGGACCGCCGAAAACTCGAACACCGCCGCAATCCTTTTCTATATCCATTTCACTTCCCCGACCGTCGGATGGGCGATGGGGACCGAAGGCATCCTCCTTAAAACGACGAACGGCGGCGGCACCTGGAACCCGGTCTCGAGCGGCACGAGTCAGACCCTCTATGCACTCCAGTTCGTCACACCGACGACAGCATTCATCAGCGGATCATTTGGGACGATGCTGAAAACGACGGACGGCGGCACAACCTGGATCTCTCTCTTCACCGGCAGTGAATCGAGCCTCTACGCAATGCAGTTCATCTCTTCACAGACCGGGTGGGCGGCGGGCTCTTCGGGGGGCGTCATCAAGACCACCAACGGCGGAACGACCTGGACGAGCCTGGCGACACCGACGCAGAACGATCTGTTCGGGGTGGCGTTCACTCCTGCGGGCGCGGGATGGATCGTGGGGGATGTCGGCACCATTTTGAAAAGTTTCGACGGTACCAGCTGGATATCCATCTCCACGGGACCGAACAACGCGATCTACGACGTAAAATTTTCCTCTCCGAACGTGGGATTCGCGGTCGGCGATGCAGGCACAATTCTGAATTCGACGGACGGGGGTCTCACCTGGTCGCCGCAGAACAGCAATACGTATCAACCGCTGTACGGCGCGTATTTCCTGAATGCATCGACGGGTTGGGTCGTCGGCGACAGCGGCAATGTTCTCAGGACAACCAACAGCGGTGTGAACTGGTACGGCGAGCCGACCGGTACCGATCTGACCCTGTATGACATCTGTTTCACCTCGTCCACCGCGGGCATCGCGGTTGGAGACTTCGGCACCGTTCTTCTCACCGGCAACGGCGGGATCACCTGGTCGCCCACAACGACCCCGACGCAGGCATCGCTCGTCCGCGTACGATTCGCAAACGCGAATGTCGGCTGGGCCATCGGTTATAACGGAACGATTCTCAAAACGCTCAATGGGGGGGTGACCTGGACAACGCAGGTGAGCGGCACCGGATATATCCTCAATGCGATCGCCGTGATTGACCAGCAGACCGCTGTGATCGGCGGCGACCTCGGTCTGATTCTGACGACCACCGACGGCGGCACCACCTGGACACAGCGGAATTCCAATACCACCGGTTCCATTTACGGCGTCGCATTTTACTCCAGCCTGATCGGCTATGCCGATGCTGACGACGGCAGTATTGTGTCGACGTTCGATGGTGGACAGACCTGGCAGGATCAGAACTCCATCACCAGCAACTCGTTTTTCGATCTCCAGATCGTCCGGAGTGCCAGCGGCGGCATCATTTTCGCCAGCGGCGACGGAGGAACGATTCTCACCTCCACCATTTCCCCCCTTCCCATCCGCGTCTGGACCGGCTCGTTCGATTCGCTCTGGTCGAATCCCTCCAACTGGAACCCCGCGGGTGTCCCCCAGCCGATCGACAGCGTCTATATTCCCGCGACGGCGATGAGCCCTTCGATCCGGTCGATCGAACAGCAGATCGAAATCGGCGCACTCAGCATCGCCCCGGGCGCAAAACTCACCGTGTCGGCAACGCTTGCGACGTTTGTCGTTCAGAACAGCATTTCCACCTTCGGTTCGCTCTATCTTGAACCGGCCGCCCGAACCACCATCTACGTCGGCGGCAGTCTCCTGACCCAGTTCAACGGCACATTTTCACCCGGTTTGTCGACCGTCGTGTTCATGGGATCGGGCCAGATCAAGGGCACCTTCTACAATGTCTTCGTCAACAGCACCGCCTCGATGCAGTCGATCGGCAACATCCAGATCAACAATTACCTGAACGTCGCGGCGAATGTCTACCTCCGCTCGAGTGACACGCTCGCCATCACAGGCACGGACCCGAACGCCATCGAGGGAACCGGCATCATTTCGCCAGGCACCATACGACGATCGATACAGCCGGGTTCGACACAGCCCTACCGTTTCGAGAGTCCGGTGACCTATATCGATTTCTATCCCCAGGGGACCGATCCGACCTCCGTCGATATGACACTCTTTCCGAATGCACTTCCTGCGGGCGTGCCGGATTCGCTCTTCGTGCGCCGGTATTTCATGATCCACCCCAACGGGGGCAGTAACTTCATGGCCTATATGTCTCTCCGCTACGACTCGAGCGAAACCGCCCTCACCGTCGACAACCTTTCGCTCTTCATCGATTCCAGCGGTGTCCTGACGAATGAAGGAAGCACCGATTTTCTCGACAGCGACCTCGTCGCCGTCTCCCTCGATTCCGTCACTCAGTTTTCTGAATGGCTGATCGGCAGAGCCGACTATTTTCCGCATAATCCGTATGCATTCGCCGAAACCCTTTTCACCGCAGACCATTCCGGGCGACTCGATACCCTCGTCTTCGGCGCGGCGGGCGGCGCCACCGACGGCATCGATTCCACACTCGGCGAAATCCCGCTCGGCCCCAAACCTTCGGTGGGAACGTACGATCTCCGGTGGCTCGTTCCGCCCAGTAATGGAACCAAGATCGACTATCGCAACCTGCTGAGCACGACCTATACCCAGCAGACCTACACTTTCTCGTTCCAGCCGGGGCCCGCTTCCTCGCCCCTCACCCTCCACTGGGACAGTACAGCCCTTCCGACAGGGACCTGTTTTCTCCAGGACCAGCAAACCCACGGGGCGCTCTTTTCGATCAACATGAAAAGCCAGCAGACGTTCAGTCTGACGGCAGCCTCCCCTGTCGCGGCGGAGATCGTCCACAAATTGCCCCTCTTTTATCCGGTTGCCTCCGGCTGGAATCTCCTATCCCTTCCGCTCCGGCCGACCAATGACGGCCGCCGGATTACCACCTTTCCGACGGCCGTCTCCGAGGGCTTCGGATACAACGGCGCCTACTACGTCGTCGACACCCTGAGGAAAGGAACCGGCTACTGGATCAAGTTTGCCACAGCACAGCTGGTCGGCTTCGAAGGGGTTCCCCGCACGATTGACACGATTCCGGTGATCGACGGGTGGAATCTGATCGGCGGAGGTTCCAAACCGATCCCCGTCGCGGCGATCGCAACCCTCGGCGGCACTTCGGTGAAAAGCAATTACTTCGGATACGCAAACGGTTACCAGTTCACGGATACGCTGGAGCCGTCGCAGGGGTACTGGGTGAAAATGGCCGGAGCGGGCTCGATCATCCTGAATTCCACATCCATTCCAGCCGTCAAATCCGCGAACAGTCCGGCCGCCGCGCTGAAAAAACTGAATACGATCACGGTCACGGACAATGCGCACGGATCGCAGGTCCTCTACCTTGGCGATGGATCGGCAGGCGCTCCCGACCCCGGGCGGTTCGAACTTCCCCCTGCACCACCCGCCGGCAATTTTGACGCACGGTTCGGTACGGGGACGATGCTCGACCTCGTTCGGTCCGGCCGCACCTCACGCGAGATCCGTTTTCAGTCCGCTTCCTATCCTGTGTCGCTCCGGTGGAACATCGCGCAGTCCGGCATCCACCTCGTCACTTTTTCTGATGCAAAAACCGGAAAAATACTTCGCCAGACCGGTCAGAAGGAAGGCTCGCTCCGGATCACCGATCCGCTGAGCACACGCATCGTGATGACCGTCGATTACGCCCCCGATCTCCCGACGCAGTTCTCGCTGTCGCAGAATTATCCCAATCCGTTCAACCCGACGACAGAAATTGACGTCGCGCTTCCCGTCGACGCACAGATCAGCCTGGTTGTCTACAACATCCTCGGTCAGAGTGTGCAGGCGGTGCTCAGCGGGCAGTTCCTCACCGCCGGAGTCCACACATTTCAGATCGACGGCCGGAATCTGAGTTCGGGCGTCTATTTCTGCAGACTTCAGGCGTCGGGGAAAAACGGCATCAGCGCGATGCGGGTGCGGAAAATGCTTCTCGTCAGATGACACCACAGCGCATCGGGCGTCCGGCAGAATCCGATCGGGGGGAGAAGCGTTAAACGATCTGTCGGTCTTGCACTATTGGTAAATTTTCATTATATTTACAAGCTTTAGTAGGCTGAAAACGGGTCTATTTTCCTGCATTTTCAGCAAATTTCAGTATCCACTACCCTGCGTTCCAACTCACGGATGTCTGAGTTAAAGCTTTTTGCGGGACGATCCAACCGGGGTCTCGCACAGCAAATTGCGCGTCGGATCGGATGTTCGCTGGGCGAATGTCAGATCAAGAATTTCAGCGACGGTGAAATCTGGGTGAAATATTCAGAAAACATCCGGGGTAGTGATGTTTTCATCATCCAGTCGACGGCTCCGCCGGCGGAAAATCTGATGGAGCTGTTGATCATGGTAGATGCCGCCCGGCGGGCATCCGCCAGGAGAGTCACAGCCGTCATACCGTACTTCGGGTATGCGCGGCAGGACCGGAAAGATCAGCCGCGGGTTGCGATCACGGCAAAACTGGTGGCAAAACTGCTGACGGTCGCGGGGATCGACAGGGTCATCACGATGGATCTGCACGCACCGCAGATTCAGGGATTTTTCGACATCCCGGTTGACCACCTCTATTCGTCGGCCGTCTACATCTCGTTCTTTCTGAAAAAGAAAATTCCGCACCTGACCGTCGTCTCCCCGGACGTCGGCGGCATCAAGATGGCGCGGGCCTTCGCGAAACGTCTCGGCGGCGATCTCATCCTCATCGACAAGCGCCGTCCAAAGCCGAACGAAGCCGAAGCCATGAACATCATCGGCGAGGTGAAGGGCCGGAACATTCTCATCGTCGACGATCTGATCGACACCGGCGGAACGTTCTGCAGTGCCGTGAAGGCGCTGAAGGACGCCGGCGCAAAGAAAATCTACGGTGCGTGCACGCACCCGCTTTTCTCCGGAAACGCCCTGGAGCGGATCCTGAAGAGCGACATTGCGACAGTATACGTCACCGACACCATCGCCCCGACGCGGCAGATCCGCTCGGCGTCGAAGGTGGAAATCCTTTCGGTCGCAAACATCTTCGGAGACGCGATCAGGCGGGGTTTCTCGAATAAGTCCATTAGCTCACTGTTCGATATCGATAAAGGATAGCGAGGTTGCACTATGCGTGAACTCACACTAGAGGCGGAAAAACGAACTGCGGTCGGCAAACACAACCGCGCCCTGCGCCGCAGCGGCAAAGTCCCCGGGATCTATTATATCCACGGCGAACAGAACATTCCGTTTACCGTCCATGAAAAGCATCTGAAACCGCTCATCACCACCGCCGAGACCCAGCTGATCAACCTCCGCCTGACCGACGGCGAGGCCAAGAGCTGTATTCTCCGCGACATCCAGTTCGACCCCATCACGGAGCGGCCGGTGCACGTCGATTTCCAGGGTCTCCGTGACGACGAGGAAATCGCCATCGAGATTCCCGTCATTGTGACCGGCGCAATCCCGGTCGGCGTCCGGGACGGCGGGATCCTCCAGCAGTTCACGCGGAGCATCGAAATTTTCTCTCTTCCCCGGTACATCCCAGATCACATTGAGGTAAGCGCCGAAGAACTGAAAATCAACCATTTTATACATGTTTCCGATCTGAAAATCGAGAACGTCAAAATTCTCGAGGATGCCGACACCACAATCGTCGGCGTCATTCCGCCAACGGTTGAGAAGGAAGCCACGCCCGGCACCCCCGGTGCCGAAGAACAGGCAGAGCCGGAGGTCATCGGCAAGGGCAAGAAACCCGAGGAAGGCGCAGAGGGCGAAGCCACAGCGGCACCGGCCGACAAGAAGGCGGAAGCGGCTCCTCCTGCAAAGGAAGAGAAGAAGAAGTAACAGCCCCGATCGGATACGGCGATGTTCGCCCTGTTCGGTCTCGGAAACCCCGGTGCGGAATATGCCGGGACGCGTCACAACGCCGGCTTCATGGTTCTGGATGCCATCGCCTCCGCGACAGCCGGGACAAGATTCAAAACGGGCCACGGGCCCTGCCTGATGACCGAGCGGACGATCGGCGCCTCGGCGGTATTGCTTGTCAAACCGCTGACGTACATGAACAATTCCGGCGCGGCGGTCGCCGACATCCTGGAGAGGTACGGCATCGGGATCGGCGAGACGCTGACGATCACCGATGATGTTCATCTCCTTCTCGGTTCAGTGCGTCTGCGGCGCGGGGGAAGTCACGGCGGTCACAACGGTCTGCGATCGATCATCGATACACTCGGAACGACGGAATTCCCGAGAATGCGGTGCGGCATCGGTCCGCGGCCGGAGCGAAGCGAGGATCTGCCGGATTTCGTGCTCTCCCCCTTCCGCAGGGGCGAGGCGGGTACGCTGGCCGGCATGATCGAGCGGGCGCGGGACGCCGCACTGACGGCGGTCCGTGAAACGCTTCCGGAAGCGATGGCGCGGTTCAACGGTTGATTGTACAACATAAACCCTGTCTCTGAGTTTGCCGGACCCGGCAATTATTCAGGGATCTTTTTTCAACGACCAGAGGGAATCATCATGCTTCACACCAAGCACTCGTACGAAACGACGTTTATCGTCAATGCCTCGCTTGAGGATCCGCAGATAGACGCCGTGATCAATCACATCCAGGAAATCATCACCCGGAACGGCGGCGAAGTCCAGGCGCTCAACAAGTGGGGCCGGAAACGGCTCGCATACACAATCCGGAAGCGCAACAACGGATTTTACACCAACGTTGAATTCACCGGACCGGGATCAATCATCCCACAGCTTGAACGGTCGTACCAGCTCGACGAGAACATTCTCCGCTTCCTGACGATTCACCGGGACAAGCGTGCGCTTGTCGCGGCAAAACCGGCAGTTGCCGCGGTTGCCGAACCGGTTCCCGTTCCTGCACCGACACCGGCACCGGCACCCGCACCCGCGGGGCGTGAGCCGCTCTTCGGCGACGACGTCGCGGCACCGAAGGCCTGAGCGGGTCTCCCCGGCACGACAAAGAGCACGAACCGAGGAAGAATATGGCCGACCTCAAAATGCCCGAATTGAACAGCGTGATCATCGCGGGGAACCTGACGAAGGATCCGGTGTTCCGTCAGACGACCAACGGCACGCCGGTGGTGAATTTTTCGATCGCATCGAACCGGAAGTACCGCGATGCGAACAACCAGTGGCAGGAGGAGGTCTGTTACGTCGGTGTGGTCGCGTGGAACAAACTTGCGGAAAGCTGTACGAACCGGCTGAAGAAAGGGAGCGCGGTGCTGGTGGACGGCGAACTGCAGAGCCACGTGTTCAAAAACGACGACGGGCACACCCGGAACGTGGTGGAGATCAAGGCGCGGCGTATTCAGTTTCTGAACAAGAAGGGGATCCCGCAGGAGGTGCCGCACCAGACCGGGGCGAGCCATCCGCACGAGGAAGAACCGAGTACAGTCGAGGATGATTCGTTCGATAAATTCCTGACGAACGATGAAGCCCAGCTGCTGAAAGATCAGTCATCCGACCATTCATAACGCTTACGAAGGACAATCGTTCATGGCAAAACAGGAACAACAAATCAAAAAGCGGCGTGTCTGCCGTTTCTGCGAGAACAAAGACATCTATATCGATTATAAAGACGAAAAACGGCTGGTCCGGTTTGTCTCCGAACAGGGGAAAATCATACCGAAACGAATCACCGGCACCTGCGCCCGGCATCAGCGGCAGCTGGTCCAGGCGATCAAGCGGGCACGGCATCTCGCCCTGATGCCCTTTGTATCCGACACCATCCGTTAACCGCATCGATTACGCAAGGAGTGGATATCTATGAAAATCATTCTTCGTCAGGACTTCGGCAAGCTGGGAACGATCGGCGACATCGTCGAGGTCAAGGACGGCTATGCCCGCAACTATCTTCTTCCCCGCAAGATCGGGTACCCGGCATCCCCGGGCAGTATCCGCGCGCTTGAGGAGGAAAAGAAACAGCACCAGAACCGCGAGAAGAAGGAACTGCATCAGGCCGAAAAGATGGCCGCAGAGCTCGAAAAGGTTTCCGTGACCCTCAAGGTGAAGGTCGGCGAGGATGAAAAACTTTTCGGTTCCGTCACCGCACAGATGATCGCCGATGCACTCAAGGAAAAGGGGCTGTCGCTCGACAAGCGGACGATCGAGCTCGAGGAGCCGATCAAGGCCCTCGGCATCTACACGGTCAATGTTCAGCTGTTCAAGTCGGTCACCGGCAAAGTCAAGGTCTGGGTTGTCCAGGAGTGAATGTCGCACAGCGGCAATCCGCCTTTCTGTCATGAAAGGAGCGGGCGTTGGATAACGTCAATATCGTCACAGCGTTCTTATTCGGGTTTCTGTCGTTCATCTCACCCTGTGTGCTTCCGATCGTCCCGGGATACCTCTCGTTCATCTCGGGGGTCTCGTTCGAGGAAATGCAGGACGCCGCTCAGCGGCGCCGCGTTCGGCGGCGGATTGCAGCAAATTCCATCTTCTTTATTCTCGGCTTTTCGACGGTCTTTATCGCTCTGGGGGCATCCGCCACGGCCGTCGGAGGATTCCTTCACGAAAAGATCGTCCTGATCGGTAAAATTGCCGGCGGGGTCCTCGTCATCTTCGGGATCCACATGACCGGTCTGGTCAAAATTCCGTTCCTCAACTATGAAAAGCGGTTCCAGGCGGAGAACCGGCAGCTCGGACTGCTGGGTGCTTTCGTCGTCGGCCTGGCGTTCGCCTTCGGCTGGACCCCGTGCATCGGTCCCATTCTCGCCGGCATCCTCACGATCGCAAGCCAGCAGGATACGGTCGGAAAGGGAATCATCCTCCTTACCGCGTATTCCCTTGGCCTTGGGATACCGTTTTTCCTCACCGGACTGAGCGTCACCGCGTTTTATTCCGTTTTCAACAGATTCAAGCGTCATCTCCACACCGTCGAAATTGTCGGCGGCATCATGCTTATTCTGGTCGGCATCCTCATTGCGACCAATTCGCTGACCATCGTCTCGGGTTATCTCGCGCGGTGGCTCCCCTTTTTGAACGATCTCGGATAATGATTGATCACTTTCACGATAAGATGACCAGCCATGGCTAAGGATGTACAGAATCTCGACGATGTCACCATACGGTTCGCGGGCGATTCAGGCGACGGCATGCAGCTCACCGGCATGCAATTCACAAGCACCACCGCATTTGTCGGCAACGATCTCAGCACGCTTCCCGATTATCCGGCGGAAATCCGGGCCCCTGCGGGGACCCTGTTCGGCGTCAGCGGCTTCCAGATTCATTTCGGGACGACGGAAATCAACACCCCGGGCGACACCTGCGACGTGCTGGTCGCCATGAATCCGGCCGCCCTCAAGGTGAATCTCCGGAGCCTCCGCAAGGGGGGAATCATCATTGCGAACAGTGATGGGTTCAACGAAAAGAATCTGAGGCTTGCCGGGTACGAGGCAAATCCCCTCGAAGACGATTCCCTCGATCAGTTTCAACTCCATTCGGTCAACATCACCCAGCTCACACAGAATGCCCTTGCCGACCTGGGGCTCTCCACCAAGGTGACCGACAGGAGCAAAAATTTCTTTGCCCTCGGCATGATGTACTGGATGTTTTCCCGTCCGGTCGAGCCGACGCTGAAGTGGATCGGGGAGAAGTTTGCCAAGACCCCCGAGGTCATGGAGGCCAACATCCGGGTCCTGAAAGCAGGGGTGGCATACGGAGAAACCACCGAGATCTTCGCCGTCCGGTATGAGGTCAAACCGGCTTCGCTTTCTCCCGGACGATACCGGAGCATCACGGGAAACGAAGCCACAGCATGGGGTTTCATCGCGGCGTCGGTCAAGTCGCGGCTGGAACTTTTCCTCGGGTCGTATCCGATCACCCCGGCGAGCGACATTCTCCATGAACTGTCGCGGCACAAGAATTTTCATGTCAAAACGTTCCAGGCGGAAGACGAGATTGCAGGCATCACATCCGCGATCGGGGCATCGTACGGCGGTTCACTCGGCATTACGACGACCAGCGGGCCGGGCATGGCGCTCAAATCGGAGGCAATGGGCCTTGCAGTCATGCTGGAACTGCCCCTGGTCATCTGCGATGTTCAGCGCGGCGGTCCGAGCACCGGTCTGCCGACCAAAACCGAGCAGGCCGATCTTCTGCAGGCAATCCACGGACGCAACAGCGAAGCCCCAATCCCCGTCATCGCCGCGCTCTCACCGGCCGACTGTTTCGCAACCGCGTTCGAGGCATCCCGCATCGCCCTTACCTACATGACACCGGTGATTTTTCTCTCCGACGGGTATCTGGCGAACGGCGCCGAACCGTGGCTTATCCCCGACGTCTCGTCCCTGCCCGACATCGGTGTAACATTCCGGACCGATCCCAAGGGCTTCTTCCCGTACCTCCGGGATGAAAAAACGCTCGCCCGGCCGTGGGCTGTGCCGGGAACTCCGGGGCTGGAGCACCGGATCGGGGGACTCGAAAAACAGCATATCACCGGCAATGTGAGCTACGATGCCGAAAATCACGAATTCATGGTGCGCATACGACAGGAGAAAATCGACCGGATCGCCGAGGGGATTCCCGCGGCCTCGGTCGAAGGCCCCTCCTCGGGGGAACTGCTGGTCGTCGGATGGGGCGGCACCTACGGCGCAATCCGGACAGCCGTCGAGGTAAAACGGCGCGAAGGCAAGTCGGTGTCGCACCTGCATCTGAAGTATCTCAATCCGTTCCAGAAAAATCTGCCCGCCATTTTCAGCCGTTTCCGGAAAGTGCTCGTGCCGGAACTGAATCTCGGTCAGCTGTCACAACTGCTCAAATCCCGGTATCTGCTCCCGACAGTCTCCCTGACAAAGATACAGGGTCTGCCGTTCCGATCCGTTGAAATAGAAAACGCCATCGACGACCTTCTCAAGTGAGGACCCTATGAATCTCGCAACAGAAACGCTTCAGCATCTTCCCCCGGCACCGGAGGTGAAGTACACCGCAAAAGACTTCCAATCGGATCAGGATGTGCGTTGGTGCCCCGGGTGCGGCGATTACTCGATTCTGGCCCAGGTTCAGCGCGTCATGCCCGAACTGGGGATACCGAAGCACAAGCTGGTCTTCGTCTCCGGCATCGGCTGTTCGAGCCGCTTCCCCTACTACATGGATGCATACGGGTTTCACGGCATCCACGGCCGCGCGACCGCCATTGCGAGCGGGCTGAAGATCGCCCGCCCGGACCTGACGGTCTGGGTCGCGACCGGCGACGGCGACGGTCTGAGCATCGGCGGCAACCACCTCATCCACCTCTGCCGACGGAACATCGACATTAAAATTCTTCTCTTCAACAATCAGATTTACGGCCTGACGAAGGGACAGTATTCGCCGACGTCCGAATTCGGCAAGGTCACCAAATCGACCCCGGCCGGATCCGTCGACCATCCCTTCAATCCCCTGCTCCTGACGCTCGGTGCGGAAGCCACCTTCGTCGCCAGGACCCTCGACCGGGATCCGAAGCATATGCAGAACGTCATCCGCCGCGCCGCAGCCCACAAAGGAACGGCATTCGTCGAAATCTACCAAAACTGCAATGTCTTCAACGACGGCGCATTTTTCCAGTTCACCGAGAAGGAGACCAAGGACGATTCCGTCCTTTTCCTGGAGCACGGCAAACCGATGATTTTCGGGAAAGAAAAGAACCGGGGAATACGGCTCGACGGGTTCACTCCCACGGTCGTTTCGCTCGCAGAGGGGAAGTATTCGGCTTCCGACCTGCTCGTCCACAACGAAAACGACACCATGCTTTCCTTCATTCTGGCGAGAATGTCGAATATCCCCTCGTTGCCCCGGCCGGTCGGAGTGGTGTACGCCACCGAACGGCCGCTGTACGAAGTCGAGGTCGAGCGACAGATCAGCCGCGCCGTGCAGAAGCAGGGCGAAGGAGAACTTCAGAAACTTCTGTACCATGGTGAGACCTGGACGATAAAATGACCCGGCGGGAGCGGTACTCCCTCCGATCCGGAACCGGCCTCTTCCCGCCGGTTCTCATTACCAAAACATGATGGAGAAACCTCCTCCGATATCCTCCGCCGGGATCGCCGCTGTTGCGGCAATCCTGCGGAGCGCATCCCGTCTTGTCCTTACCACCCATGTCAATCCCGATGGAGACGGCATCGGCTCGGAGCTCGCCCTGGCCGCCGCGCTCCGCTCCCCCGGGAAACAGATCAGCATTCTGAATCACAACGAGACCCCGCCACAGTACACCTGGCTCGATCCGGACCGGAGCATCGTCGGCTTTTCGCCGGAAAAGCATGCGGACCTGATCCGCACGGCCGACCTGATCGCAGTTATCGACACGAACCAGCCCGGCCGCCTCCGCAGTCTCGAGCCGTTCGTTCTGAAGAGCCCGGCGAAAATACTGATCATCGATCATCACCTCGGACCGGATCCGTTCGCGAACCATTACCTGATCGACGAGGAAGCGACGTCGACCGGGGAGATAGTCTACCGTATTCTGACCGAACTCGGCACCTTCATGACAACGGAAATCGCGACCGCGCTCTATACCGCGATCATGACCGACACCGGATCATTCCGGTATCCCCGGACCGACCGTGAGATTCATCGCATCGCCGGGGAACTGCTCGCCGCCGGCGCAGACCCATCGACGGCATTCAGCAACGTCTATGAACAATGGACGCCCGGCCGGATGCGCCTGCTTGGCGAGATGCTCGACTCAATGCGCACAACGCCCGACGGCAGGATCGCATGGGTGATCTGTACGCGGGAAATGTTCCGCACCACCGGCACCTCCGAGGTCGAAACGGATAATTTCACGACCTATCCGATGAGCGTGAGAGGTGTCGTGCTCGGCATTCTGTTCAATGAACTCACCGACGGCGTGAAGATCAGCTTCCGATCGAAGGGATCGATACCCGTCAATCTCCTCGCGGCCGAATTTGGCGGCGGAGGCCATCTCAACGCCGCCGGCGCGCGTCTGTTCAACCGCCAGCTCGTCGACCTCATCCCCGAGGTCGTCACTGCGGCGGAAAAGTACCTTTCCGCTTCACGGGGAACGTAACGAAGCATTCAATCATTTCCGAGGAGCACGCGCAGTGAAAGTAACTCCGGTCGACACATCGGTAAAAAATACAAAGTGCGATGCAGTTGCGGTATTTCTGCCTGAGGAGAAGGCGGAGTTCCAGAACGTCCTGCGGGACCTCCGTCCGTATTTCGGCAGGAAGGCCGACCAGATCACCGCATCGGCGCACTTCACAGGAAAATCAGGTGAGATCCTCACGATTCATACCGATCGGAAAATCGCCGCTCCCCTCCTGTTTCTCGCGGGAGCGGGCTCCCAAAAGATGAACCGCGCTGAGGCATTCCGCCGTGCAGCGGCGGCGGCGGTTACCGAAGCGAAAAAAAACCGGGCTGAAACCCTCGCACTCGTCGTCCCCGACGGGACCGACACCATGCCCCAGACGGATATCGCATACGCCCTGACGGAGGGGGCCATCCTCGGTAATTACCGGTATGTCAGGTACCTCTCCAAACAGAACGCCGGAAATACGACGATCAGAGAACTGCGGCTCTGCGTCAGCGCCCGGACGGATGAAAAGGCCGTGAAACAGTCTGTCAGGCGGGCCGTCATCGTCTGCGAGTCGACCTGTTTTGCACGGGATCTTGAAAACGCCCCGCCGAACGAGCTCTACCCCGAAACGCTGGCCGACGCCGCAAAGGAATCGGCCGGACGATACGGGTACACCGCGACGGTATGGGACAAGAAAAAGATCGGGCAGGCGGGATTCGGAGGTCTTCTGGCCGTGAATGCCGGAAGCGACCGACCCGCCCGATTCATCGTCCTGGAGCACGCGGGCGCAGACCCCAAGGCAAAGCCAGTCGTCCTGGTCGGCAAAGGGGTGACGTTCGATGCGGGGGGAATTTCGATCAAGCCCGCGGCCGGTATGGCGGAAATGAAGATGGATATGTCGGGAGCGGCGGCTGTACTGGCCACTCTCGAGGCGTCGGCGCGGCTTCGCCTTCCCCACCGGGTCATCGGCCTTATTCCGGCGACGGAGAACCTGCTCGGAGGGTCGGCCATGCGACCGGGCGATATCATACGGCATTACGGCGGCATCACCTCCGAAATCGACAACACCGACGCCGAGGGGCGGCTCATCCTGGCGGATGCTCTCGCCTACGCTTCGACGCTCTCCCCCTCCGTGGTCATCGATCTGGCTACGCTCACGGGAGCCTGCGTGGTCGCACTCGGGCACCATGCCACCGGGATGATGGGCACCGACCGGGAGGTGATGGACACGCTGAAGTCGGCCGGCGAGACAACTTTCGAACGGGTCTGGGAACTCCCGCTGTACGAGGAATATGAAAAACAAATCAAGAGCGATGTCGCCGATGTCCGGAATGTCGGAGGCCGATGGGCCGGTGCTATCACGGCGGCGCTGTTCCTCAAACGGTTCACAGGGGATTACCGGTGGGTGCATCTCGACATTGCCGGAACGGCGATCCTGGAAGAAGCTCTTCCCTACGCGCCGAAAGGCGGATCCGGTGTGGGGGTGCGACTCCTGACGGAATTTCTGAAGCGATGGCAATAAAAAACGCGGCGCCCTCCGGGGGGGAGAGCGCCGCGTTCAAGATCCGACCGTTTACTTCATCAGAACAAGTTTCTTCGTAAACTGCACTTCCCCGGCTTCGAGGCGGTAGAAATAGACGCCGCTGGCAAGCCGTTCGGCCATGAACGGAACCGAGTACCTTCCCGGTTGACGTACCGCATTCACCAGTGAGACCACCTCTTCCCCGAGGAGATTATAAACGGCGAGATGGACCATCCCCGCCTTTGCCACGTCGTAACGGATTGTCGTGGAGGGGTTGAAGGGGTTCGGGTAATTCTGGTAGAGCGCGAACGATTTCGGGAGATCGGGCGCCGCCGCGTGGTCCATGACGATCCGGAGTCCGGATATTCCGTCCGGTGCATTCAGCGTCAGTTCACCGTCCGCGGCAAAGCTCGCCTCGTTCTTTTTCCCATGGCTGTCGGTCCAGAGGAGATAATCTCCGCTCCGCTCCGCGCTTCCCTTCCACGAAATCGTCACGGGATATCTACCGCCCGTAAGCGCCACCGGAAAAGCCGCCGGAAACGATGCAGGATCTGCGGCGGTGACGGTCCTTTGCGAGCTGAACCGGACATCGAGCAGGTTGTCCGGCGCGACCGGCGGGAGTGTGTAGGCGCTCAGGTCGGTTCCCTGCGGAACGCTGTGCGAATAGTAGAGCGTCCGCTGGACCCCTCCCGCGTCGGTAAAGGTGATGGAGCTGAAATTCTTCACCTCTTCCCACTGCCGTGATGACAGGAGAGGATCTGCAGAGTGGCCCGACTTATCCACCTCCAGGACAGCCGGCGGGAGCAGTTTCTGCGCGAGCGAGCCGGCCCCGAGAATGAAGGTGCCGTTCCCGCTTACCTGGATCCAGTATGCCAGGCCTGGAAAGAGGGTGTCGACCACCTGATAGCCGTAGCCGTTTTTATAGGAAAAATAGTTCGAGAGGGTTGTGGTGCCGTTCACCACGATCGCGGATTTCAGAAGCGGATACGACGGCGGACCGATCATATTCCAGCCGGTGTAGACCGCAAGAGTTTCCGCCGCGATCGCGGCGCCGGAAACGAAAATGGGAGCTGCGGATGCATACTGCAGCCAGTACCCCACGCCGTTTGCCAGAACCGGAGCCACCGCGTATCCGCTGCTGTAGAAGAAGGCATTGGAGGCGGCGCCCGGATAGAGCGTTGTTTTGTGATAATCGGCCACCTGCACCGGAACGGAAATCATGTTCCAGCCGCTGCCTACCGTCTGAAAAACGGTGGCCGTCGTCCCCTGCAGAACGCGCAGACCGCTGAGGTATCCGTTTTCGAGGACAAATCCCCCGTTCGTGACTACCCCGCCGGTCGGCTGTCCGGCGACAGAGTAGAGCGACAACCCATGGAGGGTGTCGCGGTGTCCGCCGCCGTCCACAGCGCTCCAGGGCAGCGTGACCGTTTGTCCCGACACCGGAAGGTACAGGAACGCGATCAGGATGCACCAGAAGATGAGTGATTTTTTCATGGGTTCACCTGGGCGTCATCAGTTCGCGCGGCCGGCTTTTTGCTTGCCGGACGCATGCTTTGACGCGGTCTGTTTGGCGGCCGAGCGTGTGGCCTTTGCATTCGCCATCTGCGTTTCAAGGGACTGCAGGCGGGACTGGAGGCTGTTGATCGCCCTGTTCATCGCCGCACTCTTCTCGGCAGAGAATTGGGCAGCTGTCTGCACCCGGACGCTTCCACCATCAGCGGCGAGTTCACCCCCCCTGGATGACGACGGAGTGATCGAAACCGGGGTCGACCCGTACGCGGTCGGGAAGTATGTCGCCGACAGGTAGGGGAAGGAAACATATGTTTGGGAAACATTTCCGCTGTACTCTTCCGCGACGAGATAGAATGTGTACGTCCCTGCGGCAGGAGCATCAAACAGCCGCACGTTGGCGAACGATCCGCGTCCGTCGGTGAATGACGGAAGAACCGATGAACAGGTAAATGAACTCACCCCCGCCGTGAAAAAGTTTGAGACCGACGTTGTCGTGGTGTCCAGATTGGTTGCTAAATTTTCCTCCACGCCATTGGTATGATTGTACAGGATGTACCCGGTTGCCTGGACGAGGACTTTCCCCGGTGCAGGAACGGTGATAACGGTCGAGTCAATTCTGTAGACCGTTGTCGCCGCAGTGATCTGAAAGAATCCTGCATTCGCTGTAGCCGACACACCCGGCTCATCGAGAATTTCATAGGAATCAATGGCATCGTCGGGCAGGATCACGGAGTTATCGCCGCTCCCCGAAACTGCAAACGGTCCCCACGATAACACACCGAATCCTGAATAGGAACCTGTCGCACCCCAGACACCGACCGAACTGTCGGATACGCTCAGGATAGCAGGAGCGTATGGTGAATAAGCTTCAATCGCCAGACTTGAATCAGAAACAGCATACATTCCGTAGTTCGAAACGGAGTGGACGTAGGCGCCGTAGGAGCTGTACGACTCCGCATCGAGCCCGTACGACGTTTCCGAGAAGCCTTCAACTCCCCACCCATCGCTGCTAAACCCATATACCCCGATACCACTCGGTGTATAGCCATAGACGCCCCATCCGTAACCGTTCTGGGACCCCCAAACACCGATGCCGTCTCCGAATGTGCCGTTGCTGATGCCGCGGACGCCGGTCGAAAATCCTCCAGGATCGGTACTCAGAGCAATTCCCTCCAATCCGAGCGCATATCCATCGACGCTGTTCGTCTGACCGATGATCCCCGGATTGGTGCCGTTGAGGGAATCCTGCGAGCCCATGATCGCATAGCCGCTCCCGAGATTACCGATGTTCAGAATCGAGTTTGTGCCGCTCTGACTGCCGAGCCCGACGAAGGGAAGATGTAGCGAGAGCGAATACGGTACGCTGGCAAACGCCGTCCGCGGAAATGTCGTCGACACGGAGATACTGGGCCCGGCCAGTGCCGTGACCTGCAGATACAGCGGCTGATTGAAGATCGCCGGAAGCGGCGTGAGAGAACCGAGATATACTGAGAATGTGCCGTTCTGTACCGGGACACCCGATTGCGTTTCGGTCCAGAGCGCACTCCCCCCGCTCGGAAGCGCGTAGAGTTCAAACTTGATGTTGTAGCTTCCATTCGTCACCGGGGCGCCTGCCGTGGTGGTCAGGAGGCCCTGATACGCAATCTGGTTCGGCACCTGACTTGCAGGAATTCCGCCGAGGGCAACCCCTGTGATCAAAAAAATTACCAAGAACACTCCGCACATTTTTTTCATATGAACGATCCCTCATAAAAATGTTAAAAGTAGTGTGATTTAGGATTGCCGCCCGCCCGTGCATGAACGGGTAAAGCGTACCGCATTCAGCTAAAATAACAGTTACATGTGGTTATCATTTAATTTATTATTTGAAGCTATACCCATAAGTCATTGATGATAGGGAACTTCCATGCGAATGTCAAGTCCGGTGGATAACTTCCAAATTTTTCTCTTTTCTTGCATTTTTTTAGCCCCATTTGTACATTGACACTATCCCTCTAACGTATTATGATACCTAGACTTTTCAGCATTTTACTCATACCTCTTTTTCTTACTCCCGCAGTTACCAAAAGTCAGCACCGCGGGGAGGGAGATTCCTTTCTGAATCCGTATTCAATCGAATTTCATGCGTGGTCGACTCCCGGCGATAACACTGGTACAGCCGAAATCCTCTACAGAATCCGGTACGATTTTTTTATCTTCAGCAGATCCTCTCCCGCTTCGGAGAACTTCACCGCCGATGCCGAGATTACCATCGAACTTCTCAACAGAGACAATGGATCGGTTTTCAGGAAAATCATCCAGACGGATCTCTCCTCGGCAACCTCCGAAGCCGATTCCCTCAGGAGCCGGAATCTTCAGGGCGCCGTCACCGCGCGCATCGCCCCCGGCCCATATACGATACACTGCGACATCATCGACAGGCAATCGCGGCGGCAGATCTCCGACCGCATCCCCGGCCTCGTGATTCCCGACGGAATCCCCGCATCCCCTTCCCTGGACGACATCCTCTTCACGGAAACATCGGGGGATACCTCACGGTCATGGATTCCCGTCAACCGCGGCGGCAATCTGGTCTTCGGAAACAATGCCTTCTGCGTCCTCCGCCTGCGGTGTTCCGACTCTTTGCGCGATCTGCACACCGTGCTGACGATCACCCGGCCCGGCAGGGAAGGCGGGCCGGCCGACACGATCACAACCGATTCGCTCCCCCGCATCATCCCTCCGGACGGGAGAATCTTCCGGCCTGTCTTTTCAGACACCTCTGCGGACTACCGCATGGAAAGATCCTCCGCCCCCGGCATGCGAATGATCGTTTTCGCCGTCCCCGGCGACACGCTCGAGCAGGGTGATTACGAATTTTCCGTCTCCTGCAGGAGCGGAGCACATACCGTGGTGTCGAGACACCAGCACGTCGCGATCATCTGGCCCGACAAACCACGGACTCTCCGGAACCGCACGACGGCAGTCGAAGCGCTCGAATACCTCCTCCCACCCGGCGATTTTGACAAGCTCTCCCACGCCAAGGGTGATGAGCAGGACCGTCTGTTCCGAAAATTCTGGAAAGATCTTGATCCGACCCCCCGCACCGCCTGGAACGAACTGCAGGCGGAATACTATCGGAGGGCGGACATCGCCATGGCACAATACGCCACCTATCACCAGCCGGACGGCATGCGGACAGACAGGGGAAGAATCTACATGCTCTACGGACCCCCCTCCTCGGTGGACCGGGAACTGAACCCGGGCGGTGCTCCCCAGGAAATCTGGAGCTACGCCGGACTACACCGGCAATTCATCTTCAGGGACAACAGCAGGCAGGGAAATTACACACTCGTCCAGGAGATCGGCCATTAGCGTGAAATCAACAGCCGCCCACAAACCGCTCATCGCCGTCACAACAGGCGATGTGAACGGCATCGGACCCGAGGTGGGACTGCGGGCAGTCGTTCACCCCTCCGTGCGCCGGCACTGCACCCCGGTCCTCGTCGGATCGCTCTCCGTATACGCCGCATACGCCCGTATGCTGAGGCTGTCGGTGCGGCTTGCCCCGATCCGTCATCCCTGGCAGGTCGGTTCCGTCCCGGGTGTGCCGGTCCTCGAAATACAGAGCGGCCGGTCTCCGGATCCGCTTCCCGGAAGACTTTCCAGACAGAGCGGGGCGTATGCCGCGGCGTCGCTTCGCGAAGCCGCCATACGGTGCACCCGCCATGAATTTGCGGGGATGGTGACGGCCCCCGTCTCGAAGGAGGCGCTCTCCCTTGCGGGATACCGCTATCCCGGTCAGACGGAATTTCTCGCCCACCTGACCCATTCGCCCCATGTGGTGATGATGTTTGTGGGACGAACCCTTCGCGTCGCCCTTGCGACGGTCCACATGCCGATCTCCGCGGTTCCGCGGGCGATCCGGGAGCCGCTTCTGAGCGAGCGGGTATCGACTATACTCCGGTCACTCCGGCGCGATTTCGGGATTGCGGCTCCGCGCATCGCTCTCCTCGGGCTCAATCCGCACGCCGGGGAACACGG
>Ga0335069_10002037_pt1 | contig 31613 bp, 24 predicted proteins | sample Lox_Sample_11_FD_206714 | JGI IMG/M metagenome (GOLD analysis project Ga0335069, IMG submission 206714) | Soil microbial communities from Loxahatchee National Wildlife Refuge, Florida, United States - Lox_Sample_1.1 | ecosystem: Environmental > Terrestrial > Soil > Wetlands | place: USA...
TGCCGGTCGAAGGTGACCACGAGCGCAAGGGCTTCGTGCTGGCGGGCGTCGGCCACCGCCTGGCGGATGATCTGCTGGTGCCCCAAGTGCACGCCGTCGAAGAAGCCGATCGCCAGGCAGACCTTGCAACGCGCAGAGCTCAGCTGGCTGGCGGCCTTAACGACCTGCATGGCATTAGCGCATCCGCTGCGTGGTGTTGGCGCCGCGACCCCCTGCTCGAAGACACAGGCGGTGTAGGGGAGTGGGCAGGTGGGCTTCGGGCTTCGGATCGGCCTTCGGATTATAGCTTTCGGTTGTCACCCTTCAGGTCCCGGTCAGTTTAAGAAACGGTAGCACGCGCGCTTCCAGCTCGCGGGGCGTGAGCTTGAGCACGTCCGCGAGCGGGACGGCATCGGCGACGTTGAACTTCCCGGAGGCGATGCGCCGCAGCGTGGCCAGGTGCGCGCCGCACCCGAGCTTCTGTCCCAGCTCGTGCGCGATGCTGCGCACGTAAGTGCCCTTGGTGCAGGCGATGCTGAAATGACCGATCGGCTCCTGGTAGGCGCTGAAGCGAAACGTATAGATGTGAACCAGCCGCGCCTCCCGCTCGACCTCGATTCCCTTGCGGGCCAGCTTGTAGAGGGGCACCCCGCCTTTCTTCACCGCTGATACCATAGGCGGAGTCTGCATGAGATCCCCTACGAACGGGCTGGCGGCTTCGTTGAGCTGTTCCAACGTCAGGAGCGGCACCGGCAGCGAGGCAACCATCTCTCCATCCGCGTCGTAGCTGTCCGTGGTCTCGCCGAGCTTGATCGTGCCCTCATACACCTTGTCCTCGGACATGAGCCTCTCGGAGAGCTTGGTGCCACGGCCCAGCACGATGATGAGCAGGCCCGTGGCATTGGGATCCAGGCTGCCGCAGTGTCCGACCTTCTTGATGCCAAACCGGCGGCGAATGGCATCCACCACATCGTGCGAAGTCGGGCCGACGGGTTTATCAATGAGGATCGCGCCGTCCAGCGCGGAGAACTCCTGGATCATGGGTTTAGTGGCTCGAGTTGAGCGCGCGGCGGATCGCGGCCAGCACGCGGCGCTGGATCGCCAGCGGCTTCCCGGGAATGCGTGCGCCCGCGGCCGCCGGGTGACCCCCGCCGTTGAACTGGGCCGCAATCTCGTTCACGTTCACCTTGTCGCTCTTGGACCGGAGACTGATGCGGGTCAGCTCCGGCTCGATCTCCTCGAATACGCAGGCGACCACGACCGGCGCGATGGCACGGATGTGATCTATCAGTCCCTCCGTTTCGCTGCTCTCGGCGCCCGCGCGGGCAAAGTCGGCCTTCTTCAGCCAGACGTAGGCGATCTGGTTCTCATGCGTGAGACGGAACTTCTTATAAATGTGACGGAGCAAGCCCATGCGCGAGAGCGGGAAGGACTGATAGACCTCGTCGCATATCTTCGCGAGATCGGCGCCCCGGCGCACCAGTTCGCCGGCCACGTGGTAGGTGCCGGGCGTCGTCGTTGGGTATTGAAATGAACCCGTGTCGGTCGAGACCGCGGTGAACAGGCAGTCCGCGATAGGCCGGGTGATGGGCCATTTGGCAGTTTTCAGCAGCCGAAAGATGAGTTCGCCTGTGGAGGGCTCACGTGCCGAGACCCAGTTGATGTCCGCGTAGCGCGTATTGCTCTCGTGGTGGTCAATGTTGATCAACAGGTTGCGGTGCTCGATGCACTTGTTCACCCTCCCAAGGCGCTCGAGGCTTGCCGCGTCGGTCGCCACAACGCAATCGAAGTGCAAACCCGGCTTGGGCTTTTGCACCAGGTGATGCGGGTCCAGGAACCTGTATTTCTCGGGTATGGGGTCCTCGTTCCAGCAGCAGACCTTCTTGCCTTCGTTCTGCAACGCCAGCGTGACCCCCAGTTGGGAGCCGACGCAGTCGCCATCGGGGCGGATGTGGCCGACCACGCAAATGGTCTGGCTGTCCCGGATGCCCTCGATGATCCGGTCAATGACTTTAGGGTGTGGCTTCAAGTGGCTCTACTCTTCGGTGCCGCCACGCGGCAAGGTCTTTTCGAGCTCTTCTATAATCTGCAGCACGCGGTTGCCGCGAACAACCGAGTCGTCCATCACAAATTTCAACGTGGGCGTGTATTTGAGGACCACGGCGCGGCCCACCAGGCCCTGAATGCGCTTGCGGTGCCGGTTCAGCAGGTCGAACCCGCGCTTCTGCTGGCTCTCGTTGCCCAGAATGCTGACGAAGACCAGCGCCGAATGCAGGTCTCCCGCGACGTCCACGTCATTGACGGTGATCAGGCCGGCTTCGCTGACCTCGAACTCGCGGCGCACGACCTCGCCGATCTCGCGCTTCAGCAGCTCGCGCACGCGTTGCAGTCTCAGGGAGGGCATCGTCTGTTATGTTGTGCTCCGGCCGTCGAGGCCGTCATCGGGCTAAGGAGGAACCCGCCCGCGTCATAACTGCTGGGCGACCTTCTCCATCGTGTAGCATTCGATATAGTCGCCGACATGATAGTCGCCGAACCCGTCAATACGGATGCCGCACTCCATCCCCGCGCGGACCTCGTTCACCTCATCCTGGAAGCGCCTCAGCGACTGGGCGATGCCTTCGTAGATGATCTCTTTGCGGCGGCGCACGCGCACCTTGCCCTTCACAATGCGCCCGCTGAGCACCATGCAACCCGCGACCGGCAGCCCTTTGGAGAGCGCGAACACCTTGCGCACCTCCGCCTGGCCGACCGTGATGTCCTTCAGCAGCGGCTCCAGCAGGCCAGCCATTGCCTCCTTCACCTCGTCTATGAGTTCATAAATGATCGCATACAGCTTGATCTGGACGCCTTCGTGCTTCGCCTTGTCGGCGACGCCGCTGTCCACCCGCGTGTGGAAGCCCAGAATCACGGCGTGGGACGCAGACGCCAGGGCAACATCGGAGTCGGTGATGGTCCCCACGGCGCTATGAATCACCTCGAGCGAGACCTTCTCGGACTCGATCTTCTTGAGCGCATCCACGATGGCTTCGACCGAGCCTTGCGTGTCGGCTTTCACCACGACCTTCAACACTTTGGAGGTGGAGGAGGCCAATTGATCGAACAGGTTCTCGAGGGTGACTTTGGCGCGGCTGGTTTCCTGTCCGAGCGCCCGGGCTTCCTGGGCGCGTTGCTCCGCCAGGTCGCGCGCGGCCTTCTCGTCCTCCACGACGCTGAACTCCAGACCCGCTTCGGGCACTCCGTTAAGACCGAGGACTTTAACCGCAAACGAGGGGCCCGCCTCCTTCAGACGCTTGCCTTCCTCGCTGATGAGCGCGCGCACCTTGCCGTAGTACTGGCCGCAGATGATCACATCGCTCACATGCAACGTGCCCTTGCGCACCAGCACCGTGGCCGTAGGACCTCCCGGCTCGAGGCCCGACTCGATGACGTTGCCTTTGGCGCGCCGGTTGGGATTGGCCTTCAGCTCGAGCAGGTCGGCCTGCAACAGGATCATCTCGATCAGTTTATCCACGCCCTGCTTCGTCAGGGCCGAGACGTCCACGAAGATGGTGTCCCCGCCCCAGTCGTCCGGCACCAGGCCCTTGTCCTGCAATTGCTGGCGCACCTTCAGCGGGTTGGCGTTCGGGTGGTCAATTTTGTTCACGGCCACCAGCAGCGGCACCTTGGCCGCGCGGGCATGGCTCAAGGCCTCGAGCGTTTGCGGCATCACCCCGTCGTTGGCGGCGACCACCAGCACGACAATGTCCGTTACGTTGGCCCCGCGCGCTCGCATCGAGCTGAACGCGGCGTGGCCCGGCGTGTCCAGGAACGTGATCTGCGCCAGGTCCTTCTTCCGCTCAGGGTGAGGGAAGGAGATCGTGTAGGCGCCGATGTGCTGCGTGATGCCCCCGGCCTCGCCGGCAGCGACGTTCGACTTGCGGATCACGTCGAGCAGGGTCGTCTTGCCGTGGTCAACGTGGCCCATGATCGTGACCACCGGCGCGCGGGGCGCCAGGTCCTCGAGCTTGTCCTCCACGTCCAGCTCGACCTTGCGGACAGGTGCGTGAACCAGCCCGCTGCCGCGCTCTCGCTTTTCCACCTCGAAGCGGTACCCGTATTTGGCGCAGATCTTTTGCGCCACGGATTCCTCGATGGCCTGATTCACGCTGGCAAACACGCCGGTTTCCATCAGGTCGGCGATGATCTTAAACGGCTTCTGCTTGAGCTGTTCCGCCAGCTCGCGGACGACGATGGGCGGCTTGATCGTGATGACGGTTGCATCCGCAGGCAGCACGATTTTCGGGGCCGACGGCGGCTCCGCCGCCTTCGGCGCGGCCGCCTTCTTCTGGGCCCCCAGGCGGCTTCCGGGCAGGGCCGGCGCACCCGGCGCGCTGGCTCCGCCCCGTAGAGCACGGATGTCTCCCCGGCGGTTGAAGTCCGTCCGCCTCTGGTCAACGGGCCGAGCGGGCAGTTTAACGCTCCCGACACGCTCGCCCAGTTTTGGCCCGGGCTTGTGAGGCAATTGAATGAATCCCACCTTGTCCCCCACCTTGGGCTTGGGCGGCGCCGGGGGTGGCGGAGGAGGTGGAGGCGGAGCAGCCGGCGCAGGGAGCGTAGGCGGCGGTTGGGGCGCTTTGGCGACGATCGGCTCGGGCGGCGGTGCGATGGGGAGCACCGCCGGCGCTTTGGGCTCCTCAACCGGCGCTGTTTTGGCTTCGACGACCACCTCGGCGGCGGGTGCCGCAGGCGCTGTGGGCGGCGCCGGAGCTTGTGCCACGGGCGCAGGCTGGGGCGCCGGGACGACTTCGACCGGTGTGGGCGCGGGAGCGGCGGGTGCAGGCGGGGGAGGGGGCGGCGGCGCGGGCGCCGCGTGTTCCGGATACGCCTCTTTAAGTCTGTCCTCTAAGTAACCGGCCGAAATCTTGTCCAGCGTGCTCGAGGCGACGCGCGCGGCGACAATGCCCAGCTCCTTGGCTTTGGCCAGAACTTGCTTGTTCTCCAAGCCGAGCTTTTTCGAAATGTCGTAGATACGAACGGGCATAATTATCTATCGCTGCGGGCCTTGACTGCTCCAGAGCCTTCATAGGCTTAGGTCGAAATATTAAGCATCGCCAGCACCGCTTCCATGATCAACCTGAAACTGGTGTCTCGCCAATGGGATGTGTCCGCCGGGCCACCTCGGCCCGGGCCGCTTCCAGTATGGCCGCCGCCTGATCCCCTAATTGCGGGATTCCCGCCAGATCACTCTCATCGGCCTGCAATAAATCTTCCAGTCGCGTCAGGCCGTGATGCACCAGCACGTCCGCCTGCTCGCGGGTAATTCCTGAAATCGCCGCCAGGGACTCCACCGCCTCGGCGACCTTCTCCTCGAACCCCTTCGTGACCACGACCTCGGGCTCGATGTCCACCTGCCAACCGCTCAGCTTCGATGTCAGCCGGGCGTTCTGACCCCGCTTGCCGATAGCCAGCGAGAGCTGGTCCTGGCTCACGGTGATTTTGACCCGCCGCTTGGCTTCGTCCACCTCGAACGCCTTCAGTTTGGCCGGGGCCAGGGCGTTGGTGATGAACTGCTTGATATTCGCGTCCCAGCGGATGATGTCCACCTTCTCGTTATTCAGCTCGCGCACGATGTTCTTCACCCGCTGCCCGCGCAGCCCAACGCACGCCCCGACCGGGTCCACCTTCTCGTCGCGCGTCCAGACCGCCAGCTTGGTCCGGAAGCCGGGCTCGCGGGCAATTCCCTTGATCTGGATGGTGCCATCGTTGATTTCGGACACCTCGAGCTGAAACAGCTTGATCACAAACCGCGGGTCGGACCGCGACAGGATGATCTCCGGGCCGTGCGGCCCTTCCTCGACGGCCTTGACATAGCAGCGGATGCGCTCGCCGATCTGGTATTCCTCGGTCGGCACGCGTTCCCGGTTCGGCAGCAGGGCCTCGTATTTGCCAAGGTCCACCAGCACGTCTGAGCGGTCAAAGCGCCGCACCGTGCCGCTGACAATGTCCGACACGCGGTCTTTGAATTCCGCAAATATCAGGGCCTTTTCCGCCCGGCGAATATGCTGCATCAGCGCCTGCTTGGCATATTGCGCCGCGATGCGCCCGAAGCCCACCGGCGTGACTTCCACCTCGATTTCCTCACCGACTTGCGCATCCGCCTTCACCCGGCGGGCGTCGAAGACCGAGATCTGGTCGTGCTTCGACATCACGCGCTCCGCCACGATGAGCTTGGCAAACGCCCGAATATCCCCGGTTTTCTGGTCAATCACCACCCGCATTTCACGGGCGGGCCCAATGGCTTTCTTGGCCGCCGACAACAGAGCTTCCTGTACAGCAGAGGTCAGGACATCCCGATTGATGCCCTTCTCGCGTTCCCAGAATTCCAAGACAGCCAGAAAATCAGCGTTCATATTTCATTAACGGCTCCCCAACAGGGGAACAAAAAAGTCGGCAGAATGAACTCTTCCGACTTTGGCGAGCTGGCGAACCAGCAAACTAAACCGTTCTATCGTCTAAATTAGAGTTTTCGGCAAAAGTAGTCAAGCTCCTTACTGCCTTGATTTCCCCTGGGGCAGCAAAGGCCCCAGAACCCGGGCAAACGCCTCGGCCTGCCGCATGAAGCCCAGGTCGTTGGGGTGCGAGCTGTCCACCGTGCCCTCGCCGTCCTCGCCCAGGAGCGAATCGCCCGGAATGTAATAGAGGCGCCTAACCCCGGACTTCTTCAGGCGCTTGAAGGCCGCCCGCAGCGCCGCATGGTTCGCGTCGTTGCCCGCGCATTTGGATGCCACGAGAAACCCGTCCGGGAACCGCCGGTCTTCCACGAGCACGATCGGCGTGGTGGGATGGGCCTGGCGCAGCGTGCGCACGAACGGTTCGACGCGCTCTGTCACCATCTGCGCATTCATGTTCGGCAGGCAATCCAGCACATAGACTGAGGGGTCGAGCTCCGCCAGCAGGCCGGCCATGACTAGTTCCATTCGGCCCGCGCCCGAGAAGCCCAGGTTGATCGTCGGGTAATCGAACCGGCGGCCCAGGATGGCGCTGTGCACCATGCCTGGACGCGAGGCGCACGCGCCCTGGAGGATGGACGTGCCGTAGAAGACGATGGGCTTTCGTTTCCCAGACCCCCACGGCCCGGCGATGGTCAGGGCCGCCTCGGCCGGCACGCCGATCTCCAGCCTGGCCGTGCCATTATAAAGCGGCAGGTAGAGCATGTATTCACGGCGGCCTGGTTTAAGCCCCTTTGCCAGCACCACCTCGTTCGTTTGCTGGCGGGGCTGTCCCACAGCCAGCCAGCGCCAACGCCCGGCCTCGGTTTTCACATAGAGGTCCACGCCACTGACACCCGTGGCCGACATGTGGGGCATCGCCAGGGTGGGCGAGGTGAGCGCCCAGCGGACGCTGATAGTCTGCGCGTCGGTCACGAACCGCACCAGCTCGCCGGCCGATTTGTGGCTCAGGTCCCATACCTTCGCGGGGACCTGGCCCTCCGCCTTTGCCGGCAGCCGGTCGTAGAACGCCTGCGTGTTCTCCCAGCCGCGGCCCTCGACACTGAGGTCATGGGCGTCGGTCCAGCGGAGTGGCGGCCCGCTCGTGCTCCTGGAGCCGGGAGGAATGAGCGCGGCCAGCAACGGCTCGACCCACCCGTCCCGCGCCATGTCGTAGAGGATGAAATCGCTATCGAACTGCCAGTAGGCCCAGCTCCAGCCGCGCTGCTCGGCGGCGCGCGCCACGCTCGCGACATAGCGGGCGCGCGAGTCCATCGGGGCCCTGTCGTAGGCTCCGAATTCCCCCACAAAGACGGGCCGGTTGTGTTCCTTGGCCCAGGTTTCGACTTTATCGAAGTTGGTCTTTAGGGTGTCCAGCTCGGCCTCCGTGCCCTGCCACTCCACGCCCGTCTTGTAGGCCCGGTCCGTCCAGCTCGCCCCCTGGTGGGTGAAGCTCATGGGGAGGTAGTAGTGGACGGTAACGATCAAGTTGCGGTCGTTCTCGGGCAGCTCAAGCTCGTGCAGATGTTCGAGTGAGTTCCAGAATGCCGGGCCGATGATCACGGTGCGGGTGGGATTGGTCTGCCGGATGATGGCCAGCGCCTCCGCCAAGTACTGGTTCCACAAGGCGGGCGTCAGCTTCCGGCAGGGTTCGTTGAGCACCTCGAAATAGACGCTGTCCGGCTCGTGCTGGTATTTGGCCGCCGCCTGCTGCCAGAAGGCGAGGAACTTCTCCTTGTTCCCCTCGGGGTCGTTGCCCATCGCGCCATATTCGTGGAGGTCCAGAATGACGCGCAGGCCCTGCGCCTTGGCCTCGGTTAGCGCCCAATCCAGCACGCCGAGCCAGGACTCGCGCAAGGCATATCCGTTGGTCGCGGACATCGAGCGGAAGGGCGCCAGGTTGATGCGCACCGAGTCGAACCCCGCCTCTTTCAGCAGTCGGAAATGCTTCGCCTGGAAGCGCGCCCGGTCGCGCGAGCGCCAGATTGGGTCGTAGCCGAGGATGTTGACGCCGCGCCCCAGCTTGCGGTTCTGTTCGAAGGCGCTCGCGTCCGACTGCGCGCGCGCCGTGCCGCCGGCGATCAGGAGAACGGTAATCAGCGCAAGCGCGGCTGCTCTCATAAATGGCCTCATTTCTCCGGGGCAGGAATTTGCAGCGGCTGTGAGCGCCTCAGCTCCTTCGGCACCTCATTAAGCAGCTCCTGCAGGTGTCCCTTCTTGGTCTTGTGTTCCTTCTTCTCGTTCTGGAACAGGGGGTCCTCGTGTTCCTGGACCATAAAGCCGTCGCACTCCACTACCGTTCGTGAGGAATCCAAATCACGCTGATAGACCTTTATCCGCTCCCATACGCCGCCGCTGTACCAGTCCCCATACACCATCCCGCTCATGAACGAGCCGGGCTTCTGGAAGTCCATTTCGTCGTCCTCGGACTTGCCTTCCTCGTACCCGTGCTGCTTGAAGACCGCTTGCACGGCGGCTTCGATCTGCTCCGAGGTCCGGTTGGTGACGATGATCGAGGCCATGCGCTGGGAAACACCGGAATCGGCCGTCCGGCAGCCTGCCGCCAGCGCCACGGCGGCTAACACTGCGACGGCGCCAGGTACCCTCCTCCACAACACCAGGGCCGGCGGTCTCGTACCCCGTGTGTCTGCATGATTATCGTCTTGCATAACTGCGGGCCATTGCGCCCGTTTACTGCTGGCCAGCGTGACATACTGCCCCCGCCATTCCAATGACAAAGGTTCGCGTCCCGGGCGGGAAGGCGCCTCCTGTTCAGCGTTCGGCCAGCCTCACGATTGCCGCTGACGCTGCCGGCACCGGGAGTTTGAAGGCGCCGCCCGCCGAAGGCGCCGCCAGGTGCGTCCAGCTTCCCTTCCAATTGCCCTGGAGATCAATGGCGCCGCCCCCGAGAGTCACGCCGGACTTCGCTTCCACACTGTTTCCCGGCGCCGTCAGGAACATGGCTTCGCCGCGAACATATGCCTTGCCCGGCGCGATGCTCACCTGCGCGTCTTTGCCACCGGCTCCGTGCTCCTTGTTGATCAGCGCCAGGCGGAGGCTGTGGTCCGGCGCGAGGACGGCGTAAGCCCACAGGTTGATCGGCCCGGCGTCCGTCGTGATCCGCACCGGGAGCAGGCGCCCGGCGCCCACCAGACTGAAGGCCTCCATGGCGTAGGCCAGCGGAGACGCCGCAAAGCCTTCCCCGGCATTCCAGAACACCGCATACTTCATCGGCGAGTGAGGTTTGGTGCCGGGCACGTAGCCGCCCGTGTGGAAGTTGATCCCGTCGGCGCCCTGCCCCGCCCACCAATAGAGATAGTCCAGGCCCCACAAGGCCGCGGCAAACGCATCGCTCACCCCGGCCGCGCCGCCATTCGAGAAGCTGTTGGCTTCCTCCAGCCGGTAAGGCAGGCCGTTCGATGCGGCGGCCGGCACGAACTCATTCCCGAAAGTCTCATAGACCTTGAGCAAGGCGGGCGACAGCAGCCTGTCGGAAGCCGCAGCCACGCTGGGGATGTTGGTGCCGCTGCGCGCGGGATACTCGTGCTGGGTGACGAGCGCCACGCGCTTATCGCCTCCGAACTCGCGCGCGAATTGGCCGGCCCAGGCGGCATTCTTGTGGGTGGTGCTGGGGCCGCAGAACCGCGCCACCGGCACGTTGGTCGGGGCGGCAATCACCGCCACGAACCGGCGGAACTCGTCCCGGTATCCGGCGTAGTCTTTCGCCATCTTCTCCGGCTCGTTGCCGAGCGCGAAGCAGGTGAGGTCTGACCGGTAATGGTCCATGATGTATTTGGCGATATCCGCGTCGGCCTGTGGGTCGGCCCCTTTGAGCCGCAAAGTGTAGATCACCTTGACGCCGGCGGCCTGGGCGAAGGCGAACAAGCTGTCAATGTCCCGCCTGCCCGGGATTTGAACCGACTCTCGCTCGGCGGTGTTGCCGCCCACCCGCAAGCTCTTGACGCCGAGTGTGCGAAACATCTGCACGAGAGCCTTGTTCTCCGGGGTGAAGAAATACTTGCCGTTGCTCCCGGGCAGCAGCAGGGCGGTTTCGTAACTGAGGCCGAGGAAGTCGGAGGAGATATTCCGCCCGGGCTGCGCGGACTCAATGGTAACGGTCACCGGGACTTCGGCGGCTTCGGCTGCCCGCCCGCCGAGAAGCAGCGCCAGGACTGCTGCTTGCCCGATGCGCAAGCCGGGTTGCAATCGGCTATTGGCGATTGGCGATTGGCGATTTGTCTTTTCGGAGTGGCTTGGTGTCATAGGATTTCCAGTTAATGTTGTTCACCGTGGCGGACGGGCTGCGGGTAAAGGAGCTGCAGGCGTTTGTTCGAGGCGCCCGGCATCTTCCCGAGAAGCGCTTCGTATTTGGGGTCCCCGTAAGCCAGCGACGCCTGGCGCAGGAGCGGCGCGAAGTCGGTTGGGTCAGAGTGCTTGATCTGCTCGAACGGCCACTTGGCGGCCGGCGTGTCGGCGTAAGGCAACAGGTAGTCCAGCGCCCGGCGGAGGCTGCGTCCGTCCGGAGTCTGGTAGTGCCAAAGGTCCACGTCCACGTGCTCGGCCAGCGTGGCCAGCAGGAACAGAGCTTCGAGGTTAAGCCGGGAATAGCTCAGCGAGGCGGTTCGTTCCAGCTCCAGCGGTTGCTGCCCGTCGGGCTTGATTTGGAAGGCAATGCGCTTCTGTTTTGCCGCCTCCGCGATCTGCCGGGCGGCGTTGGTGTTGCCGAGCACGAGTGCCAGGCGGATGGCCTGCGTGTCGTAGAAGGTGCCGTGGTTGTTGCGCGCCGCGGCTTCATGCTGGCCGTTCGTGCTGGTGCAGAGCCAATCGAAGTAAGTGCTCAACCAGCCCTTCAGCGCCCGGTCGTCTGCCGTCGTCCAGGCCTCCGAGCCGGCCAGCAGGCCCGCCGCATCCGCCGCCTCGGCCAGTCCGCGTCCTTCGATGATCCCGGTTCCCCGGCCTTGATTCAGTCCTGGCACCGCCTGGGCGTATTTGAGGTTGGGGTTCATCTCCGTAGCCGGGTCGAGGAACCAGGTGCGCAGGAACCGGGCTGCCTGCTCTGCATATGCCTCCTTGCCGGTGAAGTAATAGGCCAGCGCTAGCGTCTGCACCGTGTTTGCCATCAGGCCCACCCGCCCGTGGTCCGAGGCCGAGCTGCGGCTCTCGGGATTGACTCGGCCGTCGTGGCGAATATACGGCAGGCCATTCGAGCTGGCTGGGTCGGGCCAAAAGTAGGGCGCGATGCTCATGTAGTCGTGCAGGTCGCCACTGGGCGGGGCCTTGCTCTTCTGCATGACCGATGGCGGGTTCGCGTGCAGCGCTTCATCCGCCTCCTGGGTAAGCGCCTTAAGCGCGGGCTGCAGGGTCTTCTCGCCCGCGTCCAACTGCGCCCGTGCCTGCGCCAGCGCGCCGGGGCTGGTGCCATAATAAGTGGGCGAAGGTTCTCCGGCCTGCGCCTGCCAGCCGGTGAGGCAGCAGGCAAAGAGCACAGTGCGGCAGAGCCGATGGAGGATTGAGGATAGCCGATAGCCAATAGCCAATAGCCGATCCGGCCGAGCGGCACGGGGCAGAGAACCTGCGCAGATTGAGAGGATTCGCGTGGATGGTAGTACAAGACGAGGCCTAACCCAGCGGCACAGTCCGAATGCTCCGTCACCCCTCGAATGTGTGTTGGATGGTTGCGGATGCGGAGTAGTCGTCATGGGTTCGGGTCCGTTGCTGCAGGCTGGGTGAGGTGCTGCTTCGCCAGGAAGTCCGCAACGAGCTTCCGGGTCTTGTCCTTCCACTCAGGCAGTTGGCTGGTGAAGCCGTGGTCGCCGCCGGGCACGGTGACCAACTCGCAGACGTTGCCGCCGGCCACGAGGCGATCGCGCAGAAGGATGGATTGCCGGTTGGTGACCGTCCGGTCGGCATCGCCGTGGAAGACGAGGACCGGAGGCATCCGGGCATCGAGTTGATGCACGGGCGAGAGCGCCTGGGCGTCCGCGCCGAAGCGCTTCGGCGTGTAGCCGAGCGGCGAGGTCGTGTCCGAAACCAGGCTCAGCAGAATGATGGCGCAGGGCTTGATCCGGGGAGCTTCCTTCGGGTCCGAACCTGGGGGCGTGTGCTCGATGGCTGTCCACAGGGCGACGTGGCCGCCCGCCGAGGAGCCGCCCACCACGATCCGCGCCGGGTCAATGCCGAGCTCGCCCGCATGATCCTCGATCCAGCGCACTGCCGCCCGGCCATCGGCCACCGACGCCAGCGGAGAGGTGCCGAAACGTTCCCGGGTGCGGTAGTCGGGAGCGATGCCCACCAGCCCAAGCCCGGCAGCGAACTTCGCCCAGCTCGCGGCGCGGTCGGGTGTGCCGCGCGTCCAGCCACCGCCGAAGAAGAAGACCAGCGCCGGGCGATGGTCAGCAGCCTGCCAGCCGTGGGGTTTGAAAACGTGGAGCCGCATGGGTTCGGGCTGACTGTCGCGACAGATGTGAGTCTCTGCGCCGGGCAGCGTCGCCGGGGTGAGGGCAGGCGCGTTGGTTTTGGCAGGTCCGGGCGGTTTTGCGGCCTTGGAAGCGTCCTGGGGAAGGGCGGTGCCGGCGGTCAGCAACAGGCCCGCTGCGGCGGAGACCGTAAGACTCCAGGAGCATGGAAGAGATTGGGAGGACATGGGATGCAGCAGATCGGATTTGCGCGCGCTCATTCGAGAGCCAGGCCGCCGTCATTGAGTCGAATGCGGTCGGTTTTGCCATCGGGCCGGCCGATGGTCAGCAGACCATCACTCCCGAGCGAGCTCGAGAGCGCCGGGGCGCTATTTGTGCCACGCTCGGGCCAGAGGACGGCGAAGACGGTGAAGCTGTTTGCGGCCTCCGTGCTCTGGGCGGTCAAATGGTCCTGGTTGCTCCATTTGCCGGTCACGTAGCTGCTGCCGGCTTCGCCGGTGAGGTACTTGCGGTCCACCGGCACCGGGAACTGGTCGGTTACACTGCCCTTCCAGGCGACGCCGGGCGATACCAGGCGCGCGATCAGCGTTGCCTTGTTGCCGCGGACGGTTGCAGTGCTATCCGCCCCGTTCCAGGTAAGCCCCTTCTCGGCGTGCAAGAGCCAGGACAGCTTCCCAGGCATGCTCAGCTCGACCCGGTCGCGCAGCACCACATAGCGCTGGTCAACGAAGACCAGGTCGCGCGTGACGCGCTTCACGCGCCCCTTCTCCGGCTGGCCGGCCTGATAGGCCAGAGTGGCGTCGCCAGTTGTCCAAGCGTACCGGGGCGCGGCTTCGAAGCGGGTAATCCTGCCGGTGGCCTTTTTGTCCTGAGCCTTCTGGCCCAGGCCGTCTATGAGGAGGTCGTTCTTGGATTTGGTCTGCCAGGTCCATTGCTGGTGATGGGGCGAGCGGTGGAACTCGCGGTAGGCGGAGTTGATCGCCAGCCCCTCGCCGAAGGCATTCAGGATGAAGGCATTCTGGTCGGCATGGCTGTGACTATACGAGCCGTAGGGGGAGGACTTGAAGGTGATCTGTATGTCATCGGCGGGCCGGCCCAGCGCGCTATGCAGGGAGACCCAGCCGACGTCTCGGAAGTAGCGGTAAGGCGGCAGCCCGCTGAGCGGTTTGGCGGGCGGCAGGGGCAGGCCGGAGGCGATAAAGTCGCGCACCAGGAACTCGCAGGCCGTAGGGTAGGTGCGGTCGAGCCCGGTCAGGCCCTTGTCGGCGGGGCGAACGCGCGAATCGTTGCACAGCTCGGCGTAGCTCCGGAAATAGCCATTCTGCTGCACCCGGGCCACGTGTTCCATGTAGTCGGCCACGGCGGGGTCGAGATTGAATCGGCCCGCATTCGAGGTATCGCCGAAGATCGTATGCAGGTAGGGCTGGACGTTGTAGAGCGCGAAATAGGGTGAGTTCTTCCAGAACAGGGACGCGTAAGCGAGCGGGTCGCCGATCGCGAAAAGCGCGTCCTGGAACGCGGCGTGCTCGAAGGTGCCGCGCCAATAGGCATTGCCCTCGGCCCAGCCGCCGTCGTCGCCGCCCCAGGGGCTGAACTGGTCCCGGTAGAACACGTAGGCAAAGCGCCACCACTCATGCGCCTCGGTCAGGTCGTCCCAGAGCGCGAGACCACTGAGCCCGGTCATGGCCATGAATCGCACCGGGTGGCTCTCGGCATTGACATCCAGCGAGTTGCGGCGGATGTCCTGCACCTTGGCTCGGTGGATCCAGGCGGCGGAACGGTTGCCGCGCTCCCGGAAATGGGCCAGCACCGCCTGCTTTTCCGCGGGCGTGAGCTGGCTTCGGAGTTGGTCATAGACCAGGGGCAGTTTGCGCCAGAGACGAAAGTGCGCCTCGTCGTTATAGGCGATGTCTGTCGCGCCGGCGACCGGCCCCTGCCGCCAATCCGGCGCGAAGTGCCACGTGCAGGCGCCCAGCAGGAACTCCTTGGCCTTGTTCAAGTAGTGCGTCTGCCCGTTGACGAGCCAGATGATCGTGGCCGCTTCGGCGATGCCGGACACGCGGCCGCAGATGTCCTGCGCGTTGCGCCATTGGTCGGCCTTGTCCGAGCTGCGGTTCTTGGGGTCGGGATCGCCGTAGGTCAGCGGCTCGGCGGGGCAGGACCGGCCGAGGAAGTCGCGGTCGAAGTCGGCTTTGATCCGCGCAAAGGCATGCGCGCCCTCGCCGGTGGTGCAGTAGGCACGGAAGGCTTCCTGGCGGCCGTTGAGGACCGTGGTGCGCGGGGGCTGCGCCGGGACGTGGGCGGCGGCGTCCGGGGCGTCCCCTGCTGCAAGGACGGGCAAGCTGGCGCAGCACAGCCATAGGGCGAGACGGTTCCGCGCCGTGCAAACGGGAATAGCCAATAGCCAATAGCCGATAGCCGATAGCCGATGCAATCGCCAATAGCCGATAGCCGATAGCCCATAGAATCGCCAATAGCCGATAGCCCATCGCCGATGTTCTTGGCTATCTGCTATTGGCAATTGGCTATTTCGGGAGCACCGGTGGCGCTCAGTGCTCACCTCTACCGTCTTGCTCTGGGATTGGGCCAATGCGGGGGCCTGGGGTTGAGCGATCGCCGACAGTCGATGTTCTCGGCTATTGGCTATTGGCGATTGGCTATTTCCGGATGGGCGGTGGCGCTCAGTGCTCATTTCCAAGGTCCTTCTGCATGTTCGGGCTAAGCGGAATACACTCCACCGTTTATATCCAGCGTGGCGCCGGTGATGAAGCCGTCGTATTCGGAGGCGACATAGACGACAGCGCGGGCGACGTCGGCAGGCGTGCCGGCGCGGCCCAGGGGGATGTGGCGGATCGTTTCCTGGGCACTGGCTTCAGTGGTATGGGTGGCGTGGAAACGCGTGCCCAGAATCAGGCCCGGGGCAACGGCATTGACGCGGACACCCTTTGGTCCGAGCTCGACAGCCAGCGCGCGGGTCCACGTGAGCACGCCGCCTTTGGCGGTGGAATAGGCCAGTGAGCCCTGGTGCCCGCCGCGGCGCCCCGCCAGCGAGGACAGGTTCACGATACTCGCTTGCCCGGCTTTGAGCAGCCAGGGCAAGGCGGCACGGGTCACATACATCATTGAGGTCAGGTTAACCGTCATCACCTTTGCCCAGAAGTCCGCCTCCATCTCCTGCAGGAGGTGGCGCCCGACAAGGTCGCCGGCGTTGTTGATGAGCACGTCCAGCCCGCCAAGGAACGCGGCGGACTGCTGCACGAGTCGGCCCGCTTCCGTTTCTCGGGTTAGGTCGGCGCGGAAGCCCTCGGCACGGCAGCCCAGCTTTGCTGCGCGTGTTTTCAGTTCCTGCGCCCCAGCCTGGCTGGAGAAGTAATGGATGGCCACATCCGCCCCGGCGTCAAGCAGGTGTTCGGTGATGGCGTAGCCCAGGCCCTGGCCGCCGCCGGTGACGAGTGCGCGCTTGCCTTTCAAATTGCCCATATCAGGTGTTCGTAATTGTCAGACTTTAAGCTTCAGTTCGGGCGGGGCGGCTTTCGGCGCGGGCGCCGCGGCGCGCGCGAGCAGCCGTCGCGAGTTCCAGTAGAGCAGGCCGCCGACGCCAAGCATGATGGCCGCGCAGGCCAGCATGCCGAGATGACCCGGCAGCGAGTTGGGAATGAAGTTCAGCAGCGAGACGAAGCCGCCGTAGATGAGGCTCAGCAGGCCCAGCGTGCGGTACTGTTGCGCGTCGTTGGCGGCGCCTTCCTCGGCCTCGAAATCAATCGGCGTGCGCATCTGCCGGAAGAAGGCATTGACGCGTTCGACTTCGGCTTTTGCACGGGCGCGGGCGAAAGCGCAGGTGCCGAGGAACCAGGCGGAGCAGACTGCCGCATCCAGCAGCACTCCCAGCAGCAGCACCCAATCGTCGGCCTCGCGCACGGTGAGCGGGCGGCCGTTCCAGTTCATCACCCCTTGCAGCCATTGGGGCGTCAGGAATTGCTTGCCGGCGAACGAGGTCAGGAACCCGATCACGACCGTGCTCCAGCCAGCCCAGGCGGGAGCGCGCTTGATGATCGTGCCCCAGATCAGCGGGATGCAATACGGCAGCGCAATGAGCCCGCCGAACTGCAGCATCAGGTTGAACAGGCCGATCTTCCAGGTGCTGAAGGCGAGCGCGGCGGCAATGACCAACAAGCCCAGCAGGAGCGTCACGACTTTGCTGATCACGAGCATCTCCTTCTCGTGGGCGCCGGGGCGGATCAGGACCTGGTAGAAGTTCTTTACGAAGAACCCGGCGTTCTTGTTCAGCCCTACGTCCATGTTGGACATGGTGGCGCCGAAAATGCCGCTGATGAGCAGGCCGAGCATTCCGGCAGGCATGGTGTCCAGCCCGGCCACGACGAACGCCCCTTCCGCGGGGTTCTTCAGGTTGGGGAAGACGGCATGGAGGTCCGGGTGGACGATGCGGGCTGCCATCGGCGGGATGAACCAGAAGACGGGCCCCACCACGAAAAGGATCGTGGCGAGCAGCGCGGCCCGGCGCGCCTGGCGGCTATCCTTGGCGGTGAGGTAGCGCGAGGCCTCGAGCATGTTGTTGGTGGAAATGAACTGCTTGATCAGGATGGCTATGATCCAGAGGTAGAGGATCTCCGGGCGCGCGCCCTCGGACCAGTGCAGATGATGGCGTGGGAGCTGCGCGAGGAACCGGCTCCAGCCGCCCACCTGCGCGAGCGCCAGAAAGGCCGTCACCAGCGTGATGGGCATGAGGACAAGGGTCTGGATGAAGTCGCCCGCCGCCACGGCCCACGAGCCGCCGATGACCGCCATGACCAGCACCACGCTGCCGGTGAGGATCACGGTGCGCACGAGGTTCATGTCGAATGCCGCCGAGATGAACACCGATAGGCCGCTGAGCCAGATGCCCGCGTAGAGGACGCCTACCGGCAGTTGCACCCAGGTGAAGAACTGTTCGCTGCCGGGGCCGAACCGCGCTTTGACGCCTTGCAGGGACGTGACCACGCGCATTTGTCGGAAGCGCGGGGCGAAGAACAGGAAGTTGCAGAAGAAGCCGAGGGCGTTGGCGAAGTAGAGTACCATGATTACGGGACCATCCTGGTAGGCCTTGCCGGCGGCGCCCGTGAAAGTCCAGGCGCTGAACTGGGCGACGAAGGCCGAGCAACCGGTCATCCACCAGAGCATCTTGCCGCCGCCGCGGAAGTAGTCGCTGGTGTTGCCGATGAAGCGGCGGCAGACCCACCCGATCATCGCCATGAAGACGAAGTAGAAGCCGATGACCAGGTAGTCGTAGCGGGAGAGCATGAGGGCCTCTAAGGCGTGACCATCCAGCTTAGACCACAGATGAACACAGATAGACACAGATATGAGGGGCCGGAATCGCAACTTTGGGGAGCCGCGCTAACTGCACCGAACCCCGAGCCGGGCTCAACGGCAGTTAGGCCAGGCTTAAGTGCAGTGCATCTGTGTTTATCTGTGTGCATCTGTGGTTTTCTCCTGCACAGGTCTGGCTAAGGCTTCGGCACGACCGGCAGCCTGGCGAGGAGCACCTCCCAATCGGCCCCGGCGCCAAGCCATTCCCAGTGCGACACGCACGCGGGCAGAAGCCAGGTCTGGCCGGCTTCAACCAGGGCTGAGTCGGCGCCGGAGGACAGGGTTCCGCGACCGTTCAGGACGAGCAGGAGCATCAATTCGTTGCCAGGCCATGCGGCGTTACCGGAGCCGCGCAGGCGGTGCAGGCGGAAGTATTCATGATAGGCGGCGCCGATCAACTCCTCTTCCTGGGCGCCGCCGGCAGTGTTGACCGTGTGCGGAACCTGCTGAAGCCTTCGGCGGACCTCCGGGACGGGCAGCGCGCGGTAGTCAAAGACCTCCAGGCAGGCGTCCAGATCCAGGCCCATAAAGCAGGCTTCCGGAGGCAGGGTCAACCCGGCGTTGGTGGTCTCGCAGCGCACCACCCAATCTGTGGGCTCCTGCAATTCGAGCATGAAAACGCCGGCGCCGATGGCGTGCGGGGTGCCCGAAGGCACCGCGAAGCAGTCGCCGGGTTGCACCGGGATCGGGTCGAAGCAGGCCAGGATGTCCTCGACGCGCTGGTGGCGGATCATGTCGGCCCAGGCCTGGCGGGTCGGCGGGCGCTGGAACCCGAGATAGACGTGGGCCGGGCCGCGGGTGCCTAGGATGTACCAGCATTCGGTCTTGCCGGCGTTCACGTTGAGGCGTTGCCTGGCAAATGCGGCAGTGGGATGTGCCTGGACCTGGAGGCGCACCGACGAGTCGAGCAGCTTCCACAGGACCCGCGGACGTTCGCCAGGTGGCCGTTGCGCCAGAGCACCGCCCAGCCAATGGACCGGCTGTTCTTCGAGCAGGTCCGCCAGGAACCGGCCGCCCGCCGCCGGTCCCACCCGGCTCAGGCCCTCGCGCGGATGCTGCGCATGGGCGCCGTTGCGGGCTTGGACGGTCGAGGCCAGCCAGTCTTCGGGGAAGTGGTTGTCGCCGGGATCGGGCAGCGCGCGGAAGCGCCGCAGCACGCTGCCGCCCTGGTAGCTGCGCCAGACCAGGTTGGGCGGCAGGGCGGCGGCGAAGCAAGCGGGGCGGGCGCGCATTTAATAATTATGAATTTCGGTATTGACCTGCCAAGCCAAAAACTCTATATAGCGCCTACTATGAGACTCTGGCGACGGCGGGCCGCGAGAATGGCCTCTCCAGCGAAACAGCCCGACGAACGGGCGGCGGGTTTCACCTTGATCGAGCTGCTGGTCGTCATCGCCATCATTGCCATCCTGGCCGCGCTGCTCCTGCCGGCGCTGGCCCGCGCCAAATCCAAGGCCCAGCAGACAACCTGCATCTCGAATCTCAAGCAGATCGGCCTCGCGCTGGTCCTTTACTCCGACGATGCGTCCGGCTTCTGGCCCATTGCGTCCGATAATACGGTGACGCCCGAGATCATTTGGACCAAGGAATTGCAGCCTTACCTTCGGCTGCGCGGCGACCAAACGACCGGCCAGGAGAACAAGGTCTTCATCTGCCCCCGGACGAAGTATGACAATTGGCCTGACGTCTCGCAGCTCTCGCGCACGTATGGCTGCACCGGAACTATGCTAGGCCCGACAGGCAACGGCGGGCTGACCGCGAAGGTGGCAAGCAAGCCGATTAGGATGAAAATCCCGGTCGAGACCCTGCTGGTCGTCGAAGGGAAGAAGGAAGACCTTGCGCCGGCCACTCGGTGGTGCTCCTCGAACATTCCCTGGAAAGCCCCGTACGCCTCGACCGACCTCGCCATGTCCAACCCCGACTCGACAGTAAACCTCGATTTCCGCCACGACGCAGCCATGACCGTGCTCTACGGCGACAACAGCGTGCGGGTTATCAAGTTCAGCTATGCCACGATGAGCCACGGCGTCACCAACGTTACGCAGCAGAATTGGGATAACTATCCCTGAGCGGCTGGCTGCGAATCCCGCCGCTGACGCCAGTGTCTCAGAATGGGACACATGCCGGGACGTCCAATTGTTGTTTGCAGCTCCTCTGCCTTGATTCCCCGGTGATTTCCTTGTGATTGCCCCGTGTATCTCCCATGTGGGTCGACCCACATGGGGGATACACGGGGCAATCACAAGGGACACACCCGGGAGCCACGAGGGCTAAACCTGCTCCTGGGCATGCGGGTGTCGGGCCTGTGGAAGCGAATCGGCGGCGGGGCTGGAGGTGGTTTCCCGCACGGTCAGTTGCGCCGGGAGGATGACGTCAACCAGTGCTTCATCCTTTTGATGCAAGGACTGGAGCAAAAGTTCGGCGGCCTTGGCGCCCATCTTCTCAGGGTCGGCATTGGCGCCGGTGATTTGGGGGTGCTCCTCGACGCAGACGCGCGTGGCGTCAACGGCGGCCACGCTGATCTGCTCGGGCACGCGCCAGCCCTCCTGCATGAGGAAGTTGACGGCGCCCCGAGCCATCAGGCCGTTGAGGCAGACCCAGGCCGTCGGCAGGCTGCGTCGCGAATTGCGTTCCAGAAGCATCTGCGCTGCCCGGCGGCCATCCAGGCGGTCGCCGTTGGCGACGTCCACCGCGAACTCTTCGGGCAAGGCCAGGTGCCGCTGGCGCAGGGCTTCGACCAGCGCGGCCCGGCGGGTGGCGTTTTGGCGAAGCTGCCGATTGCCGCCCAGCCAGGCGATGTCCTTGTGCCCCAGTTCGGTGAGATGTCCGACCAGGAGCTCCAAAGCCTGCCGCTCGTTGGGCATCACCGAGTGGCAGAGGCCGGGATAGGCCGCGGAGACGGCCACAATGTTCGGGTGGGCCGCCCGGCAGCTTCGGACGAAGTCTTCGCTGACTTCGCCCATGATCACAAGGCCGGAGAAATTGCTCCGCTGGAGTTCCTGCTTCAGTGATTGGCGGGTGAGGGTGTCTTCGGCCCCCAGGAACACGGAGTTGTAGCCGCTCTCCTGCAGGGCGGCATGGAGCCCGTGCTGGATATGGCTGAAGAAGTTGCTCTGGGTATAGAGCCGTAGCCCGGAGCGCAGGATGAAGCCCACACTCTTGGCGGCCAGCGCGTTGCCGCTGGGCTGCATGCCTTTGGGACGGTAGCCGCGCTTCAGAGCGTATTGCCAGATGCGCTGGTAGGATTGATCGCTGATGTTCTCGCGCTTGCCGTTGAGCACAAGCGAGACCAGGGCCTGGGACACGCCCAAGTCCCGGGCAATGCGTTGCTGTGAAATACCGCGGCCCTTCATACGCTTTCGAACATGATTCATAATTATGAAGCGCCAGGCAAGCGGTTATCTCGACCTTTTAAGTGCAGCAGGAGCCCGGGGAGGAAGTCCGAAGTCCAAATCCAGCGCCAATCCAGCCTCCGCCCTTTGCCATCAGCGGGGTCCGCATGCATTCTCGGGTCTGAGAAGGGCATAAAACCTGCTCTTTCTCCACCGGGTGCTCAGGTAGCATCAATAGAACGAGAGCCTAAGCTTATGAAAGCTCTAGCAATACGGCGAGCCGGTTTCACGCTGGTGGAAATCATGATTGTAGTGGCAATCATCAGCATGCTGGCCGCCATCGCCATTCCGAATTTCGTGCGGGCGCGGTCCCAGTCACAGACCAACGCCTGCATCAACAACTTGCGCCAGATTGACGACGCCACCCAGGAGTGGGCGCTGGACACGCTGCAATATCCGACGGCGACCGTCACCTTTGACGCGATTCGGCCGTATCTCAAGAACCAGGTGACCTGTCCTTCGGCGGGGGACAGCGGCACCTTCGCCAGCAGCTACACCCTCACCACGGTATCCAACAAGCCGACGTGCAATTACTTCCCGGCCACGCACATGCTGCAGCCGGACGGCGACGGCTCGCACCTCACCCCGCCGGGACCGTAGGCTGAGTTCCTTCGGCTGCGGGGGCGGTAAGGGGCCGGGACAGCCCTTTCATAGGTGGGCAGGTCCCGGCCCGGCGGGGCTGGGTGTTCCGTTTCCGTCGCCGAGTCAGGTTGGGGCGCTCGCGGTTCACCGGCTTGGGGCCTTCAACCTGATGCGGGTTCCAGCGGCCCTTCAATGTGCTGCCAGCCAGTTCTCCCCGACGCCCATTTCCACAGCAATCGGCACCTCCAAACGGATGGCATGCTGCATCTTGTCCTCGACCAGCGGCAGGACCTCCTTCTGCTCGGGCAGGTAAAGGTCGAACACCAGCTCATCGTGCACCTGCAGCAACATGCGGGTCTTGAGGTTGCGCCGTGCCACCTCGCCGTGGATGGCGATCATGGCGAGCTTGATCATGTCGGCGGCGGTGCCCTGGATGGGGGCGTTGATGGCGTTGCGCTCGGCAGCGTTGCGGATGGTATTGTTGGCCGAGCGGATGTCGCGCAGGTAGCGGCGGCGGCCGGTGACGGTCTGCACGTAGCCGTGCTCGCGGGCGAAGGCGATAGTGTCGTCCATGTAGCGCCGGATGCCGGGAAATTGCTTGAAGTACTGGTCAATGATGGCGCCGGCTTCGGCGCGCGGCAGCCCCAGGCGCTGGGATAGGCCAAAGGCCGAAATGCCGTAGATGATGCCGAAGTTCACCATCTTGGCTTTGCGGCGCATCTCGGGCGTGACGTCCCCGGGCGCGACGCCAAACACGCGGGCGGCGGTCGTGGTGTGGATGTCCGCGCCAGCCTTGAACGCCTCGATAAGGGCGGGCTCGCGGCTGAGGGCGGCGACGATGCGCAGCTCGATCTGCGAGTAGTCGGCCGAGAGCAGGCGGTAGTCGGGGCCGCGGGGGACAAAGGCCTTGCGGATTTCCTGTCCGCGCTCGGTGCGGATAGGAATGTTCTGCAGGTTGGGGTCCTGCGAGTTGAGCCGGCCCGTGGAGGTCATGACCTGGTTATAGGTGGTATGGACGCGCCCGGTGGCCGGCCAGATCGCCTGCGGCAGGGCGTCGGCATAGGTGGACTTGAGCTTCGAGGCGGTGCGGTACTCCAGCAGGCGTTGAACGATCTCGTGGTCGGGAGCGAGCGCGAGGAGCGTCTGCTCATCGGTGGCGTATTGGCCCGTTTTGGTCTTCCTCGGCGCCTCGCAGATCTTCATGACGTCGAAGAGGATTTGGCCAAGCTGCCGGGGGGAGTTGAGGTTGAAGACGGTGCCCGCCAGGCGACAGATGGTCTTCTCGGCCAAATCCATCTCCTTGGCCAACTGCGCGGCGAAGTCGGCCAGCGCGGCGGCGTCCACTTTCACGCCTTCGAATTCCATGTCCACGAGCGCGGGGATCAGGGGGGACTCGACCTCGTAGAAGACGCGCTCCTGGCCTTTCTGAAGGAGGAGGGGCTCGAGTGCGGCGCGCAATTGCCAGGCGACGTCGGCGTGCTCGGTGGAGTAGTCGGCAGCCTGGGTAGGGGGCACGTCTGCCATCGTGCGCGCGCCGTCTCCGAGCAGCTTGCTGATCGGGATGGGCGTGTAGCCCAGATACGCCTCGGACAGGTACTCCAGGCTGTGGCGCATCTCAGGCTCGATGAGGCTGTGAGCGACCATGACGTCGAAGAGCTTGCCGCGCACGGAGATGCCGTGCCACTTGAGCACGCTCAGGGCGAACTTGAGATTGTGGCCGACCTTCACGATGCGCTCGGATTCCAGGACGGGGCGGAAGGCTTCGAGTGCGGAGTGCGGAGCGCGGCGCTCCCGCAGCTCGTCCGGCGGCAGTGGCACGTAATAGCCGGTGTGGGAGGCGACGGAGAAGGCGAGGCCGACCAGGCGGGCTTGCTTGGGATCGAGGCTGGTGGTCTCGGCATGCAGGCAGAAGGAGTCCAGCTTTGCGAGGGTCTGAATTAGTGCGGCGCGCTCCTCGGCGGTGCTCACCAGGTGGTAGTCGTGGGCGGTGTCCGCGATGGTCCGCAAGTTGGCGGAGACGGGCCGCGACTCGGCTTGGGATTGCCCGGTAGTGCCCTCCGACATCAGCACAAGTTGCTCGGCAGCGCTGGCTCTGGGTATTGCGGCTGGGCCTTCGGCCTTCGGGCTTCGGCCTTCGGACTTCGGCCCTTCCCCGCCCCTTCCGGCCTTGAAGTCGGGGCCGAAGATGCGCCTGCCGATGGAGTTGAACTCGAACTCGATGAGGAGGGGCTTGAGCTTCTCCTCGTCGAGCGGCCGGACCTTGAGCGCCGCGAGGTCAACGGGGCACGGCGCGTCGCGCCGGATGGTGGCCAGGCGGCGGGAGAGGAGGGCCTGCTCGCGGTTGGTTTCCAGGCTTTGCTTCACCCGCCCCGTCAGCTCGCCGGTGCGGGCCAGGAGGCTATCCAGCGAACCATATTGGGCGATGAGCTTCATGGCCGTCTTCTCGCCGATGCCGGGCACGCCCGGGATGTTGTCCGAGGCGTCGCCCATGAGCGCGAGGACGTCCACGACCTGCTCGGGCCGCTCGACGCCCCAGCGCGCCTGGATCTGCGCCGGGCCGAGAATCTCCGCCGGCTCGCGGGCGCGCGGCGGGCGGAAGATGAACGTGTTGGGCGTGACAAGCTGCCCGAAGTCCTTGTCGAACGTGACCATGTAGGACTGGTAGCCTTCCTTCTCCGCCCGCTCGACGACCGTGCCGATGAGGTCGTCGGCTTCGTAGCCGTCGCAGATCAGCGTGGCGATATTGAGCGCGTCGGCCATGCGCCGGACGTGGGGCAGCGCGACGCTGAGGTCTTCGGGCATTTCCTCCCGGTGGGCCTTGTAGTCGGCGAACTCGGTGTGGCGCTGCGTGGGTGCGGCGGTATCGAAGGCCACGGCCATGTGCGTGGGCTGCTGGTTTTTGAGGATGTCCAGCAAAGTCTGGGTGAACCCGTAGAGGGCGGAGGTGTTCACGCCCTTGGAGGTCAGGATGGGCCGGTTCACGAACGCGAAGTGTGCGCGATAGACCAGGGCCATGCCGTCCAGCAGGAACAGTTTCTGCGCCATGCGGCAACGTTAGCCTAAACGCCGGAAAGGCCAAACACCGAACGCGGCAGCGGCAGGTTTGCCAGACCTTTTGCTCCGGGTAGCAAAGTCGCGCCTGGTGTAGTATGGTCCCTGATCATGAATCCTGCCCATTGCCCGTTGTCCATGCCGAGGGCGCTTCACCCCTGCCGTTAAGCTTTATGCCTGAGAAAATTGGGTTTGTTGGAGTAGGCCGGATGGGCGCCAATATGGCGCGGCGCCTGAAGGACTGCGGACATGAGGTCGCGGCAGTTCACGACGTGAATGGGGCGGCGGCTCAGGCGCTTGCCCAGGAGCTGGGCTGCCGGGCGGCGGGTGAGCTGCGGGAGGTCACGCGGCTTGCCGACGTGGTGTTCACCGTGGTGACGGACGACAAGGCCATGAAGCAGATTTACCGGGGAGGGCTCCTGCGGGGCGCGCGGGGCAAGCTGTTCATCAACTGCGCGACGATCACGCCGCAGGTGCACGTGTGGGTCGAGGGCCGGGCGGCCAGGGCCGGGGCGCAGTCGCTCGAAGCTTGCATGGCGTCGAGCATCACGCAGGCGCGGCAAGGCACACTTTACCTGATGTGCGGGGGGCAGCCGGAGGCGTTCGAGCGGGCCAAGCCGCTGCTGGAAAAGCTCAGTTCCTCGATGCGCTACGTGGGGCCCGCCGGCAAGGCCGCGCAGGTCAAGGCCCTGGTCAACATGGTGATGAACATCAACACGGCCGGGCTGGCCGAAGGGCTGGCGCTGGGCGAAGCGCTGGGGCTGGACCTCACCATGCTGCGCGAGGTCTTCTCACAGACGGGCGCCCATTCGCAGGTGCTGAAGACGGACGGGGAGGACATGCAGAACCGCGAGCACACCTGCTTCTTCTCCGCTGCGCACGCGGCCAAAGATTCGGGCATCGCCCTCAAGCTCGGGCAATCCCAGGGGCTAAAGCTGCCGCTGGCCGCCGCAACCAAGAAGCAGTACGACCGGATGGTCGCCGATGGCCTGGGCGAGCTGGACAAATCCGGCGTGGCCGAGCTGACCTTCAAAGGGCGCCACGGGGCCGGCGTGGCCGCGCCGGCATGAACCGAATACTTCAAACGGGTAGGGACGCCTCGCCGAGGCGTCCGTGTTGCGGCGGCGGCAGACGCCTCGGCGAGGCGTCCCTACCCTGCAGCCGTATCGCGTTGTGACTGACACCCTGTTCCCTTCCGGCCCCTGGACGGGCTTTTACAACTACCGCCCGGGCGACCGCCACCGGATGGACCTGCACCTGAGCTTCACGAACGGCAACATGACCGGCGACGGCAACGATGACATTGGCCGCTTTCTGATCAAGGGCCGTTATGACGCGGCGAACCGGGAGTGCCATTGGACCAAGACCTACGTGGGTCGGCACGACGTGTTTTATCGCGGCTTCCGTGAGGGCAAAGGCATCTGGGGGACGTGGGAAATTCAGCAGTTCAGCCGCGGCGGCTTCCATATCTGGCCCCGCGCGGCCGGAGAGGGCGAGGCTCGCAGTGAGTCGGAGGCGCAGGCTGAGCCTGTGGAGGCGGTCGGCAAGGAGACCCAAACTCAACCCGCCGCGACGCCGGCGAATTCGTGCACACGACCCGCGTGAGGCAACGTCACAAGAAGGCGGCTATCAGGGGTGCGGGGCAGCCTGGGGGCCCTGTCGAGGCCGCCCTCCCGGTGGTGCGTCATATTGCCAACCTTTGGACCCTGGTCTGGTATCCGTCCCGCAAGGAAGAGTGGCCGCTCGAGCGCAAGCTCCGGGCCGTGAAGGAAGCCGGGTTCGACGGTTTCACGACGCAGCTCACGCCGCGGCACGCGAGGCTGGGAGACAGACTGGGCTTGACGCGTGTCGGCTATTTCGCTTCGGGGAATCCCCGGGAATTCGCGCGGCTGCTGCGGGAGCAACGCGACGCCGGGGCGCACCACATCAATGTGCAACTCGCCGACCACGACACGCCCGCCGCGCGCGCGCTCAGCCTCGCGCGGCGCCTGATGGACGAAGCCCGCAGGCTGGGGGTGGAGGCGGCGGTGGAGGTGCACCGGGACACTTGCACGGAGACCCCGGAGAAGGCCTATGCGCTGGCCGATGCGTATGAGACAGCGGCGGGGGAGTTGCTGCCGATGACCTGGGACTACTCGCATATTGCCGTGGTGAAGCACCTGCTGCCGCCGTATTGGCCCCGGCTGGGGGTGCGGCCCGACCTGATCCAGCGCGCCCAGCAGTTCCATTTCCGGCCGTTCAACGGCCATCATTGCCAGGTCCCGGTCACCGATGACCGCGGCAAGCTGACGCCGGAGTTCCGGGATTACGCGCCGTTCATGCAGCAGGTGATGGAGACGTGGCTGGCGGCGGCCTCGCCCGGGCGGGAGATGTTCGCGGTGCCTGAAATGGGGCCGCTGTGGCTGGGCTACAACCTGCACGCGCTGCCCAATAGCTGGGAGGACGCCAAGGTGTTGCGGGAGGAGACCGAGAAATGCTGGCAGCGGGCTTTGCGGGCGGCGCGGGGTTCGGCCGGGCGCCGGCTGACCCGAAGGAGCAGGCATAGCCAATAGCCGGATAGCCAGCGCGCCGGAGCGCGCCCAAGTACGTTGGCGTTGCTGCGCCCGAGGACGGGCGTGCTCCGTGCGCGTTTTCCCTTTTATGGCTGGAGGCGCTTCTGCCATGTTAAGTTGCTTCACCGCATGAAGAACCGGATTTGGCTGCCGACCGCACCTGACATTTGGGAAGGGGCAACGTTCCTGCGCCGTTGGGGATTCATTGGAGTCCTCGTCGGCGTGGGCGCGGGGCTTGGGGCCATTGCGCTGATCTGGTGCATCAACATCGTGGACCATGCCGTGCTTATCCCGGCTGTGGGATACGTGCGGCCTTTGCCGGGCGGCGAGGGAGGCACGGGCGCCTACACGTTCCACATGGCCCGTCCGTGGCTGCTGCCGCTGGTGACCGGCGCCATTGGCTTGTTTGGAGGGTTCCTGACCTGGCGGTTTGCGCCGGAGACTGCCGGCATCGGCACGAACGCCGCCATTCGGGCCTTCCATCACGGGGAAAGGATCTGGTTTCCCACCGCGCTGTTTAAGCTAATCACCTCGGCGCTGACGATTGGCGGCGGGCTGACGTCCGGGCGCGAGGGGCCGATCGCGCAGATTGGGGCGGCGACCGGTGCCAGCATCGCCGAACTGCTCAAGCTGAGCACGCGAGAGCGGCACATCGCCCTGGCGGCGGGACTGGGCGCGGGCATTGCCGCGATTTTCAAGGCGCCGCTGGCCGGGGCGCTGATCGCGGCGGAGATCTTCTACACGGAGGATTTCGAGGTCGAGGCGCTGGTACCGGCCCTGATTGCCTCGGTCATCGGCTACTCCATCGTGGGTTCGGTGACTGGCTTCCAGCCGGTCTTTAGCCTGCCCGGGGGTACGACGGAGTTCCGGCACCCGCTTTCGCTGATCCTGTTTGCCCTGCTGGGTGTAGGCTGCGGCCTGCTGGCGCGGGTGCTGGTGGGGGTGTATGGCCGGGTGGAACGGCTGTTCCGGCGCTGGCCGCTCTGGGCATCCGCCGCGATCGGGGGGGTGTGCACCGGGCTGATTGGGACAGTGATCCCCTCGGTGATCGGCACAGGCTACGGATGGGCGCAGTTCGCCATCAACCAGGACCTGCTGATGACCCCGCCGCTGTTCATGCTGCTGGCCGCTGCGGCCGAGATTGTCGGTTCCTCGCTGACGCTGGGCTCGGGGAACTCGGGCGGCATTTTCGGGCCGTGCGTGGTTACGGGCGGCATGTTCGGCGGGGCGTTCGGCTACGCTGTCGGCGCGCTCTTTCCCGCCTTGGAACCGCACGCCGGCGATTACGCCATCGTGGGCATGATGGCCTTCTTTGCTGCGGCAGCCAAGGCGCCGGTGTCCACGATTATCATGATTTCCGAGATGACCGGCGGCTATGGCTTGCTGGCGCCGGCCATGTTCGCCGTCGTCACCGCGTTCATCCTCTCGGGCAAGAAGACCATCTTTCCGGCGCAGGTGAACACCCGGTTGGATTCGCCCTTCCATGCGGACGAGTTCGAGCCGATTGCGCTGCGCCGGGTCAAGGTGGCGGACGTGATGATTCACTTGCCGGTGTGCGTGAACGCCGAGGCAACTGTCCCGGAGGCCATGGGCTTGATGGGCGACTACGGCCTGTCGAGTCTGCCGGTCATGCAGTTTAACCGGCTGTGCGGACGAGTGACCTTGCTGGCGACGCATCGGGTGTCACGTGACCAGCGCGCAAGCACGCGGGTCAAGGAGGTCATGTCCGCCGAGTGGCAGTCGGCGTTGCCGAGCGAGGACCTCTTCACCATCCTCAAGCGCTTCGCGGCCAAGGACGTCGGCAACCTGCCGGTGGTGAGCCCCGAGCAACCCGACCGGCCTATCGGGCTGATCACGCGCTCGGGCTTGTGGGCGGCGCTGGAGGCGGCCAAAAAGCAGCGGTAGGGGCCGGAGCGCGCTCGTCCCCGGGCGCGGCAACGACCGTAGCACGCGGCGTCGCCTGGCCTGAATCTGAAGTTGCTGCGCCCGAGGACGGGCGCGCTCCGGGGCGAGCTGCGCGAAAAACGTTGCGCGGAGGCGGGTTTTGTGCGTTCATGTTTGACGTCAACGCCGCCGGAGCGGTGTTTCCCCTACCGGAAGGAAACCGGTTGTGGCACATTGGCCCGGAGCAGAGCTGTGAATCGCTGCCGGATGCAGGTTATTTACACGGGCCACGTGCAGGGTGTCGGGTTCCGCTACACCGTCAAATCAGTCGCCCAGGGTTTCGAGGTGACGGGCACGGTGTGCAACCGGCCCGACGGCGCGGTGGAGTTGGTTGCCGAGGGCGCCCGGGAAGAGCTGGGCGCGTTCCGGCAGGCGATCCGCGAGTCGGGTGTGGACCATTTTATACGGAATGAGGCTGTGTCGTGGGCAGAAGCGAATAACGAGTTTCGCGGGTTTGAAATTGTAAGCAAGTGACATGAAGTTTGCCATCATCGCGGACATTCACGCCAACCTGGAGGCGTTCCAGGTCGTATTGGAGGACATCAAGCAGCAGAAATGCACCCATTACGCCTGCCTGGGGGACGTCGTGGGCTACAATGCCAACCCGAAGGAGTGCCTGGACATCGTCCGCAAGATGAACATCCCCGTGGTCAAGGGCAATCATGATGAATACTGCTCGACCGATCAGCCCTTGGACGGCTTCAACCCTGCCGCTGCCGAGGCTGTAAGCTGGACTCGCAAGCAGTTGACCGCGGACGACCGCCAATGGCTGCGCGACCTGAAGTATGCGCGGATGGTCACCAATTTCACCATTGTGCACGCTACCCTGGACGGCCCGCAGCGGTGGGGCTACGTCTTCGACAAGCTGGCCGCCGCCGCCAGCTTCACCTACCAGAACACGGCGGTGTGCTTCTTCGGCCACACGCACGTGCCGGTGGCGTTCATTCGCGACAACATGGTGCGGGGCGGCACCTACTCGAAGTTCAAAACCGAGCCGGGCAAGAAATACTTCGTGAACGTGGGGGCCATCGGGCAGCCGCGTGACAACAACCCCAAAGCCGCTTACGTGGTCTATGACATGGACGAGGGCACGATTGAACTGCGTCGGCTGGAATACGACATCCCCGCCGCGCAGCGGAAGATCCTGGAGGCGGGTCTGCCGCCGAGGCTGGCGGAGCGGCTGGCCTTCGGCCGCTAGCCGGGCATCGGCAGGCGCGGGTTAAGCCGCCCGGCTCCAACCCCCGGCGTGAAGATTCTCATCCTGAAGCCCAGCTCGCTGGGCGACGTCGTCCAGGCGCTGCCGGTGCTGCGCCTGCTCAAGCTGCACCTGCCCGCGAGCCGGATTTACTGGTGGATAGACACACGCCTGGCGCCGCTGCTCGAGGGAGACCCGGACCTGGCGGGGGTGGTCCATTTCCATCGCCGCCGCTGGGCCGCTCCGCAGTACTGGCCGGAAATCGTCCGCAGCGTTCGCTGGATGCGGCGCCAGGCCTTCGACTGGGTGATTGATTTGCAGGGCTTGATCCGCAGCGGGACCTTTGCCTGGCTGGCCAACGGCGGGCTGCTGGTGGGGGTGGACGACCAGCGCGAGGGGGCCCGGGGCTTTTACGACCTCGTTGTGCAGCGCCGTTCCCGCCAGACCCATGCCGTGGACTGGTATCTGGAAGTGCTGCCGCTCCTCGGGTTGCCGGTCCACTGGAACTTCCAATGGCTGCCCAGGCGGGCCGCGCTTGCGGAGACCCTCGATCATAAGTGGCCGATGAACGGGCACCGGCTGGTCGCCCTTCAACCGGGCGCGCGCTGGGCCAACAAACGCTGGCCGGTCGAGTATTACGCGGCGCTCGTGGGTCAGTTGGCGGC
>Ga0335069_10002038_pt1 | contig 31607 bp, 23 predicted proteins | sample Lox_Sample_11_FD_206714 | JGI IMG/M metagenome (GOLD analysis project Ga0335069, IMG submission 206714) | Soil microbial communities from Loxahatchee National Wildlife Refuge, Florida, United States - Lox_Sample_1.1 | ecosystem: Environmental > Terrestrial > Soil > Wetlands | place: USA...
TATTACTGGACAGATTCTGGCGGTGGATGGCGGGCTCGGGCTGTAGGACAGACCTATAGGCATTGCCGGCGCCGACAGGAAGCTTTAACCACGAAGGACACAAAGGTACACGAAGGAAGTCACTCATTGGTATCGACAGCGGCGCAATGGGACCGCTGCCGACATCGCTTCGGCTGTCATGTTTTTTGCGACTGCTCCGTCGTTTATTACTGGACAGATTCTGGCGGTGGATGGCGGGCTCGGGCTGTAGGACAGACCTATAGGCATTGCCGGCGCCGACAGGAAGCTTTAACCACGAAGGACACAAAGGTACACGAAGGAAGTCACTCATCGGTATCGACAGCGTTTTGATTTGTGTCCTTGTCATGGTTCGCGTATCGTTCCAATTTCGACTGCAAACTATGCGACTCATCAAATTTGCGAAAAAAGCAACGCTGGTGACCTGCTCTCTTCTTGCCCTCGTTTCATTTGCTGCGGCCCAGGATCGTCCGGAAGAAGGCGGACATGAACTCGAAGTCTGGACCGGGGGCGGGCATTCCGTTCCCGGCGGCACCAGGGACACCAGCGTGTGGAATGCAGGCGTGCGCTATGGCTGGATCCTGACGGCTCCCCATGGCCCCGGGTTCTTGAGTGGGCGATTCGAGTACGCGGTCGATGCCGTGCCTGCATTTGTTGTCTTTCAGCGCGCGAATACCGCGTATGGCGCGGGCGTGAATCCGTTCGCTTTGAAGTGGATCTTTGCCACTCGCGGGGATGCGCAGCCGTACCTCGAACTGAATGGTGGGACGCTTTTTACCAACCACGAAGTTCCCGCTGGGACCTCGACCATCAATTTCACTTCAAGCGCTGCGCTCGGCGTTCATTTTCTGCGGCACAATGCCTGGACCGTCGAAGTGCGCTACATGCACATTTCAAATGCCGGGCTAACCACGCCGAACTCCGGGATTAATACGGTGCAGGTGCGACTTGGTTTTGGGAAATTCTTCGGGCGGAAATAGACTTTCAACAATTTTTTCAGCCCGGTACCCCCCCTTCCCCCCCCTACCATCCGGTTCAATTAAATCATATACTTAGAGTAAGTCTGCTCTCAAAGTATTCGGGAATATGGACTTAGACTTACTTCTCGGAAGTGCTTTACCAACATTAATTTAGGTTCGATTTTCGGTAAATTTACCAATTTTCTCCCGCCAAAGTCTTCGAAAATAAGGAGTTATAGGTAAAGTCTTGAAGACATTGTAGTTATCTTTCAGTTCTGGCTCGCTTAGGTTGGATCCCGCGACAAAAAAGCTTTGGGACCAGAACTCGCTGAGGAGACGCAAAGGACGCTGAGAAGGGCGTTGCCGCACTTGGTCCTAATTTGGATTTTCAAGGAGCTGCCTGACTGGGCCGCTCTGGGCCTCTATTTCCATGATGAGGCTTCATAGCTTGGGGTCAAGCGAAGAGTGATGCGCGGAGCGAAAAGTGGATTTCAAAATGGGAACTGGGGTTAGCGTGGGAGATCAGCGGCAGATTCGGGTGAGAGCGATAGGACCTTACGGAGGCGAAGAGTGGTCGCAACCAGCGCTGCGATCGCGGCAAGCCAGACCGCAAATGCTGTTCTCACGACCCACTCGGGCGCGGCACCCACACGGCGGAGAAGGAACGGCAGGAAATTCCAGGTTGTGATGTGAACGTAATCCCACTGGTCGTAGGCCATGGCGTCCGTGTTGAGTTCCCACGCCTGCATTTTGCCGAGGGCGAAGGCTACGATGTTCTTGAAGCGGAGCGCGATCACGAAGGTGGGATGGCCGAAGTCTTCCATTTGATAGATCTCGAGCGGAACCCAGAAGGCGAGTGAGGCGAGCTGGATCACCAGACTCACCGCGATCAGAACGAGCGCCGCAGTCCAAATCCATCGACTGAGATTCGCGCGATAGCGAAGCAGTAAAGGCACGGCGAGCAGCGCGACCATTTCGACCACGGTGGAGACGTAGCGATCACCCCAGGCGAAGTCCCCGGCCCAAAAAGCGTAGCGGGCATAGAAGCAGATGTAGGCGGCGAGTAGAAGCGGGGAGGCGACGGCATAGGCGCGAATTTCGGGCGGCAGGCGCTTCCACAACAGCGCGAGGAGAACGATGGCGAGGATAAGCAGCGGGTCGAAGAGGAAGATGGATTTTTCCGGAGTGAAGAGCGCGCCAATTACTCCGACGTGAAGGGGCGTGTTCCAGGGGAAATTGGCGGGGAGAGTGGGATCTTGCTCGCGATACAGGCGGGCGAAATTTGCGACGTAGGTCGTTGTGACCGATTCGAAGCGGTAGAAGTTGTAGGCGCGGTCGACGGCCAGGAAGAAGACGTAGACGGGAGCGGCAATTTTCGCGTAATTGAAGAACCGCTGCCGGATGGCGCTCAGGCCTGCGCGTTCGAACCAGAGGATCAGCAACAGAAAGGCGCCAGCCGCGATGAGGTCGAGGCCGGTGGTCAGGCGAGTCAGCAGATTGAGGCCGAGCGCGGCCGAGCCGATGAACAGGGCGCGGTTGCTTCCCGTGCGCAGCCACTCGTATTGGAAGGAGAAGCCGGCGAGCGTCAGCACCATGATGTAGTTGTTCTCCTGCATGTTTTGCGTGTAGTGCAGGTGGGTGGTGCAAAGCATGAGAGCGATGACGCCGAGAACGGTTTCACGGATGGAAAAGCCAAGCTGACGCAGGAAACGGAAGGCGATCAGGGCGGTAAGCACGCTGACCAGCAGGTTGGTGAGATAGCTGACGACGATACTGCGGACGGCGGGATCGTCCTCGTAGTCATTGAAGATAGAGAGGTGGGCGACGGCAGTGCCGACGAGATCGGCTGGAAGCATGAGCAGGCTTTGGCCAATGCCGAACCAGCTGTAAAGACGGCCACCGCGGCCGACAAGGCCGAATTCGGGATGCTCGTTGGGAAAAACCTGCGGCTGAGAGGTCCAGAGCCAGTGGGTGGTCTGGAGGCGATGCATCGTGTCGGAAGTTCCGAGTTCCCCGGATTGGACGGCGAAGGCGAGGAGGGCGGAGAAAAGGCAGAGGAGGAAAAGGGGACTGCGGTTGGAGCGTACGGGCATCGTTGCAATGATATTCGCGCGCGAGGCTGGTGGCGAAGTGTTTGGAGTTCCGAGTGAGGGTGAGCGATGGGGGAACGCCTCTGGACAGCAGCGATCGGTTTAGGGAGTAGGGGTCCTTCGACTCCGCTGAGGCATTCGCTTCGCGAACGCCTCGCTACGCTCAGGACGACATCGCTCAATAAAGGTACAGGGCCACCGGAATCCCGGTTGTGGGTGCGGAATTCCGGTGGGTTGGGGACTCTCCGACAAGTTACTTCCCCTTCCAGTAGGAAGCAATGTGGGTCGGATGGGCGACAAAAACTCTTCCCACTAAACTTTCGGGCGCCCGCGGCGACCGGACATACATCGCGGCAGCCAGTTCGTTGGGAGGCAAGCCTTTCGACTTACCATCCTTGTTGTGGAACAAATAGAAGCCGTCGTGAGTCTGGCAGAAGATCTCGGGCGTGCCGGCGACGTAATCGCCGAGCTGCTGCGGCGAAAACTCCTCGTCATCGGGCATAGCCGGCACGATCTCGCCGTTTGTCTTGATGATGAAACTCAAGTTGATCAGTCCTGTTGTTTTATCGAGTCCCATATCCGTCTCCAGATTCATTTGCTCTCTCTTTGCCACTTAGGCTGCATGGCCCAAAACGACGCCGTTCGTGCTGTGATAGCGAAGGGGCCTGCGCTCCCAACATCGGCTGGTCTCATCGAACTGCACGCAGCGGTCGATGGGCTTGGAGTAGATGTGCAGGCTGACGCTGCCGTATTTTGAATGCTCGAGATTGGCGATCTGGTGGGTGGTCCGGCGGCGGTCGACGACCGCGACGTTGCCGTCGGCGACGCAGATCGAGCTGGCGAGTAACTCGACCTCTACGCGCCGGCTACGAGCAGAGAAGTATGGGCGGAACTGCGAGTCTGTGGCGTGAGATGTCTCTTCCAGTGGTGGGCGAACGAAGCGGTAATCGCGGCACTCGAGTTCGCCCTGAACCATTGTGACCCAGCCGAGTTGGCCATCGTGGGTATGAACCGCAGTCTTTTGTCCGGGCAGCCAGCAAAGAGCAAGAACCTCGAAGAAGTGGTCGCGGTAGATCAGATTTCGGGTGTAGCGATTGGAACTCCAGAGCATGTACGGAGCGAGGGCCTCCGCCGAAGGCCGCGCCTGGGCGAGGAGGTCGAGCACGCGAGACGTGGTGATGGGCGACGCCTCAAGCTCTCGCAGAGCGGCGATGAAGTCGCCGACGCTGGAGCGCAGCGGGTGACTGGCAAGGGATCGCGCTCTCATATCGACAAGGCAAGCCGTGGCGTCATAAATGTCTACTAACATAATCGACAATATAGCCATTACCTGAACGGCTGTCAACAGCAAAATGAGGTTTTCATTCGGTGGAAATACAGGCCTGTCTGGGCCTTGGCTTGTGTCTTCGGGGAAGCGAGTTGAGAATCGCTGCCGAGCGGCTTTCTTTATCGGTGGAGTAGTGCCGTTACGATCCGGTTGGCGGCGAATGCGGAAGTGTAGGCGAAGACGGTCATGTACACGAATTGGATGGCGGGCCACTTCCAGCTGTTGGTTTCGCGGCGCACGATGGCCAGGGTTGACGTGCATTGCATGGCGAAGGCGAAGAAAACGAGCAGGGCTATGGCTCCAGGTAAGGCAAGGTCCTGATGCAGCGCGCTCTGCAAGGTCAGGGAGTGCGTGGCCGGATCGGTGCCGTAGATGGTGCCGAGAGTTCCGACGATTACCTCGCGCGCGATTACGGAGGTCAGCAGTCCGACCCCGATTTTCCAATTGAACCCCAGCGGCTGGATCACGGGTTCGATGGCGTGTCCAAGATGGGCGATTACGCTCTGTTCCAGGGCGGGCGCCCTGCCGTTGTGCACGGGGACATGGGTGAGCCCCCAGACGAGAAGAGAGACCACCAGGATGATAGTTCCAGCTTGGCGCACAAAGACGCGGCCTCGATCCACCAGGCGAAGGCCGATCGAGTGGAAGGTCGGCCAGCGGTACTCGGGAAGCTCAATGGCGAATGGGGAAGAGCTGGATTTGAGGATGGACGACTTGAGCAGCCGCGCGGTGGTAATGGCGGCTAGAAATCCGAGAAGGTAGAGCGAGAGCATGGCGCAGGCCCGGGTACTGAGGAAGACGCCGACCACGGGACGATCGGGAATGAAGGCGGCGATGAGCAGAGTGTAAATGGGCAGACGCGCCGAGCAGGTCATGAACGGCGCGATGAGGATGGTGGCGATGCGGTCGCGCTTGTTCTCGATGGTGCGGGTAGCCATGATGGCCGGGACGGCGCACGCGTAAGCAGAAAGGAGCGGGATGAAAGCCTTGCCGTTCAGGCCGACGACGCGCATGGTGCGGTCAGCAATGAGCGCGGCGCGGGCGAGATAGCCGGAATCCTCAAGCAGCCCGATGAAGAGGAAGAGAAGCAGGATCTGCGGGAGAAAGACGAGGACTGAACTGACGCCCTTCCACAGGCCGTCGAGAATCAGCGAACGCCAGATGCCGTCAGGAATCAGGGGGGCGGCATACTGGCCGACGCGCGCCAGGAAATCCTGAAACAGGTTGCTCAGCGGCTGGCCGAGCCCGAAGACGGTTTGGAAGCAGGCGCCGACGACGATGGCAAAAATTATCGGTCCCCAGATGCGGTGGAGAAAGATGTTGTCGAGGCGGCCCATCCAGTTGCCGGAGAGATGGCGCCGATAGCCAACGCGACTGCCAACCTGGCCCGCCCATTTGCGGCACTGGGGAAGATCGTTCACCACCGGAAGCGCGGGCAACGCGGACGCAATGAAATCCGGACCCTGGCGCAGAAACCGCTCGATGACATCCAACCCAGCTTCCTTGGTAGCGCTCACCATGGCGACGGGAGTGCCGAGTTCGCCCGCGAGTTTGACCACGTCGAGCGATCCGCCGCCCTCGACGAAGAGGTCGGCCATGTTCAGGAGGACGAGCGTGGGCAATCCCAGGGCGATCACGGGCGCGGCCAGCACGAGGTGGCGTGAGAGGTGGGTTACGTCGAGAACGAGCAGGATCGCGTCGGGGCGAGGCTGGCCGTGGAGTTTGCCGGTGAGCACGTCGACGGCGACGCGCTCGTCGTCGGAATAGGGGGTAAGGCTGTAGACGCCGGGGAGATCGATGATCTTGATCTCGCGCTCTCCTCCGGCCAGCACGCCGACGCGTTGCTCAACCGTCACGCCCGGATAGTTACCGACCTTTTGGCGAAGGCGCGTAAGGCGATTGAAGAGGGTGGACTTGCCGGAGTTCGGCGGGCCGATCAGCGCGACCGTACGGATCTCGCCCGGGATGGCCGACATTGGTTCGCCGATGCTTATCGGCGGGGCGGTCGGTGTTTCGCAGCATCCCTTGGTCAGGATGGAACTCACGAGCGGTCACCTGGTGTCTCGTCCTTAGCTGGACTTGTTTCGGCGGATTCGGCCTCGGCGGCCTGGATCAGGATGTGACGCGCGGTTTCTGCGCGCAACGCGATGTGGGTGCCATCCACGGAATAGATGCTGGGATCGCCAAGAGGTGCGCGGCGGCAGAAGCGAACTTCAGCGCCGGGAAAAAATCCAATGCGCATGAGGAAGTGAGCATCAGCCGAGGGAAGAGAAATGCGCTCGACGATAGCGAGTTGGCCGGGTGCGAGATCGATGAGTGCGAAGCCCTGGGGCGGTATGTCGTTCTCCACTTCTGTTACATCGGCAGGCGGAGCTATGAGGCAAGCCTGAAAAGATTGTGAAGCCACTTGATTCCTCTCGATCCTAGTCCGGGCGATTGCTAGTTGAAAATGAATTTCAATTTCAACATGACTAGAATACGGGGTCGGGGCGGGAAGGGTCAACGGACAGAGTCACCGGTGGTTGTGATTTGCATCACACGGGGAATTCGCGCGATTGAATGGAGAATCTCAGGGATCACCAAACGTGGGGTACCAACCGGTAACGCACCCTCTGGAGATATTCTTTGTACCCGTCCAGATCGCGCACCAACAAGTTTTCCTCGATGGAGATGCGGACCACGAGCAGCGCGAACAGGACGAGGGCTAAGAGAAGGCCAGAAATCGAGCCGAGCACCATCGCTCCACCCATGAATGCCAGACTGGCACCCAGATACATGGGGTGGCGAACAATGCTGTACACGCCAGTATCAATGACGCGCTGGCCGCGCTCGGTCTGAATCCGCACCAACTGAGACGCATACGTGTTGTCGGTGAACGCGCGAAAAAACGGGAAACTACCTCCAAGGAGGAGAGCCCCGCCGCAGATTTCGCACCACAGTGGCAAGCGGGGCGTCCAACCAAAGCGCAGATCGAGCGGCGGTACGACGAAAAAAGCCAGCCAACAGAGCTTGATCGCGATAAGGATCGCCACATCGGAGCGCGATTCACCGCCGGTGCCGGGCATGCGGAAGCGCTCAGCCAACAATGCAGGGTCCTTGGAGCGGAGCCACAACAGAAGGGCGGAGGCGAAGCAAACAAACCAAAGGCCGAAAATCCAGCCCTCGATCCAGCGCCAATTGCCTGACAGCCAGAGCAACAGCCCAATATAGACAAGGGCGAGACCCGCCAACATGAGCCCGAGGATGAGCGGTGTGGGGCGCATCGGAAGCCGAAAAGATCATACGCCGAGATGTGCTTGCGTTCTACGGAGGAGATTGCCGCGTTGGTTTTGACAGGATCGCCAGACCACGTAACCGTCAGCTTTCAGACTATTCTCAAGAACTTCTTCGCTTGCGGCAGCTCAGGAAATAGCTTTTCCTCTTCCATAAACTCGCGCGAGTGCACGCATCTCCGGCTGCCGTGCAATTTGACGGGATGCTTCAAGTGCAGCATCTCGTGGTAGACGATGTATTCAAGAACGTAGCGAGGCACACGCTGCGAGTCGAAGACGCGGCTGATGACGATGGCGTTGTGCGCGGGGTCGTAGTGGCCGAGGCGGTTGCGGGCGTGCTCGCGGCTCCAGGTGAGTTGTGGGCGGCCCATGAGTCCGTGGAAGAAGCGGCGGTTGAGATCGTCGAAGATTTCTTCGAGATGATAGTGATGGCCGCGCGGAGTGTGGATGTGCTTGCGGCCGCGCAGTTGGCGCACGAGGCGGGCTTTGGCGGCGAGATCGTGGCTGGAGATGTAACGGCGGTAGCGGAGGTTCTGGGCGCGGTCGATCGGCTTGCGGTAGAGCTTGGCGAGGAGGATGTGTGCGATGGCGTGCAGGATCGGCCCCGGCGCGCCTTCCAGCAGGTCAGAGAGGCGGACGTAGAGTTCGGACTGGCGCAGGCGGATCGTGTTGTTGATCGAAACGAACGGGTAGAAGCGGATGTGCATGGGCGGCGCGGGCGCGCGCGGACGAAGTTCGGCATAGGCCGCTTGAAAAATCTCGGACAGATGTGGGGACACGGTGAGGCAAGGTTAGCATGAGAGTTGGATTGGGTGCGTGAGCGTGCTTGCGTTCGATTTGGGTCGAAGAAAAGTTAAAACGCAGAGAACACGGAGGGATTTGGAAATCTCTACTTTTTCTTGTGTTTTGCGTATCCTTCCACTTCGATGAGCGTTTTGCGGTGGTCGTCTACGCTTGCGTCCACTGTGTCGAGGGCATCCGTCAGCAGAAACTCGAATTGTTTGGCCTCGTCGGGACTTGTTTTGGCCGCATCTTTCAGGGCACGCAGCTTGGACTGGAATTCGGTGTCGGCTTCGATGACCAGCTTCATCGGCTTGCGGATGTCATTCTTGCGGCCGACATACATATCGATGTTGTCGTTCAGTTCCTCGTAGAGGGTGAGGAAATCCTGAAGCAGGTCGTGGGTCTGAAGCCCGCGTTCTTTTGTCTTGGGATCGGCGCGCATTTCCTCCAGCTTCGTCATGCGATCCCGTGTGAACTTTACGTAAAGCTTTAAGCGCTCATCGGGGTCGAGCATGGCGTCGCGCAGTTGATCGATCTCCAGCGGGTTCAAGGGATCATTTTTCTTCTGCGCCCAAAGCGGCAGAGAGAGCAGGCATAAAAGTCCAATCGCAAACCGGTCCCGCCATCGCGCTGTCACTTCTTGTCCTTCTTCTTACTGGCGAACATTTCGTTCAGGAGGGCCGTGCGGACCTCCTCCAGACGGTGAATCGCCTTTTCGACCGGAGCCTGGTCCTCGAAGGCGAGCGTGCGTTTAATGTCGGCAAGTTTCTCCGAACTCTTGCGGGCACCGATTTCTACGTTCTTGAGATGCGACTTGCTGTCGATAGCGGAGTCGCGAGCCTTTTCGAAGTAAGTCACAACGTCCTCGACGGCGGCGGCCGCCTGGTCCACATGGCCCTCGGTGTAGAGCCGGTCCGCCATTTTTATCTCAAGTTGAGCAATCCGCACGCAGATCTCGGGACGTTCCTCCGGGCGCGCATGCGCAAGCCGTCCTTTGAGTTCTTCAACGGTTTCGTCGCGAGCCACGCAGTTGGCTGTGAGCGCGAGGAGAAGAAGAAGTAAGCTGAATCGGCGCATGGTTGCAATCTTTATAGCGTCGTGGTTGTAGTCAATGTTAACCGCATCAACGTTTTTTTGGTTCGATGGCAATCAAACGATGCTTGGCTTGCCATTCCTGGTCGGGATACTTGCCGTTCGCCGAATCGAGAAAAGAATGATAGTCCGCCGAGGCCAGCTTCCAGTCGCCGAGGTGGTCGTAAGCGGAGGCGCGAAGGAAGAAACAAATCGGCGGCATATCGGCTTTGAGTTGTGCGCGGCCATTCAGAGCGCGGACGGTCAGTTCATAGTTCTTGTTTTCGCTGGCGGCGAAGGCCAGGTCCACGTACGTGTCTGGCGAGTCGCGCTTGAGCCGGACGGCGGCGAGCAATTCCTGCTGGGCTTCAGGAAACTTCTTCTGCCGCAGCAAAGCTTGGCCGAGCGCGCGATGCAGCTCCGGATCATTGGGATGGGCGGTAACGAGCGGGCGATAAGCCGCTTCGGCGAGATCATTTTTTCCGGCGCTGGCGTAGAGATCGGCTAGTTCTCTCTGCGCCTCGGAATCGCTTGGAGCGGCCTTCAACGCCGCCTGAAATTCCGCGATGGCATCGTCATTCTTCTTCTCTGCAAGAAGAACGCGGCCGAGCTGGATGTGCAGGCCGGCGTCATCGGGGCGGGCCGCGGAGAGGCGGCGCAGCAGTGGCTCTGCGTCGGACAGGCGCCCCGACTTCATGTAGATGTTGGTGAGGCCGATGGCGGCCTCGGTCGAGTGCTCATCGAGCGCGAGGACTTTTTTGTATTCGCCCTCGGCGGCGGAGAAATCTTTTTGACGCTCGTCGAGTAAGCCCGCGGAGAGGTGAGGCTCGGGATCGTTGGGAGTCAACTGCGCAGCCTGGTCGTAGGCTTTGAGAGCCTCGGCCGGATCGCGATTTTCAATGAAGTGGGCGAGCGAGAGCCAGGCGCGGGCGCGGCCGTCCTCGACGTGCGCGGTTGGAGTCAGAGTCGTGGCGGCGCGCAGATACTTCTCGGCTTCGGGATTGTGAGTGCGCGCGAGCATAAGGCCCAGGTTGAGGTTGGACTCAAAAACATCCGGCTTAGCAGCGACGGAGTTGCGATAAGCGGCAATCGATTCGTCGGCGCGGCCCAGACGGTTGAGGACGAATCCGAGATCGAACCATGCCTGGTAGGACCACTTCTCTTTGTTGTCGGGGTCGGTGGCGAGGGCTTTTTTCAGCAGTGTTTCCGCGGATGCGAAGTCGTTCTTCTGAATTGCATCTTCGGCCTGGGCGATTTCAGCGGGCTGCTCGGCTATCGTTTCGCGGTGGTGACGGACCGTGGTGTGGGTGTCGAGGGTTTGGCCCAGAGCTGTGGCCGCGAGGATGATCGGGATGAGCGCGTTGGCCAGGTGGCGCATTACTCAGAAAGCTTAAACCACGGAGGGCACAGAGATCACGAAGCGCAGAGTGGTTTCAACGATGCTCTCAATTCTGGCTGCGACTTCCATTGCCATTCAACACTTGCTTCAGGTACTGGCCAGTATACGAATTCTGCAGTGCGGCGATGGCTTCGGGCGGACCCGCGCCTACGATTTGGCCGCCACGCTCGCCACCTTCGGGGCCCAGGTCGATGACCCAATCCGCGGTTTTGATGACTTCGAGATTGTGCTCGATGACGATGATCGATCCGCCGGCGTCGATGAGGCGGCGAAATGCTGACAGCAGTTTGCTGACATCGTCGAAATGCAGTCCGGTTGTGGGCTCGTCGAAGATGTACAGTACGCGGCTTTTGCGGCGAATGGCCTCGCCCCCTTCGCCTGTGATCGTCGAGGTCCGTCCGCCACCTTGCAGGTGCGCCGCCAGCTTCATGCGCTGCGCTTCGCCGCCGGAGAGCGTGGTTGCGGACTGGCCGAAGCGGAGATAGCCGAGGCCGACCTCGTCGAGCACACGCAGTTTTTCGGTAAGACGCGGAACGTCGGCGAAAAACTTCAGGCCTTCGCGGATGGTAAGGTTTAGCACCTCGTGAATGTTCTTGCCCTTATAGCGAATTTCGAGAACCTGCGGTTTGTAGCGCGTACCTTTGCATTCGTCGCAGACGAGCTCGACGTCGGCGAGGAACTGCATTTCGACGGTCACCACGCCATCGCCCTGGCAGTTCTCGCAGCGTCCGCCCGGAACGTTGAATGAAAAATGCCCGGCGGTGAATCCGCGCTTCTTTGCTTCCGGCAGAGACGCGAAAAGTTCGCGAATGATGTCGAAGGCTTTGATGTAAGTAACCGGGTTCGAGCGCGGAGTGCGGCCGATGGGTGACTGATCAACGAGCACGACGTCGTCGAGCCATTCATCGCCCTCGATTTGGTCCCAGAGCGGAGCGGTGGGCGTGCTGCCGTTCGACTGGCGCTTGGCCGTGGCAAGTCCCTGATAGAGGACGTCGTGCAGCAGGGAAGACTTGCCTGAGCCGGAGACGCCCGTGATGGCGACGAGCATATCGAGCGGAATTTCGAGATCGATGCGCTTGAGGTTGTGGGCGCGAGCTCCGGTCACGCGAATTCTGTGTAAGCCGGGCGCGCGGCGTTTTTGCGGGACCTGAATGTGTAGCTCGTTCGCGAGATATCGGCCGGTCAGCGACTGTGGCATGGTCAAAATCTCGGAATAAGTTCCCGCCCCGATCACTTTGCCGCCGCTCTCGCCCGCGCCCGGACCGAGGTCGACGATGCGGTCGGCGGCGCGCATGATGTCGGGATCGTGCTCGACGACGAGGATGGTATTTCCGAGATCGCGCAGCCCATGCAGGATCTTGACGAGCCGGAACGTATCGCGGCTGTGCAGGCCGATGGAGGGTTCGTCGAGAACGTAGAGCGTACCGACCAGGCGCGAGCCTAGCGACGTGGCGAGCTGAATGCGCTGCGCTTCGCCGCCGGAGAGCGTGGAAGCTAGGCGATCGAGTGTCAGGTATTCGAGTCCGACTTCGTTGAGGAAACGGAGACGCTCCTGAAGTTCGACGAGCAAACGCTCGGCGATGGCCGCTTGCGCGGGTGTGAGCTGGATTTTTTCGAAGAAGCGCGCCGCTTCTTCGACGGTCATCGAGCACACCTGGCAGATGTTCTTGCCTTCGATTTTGACCTGGCGCGCCTCGATGCGCAGCCGCGAGCCGCTGCAGGTGGAGCAGAGCGAGTATCCACGATAGCGGCTCAGGAACACGCGAACATGCAGCTTATATTTCTTACGCTCAAGATGCTGGAAGAATCCGCGCACGCCCATGAAGCGGCCTTCACCGTCGGTGATCTGGCGCTGTTGTTCGGGATCGAGTTCGTACCACGGCACGTCGATCGGAATGCCGGCTTGTTTTGCAAACTTCTTCAACTCGGTGAAGAGCGGTTTGTATTTCGGTTTCGTCCAGGGCTCGATGGCGCCTTCGTTCAGCGTTTTGCCCTTGTCCGGAATGACGAGGTCGAGATCGAAGTCGATGGTGTTGCCGAAGCCCTGGCAGCGCGGACACGCGCCGTACGGATTGTTGAAGGAGAAGAGGCGCGGCTCGGGCTCTTCGTAGCGAGTGCCGTCGTTCTTGCATTCGAAGCGCTGCGAGAAACGTAGACGTTGGATGGCTTCGCCATCGCGCGGCGCAGTTTCGAAAACAACTTCGCTGGATTCGCGGTAGGCGATTTCGACCGCATCGACGATGCGGGAACGTTCGCCCGAGGAAACGGCAAGGCGGTCGACGAGGACGAAAACGGGCTCGGCAAAGTTGATGTCGAGCAGCGATTCGGGAGTTGAGAACTCGAAAACCTGTCCCTTCTGAAAAAGGCGGTTGAATCCGCGCTTGCGAAGATCGAAGAGGCGGGTTTTGAGTTCGTCAGAAAGCGCCGGACCGGAATCTTGTTCGCTCGACTTTCGCGCTTTTCCCTCCGCGCCCGACTTTTTCCCGCGCGTCTTCTGCCTGGCTTTGTCCGCAGCGACCGCCGGCTGGGCGCCGACGACAGGGAAGAGCACATGCAGCCGCGTGCCCTCGCCCAGCGCCAGAATGCGCTCCGCGACCTCATCCACCGTGTCTTTCTTTACTTCCTGTCCGCAAACGACGCAATATGTGCGGCCGACGCGGGCAAAAAGGAGACGCAGATAGTCGTAGATTTCGGTCGCAGTCGCGACAGTCGAGCGCGGATTGCGCGTGGAATTCTTTTGCTTAATCGCGACCGCGGGCGCGATCCCCTCGATCAGATCGACATCGGGCTTCTCGATACGCTCCAGAAACTGGCGCGCATAGGCCGAGAGCGACTCGACATAGCGGCGTTGGCCCTCGGCGTAGATCGTGTCGAAGGCGAGCGACGACTTGCCGGAGCCGGAGACTCCTGTGACAACGGTCAGAGCGTTGTTCGGAATTTCAAAATCAATGTTCTTGAGGTTGTGAACCCGGGCCCCGCGAACAACAATGCTATCTGTGGACATCTTCCCCTGGACGGATTCCACCCGCGCGCCGCTCGGGCAGCGCTACAGATGGTCCAAAAAGCTATACCGAATCTTTCTATTATAAATGCGCTGGCGTCACTTGGCGGCGATCGAAAACATCACGAGGATGTAGAGCCAGAGCACGGTCATGCAGTGCCAATACCACGAAGCGACATCGACCACGATGCGGCGGCTATCGATACTGCGGCGGAGGAGAGCCGCAAAATTCGCGGAGATCAGCGCGACGACTCCTCCCGCAAGATGAACTCCGTGCATGGCGGTGAGCACGTAAACGAAAGAACTGCTCGTTCCCCCGGTCATGTGAAATCCGCGCGCGGAGAAGTTGCGCCAGACATCGAGTTGGCCGGCGAGAAAGAGAAATCCCAGCACAGTGGTGAGCGACAACCACGGGAAGCGCGACTCGCGGCCAAGCGAAACGCCGGGGATCGAACGCACCGGAGCCAACGCGGCTTCACGGGTGATGGCCCGCCGCGCAAACTCGATGGTGCCGCTGCTGAAGATGAGAATGGCCGTATTGGCGAATAGCAGGAGCCACGGCAATTGCAGCGGAAGCCAATCTCGTACATAAGCCTTCTGCAACGGATCGAAGCTCACGTAGCTGCGGCGCAATAGGTAAACGATGCTGAAAGTCAGAAAGAGAGTGACGATGGGCGCCATGGCGACGGCCAGCCCCAAACGGGCATGACGCAAACGCAGGCCATAATTTGGTGTGCGATCCGGTTTGCCCTCGCCTCCGCCACCATCGCCTCCACCCGGGCGCGGCGGGATGAAGACACCGTCGTGTCCGGAAGAGCGAGTTGGGACCGAGGCAAGTCGAGACATCGTTCAGGATCGGAGATTCCGAATGTGCGCCGCGCCAAAAACTACTTTAGCAATGGATTTCGATTTCAGCTCTGAGGTTGCTTTTTAGTTGTGAGGACGACGGGTTGAGCCAAAGCCAGGCGGATGAGCTGATTTTGAGAGATCGGTAAGTTCGCGCAAACTCAGCGGGACTTTCTTGCGTTGGTGCCGGGAACAGGACTTGAACCTGCACGCCTTGCGGCACTGGCTCCTAAGACCAGCGTGTCTGCCAATTCCACCATCCCGGCACGCCTTGATTTTATCAAAAGTGCCTAACGAGGCCCGAATCGGCGCTTCCGAGCGAGGCCAAAAGAGCGTACGCACAATTCGCGCAATGTCTAGCTACGCAACTTTGTCAGTCTCGTTCGGGCCATCCGCGCGGTTCGGCAAATCAGCAGTCACGGTTGTGCCATCGGAGGTCGAATCGACTCTAAGCCGGCCTCCGAGTTGCGCGACCCGCTCGCGCATGCCGCGCAATCCAACACCGCCGCCCCCGAGCACCAGTTCCTGTTCTTTGTCGTGAGGTATGCCACGGCCAACGTCCTTGACTTCGAGCGTGAGATGCCCACCCCTCTGGCGCAATGTGACGCTCGCGGTCGGGCTGGCAGCGTGCCGGTGAACGTTGCTCAAGCATTCCTGCGTTACACGAAAAAACGCGGTTTCCAGATCGCGATGGAGGCGGCCCACGTCATCGCATTCCAGCTTTACTTTGATTCCGCTGCGCTGGCTGAATTCTTCGATGTAGAGGCGCAGAGCCGAAGGCAGGCCGGCTTCATCGAGCAGCGGCGGATGCAGCAGGTGCGAGATGGTGCGGATACTGCGCAGGATCTCCTGCGCCATCGACTGGTTCTCGCCGAGCGCATCTTTCGCTCTTGAATCGGAGAGATTGGCGCGTTCCTGAATGATCGAAAAATTCATGATCATGGCCGCGAGAAGCTGGCCGACGCCATCGTGCAGTTCGCGCGCGATGCGGCGGCGCTCACCATCTTGCATCTGCAGCAAGCGGCCCGATAAATCGCGCAAGCTCTCGTTCGCGTCTTCCAGTTCGCGTGTTCGCTCCTGGACGCGAATTTCCAGATCGGCATTCAGCGCCTGCAATTCGCGGTGCGCCTTTTCAGCCAGGGAAGCCTGGAGCCTCGCCTGCATCTCCGCATTCTTCAGGCGGAGCAGAGCGGAAATTGTCGCCACGAGTTCGGCGCGATCGATGGGCTCGGCCAGATAAGCATCGGCTCCGCTCGCCAGCCCGATCACGCGGGAGTCAGGATCGACGAACGTCGACGACAAATGCAGGATTGGAATATGGGCGGTCGCGGGATTGTTTTTGAGCTTCTTGCAAAGATCGAACCCGTGAATGTCCGGCAAATTCACATCCAGCGTGATGAGATCCGGATTCTCGGTCGCACGCTCGATCGCCTCGGTTCCCGTTCTCGCTTCGAGCACACGAAAGCCGGCATCGACAAGAGAGCGCACCAGGGTATAGCGGATCGCTTCGTTATCATCGACCGTCAAAATAGTCGGAGGAGAGCCGCTGGGGGATTCGGAGCGGAGACTGTGCCACTTCACTGCGGCTTTTTCGGAGACGCCTTCAGACATGTTGTTCCTCGGGTAGCGGCCGGGCCTTGAAGGGAATGCCCGCTTTTTGGAAAGCCTGCGAAAACTTCTCGAGAGAGAGTTCGCGTGACTTGCTCTCTTTCGAGAGAACTGCAACCGCATCGGTAAGACGGTCGTACTCTTCAGGGTCCAGCACCTTCGAGGTATATACGATTACGGGTATTTCAGAGGTGCGTGAATCCTGCTTCAGCTTTTTCAAAACTTCGAAGCCCGTCATATCGGGCATAGATAAATCGAGAATGATAATTTCTGGCCGCCGCTCATTGGCGCGCCGCAAACCGTCCTGTCCCCCGGATGCCTCGGAAAAACGGAAATCCATCGGTCCAAGCAGAGACTTGAGCACATAGCGGGAAACTTCGTCGTCATCGACGATCAACACATGATGGCCGCGCGCAACCGTAGCCGCCTCGTCCAATTGCTGGCTGAGCCACAGACGATCGACCGGTTTGGTGTGGAACGCGTCGGCGCCCATGGCCAGAGCTTTCTCCCGATTTTCGACGACTGTGATGACAAATACCGGGATGGCGGCTGTACTGGGATTGTGTTTAAGTTCCTGCAGCAGTTCCCAGGAATGTTCCCCTTGAAGAAGAACGTCGAGAATCACTGCAGCGGGCCGGAAACTGCGCAGTGCGCCTCTCGCCTCTGACAGTGTCTTTGCAGGAATGACCTGAAACCTTGTGTTCTTGAGGTATTTCTCGTAGATGAAGAGCGCTTCCGGATTGTCTTCGACAACGAGGACCGGCAGTTTGTCCGTCTCCAACTCGCGTTTGAGATCAGGAATGTAGACAGCATCGGTCGCGCCATTGAAATTGACGGGGAGAGCGGCGAAGAATGTCGATCCGATACCAAGCTCGCTCTTGACGTAGACATCCCCGCCCAGAAGGCGCGCGAATCTCCGCGTCAGGGGAAGACCGAGACCCGTGCCTTGCGCGGGCCTTTGTACCTTGGCCTCTAGCTGAATCCACTCCTGGAAGATCCGCTCCTGGTCTTCGGCCGCGATTCCAATACCCGTGTCCGCGACGGAAAAAACCACCGTATCGTCATGTCCAAGCTTGGCCGCGACCCGCACTTCGCCCCGTTCCGTGAACTTGAGCGCGTTGCTGATGAAATTTCGAAGGATTTGCGAGACCTTCGCTTCGTCGCTGAAAATCTCTGGAATATCGGTTGGATCTTCGAAGATGAGATTGACGGAAGAGTTCTGGTTCAGCAGCGGACGCAACATACCGCGCAGTCCGGCGAATAAGCTGGCGACCTGGAAGCGGCAAGGGCGGATGGTGATCTTTCCCGCTTCCACCTTAGCGAGATCGAGCAGATCATTCACGAGTTCGGTGAGGTCCTGCGCCGAACTACGAATGAACTTCACCTGCTTTTCCTGCTCGATGGAAAGGCTGCCGTCGAGGCGGTCAAGCAATATCTGGCTGAGAGCTGTAATGGAGTTCAGGGGCGTCCTGAACTCGTGGCTCATGTTGGAGAGGAAGTGGCTCTTGAGTTCCGATGCCCGCTGCAGGAAGTCGGCCTTGTCGTTTAGTTCAGCATAGAGCGCGACGACGCCGCGATTCGTCTCGTCGAGTTCGCGATTGAGTTGCGCCAGTTCCTCCTGGCGGGCGCGAAGCTCATCGAGCGCCTGGAGCAGTTCCTTGTTCTGGACCTTCAATTCCTCATAAGGGTTCTGAGGAGTGCGCTCGATCTGTCCCAGCGTCTGGTTCAGCTCAGATCGGCTCATGGGCCGGAAGCGCCGCGGCAACTTTTTGCCCAGCACGATGGTGGTGCCTTTTGCCGGGGCGCTTTCGACGACGAAGTGATCCATCAGGCGCTTGGCGCCGATGATGCCGACGCCCATGCCGGTTTGCGAAACATATTTGCCGCTCAGAATTTCGTCAAGATTCGGGATGCCACGTCCCTGATCGCTGAAGGTGGCCATCAACATGCTTTCAGGGCCCTCATCGATACGAAACTCGACGCGTCCGCCGCCCGCATATTGGAAGGTGTTGCGGGCAATTTCAGAGACGGCGGTGGCAATGCGGGTCTGGTCTTGCGGATCGAACTTCAGCGCTGCGGCGATCGCGCGCGCCTTTTGGCGCACCAATACCACATCGTTCTCCGACCGCAGGTCGATCGTGATCAGATTTGCCATGCCCAACTGCAACCCCACGTCCATAGCTGCGGCGGCTCGACGCGAGCCCGTCAAGGCTGTGTTGCCTTCGCGACCAATACCGTTACATCGTCGCGCCCACGGCTAAAATCGCGATGCAATAACGCCGCGATCACGCTCGGGTGTTTGCTCCATATGCCGGGATAATTCGCCAGATTCCATCGTGACCCGAGTCCATCCGAATGCATCACGAGAATGCTGTTCTCATTCCAGGGCAAGGCGAACTCCTGCATCCGCTGAGTCTGGTGCCCGAGGATGCCATTGTGCGACGCGAGGCCGCGGCTCGCGCCCGGCGCGACGATCGATGCGGCGACATTGCCGATGCCCGAAAAGTGCAGGCGCCGTTCCTGCGTATCGATCCGCGCAACCGCTGCGGCCGCTCCGCGCGTTTTTTTCAAAGCGTCATGGATGTCTCGCATCACATTGTGCGGCGTGCGTTCTGTCGTGTTCGCCAGAACCTTTTCCGCCTCGCGGGCCGCTTCCGCCGCCAGAATTCCATGGCCCAATCCATCGACGACCAGCAGCGCCATTCCATCGGAGAATTTGCGAACTCCCCAGCCGTCGCCGCATTCCGTCTCGCCGGCAATTGGCTCGGAGATCACGCCAACTTCGATCGAGGCGCCTGCGATGACCTTATTTGACTTCGCCGCCAGGAATGCCGCGCTGATCACTGTGCCCGAGCCTGGCACAGAATAAATATCGAACGAGCTTGACATGCGTTGGATGACGCCGAGGCCTTTGCCCAGCGACCCGGCAGTCGAGTGCCCGTCGGAAAGCGCACGCGGAATATCGGCGATACCCGGCCCTTGATCCACGCCCATCACCCGCAGCCCAAGGTCTCCGTTGCTGCCGATGCGCTGAAGCAGAATGTGGCCTTTGCCGGCGTGCTTGATCACATTCGTGGCGATCTCGGTAGTCGCGAGAGCAATCTCGCCGCATACCTCTGCGTTCATGCGAAGGTCCTCGGCGTACGCGACGGCCTTCCGTCGCGCTTCGCCGGTTTGGCTAGGATCTGCCAGTTCGATCAACATGAGCCCGTGTTCACTTCCATCGTGTAATCGTAACCTTCGTGCCAGCCCCGGGTGCCGAGATGATGTCGAACTCGCTACAGAGCCTCTTGGCGCCACCCAGTCCAAGTCCTAGACCGGAGCCGGTGGTAAACCCGTCGCGGAGCGCCATAGTAATGTCGGCAATCCCGGGCCCGTCGTCTTTAAACGTTAGGCGCAATCCGTTGCGCGGGCCATTCAGCCTTTCCATCAGCATGTGGCCGCCGCCACCGTAGATGATGGTGTTGCGCGCGAGTTCGCTGGCGGCCGTCACGACCTTGGTCTGGTCGACCAGGCTGAAGCCCAATTGAGCCGCAGCTTCCCGCACCCGACGCCGCACCGCGACGACATCGGGTTCGGTCATGACCGGAACGTTTTCAGTGGATACGACCGTCATAGATTCCTCTAGCGCCGTTCACTGACGATCGCAAGACGTCCATACCGGCGTCGACATTCAAAGCAGTCCGGACGCCAGGGAGGGAAAGGCCAAGTTCGACGAGGGTGATAGCCACGGCGGGTTGCATGCCGACGACGACCGTCTGGGCATCCAGCACGCGGGACATGGCCGCAATGTTCGCCAGCATACGCCCGATGAATGAATCGACGATCTCGAGGCTCGAAATGTCGATCAGCACGCCGCGCGCTTCGGTCTGGCTGATCATTTGCGTCAAGTCGTCTTGCAGAGCCATCGCCAGCTGGTCGTGCATGTCGACTTGGATGGTCACGAGCAGAAACCCGCCCATCTTCAGGATTGGAATTTTTTCCACCGCAGGCTCCTAGGGCTTCAAATGTTCGGTCTTCGCTGCTTCGCGAGCCAGGTTGAGCCCGACGCGTTCCAGCGCGATCTTGAACGCCGCGGCCAGTGTCGCTTTCGTCGTGACATCCTGAAGATTAATGCCCAGGTGAACGATGGTTTGCGCGATCTGCGGTCGCACGCCGCTGATGATGCAGTCTGCTCCCATGAGGCGGGCCGCGGTGATCGTCTTCAGCAGGTGCTGCGCAACAACGGTGTCGACCGTAGGCACGCCGGTGATGTCGATGATGGCCACGCGTGAATTGGTCTGCACGATCGCCTCGAGTAGCGACTCCATCACGACCTGCGTTCGAGCGCTGTCGAGTGTGCCGATAATGGGGAGAGCGAGAATCCCGTCCCACAGCTTGACCACCGGCGTCGAGAGCTCGAGCAGTTCTTCCTGCTGGCGCTTGATGATCGCCTCGCGCGATTTCTGGTAGACCTCGGTCGTATAAAGGCCCATGGAGTCGAGCAGTTCGGTTGCGGCCCAAGTTTCCGCCGCTAGCGCCGCAGCATCGTTTTTGCAGGCTTGCCGAAGCTGGCTGAATAGTGGACGCTTCGCCGAAAAAACGAACATCGCAGTCTCCGCGGGAGTGAACCCCTGTTCGGCGCGAGTGCGCGAGATCTTTCCCAGCATCTCCCGAACCGGGTCCCATGCGCCGGAGTTGAAATTCGTGCCTCCGGTATCGAGGGCCTGCTTCATCAGCGAGAGGAACTGTACGCATTGGGCGCGCAGTTCCGTATCTTTCATCAGGTCACTTCGCCGGATCGCGCCGCTCATCTCCTGCACCCAGTCGGCGGCCAGTTCGGCCTGGTTCCGGGTCAGAATCTCGGACAGCGCTGAGGTTCTATGGTCGATCGGAATCGTACTCATGCCTGAAAATTCTCCTTGATTGAGAGAGAAGGGTGCTCTCGATGTAAAGTTCAAAGATTTTATACGAGCGAAAAGGGAACTCTCAGTTAGCTAGCAAACCGCGCATTTCGGTCACACCCCTCGCGCGGATGTCACTCCGCGAGATCGTGCCAAGTCGCTACGTGTCCAGTCAACTATAAGAAACATGCTGGGATAGCGATCACAATACAGCGTTTCCTGTAGGGCAATGTTAACAGGCGTTCACAGAATCAAAAGCGGCTTATTTCCGCATCGTGTGCCATAGTTGGGCTTCATTAGCAGGCATGCTTTCTCCGTCAGCAATGCCTAATAGAAATCGTGAGATGGTACGGTGGCTGCGCTGATCGTGAGCGGCTGAATCCGTCGCGCTTTCAAATGCACGATGTTGTCCTGGTTCTGTATGATGCCCGACACTAAAACGAATCGTTCCTTGAGCACCGCCATCCGGTTCTGGTCATAAAAGTCGGGCGAAATGATGACTCGCGAAGTCCCGGTTTCATCTTCCAGCGTCATAAAAATGAGCCCCTTCGCTGTGCCGGGACGTTGCCGCGTGATGACGCAGCCAGCAGTCGTGGCCTGAATGCCATGCGGAAGCTGGCGCAGTTCAAGCGCAGACTTCACGCCGCGCGCCCGTAGGGCTTCACGGCGATACGCCATCGGGTGATGGCCGGTGGTGAGGCCGGTGCCGTGATAATCGGCAACCAGGCGCTCTTCCACATTCATTTGCTTCAGCGGAGACGCCGCATCGAGCGCAACAATTCCTTCCAGCAAAGGCCCGCTTTGCCGCACCGCTTTTTCGATCTGCCAAAGCGCGTCGCGGCGATGGAGCTTTGTATCCGCAGACAAATGGTTGAGCGCGCCAATGCTGGCGAGAATCGCCAGATTGTCGCGGCTGAGCTGCGGTACGCGATGAGCGAGATCTTCAATCGAAGTAAAGGGTGCGAGCGCCCGTTGCTCGACCAGCGCCTCCGCCGCACCCTGCTGCATCCCCCGCACATAGCGCAGGCCGATACGGAGCGCGAAACGGCATGTGCCCCCGGACACTAACAAAGGAACCGACTCACAGGAAGGGTGGTTTTGGGTGGCGCAGCGCTTCAGCGCTGCGATCGAATTGTTATCTATTGGATCGGCTTTAGCCGCTGAGGGAACTTCATTCTCCAATGTGCAATTCCACTCCGAGCAAGTCACATCCACCGGCAAAACCCGCAAGCCATGCCGCTGCGCATCTTTCACAATCGTCGCCGGATGATAAAACCCCATGGGCCAGTTGTTAAGCAGCGCGGCGGTAAACGCCCCAAGATATCGAACCTTCAAAAATGCACTGGCATAAGCAATCAGAGCAAAGCTGGCGGCATGGGATTCCGGAAATCCATACAGCGCAAACGAACTGATAAATCGGGCCAGTTGATCCTGCGTCTGCGGTGGAATGCCATTCGCCGTCATCCCGGCGCGCAGCTTGGCGTCGATCTCGCGCATGCGCTGCTTCGAACGCTTGCTGCCCAGAGCGCGCCGTAATTCCTCCGCCTCGCCGCCGCTGAAATTCGCGCAGATCATCGCCAGCTTCAGCAGTTGCTCCTGAAACAGAGGCACACCCAATGTGCGCTTGAGAACGGGAATGAGCGAATCGTGCGGATACGTCACCGCCTCTTTCCCCTGCCTCCGCTTCAAATAAGGACTCGTCATCTCGCCGGTAATCGGCCCCGGCCGAATCAGCGCCACCTGCGTGACCAGGTCATAAAACTTCACCGGATTATTCCGCGGCAGCGATGCCATCTGCGCGCAGCTTTCGATCTGAAACATGCCGATCGTGTCGGCCTTGCGAATTGTGTCGTAGACGTCGGGACAATCCTGCGGAAGATGCGCCAGGTCGACCTCTTCGCCGTAATGCTCCTGAATCAGCCCCATCGAATCCTTGAGCACCGCCATCATGCCAAGCCCAAGCAGATCGACTTTGATGAGGCCGAGATCGGCGCAATCGTCTTTATCCCACTGCACCACCACGCGCCCCGGCATGGTTGCCGGTTCGAGCGGAACGACGGAATCGAGTTGCCCCTGGCAAATCACCATGCCGCCCGAATGCTGGCTGAGATGTCGCGGCAGGTCCTGCACGCGCTGGCACAGATCGAGATAGGTGGCGATCTGCGGATTGCGAAGATCGAGGCCGGTGTTCGTGAACTGCCGCTCCATCGTGTCATTGGGATCGCGCCACTCCCAGGTGCCGACAATCGCCGAGAGCCGCGCCAGCGTGTCCTCATCGAAGCCCAGCACCTTGCCCATTTCGCGCGCGGCCGAGCGCCCGCGATACGTGCAGACATTCGCGGTCATCGCCGCGCCGCGCTTGCCGTAACGCTCGTAAACGTACTGAATCACTTTTTCGCGCTCGTCGCCGCTGGGGAGATCGAGATCGATATCCGGCCATTCGCCGCGTTCCTCCGACAAGAATCGCTCGAAGAGTAGCTCCATCCCGATCGGGTCGATGGCCGTGATGCCGAGCGAATAACAAACCGCGCTATTGGCGGCCGATCCGCGGCCCTGCACGAGAATGCCGTTGCGCTCGCAAAAACAAACCAGGTCCCACACGATTAAGAAATATCCAGATAGCTTGAGCTTTTGGATCAGCGCCAGCTCTTTTTCCAGTTGCGTGCGGACGCGTGCGCTAACCGGACGATAGCGGCAGCGCGCGCCATCCCACGTGCGCTTGTGCAAAAAAGAATCCATCGTCTCGCCATTGGGAACGGGATAGCGCGGAAATTCATAGCCGAGATTTTTAAGAGTGAATTCGATGCGTGAAGATAATTCGACAGTATTGGCGATGGCTTCAGGAAGATCGGCAAAGAGCGCAGTCATCTCCTCGGCACTGCGCACGTGGCGCTGGGAATTCTTCGCCAGAAGCTTGCCCGCGGTATCGAGGCGGCATTTGTTCTTGATGCAAGTGAACGCATCGGCAATCTGGCGTTCGGCAGGAGTGGCGTAGCAAGCGCCATTTGTTGCGAGCAGCGGCAGGTGAAGCTCGCGTGCGAGTTCGATGGCTGCTTGGTTGCGAGCCTCTTGCACGCGATCGCCATGCCGCTGCAATTCAACGTAAACATTTTCGCGGCCAAAGATCTCAGCGATCCGTAGCAGTAATTCTCGTCCGCCATCGATGCCCTCGTTATTCAAAGCCAACGCCAGCGGCCCGGTTTCATCGCCAGTCAAGCAGATTAATCCTTCAGCATGTTGCTGCAATTCAGCGAGCGAGGAAGTAGCACCAGTTTTTTTCGAGGCGCGCACCTTCGGGATGCGCAGTTTCGCGGTAGTAATCAGACGGCAGAGATTTTGATAACCGCCGCGAGTCGCCGCCAGCAGCGGATAATTTCCGCCCTCGGCAATCGCAACTTCAGCTCCGATGTGTGCCTTAATTTTGTATTTGTTCGCAGCCAAATGAAAACGCGCCGCGCCGTAAACTCCGTACCGATCCAGAATTGCCATGGCGGACATCCCGCGTTCGGCCCCAGCCGCAATCAGCGCCTCGGGCAGGGAAGCGCCTTCCAGAAAACTGAAAGCCGAGCGAGTGTGGAGTTCGACATAAGGCATGGAAAAAGGCAATCACGGAGGACACGGAGACCACGGAGGATTTCAGAAGAGAAAAGTTTAGGTATGAGACCTTCGTGATCCTCCATGTCCTTCGTGGTTAGGATTTTGATTTTGTTCGAAGCGGGCTAATCAAATGCACCTTCTACAAACCACTTATCTCGAATGTAATCACGGTAAATCCGGTAAAAGCCAGGCCCGGCAGGCGTTTTCAAGGCGACATCCCATTCCTCGCGCCACCAAACTGATGGATTCCACCAGTCTCCAGAACTCGCCCAAGGTCCTGATGCCGCCAGCACCCGCCGATGCCGGCTCCACAGCCGCACAAAATGCGGCGTTGCGCCAGTGAGTTCGACAGAGGTTTCGATGGCAGGCCGGAAGACGCGCAGCGTGATGGCAAAATTTGAAATTTGTGAAGAGTAGAGATCCTTCGACCCTGCAATCCGGCGCGCTTTGCGCACCGGATTGCTCCGCTCAGGATGACATCGCTGTTGGGGCTGGATTTGGTGGGACGCATTCAAGCTGTAAAAATGCTGCACGGTGAAACTGCCAGGCTTATGCGTGTCCACCAGATTCGGCGCCCCGACGCATGCGATCCCAGCCTCATCCGCGCTGCCTACAACTCCGCGCAGCCGCTCCAGCGTGATCTCGAGTTTTTCCGCCTCAGGCGCGGGCGGCGCAAAAAAATCTTCCTGCGCCACGCGCGGCTTCACAGGAATCACTTCTAAGGTCAATCGCCGTACGGGCGCAGAAAATGTTGTCTTCTCTAAGTGCAGCCGCGCTAAGCCAAATAGCAGGCTTCGATCCTGCGTTGGCACCGGCAGCTTCCACTCATGCCGGTACAGTTCTTCTTCTTTTTCGCCCCGCTGAAGCTGCCGCACCTCCAGCGAAACTGTCAGCCGCAACTCCTGCGCGGCCAATGCCGCATTCAGCAGCTTCAGGCAAAGCTCTTCGAGCATCCGGTTCAAGATAAAAAACATCGACTCCAGCGTCTCGACCGGATCGTCGAACTCGAAGTTCGCGGTGAATTCTGCTTTTTCTTCTTCAGTGAGCAACGGCCGCGACACCTCACCGCGTGCCAACTTTTGCAGATACAAACCTTCCTGCCCCAGTCGCTCGACAATCGCCACCGCCGGCAGCGCAGCCAGCGATTGAAATGTGCGAATCCCCCAGCTGTTCAGAATCTCCAGCATGTCTGGCGAAACCGGCAGCACGTCGACTCGCAAAGGTGCAAGGCGTGCAGCCTCTTCTCCGGGTGAAATAAAAACCCCCGCCTCGAGCGCGCCGGGACGGGGGATCCGCGAAGACCCATTCGCAGAAAATCCACGCGCCGCCAAAAGTGCGGTGTCGGGGCTGGCGGCTACAGCGACAAAAAGTTCAAATCCAATCTCTGCCGCCTGCGTGGTCATCTTGCGCATAGCATCTGGCCATGGCTCTAGCAGTTTCTCCATCCCGGCCAAATCGAGGATTGCCGTGCCCGGCGAAGTCGATTCCACCCGCGGAGAAAATTTGCCCGCAAAATTCACTAAAGCGGATTGCGCAGAGTCTTCCACTGCAATGGAGCGTTTACGCAACAAAACGCAGCCATAGGTCTCGACTTGCAGCTTGGTCATGCCGGATTGAATACCCGCGCGTCGTGCGGCTTTATTAGTGGCAAAGACGCGCGGCAAACTTGCGGGGCCATCGAGAATGGCGAGAGGAGTGGCACGCAACGAAACTCGCTTCTCCGCCAACTCTGGCAGCAATGCGGCCTGCACGGCAAAATCCGGAATGTAAAAACACGCGAACACGATTCATACCTGCAGAGTTTTTTGCGGAGCTCACCAAGGCGATTTTGCTCAGGCCCACTGCTGGGAAAGAGAAGCGTTCACAAGCGAAGCCCCCACGCCTTCGGGAAGTTTCTTCGCATATCCCGCGTATCTTTCCGGGTAAGCCGGTTTCTTCTCCCACCTGCGCACCACTTCAACCTTCGGTTTCAAAGGCATCATCAGATTTTTAGAAAACACAGCCTCGCTCGTTACCCGCATTACCAGCCCCCCGCAACTCGTGGCATGCGGCTCTTCTCCGACAAACACCAGCGCCGCGGAAAATTTTTCAATCACGCGGCTGAAGCGAAACCACGTGCTCAGCGGAATCCGCCGCACCACGCGCTCCGGAATACCGCTCAAGTTCACCGCAATCAGGCTAAAGCCGCCGCTTTGCAGCAGAATGTCAGCCGCTTTAAAGGCCTGCTCCAGCGGAGGCAGTTTCATCCGGCCGGTCCCGCAGCGCACCCAAAGCAAACGCGGCAAATAAATTCCCGCCGCATGCCCCGATACCGGGTCAAAGGAATCCCGTGCATCCACCAGTGCGCAAAAATGGTCGCGCGTCGCCTGCGCCAGCAGGGAAGTGAGCACCGAGATTTTCCCTGAGGACGCCAAATCGCTCCCGCAAATTTCGGTCAGCGCATGCAGCGGAACCCCCTGAACTGTGTTATCGATCTGGGCAATCCCTGTCGCAATACTTGCGCATTCCGGACGCCGGTAGACGGTGAAAGCCGAAGGCAACTTCTCTTCAATTTGTGCTTTCAAAATCTGTGTTTTTAATTGCATAACTAGTATTAGTGTTCGCCTTTTGTTCGCCTCGACAGCTACAGTATTCCTTTCGGCAAAAACTTGTCAATCCTCCATTTGGAGAAGCCTATGTAACCCATTGAGCACGCGGCAGAAATTTTTTTGGTTCCCAGAGAGGCGCGCCGCAATCATATTTCCCGGGTAGGATGTCCAACCTTAATACGCCAATTAGCGTCTTTGTATAGTTCTGCCGAGGAAAGTTCTGCTCGATTTGTCCACGCAGCCCGCCGCATTCAAACTCAGTACCGGGCCGGCGTAGGAAGATTGGCAAGAGGATCCATGCGCAAGAGTCTCCCCCTCAGAATTGCTTTATTCGCTTTGGCCCTGCTGGCCGTGGCCACAATATCAACTTCCGCATCCGCCGAAATCCGCATCTCCGTCGGCTTCGCTCCCCCGCCGCTTCCGATTTACGAGCAGCCTCTCTGTCCCGGTGACGGCTATCTTTGGACCCCCGGTTATTGGGGTTGGGACGCCGATTTCGACGACTACTATTGGATCCCCGGCACATGGGTGCTCGCGCCCGAACCCGGTTTTTTCTGGACACCTCCCTACTGGGGCTGGGCCGACGGCGCTTACGTTTTTTATGACGGCTACTGGGGCCCCGAGGTCGGATTCTATGGCGGAATCGATTACGGCTTCGGCTACTTCGGCGTCGGTTTTGTCGGCGGCCGTTGGGAAGGATCTCACTTTTTCTACAATCGCGCCGTCATGAACGTGAACGTCGAGAACATTCACAACGTCTACAACGAGAACGTAAACCGTGGCGGCGGCAACCACGTCAGCTATAACGGCGGCGAAGGCGGAATCAACGCCCGTCCGACTCCGCAGGAAGAAGCAGCCGCGCGTCAGCGCCACGTCGGACCGGTCGCCGCGCAAACCGAGCATATGAATGCGGCCCGTGGCAATCCGGAGATGCGGGCTTCGGCCAACCATGGCAAGCCCGCGATAGCCGCCACAGCCCGTCCCGGAGATTTCCATGGCGGAGTCGTAGCAGCGCGTGAAGCAGGCGGCACCTACACGCCGCACCCCAGCCGCGGAGGAACCACCGCCGGCGGAGTTCATGCCAACCATCCCAACGATCTGCCTCCTATCGAGCGCGCTACGCCCAACACCGGCAATGCAAAAGAAGACAAAAAATTTCAGAAAGAACAGGACAAGCTGATCGCGAAGCAAAATAAAGAACGCCAGAAACTGCAACAGCAGCAAGACAAAGAGCATGCAAAAATGGCCAAGCAGACCGCCGACGCGGCCAAACAGCAGCAAATGGAGCAACGGCATCAACAGCAAACTCAGGAGATGATGCAGCGCCATACGGAGCAGCGCCAGCAGTTGCAGCGGAGGTTCTCGCCGCCCGCAGCCCGTGGCGGAAGAAGATAACGCAGTAGTTTAGCCGCCCGAACCCGCTTTCCCGCTTTGCAAGCGATTGCTTCTTGCGAATGCGATAAAGCGGGTTTTTCTGTTTTTGGGGTTGGCTCAGAGCCGAAGCTCGTGGCTCGAAGCTCGCTACTCATTGACACGTCCAGTTCCTCCCCTTACGATTTGCGGCATCATGCCAATTCATAAAGAAGACCTGGCAATCCCTGTTCTCAAAATTCAGTTGGTGCGAATGCTCGCGGTTCTAGCGCTCGTCCTAACTTTTTCCTTTGCCGCGACTACCACGCCGTCACTCCAGCCCGCCGACCCGCATCGCTATATCGAAGACATCAAGGTGCTGGCCTCTCCGCAGATGGAAGGCCGCGGCGCGGGCACCAAAGGCCTCACTCGCGCCCAGCACATTCTGGAAAAGCGCTATAAAAGTCTCGGTCTCGAGCCCGCCGGAACCAATGGCTATCTGCAACCATTCAGCGTCATCACCGGCGCACAGCTCAAGGGGAAGAATGAATTCGTAGTAACCACCGGCGGCCAGAAGCGAGAACTCAAATCCAAGCAGGACTACGTCCCCTTCAGCTTCTCGTCCTCCGGCTCCGTCCACGCCCCGCTGGTCTTTGTCGGATACGGAGTCACCGCTGACGAATTTCACTATGACGACTACGCCGGCGTCGACGTCAAAGACAAGATTGCAGTCGCCCTTCGCTTTGAGCCGTCGTCGTTCGCGGAAAAATCCGGCAAGCAGGGGCTGACCCGCCATTCTCAGCTGATCACGAAGGCCATCAACGCGCGCAATCACGGCGCAAAGGCTCTGATCATGGTCAACGGCAAGCTCGGCGACGGCGAAGAAGATCTGCTCACTCGCTTCGGCAGCGTAAGCGGTCCGCAGGATGTCGGCATCATCTTCGCGCAAGTAAAGAATGCCGTTGCCGACGAATGGCTCAAAGCCGAAGGCAAGTCGCTGGCCGCCTTGCAAGATCAAATCAACTCGTCCTCCAAGCCCGCGTCCTTCGAGCTGGCAAAGAACGAAACCGCGTCGCTCACCGTCAACATCAAAACCACCCGTGCCACGGTCAACAATGTCCTCGCCTATCTTCCCGGCAAGACCGACGAATACGTCATCGTCGGCGCGCACTACGACCACCTCGGCCGCGGCAACTTCGATTCGCTCGCGCCCTCGCAGATCGGCCAGATCCATCCCGGCGCCGACGACAACGGCTCCGGCACGGCCGGAGTTCTCGAACTCGCCCGCATCTTCTCATCGCAATCGGCCGCGCAAAAAGGCCAACTCCGCCGCGGCATCCTCTTCATGTCCTTCGCCGGAGAAGAACTCGGCCTGCTCGGCTCCGCCGAATGGGTCAAGAATCCCACACGCCCGCTCGACAAAGCGGTCGCCATGCTCAACATGGACATGATCGGCCGCATCAAGGACCAGAAGGTTTACATCGGCGGCGTCGGCACCGGCTCGACGTTGAAGGCCGACGTCGAAAAAGCCGCCGGAAGCTCCGGCTTCAAAATCGAGTATTCTCCCGGCGGCTACTCCTCCAGCGACCACACTTCTTTCGTCAGCAAGAAAATTCCCGTGCTCTTCTTTTTCTCCGGCCTGCACTCCGACTATCACAAGCCGTCCGACACCTGGGACAAAATCAATCCCGACTCCGCCGCGCGCTTAGTCGATGTAGTCGGCGCCACCGCCGAAGAGCTGGCCAACGCCGACGACCGCCCAACATTTATTACGGTCGCGGAAGAGAAGGCGCCCGGAGGCTCCGGCAGCGGCTACGGCCCCTACTTCGGATCGATCCCCGACTTCGGCCAGGTAGAAAACGGCGTGCGCTTCTCCGACGTAAAGCCCGGCTCGCCCGCAGCCAAAGCAGGCTTCAAGGCCGGAGACATCCTCGTCGAATTCGGCGGCAAGCCAATCAAGAATCTGTACGACTTCACCGATGCGCTGCGCAACAGCAAGGTGGGAGAAGTTGTGCAGGTCAAAGTTATGCGCGACGGGCAGGCAGTAACGGCGTCGGTGAAGCTAGAGCAAAGGAAATGATGAGTGGCTTGAAGTGGCGGAGAGTATTGGATGGACTTATCAGATGCAACCTAGTTCCTAGCTAGGGATTCTTGGCTTATTCGAATTAATTGCGTGAGTCCCAAAGTTCCGAACCTGTTTTGTCTACATAGCCCATTGACCGTCGTACTTTGTAAACGTCATTTCATTAAAATGCCATGTCCCCTCTCGGCAAACCATCGCCAACCCATTCGCGAAATCGAAACTCATATCGTATTTCGGTTCGATTACCAGGTTACCGGAGGAATCGATAAACCCATGTTTGTGACTTGAGGGGCTCGTGATGCAAGCTAGACCCTCGCTGAAGCTGCACGCGTGTTCGAACTGCGGCATTATCATTATCACACCCTGTTTATTGATATAGCCGTACTTAGAGTCGACTGCAATCGGTGCCAGACCCTCTTTGAAGAATCCCGCGTCTCCAAAGTACGGCTTTATGACCGTTGATCCGGTCCGGTCAATGTAACCCCACTGATCCCTTCCGTCACCGACCTGAACCGCAGCGAGTCCTTCGGAGAAGTCAAGCGCTTGGCGGAATTGCAGGGGTATCACAAGAGCGCCACTCGTATTGATAAAGCCCCATCGGTCTTTTTTCTGGACTGCAAGTAAGCCTTCACTGAACGACCACCAACTGAAATCGTAAAGGTCAGAAATAAGATTGCCTTCCCTGTCGATAATGCCGTGTCTGCCTCCAATCAAAACGACGGCGCGGCCTTC